>Ga0154020_10004259_pt1 | contig 17062 bp, 8 predicted proteins | sample Klosneuvirus_201_FD_109709 | JGI IMG/M metagenome (GOLD analysis project Ga0154020, IMG submission 109709) | Active sludge microbial communities from wastewater, Klosterneuburg, Austria - Klosneuvirus_20160825_MG | ecosystem: Engineered > WWTP > Aerobic digester > Activated sludge | place...
GCCAGATTCATAAAGCCGTTGTGCAAGAAGCATTGTGCGGGAAACCGAATATCGTAATTTTCTTGCTGCTTCCTGCTGCAAAGTTGAAGTATAAAAAGGTGCGGCGGGTGAACGTTTAACAGGTTTCTTTTCAACATCATCAACAATAAAATCAGAATTAGAACAACTCTTTAAAAATTCTTCAACTTCTTTTTCATCCTTAAGATATCTTGCAAGTTCTGCTTTAAGATTTGTTTTATTTCCTTTATCATCGGTTACAATAAAATTTGCAACAACTTTAAATCGGGATTCAGGAACAAATGCATCAATTTCACGTTCACGTTCAACAATCAATCTAACCGCAACAGATTGAACTCTTCCGGCGGAAAGTTTTGATTTTATCTTCCGCCATAAAATTCCGGAAATTTCAAATCCTACCAAACGATCTAAAATTCTTCTTGCCTGTTGCGCATCAACAAGATGGTAATCTATTTTTCTTGGATTTTTTATAGCATTAAGAATTGCTGTCTTTGTAATTTCATCAAATACAATTCGTTTGATTTTTTTATCATCAAGTTCTAATGCTTCTTTTAGATGCCACGAGATTGCTTCTCCTTCGCGATCCTCGTCAGTTGCAAGCCAAACTGTTTCAGCTTTTTTAGAAAGTTTTTTTAATTCAGTAACAACTTTCTTTTTCTCCTCAGAAATTTTATAAAGCGGTTTAAAATCATTTTCAATCTCAACGCCTTTATTTTTCTTTTCTAGGTCGCGAATGTGTCCGTAACTTGAAGTAACTAAAAAATCTTTGCCTAAATAGCCTTCAATTGTCTTTGCTTTTGCAGGTGATTCTACTATAACTAAGTTTTTTGCCATTATATCTTCTTTAATTTGAAAAAAACGCTTGCAAATAAACCGATAAAAAAAACAAAATTCAAAATTATTTGGTGAGCAATATCATTTAATTGATAATTAGTTCGTTTTTATGATTAAAAAATTGACAATATTTGATGAGTAAATCACAATTATTGATTGAAATAGCCATAAAAAAATATTTAGACATAATTTTAAAACTTTTAGCAGTGCCATTTATTCTGCTTATTAAGATTTATCAATTGTTAATATCACCATTATTTCCATCATCTTGCAGATATTCTCCAACTTGCTCACATTATACACTTGATGCGTTGAAAAAGTATGGATTGTTAAAAGGAAGCTGGCTGGGAATTAAAAGAATTTCTCGTTGTCATCCATGGGGTGGCAGCGGATATGATCCGGTTCCATAAAATAATTTTTAAAAACCGTAGCTCAGTCCGCCGCGGCGGATCAGTCTGAGAGTAAGAACACATTTGTACAGAAAACGCAGAATAAATTCTGCGCTACGATTTAAATGAAAAAATCATCAACAAAAAAAATATCTTTTGGAAAAAGAATCTTAAACTTCTTTAAATGGATTTTAAAGTTTGCGATTTTCTTTTTTGTCTCAACAGTGCTTCTAGTTTTTGCAATGAGATGGATAAATCCTGTGACAAGTTCAATAATGATTCAGAGACAAATCTCTGGTTTGTTTAAAGGAGAATTTGAATTAATAAAATATCATTGGGTGGATTATGATGATGTTTCTAAGTTTATGCCGATTGCGATCGTAGCTGCGGAAGATCAGAATTTTCCTAAACACTTTGGTTTTGATTTTAAACAGATTGAAAAGGCATTAAAGGAAAATAAACGAGGAAGGCGGGTAAGAGGAGCCAGCACGATCACTCAGCAAGTTGCAAAAAACCTTTTTTTGTGGGAAGGAAAAAGTTTTGTTCGCAAAGGAATCGAAGCATACTTTACATTATTAATAGAACTGCTCTGGGATAAACAACGAATTCTGGAAGTACATATGAACATTGCAGAAATGGGTGATAAAATCTTTGGTGTTGGAACTGCTAGTGTTGCTTACTTTAAAAAACCCGCAGCGGGTTTGAATATCAGACAAGCAGCATTGTTGGCTGCAATTTTACCAAATCCAAAAAAATATTCTGCTGTAAAACCAAGTGGTTATGTAAGAGGAAGACAAAACTGGATAGTAAGGCAAATAAATTCTCTTGGAGGAGCAGATTATTTAAAGGATATTTAAACAATCTTCATTAATTAGATAGAAAATTCTGCTCTGAAAATTTTGTATAGGTATTTAATTTTTCTGCTTTTCTAAAGAGTAGAACAACTTCAAGACAAGAGTCTTTTTCACTGTGTATTTCTAGTTTTACATCATAAAAATCTGCAATTCGTTGAGTGATAGCTAAACCTAGTCCATTGCCCTGCTGTTCATAATAACTTCTGTTGTGCTGTATAAACGGAGCAGAGTTTTTTATTTCATCTTCACTCATTCCACGGCCATAATTTTTTATAACAAGTATATAACTGGATTTGTCATCTTTTGAATATATTTCAATCGGTTTATTAGGGTAAGAAAATTTTATTGCATTATCAATTATTTCATTAAAGATAACTTTAAAATGCTCATTCCAAATCTTAACCTGACACTCTTTTACATTAATATTAAAAGTATGGTTTGTCTCTGTAGATTTTATTTTATCAGCAATTAAAATCTCAAAAGTAGTTTTATCAATATGTGTTAATCCAGATGACAGGCTTGAATAATTCTTTTTATCCTTAAGCATTAGTTCTGCTTCTGTAAACAATATAAATTTTTCGATAGTTCTATGAAGCCGAATCGATGCGTTTTTTATCATTATCATCATATCTTTTATTGTTTCCCGATCAATAGTCTCTATCTCATCGATAATGATATTGGAAAACCCTTGCAGAGATACAAGTGGTGTTCTTAATTCGTGTGGAATTGATTGGGAAATGTTTTTATATACCTTCTCAAATTTTTCATCTGTTTTACTTTTCTTTTCAAGTCTGGTTTTAACAGCTTTTAAGAGTTCAGGTGCTTCAAATGGTTTTGTTAGATAATCATCGGCACCGTAATTCATTCCATCACGTATATCTGATGTGGATGATTTAGCAGTTAAAAATATCAACGGTATGTTTGATGTAACACTATTATTTCTGATTTCCTGAAGCATTTGTGTGCCCTCCATAACGGGCATCATTCTGTCTGCAATTATTAAATCAGGTACTTGTTGTATTGCGATTTGCAATCCATCATAGCCATTTTCCGCAAATATAACTTGATAATCATTAAGCTCAAGAAGTGAGACAATGTTTTCTCTCAAATCATCTGAATCTTCAACAACTAGTATTTTATAAGAAATTGAATTCATGCTTTATCTCATCCTCCTGGATAATTGAAATATCGTTTGGCAAGTAAACTGTAAATGTTGAACCAACATTTAAAGTGCTGGAAAAATCAACTCTGCCGCCAAGCAGATCAACTGCACGTTTTAGAATAGATAATCCCAGTCCCGTTCCCTTAATTTTTCCTGTGTTCTTACTTCGCATAAATGGTTCGAATAAAGTATCAAAATCTTCACCAGGAATTCCTATCCCTTCATCTTCAACTTTAAATATTGTTAAATCTGGTTGATGTTCAAGTGAGATGTAAATGCTTTTTTTAGGATCTGTGTATTTTACGGCATTATTAATAAGATTTATAAAAACCTGTCTTAATAATTTTTTATCACTATTAAGAACTAAAGATTGTTTTTCTGAAGTAAAACTTATTTTAGCAGAAACAGGATATCCTTGTTTTACCTCATCAATCATATCATTAATTAGATTAACCACATCAACTTGTTCAAGTGTAACTGTTGCTTTACCAGAATCTACTTTATTTATTTCAGTTACATCACTCAAGATCTCAATTAAGTTTTTTACTGATATTTTTATTTTCGCCAAAAGCGAAGTTCGTTTTTCTTCATTAAGTTTATCCCAATACATTTCAATTAAATCTGAAGAAGAAAGAATTGCAGCTAGGGGTGTTCTAAACTCGTGGGAAACCATTGATACAAATTTTGTTTTTAATTCACTTAGTTCTCTTTCCTTAATAAGTGACTTCCTTACTTCAAACTCAGCTTTTTTTCTTTCAGTTATATCATAAAAGTTTGCTACTATATACAGTGGTTTATCATTATCATCGTGTACAACGGAACATATCGCTTCAGCGGGAAAAAATTTTCCATTTGCTTTTCTTAATTCAATTTCCCCTTTCCAATTATTACCACTCATAAGTCTTGTAATAATTGCTTTTTTTAATACTGTAGTGCCTTCGTTACTTGCAAGTAAAAAGATACTTTTACCAATAATGTTGTTTGAAGATTTGAAACCAAAAATTGAAATCAATCCGGGATTAACGTAAGAAATAATACCCTTGAAATCAGTCAGTAAAATCCCTGTTTCAATTGTTTCAATTGCGCGATTCAATTTTCTAATTTCTTGTTCCGATTCTCGTTGCCGGGTTATATCTCTTACTGTACCACTAATGCCAATTACATAATTTTTATCATCACAAAGTGGTCTTACATAAACTTCGCATGTCTTTAATTGCGCATCTTTTGTAACAATAACAATATCATGTAAACTATATTCTTTTTTACCTTCTATTAGTCTTTGTAATAGATCAAAATTCTTTATTTTTTCATCTTTATGAATAAACGCTGAAAAATTTTGTCCGATGCTTTCTTCTAAAGTATAACCAGTAATTTCAGTCCAAGCCGGATTAAGAAATATCCAGTTTCCACCCCTATCAGTTTGAAAAATTACTTCTTTTATTGTATTAACTACTATTCTGTATTGTGATTCACTTTTACTTAAGGCTTCTTCATTTTCTTTTCTCTTAATTGCATTTGTGATAACACTAGCAGCCATTGTTAGTAATTTAATACTATCTTCAGTCCAGCTTTCAGCTTGATGTATCGAATCGAACCCAATGTAGCCGATTACTCCATTGCTGTATATCATAGGGACTACAATAAGAGATTTTATACCTTGTGGTTCTAAAATTTCTTTTTCTGCATTTGCTTCAATCGGTAGTTCTTCTACTGACGGTATATAGATTGCTTCCTGATTATTTATTTTATTCATCCACCATGGGAAAATATCTGTTGGTATATATTTAAGAGATTCTTTTTCACTTGGTACTCCTTCTTTTACCCACTCGTGAGTATTACTCATAAACTTACCTTCATCACAAAAAAGAAAGACATAACTTCTATCAGCGGAAATAAAATTCCCAATCATACCCAGTGCTTCATCAATTTCTTTATCGACATCTTTCCATGCAAGGTTTATAAATTTTGCTGACAACTTTGTTATCAGTTCTTCAAAATGTAATCTAAATTGTAGTTTATCTTCGTTTTCTTTAAACCTGGTTATGTTCCTATAAATCCATAAATGTCCTTTATAACGCTGCTCTTCGAAAATGGGGATATAATCCCGTTCAAGAATCACCCTATTTTTCATTTCGTAAACCTCGCCAAAAACCGGTACCTTATTTTCTAAAATGGTATTAACATTAGAAATGAAAAGATTAGGATCCTTGAAAAGATGTTTACTATTTTCTGCGGCATTCGAACAATCGCCTCCAAGTAAAAATTCCGGAGCCACTGGTATATTAAAGTAATCGCAGAATTGCTGATTAATAAAGAAAATTTTTCTTTCTTCATTCTCTAGCAGAATTCCACCGCCAAAATTTTCAGAAAGTTTCCCTAATCTTAGGTTTACTTCTCTATAATATTCTTCGCTAGTTTTAAGATCATCAACATCTTGTTGTACTCCTGTAATGATGGTTGCTGTATTGTTATCATCAAATTCTGTTGCTGAACCATAACAGTTCATCCAGCAATATGAACCGGATTTGTTTTTAATCCGGTAGTAAAAATCAAAATGTTGGTTTGCATCCTTTTTAAGTGATGTTAAAATTTTAAGAGTTTTAAACTTATCGTTCGGATGAAGTCTTTCAATCCATTCAGAAATATGGTCCTTGATTTCTTCAGAAGTAAAACCAAGCATTCTCTTCCAACCATCTGAAAGTGATATTGTTTCCTCTTTTATATTCCACTTCCAGGATCCGCTTTTACAAAGCACCAGAGATGAACATTCTATTATACTTTTGGTTTCATGCATTTTTTTGTCTTTAAGCTAAGTCCTAGCTAAGACAATTATCGAATTTTTTACAAAATTGTTAAGATTCTAAATTGCAAAATTTCCTGAATTATCATCAAGAATTTTTACTCAGGACCGTTATTAAGAAAAACTACTTTTATCCGATAATGAAAGAAAAATAACTTTTTATTTAATGGATCTTGAACAATTAGACATACAAGAAGCTGAGCAGCTAGAAAATCTATTTGAAAGCAGTGCGTTAAGGTTTAACAAACTAAAACATACCTACTTCAAAAATTTTATTAAAAATAATGAGACTTATTTAGATTTTCTAAAAATCGGTTCACGACATTTTAGTTTTCAGTTACCAGAAAACATTGATGAAATTTTTCTTAAAAAAGAAAATTCACCATTATTTTGGCTTCTAGAGTCACCAATTCTCACGGTTTGTGAAAAATCTTTTAACGAAAATTCACATGGAAACAGACAATCAGATAGAAATGAAATAAAGAAAAATTTTACTAAATGGGTAATTGCTGCTGAACAAAGCCAGAAAAAAATATTTGCAGCACTAACAGTAAAAGAGATTAAAAGCAGTATAAATTTTCTGACATATATAGATTCAATTTATTATTCTTTAATACTCATTTTTGATGAATCAATTAGAAACCCATATAAAGCTATAGAGGAATTAAACAAGGCCCAATCATCAGTTGATGAAAGCTTCTTAACACCCGAAATAAAGAGAGACCTTAATTACCTAATTCAATTATATAAAGGTTTTGCATTTTTAACTCTGGGAAATAATGAGGAGGCCGCAACAGAACTTTCTTATGCAATGGATAGTAAAGAAAGCGGTATAACTGCAAAATTTTATTTTGCTTATCTCTCATCTACTCAAAAACGAGATGATTTTACTAAGGCATTAATTAAAGAAATTCTTAACTATGATCTTGATAGATTGAACTACGCTATTGATTGCAGCAGCATTGTTGTTATGAACTTCTTATTAATTAATCCCGTCTTTCCAAATATTGTAAATTATTATGAGTTTTCACCTTATACAGATTATATACAGTCTGAGCTTATAGAAAGTAGTCTAGACTCAAAAAAAATAGTTTCAACTCTGCAAATCAGACTCAATCAGTTAAAAAAAAATGAGTTTGATGATTACTTTACTGATGAATCCAGACAAACAATTAAGTTTTTGAATGATTTGTGCGAACAGCACGCCAACAATCAATCAATATTTTTAAGTATGGTTGCTAATAACATAAATAACAAGTTTCATGATGTTCTTGATGAGATTCAATCAAAAATAAAAGAAGCGCTTTATCGAAATTATAATAACGTAATGGAGCTTTATAAAAAAACCATTGATGAAAGTGAAAAACTTTCTGAGCAGTATAAACATGAGGTTGATGAAATAAAATCAAGTCTGCAAAAGAAACTTGCATCATCAATACAGCAGATTGAAGAGTATGTTAAAGATGAACTATGGCAGGTGGAAGAAAGAAAGAAAAACATAGCCTATCAAAGCTCATTTGATCCAGCAGTTTCTTTTAGAAATTCTATGAGTTACAATGTTGTTGTATCGATAATTGTTTTTATCATTGGTGGAATGGCTGGATATTTTAACAACTCTGATTTTTTTGATAACGATTTTTATCTGATGTTAGGTAGAGTAATTTTAACCGGGGTTAAATGGTCCTCGCTTACATTTGTAATTGGATTTTTTATTTCAGCTTTTATTTCAGGATTAGTTGTTTTTGATAGATCAAACGAAAAGCAAAAACTTGAAAAGCGAACTTTGGAATTGCAGAAGCAAAAAGAGATGAGTATAGATATGCTAAAGAAAGAAGCTGAGCAAAAACAAAAAGCACTATCGGAAGGATATCTTGAGAGAATAGAATCTCATAAGAAAAAAATAGAAGATATTAAACGAGAAAGAGAACGACAGGAACCAATACTTATAGCTGAAGCCGAAGAACTTCTAGCTCCATTCAAAGAAAAACTAAACCCACTTTATTTAAAATAATATTGGCTATAGTTAGCCAAGGTTACGATAAAAAACAAAAATTCATATTAAAAATCAACATTTAATCTCTTTAGATGAATATTCGTCTGGTATAGTAATGGTATGAGTGCTCTAAAAAATATGTGCACAATATTATCTGGATTTTAAATGAGCGATTTCTCCTATCAGAAGAAAATAGAAAGATTTTATTCTTATTCCACTTCGATAAAACCAAATAATCAATTATTTGAATCTTTTATAAATATAAATTCCAATAAAAATTCTGAAAACAATCCTCTTAATTCAGTTTTATTTTCAAAACTTGAAATTCAAAGTAGTCGATTTCTAGAAGGATTTTACTCTATCGAAAATCGAAATAACAGATGGATGAGCAGAGTTGGTAAAGTTTTACTTAATGCTTCTTCAAAAGCAAAATTCTTTTTTATTAAAGGGTATTTTCCGGATGATTTTCATCCAAATAATAAGTTGGAAGTAACTGTTTATTTTGATGAAACTCTGATCAAAACAATAACGATATCAAAAATTGTTGACTATACAGCAGTTATTCCTGTTGATAAATATTTAGTGATTAATCCCGGATCTGCAATACTTGTAAAACTTATTGTTAATAATACTGTTATTCCTGCAAAAGGCGGATTAAATTGTACAGATAATCGTGAACTTTCTATGCTTGTTGATTCGTTGGGATTCATAGACTCAGAAAATGTGTCGAAGGAAATCGATAAACATTATAAGCGATGTACTCTGATTTCACAGCCGTTGGTACCTTACTTTAAAGGTTTCTGTAATGTCTGTAGTTCAGAAGAATATTTTGCACTAGAAAACCTTAGTATGATTAGGGAAACTTTTCGATGTAACAAATGCGGATCTTCAAATCGAACAAGACAACTATCTCGCGGATTAATTACCCATTTTCAAAACATCGGATTTACTTCGAACTATGTTAAGGATTTAGCTAATGAGTTGATTGATTCTAAATTTAAAATTTATGATACAGATTCAAATTATTTTATAGCAAGTTTACTGCAGAAATATGATGGATATATTACCAGTGATTTCTTAGATGGTGTTGAATCAGGAACAAAGCTTTCCGAAAATCATTATTGTCAGGATTTATCTAAACTAACTTTCGAATCTAACAGCTTTGATGTTGTTCTTTCAACAGATGTTTTTGAACATGTTCGACTTTATCAAAATGCAATTTCTGAAATTTATAGAGTACTTAAACCTGGAGGTGTTTATTTATTTACAGTTCCATTTAAAAGTGAATTAGATGATCATGAAACATTTATAGATGTTATTCAGCAAGATGAAATATTAAAAGATGTAGAGCTTAGACAGAGAGTTTATCATGGAGACACCATTTCAAATGAAGGCGCATTATTATATAGAATTTATGGAAAAAAATTATTTAAAGAATTTGAAGATGCTGGTTTCTTTATAAAATACGAACGATCAACAATACCTGAGTCAGGAATTTTTGATTGTGATCTTTTTACTGCTTATAAACCACAACAAAATTATACTCTTTTAGAATCCGCAAGTACTGATTTAAAATTACAAAATCATTCTAACAAAGAAATAAAACACAATAAATGCATCTTACTTAACATTGAGTTTAGTTCAGTATGCAATCTTCGCTGTAAATGGTGCATTCTTGATCATAGCAAACCCAAAGAATTTTTAAGTCCCTCAGAACTCAAAAAAATTATGATTCAAATTCAAGATGGACAATTGCCATTTTTAGAACGAATTGAATTACACAATGGAGGCGAAACTCTTTTACACCCCAAAATAGATGAAGCTTTAGAGATTATTAAGGAAGCAAAGAAAAATTTCACGAAACCAATTTTTATTACTCTGCTTACAAATGGAACGGTACTAAAAGAAAGTACTTTAAACTTATTGTCTTCAGGTGATGTAGTTGATGAAATTCGAATTAGTATAGATGGTGGTTCTAAAAAAGAATTTGAAGAAATTAGGAAGAATGCCAAGTGGGAAAAGGTAGCCGCAAATGTTAACCGTTTTAGAGACTCTATAAATAAGGCTAAATCAAATACAAAACTCGGAATTATTTGTATGGTTCCCTTGGATAAGCCGGACAATATTGAATGGATGGAAGAAGAATTTAGAAATGTTTTAGAGTTAACAGATAATATTGAAATAAGATATCCGCATTCGTGGGAAGGGTCTCTACCTGAGTCAAGCGGCATACAATCAAAAGCATCACAAAAACGTGCAGATCGTTTATGTAAATTTTTAAAAAATGATATGGTGGTTCTTGCAAGTGGTAATGTAACCGTATGTTGTGCTGACTTGAACGGAAGAGGAATTATCGGAGATGTTAGTTTAAATAGTCTAGATAAAATTTTTGCGGGCGATGAACGACAAAAAATAATTACTCTCTGGCAGGAAGGTAGATTCGAGGATATTCCATTATGTTCAACTTGTGAAGGATACTACGATGCGGAGCCTGTTCTTGATTCAAAATCTGAAGAGCACATTGTAAATTCTAATAATATAAATAATGTAAAAAGTAAGAACGAGAAATTAATTAGTGAAACTTTACAGCAGTTAAACTCAAAACTTTCAGCAAAATCTTTTTTTGAAGTGGAAAAGATTTTAAGTAGAACAAAAACAAATATTACTAATAGTGATGTGATCCAAGAATTTAAGAAATCCTTTTACGAAGCAAGAGAAATTTTTAGAAATGAAAAAAAATGGAATTCAAAAATAAGTGCTCAAAAATTAATTGAAGCGGAACAAAATATTGAAATAAATAAACTCGATCGATCAGAATCTCTTTTATTTGAAATACTAAATGTTGAACCAACGCATATTGAAGCTGCCAATAACCTTGCAGTTGTTTATATCCTAAAAGAAGATTATCAAAATGCATTTGATTTAATATTGTACATTCTTAATAAAGATCATGAAAATGAAGTTGCTCTCGGTAACCTTGAATATCTGAAATCCATAGTTGATGTATCAGAATTATTAAACGTTAGCGGCAGTTCAAACCATAATTACACTCCTGTTGAAGCACCTGATATTACCATAAATCAGTTTAGGACACTAGATGATTTTAAATCATTTACCCACATAATGAAGAGTGAGTTTAAGGGAAGAATTATTTATGAAAAGAATTTATTGGACGGGGGAAATGAATTTACTATAAATGGATATTGTTCTGCATGTAAAGCTAATGTGGATTTTATTGTGGATTACAATTATGCATATGAAGAAAACGGAACTAAAATTCCTAACTGGCGCGAAAGACTTTTATGCCCAAATTGTAATTTGAATAATAGAACAAGAGCGGCATTACATTTAATTGATAATTTTATTAAACCGGATTCAAGTTCTAAAATATTCTTAACTGAACAAACTACTCCATTATATCAATATACAAAATCACATTTTCCAAATACCGTTGGCAGTGAATATATAGGTGATAAAATTGAATTTGGGACGATCAACGATAATGGAATTCGAAATGAAGATCTTACAAATCTAACATTTGAAAATGCTGAATTTGATCTCGTTCTCAGCTTCGAAGTATTTGAACATATTCCAGATTTTAAAAGAGCTTTCTCCGAAGTGCTAAGAATTTTAAAACCAGGAGGGAAATTACTTTTCACTGTCCCATTCAATCGAAATTCAGAATCGAATTTGGTTAGAGCAATTATTCAAGATGATCAAATTCAACACATCTGCTCACCAGAATATCACGGCGATCCTATCAATGAATCTGAAGGTTGTTTATGTTTTTATCATTTTAGTTGGGAATTGTTAGATCAACTAAAGTCTGAAGGATTTGAAGATGCTTATTGCTGTTCTTTTTATTCAAAAGAAGCCGGACATCTTGGTGACGAGCAATTTTTTATCATCGCAGAAAAGAAAAAATGATTACAGAAAAAACTTTAGCTAATTGTAAAAATATCATGCAAAACATTTTGAATGAAGAAATCAAAATGCTTGGATAAAAAACATTATAAAATTTATCATCATTTAATTTTTAAAAAATAAATGTATCAAAAGAACAGAGTTTAAATTGGAAAATAATATAACATGTGAAACAGAGATTAATAAAGCGGAAGATTTAATCGAGAGTTGTTTGTATTCTGAGGCCAAAAATATTTTGGAATCAATTATATTAACCTTATTAGATAATCTTGAAGCTTTAAATGATATGGCTGTCGTTAATATAATGGAACAAGATTATAATTCAGCTGTATCTAACATTAAAAAAGTTTTATCTATTGATAAAACTAATAAAATTACAGAAGAAAATTTAAGATACATACTATCCCTTCTAAATAATGAAGGAAGTTTATCCGATTCCAAAAATGAACTCAATTGGGAAACAGGGTTTAAAGGTACTGGAATTGAAATAGGAAGCGGTGGAAAACCTCTACCAGGTTTACAATCCAAACAAGTTGATCTTGTGGATGATTACAATGGTTTTAAATATCATGTAGATTATCTATCTCCAGCTGATGATCTGAGTTTTGCAGAAGACAATTCACTTGATTATATAGTTCATAGCAACATGCTTGAACATCTTGCCAATCCTGTAAAAGCTTTGCTTGAATGGCATCGGGCTCTAAAACCAATCGGCATTTTATATATAATGATTCCAGATAAACGGTTGTGGATTACTGAAAGACAAAGAAATGTAAACTATCTGCAAGAATGGACTTATGCCTATTTGGAAAACAGATCGAACACACCATCATATCCAAATGATCCAAACACTCATTTCTTTGCTTACACACCAAATGTATTTAAAGAATGCCTGGCTAAAACTTCTCAGCTTGATAATCTATTTGAAGTTGCAGAAATCTTTACTTCAAGTGATAAAGTTGTTGATGAAATTATTCGTAATGTAAATGTATTTGTACCCGACGGTGATCATATGTCCCAAAATTATTTGGCAATGCAAAATATTCAACAAAATAATGGAGAATATAAAGTTGGGCATAGTTTTCATGTTGTGCTAAAGGCGATAAAATGAAAACACTGATTATTAAACTTGGTGCATCCGGAGATGTTATAAGGACAACTACACTCTTACATTTGTTTGATGATGGTGTTGATTGGATAACAAGTGATTTAAATTCGATTCTATTAGAAGGTCTGCCGCGTGTAAACAAAATAATTAAAGAATCGGAATTAACATTTACTAATTTTTATAATTATGATTTGATAGTAAACTTAGAAGATACCGTTGATGCTGCCAAAATTGTTGAGGCAATAAATCACAAAGAAGTGTTTGGGTCATACTTAAATAAATCCGGAAACATAACTTATACAGATAGCTCAAAAGATTGGTTCGATTTGAGTTTAATAAGCAAACATGGAATTGAAAAAGCAAATCAACTAAAATTTGAAAACCAAAAATCATTTCAGGAATTAATATTTACTGGTTTAGGATTTAAGTTTAATCATCATCAATATTTATTACCAGTTACAATTCCAAGTATTCTAACTGGCGATGTTGCCATTTCTTCAAAAGCTGGTAAAGTTTGGCCAATGAAAAACTGGGCTTATTATAACCAATTAGCAGATCACCTAAGAGAACAAGGATACATAGTTAATTTCCTGCCGCATAGAAAAACTATATTAGAACATCTCGCTGATGTGAGAAGTCATTCACATTTGATAAGTGGAGATAGCCTTCCTATGCATTTTGCATTGGGCAGTAATATTGAGTGTATAAGTTTATTTATTTGTACCAGTGCTGCTGAGATTTTTGATTATGGAGTTCAGCAAAAAATAATTTCTCCCCAACTAGAAAAATATTTTTACAGAAGGGATTTTGATGAAGATTCTGTAAAATCAATTTCCTTTGATACTGTGACCAAAGCATTTGAGCAATTAAAAGAAAAGAAAATTTCTTATGCATACTCCTGATGAACTTCAAAATGAAGTACAAAACCTATCTAATCAAAATGATTATAAAAGTCTAACTAAGTTCTTAGAACGAGTAATAAATGATGATTTGAATAATCTACAAGTAAACAATAAAGCAAATCATTATTTAGGTAGAATATATTATTATAATGAACAATTTGAAAAATCTAGAGAATATTTTATCAATGCTTTATGCTGTGATCCTAAAGATGTTTTCTCAAGAATTTATCTTGGTTTGATCGCAGAAAAGAATAATAATGCACATGAAGCAATCAGAATTTATGCAAGTTGTTTAGATACTAATCCGGAGATTAAAAATCTCAACTACAAAATAAAAGAATTAGCAATAACCATTTCTTCAGGAAATAGTATTGTTGATAAGATTTTATCAAATGCTGAAGAAAAAACAGTTCATCCAAATACTGAATATCCATTAGTCTCAATTTTAATTTTATGTTATAATAAAGTCGAGTACACATTAAAATGCCTTGATGCACTTTTTGCAAATACAGTATATAAAAACTATGAAGTAATAGTTGTTGATAATGCTTCCGTTGATGAGACACCGGTATTGCTGGAAACATACGGTGATAAAATAAAATTTGTGCACTCTAAAACAAATCTTGGTTTTGTTGGTGGAAATAATCTTGCTGCTAATTACGCAAAAGGTGAGTATGTAGTGTTTCTTAACAATGATACCGAGGTGAAACCAAACTGGTTAATATATTTGTATAAAACATTTATGGTTAATCCCAGTGCAGGAGCAGTTGGATCAATGCTGGTTTATGAGGATGGTACACTGCAAGAAGCTGGAGGCATTATTTTTAAAGATGCTACTGGATGGAACTATGGAAAGGGAAAAAGTGCTGTAAGTTCCCAATTTAATTTTACCCGAGAAGTTGATTATTGTTCTGGTGCAGCTTTAATGGTGCGTAAAGATTTATTTTTATTGCACGGTAAATTTGATGAGAGGTTTGCCCCAGCATATTTTGAGGATACAGATTTATGTTTTGGTATTCGTAAACTTGGGTACAAAGTATTTTACTGTCCATTTTCTAAAGTAGTACATCATGAAGGCATTACCGCTGGAACGGATTTATCAAAAGGCTTTAAAAAATTTCAAATATTAAATACTCCAAAGTTTATTAATAAATGGAAACATGAATTAGAATTACAATATCAAGGAGATCCAAACCTTGTTTATTCATTTTCAAATCGAAGTAAAGGTAAACGCATTTTAATTATTGATGATATTCCACCCTTGCCAGACAGAGCTGCCGGAGCACTAAGACATTATCATACTTTAAAACAAATGCTAAATCTTGGTTACGTTGTAACTTATGTTCATTTATCAGGTAAGAACTACACGGATGAGAATGCAACTAACTATATAAAGTATTTTAAAATGCTGGGTGTAGAGTTTATCTGGTTCAATTATGAAAGCTGGTGGTCATTTAGAGAAACTCCACAAGTAAAACCGGTTTTACAAGATTTAATTAACTCGTTAGATATTAAAAGAAGAAATTATGATTTAATTTATATTGCATTCTGGCATATCGCCGAATATTTTATAGATATCATTAGAAAACAAACTACAACAACTCCAATCTTAATTGATACAATGGATATACATTATCTGCGGGAGCAAAGACAAGCAGAAATGAGTAGAGATCCTGAACAAATCAGAAAAGCAAGACTTAATAAGAAGAAAGAGATTGAAGTTTATAGTAAAGTGGATTGCATTACGACTGTTACTGAAAAAGATCGTGATGAATTAAAGCAACATTTGAATGATAAATCTATTCTAATTCTAACAGATGTTCATGATGCAGTTGAAACTACATCCTCCTTTAATGAAAGAAAAGATTTATTGTTTGTTGGAAACTTCAATCATACTCCAAACGAAGATGCAGTTTTGTATTTCTGTAAGGAAATATTTCCTTTAGTAGTAAAACAAATCCCTGAAATAAAATTTTACATTGTTGGTAATAATCCATCAGACAAAATAAATTCTCTCGCTTCAGGTAAAATTATTGTAACCGGCTGGGTTCCGGAAATAAAACCGTATTTAGAAAAGTGCAGAGTCTCAGTTGTTCCTTTAAGATACGGCGCTGGTAACAAAGGCAAAGTTGGTGAAACACTTTCTCATGGTGTTCCAATGGTTTCTACAACTATTGGAGCAGAAGGAATGAATATAATTAATGAAGTTCATTCCTTTGTTACAGATGACTCGAGACAAATTGCTGAGTATATAATAAAACTTTATTCAGATAAAACTCTGTGGGAAAAATTTTCTGCAAGTGGTAAAGCATTAATTACAACTCAATACTCGAGTGAGCTGATGAGTAAAAGACTACAGTACATTATGAGTTTTTCAACTCGTGAATCACTTAACAGGAAATTGGCGTTAAGTTTTCCAAATCCACCAGCTGTCAGCATAATTTTAATTTCATATAATCAATATGATTTTACAAAAAAGTGCTTAACAAGCATTCTTCAGTATTCTAAATTGAGCTATGAGATAATTTTAATTGATAACAACTCTAGCGATAGTACTGTTAAAAATATTAAAAAAGATTTTCCAGAAGTCAGATTAATTGAAAATAAAGAAAACAATGGTTTTCCTAAAGCTGTAAATCAAGGGATTACTTCCGCAATTGGTGATTATGTTCTACTTCTTAATAACGATACTATTGTAACAAATGGCTGGTTGGAAAAATTATTTGAAGTTGCTGAATCAGACAAAACAATTGGTGTTGTTGGTCCCATTAGTAATGAAGTTAGCGGTGTGCAAAAAGATAAAGAATTGAATTATAAAACAATTGATGAAATGCATCTTTATGCAGCTTCTGTAAAAGAGAAGAATAAAAACAAAATGTTGCAATTTCCTAGAGTAGCGTTTTTATGTACGCTGATTAAACGAGAAGTAATAGATAAAATTGGCGGACTCGATGAGCGCTTTTCTCCTGGTAATTTTGAAGACGATGACTTTTGCTTGCGTGCTCAGCTTGCAGGATATAAAACAGTTATAGCTAAAGATGTTTTTATTCATCACTATGGTTCAAAAAGTTTTAAAGC
>Ga0154020_10004260_pt1 | contig 17062 bp, 10 predicted proteins | sample Klosneuvirus_201_FD_109709 | JGI IMG/M metagenome (GOLD analysis project Ga0154020, IMG submission 109709) | Active sludge microbial communities from wastewater, Klosterneuburg, Austria - Klosneuvirus_20160825_MG | ecosystem: Engineered > WWTP > Aerobic digester > Activated sludge | place...
AGAGCCCAGGTACCCGAGCGCGGTGAACGAGTCGGTCGGATCAAAGACCAGCAGCCGGCCCAGTTCAGGATGATCCAGCACCGCCTCGTCGGCGGGACCCACCTCGGTCGGGATGGCGAGGATACAGTGGTTGAACTGGCCTGGAGAAGCCCAGTCCTCCTTCAGGCCCTGCGCTGGCCCCGCGGCAACCACCAGCGGATACGAAGGGATGCCCGCGCTGGCGAGCAGCGCCCGGAGCAGGGTGGTCTTGTCCTTGCAATCGCCGTAGTTGCACTGCAGGACGCGGGTCGCCGGTCGGGGAATCATGCCGCCGGCGCTGCCGGCATCGAGCTGGATTGAGATGTAGTTGATCTTCTGGACGTGACGGCACAACGCCGCGAGCCGCTCCCGCGTCGAGGTGCCCCCGCCGGTGACCTCGCGGGCCCGCGATTGAATTTCCCCGTCCACCGCAGCGGCCGCGTCGAAGAGCGGGCTGAAGTAGGCGGAGACCTCGGCCCAGGTGTCGAAGACCATCCGCCTCCCGGACCGGGCTCCGGCCGGTGGTGTAAGATCGACGCCGATCCAGGGGGCAAAGGCCGCAGCGGGCGGGGCCGAAGGCTCGGCGGCAATCCCACCGAGGCCATCCATCGACCACACCCGGGTGCGTCCGTCGGTGTCGGGGGTTTCCGGAGCTCCATTGAAGGCGAAAGCCCGGACCTGCCAGTCATCGGGAACTTGCACCACAAAGACGGAACGTTGGGTCGGAAGCGGACCGGCAAAGTGCCAGGCGCGCTGGGACATGAGACCCCGGTCCTCGACGATATACTCGGCGGCAAAGACGTCGCCCGGGCTCGCGACATCCCCCATGCGCAGAGACTGCTGCCGCGCCTCCCCGTAGAGCTCCCGGGCCGTGGTGTGCACGACGGTGTCGATGATCTGCTTGCGCTGGGCGGCGACCACCTCGCCCTGCGCACGGACGATCCAGGCCCGGAAGGAGACGATCTTCATGCCATCGGTCACGTAGGCCAGCGAAGCCGCCGCGCGCGAACGTCCATCGGGGCGGAGGATGCGCGTGACCGTGCGGGACCGCGTGACCACCACGCCGCCCGCCCTCACCTCGACCCGGTTTTCGTTCAGCAGGACGACCGCCTCGGCGGACTCCGTCGACACGGTGACCGGCTGGGCGATCGCCGCGACCACCCAGTCGGGCGCGCGCTCGCGAGCGGCGACTGAAACCAGGGTGAGGAGGAAAACGACGCCGCGCAGCAAACGAGGAGGAGCAAGGAACAAGGCCATGGCGGAGATGCCTCGTTTCATTCGCCCGGTTTGGACGGGGCGGATTCGTCGCGTTTGAGCGTCAGCGCGTGGTTGTCCTGCCCATGAACGAGGTCAAAAACCTGCTTGATGGTGGCGTAGTGTGCCACGCCACCGCCGACGATTCCCCACGCGAAGTCGCGCGTATAGTGAATCGTGCGGTTCTTCTCCAGGTAGCCGAGTTTGATGGCAAAGCGCCCCCGCTTTCCGAGATCGAGCCCGCCCGGAGCGCTGGCGGCCTCGAGGGAGAAGCCGGCGGGAAGGCTGATCTCATACTCGTCGAGCTCTTCGTAAAGGTGATTGAAAAGCACGCCCCGTGTGCGGTGAGGCGACTCGAACAGAGGCGGAATTCCTTTGCGCAGGACCGCGGGCTGGAAAAAGAGCCGCGTACCTGTGCGTTCGGCGAAGCGCGGCACGCGAAGCAGATACGTGATAGCGAGGGGCGCGGCGGGACTGTCGGCGTTTTCAACGGTGAGCGCGGTCAGCTCCGCCTCCGGCATCTGCCGCTGGACACTGGAGAGCAGCAAGGATTTCCGCTCTTCGGGAGACCGGGCGTCGAGCAGGTTTTTGGCGGCCAGCTCGGCGAAACCGGTGGCTTTTTCGATCACCTTGCCCTCGATCGTGCCGTCATCCAGTAGGACAAAGGTACCGACGCGATGAGTGCGGCTGAGATGCGCCGGCGGCAGTTCGACCGGCACGATCAACGCCTCCTTGGCATCAGCCACCAGGGCGGAGGTGCCGCAGTGCTTCCACTCGAGCAATCCTGCCGGAAGGTACCGCGAAGAGGGGTCGCAGAAAATCCAGGAATCGCCGTCGCGTACCGCCGCGACCAGTTTCGTGAAGACGAAAGGTTCGGTCAGGGTCTCGCTGTAGAAAATAACCGTGCGGTCGTTTGCCTGGGCCAGCCGTGCGTCGAGTCCGGCGGCGCGAGCGAGCGCGACAAAAGCGATGACGATGTCGTCGGCCGTGCCCATCGCATACTTGATGACGTCGTCCACGTTGCGACCCGGGCCCAGTTTCTTGCGCTGTTCCGGAGAGAGCAGCGTCGTGTCCCGGCTCGCGTTGGATAACTGGGAGCGGCAGTGATCGTGCAGTTTGGCCACCTTGTCGGCAATGGAGTCGCCGGGAACCGTAAGGGACGCGGCGTATGCCTTGACTTTGCGGGTGACGCGGGCCGAGGACTCCATGCGCCGGTGGAGTTCCGCGGAGGCGTTTTTCCAATACACCGCGGGACTTGAGGCGTTGGCGGTGGTGTAGTAGACGATGACGGAACGCTGCGTAGCGAGGGGCGGAGGCTGCATCGGCTCGTTTTTCCAAGCCGGCAGATCGGTGGCCTCGAAGGTGTAGAACCCCCCCGGGTCGGCGACGAGTGAGAACGGGGGCAGATTGAAGGTCAGGCAGCGCAGGCTCACGCCCGTGGCGTAGAGCAGGCCGGGTTTGAGTTTGAAGCGAGCGAAGCGCACAGGCAGATCGCGCTGGAAAGCCAGAGGCCAGAAGTAACTCTTGCGTGTGCGGGTTTCGCGATACCGGTATTCGACGATGACTCCCGGCTCGAGACCCGGGGGTGCGAACGATGTTACCTTCAGGCCGGAGTTTTGGAATTTCACCAAGTCGCGGGTGAAAATTTCGGACCGCTCCAGGGTCGTCGACGTACCATCCGCCCGGGAGGTGCGTGCCTCGATCTGGCGGATGTAGGCGTTGCGATCGTGGAGAATCTCGATCTTGGCGAAGTGTTTGATGCCACGCTCGTCGAGAATCCGGGCGCGCACCGTGTGCGTCCAAAAGGCATCCAGACCGCCCTCGTCCATGGAGACCTCGTAGAAGAGAATCTCGGCGCCCGCCTCGGGATCGAGGGCCGGACGAGCGGAAGTAAACTCCTCGGGGGCCGGGGCCGGCCATTTGTCCTGGCCCATTACCCGCCAGGAAAATGCCAGCAGCCAGACAACACCGGCCGTGCGCAGTGCAAGGGAGGTTTTCATGGACAGCTGCTAGAAGAGCCCGGCGGCGAAGAAAGGTGAAGGCAAATTGCAGCATGGCGGTTCCAGCCGTAACTGAACCGAGCTGCGCGCGACGAAGTTCAGGATGCCCTCGTTTTTCCGACGGCCCAGTCGGGGTTGGCCCTTGATAAGGGGGGCAATTATCATACCGGCAACAATCCCAATTTCGCCCGGGACAATCCCGCGAAATAAAGTCACTCAACAATCCTCGCGAGCTTGCGAACGAAGCGCACGGTGAACTGTCGAGCTACGACGTCATTTGGCTGTTAGCAGCGGCTGAGTTCAGCCCGCGAGGACTCTAAATCCCTGCCATCACGATCATGGACTCACGCGCGGCTGCCAGGTGAACTCCAAGATCACCGGCAGGTGGTCGCTGGGATAAAGTTTGTCGCGGTAATAGTCGTTTACGGTGACCCGCCGCACGCCGACCGGTCCGCGAAAGAGGATCCAGTCCTTGCGCTCGCCTTCCTGAAGGTTGGGTGCGGGATGGAGCCGGGTGGTGGTCGTGCCGGGGCCGTTTCGCTCGGCGGCGACCAGCCACGCATCGGCAAACGCCGGCGGCACTCCGTCTTCGGTGAGCATGCGGTACGGCTCGCGACGTTTCTGGCGCGTGGGCACGACGTTAAAATCGCCAACGAGGAAGACCGGCAGTTCCGCCGGCACCGCCGCTGTCCGCTCCAGGAGCATCTGGGCGCTTTTGCGCCGCGCATCCATCATCTCGTTGTCCGCTTCCCAGTGGTTGTTCACCACGATGAACTCGCGCCCGGTGGCGGTTTCGCGCAACCGCACCCACGTGGCGAAGCGCGGGAGCCAGCCTCCCCACCCTTTCGAATCCGGCATCTCCGGAGTCGGCGAGAACCAGAAGTACTTTTCGTCGACGAGCACGAACCGGTCACGCCGCCACGCCACCGGCAGAATCTCCCCGCCCATCCTGCCATCATGCCCGCGGGCCACCCACGCGTAGTCGCGGCCGAACTCCGCTTCGAAATGCTTCAATTGCCCCTCGAGCACTTCCTGCAACGCCAGCACATCCGGTTTGGCTTCACGAATGACATGCCAGACCAACGGCCGGCGGTTGCTCCAATTCGACGGTGGCAGCGGATTGAGGCTATGGAGAATGTTGTAGGTCATCAGCACCAGCGGCCGCACCTCGCCCTGCAGCTCGGCGCTCGTGGCCTTCAGAGTGGGAGGATCGACTGGGGGCAGCGCGGCCGCGGCCGACAGGGTCAATGCGAGGACGAGGGCCAGGGCGATGGGACCGTGTTTCATCGGGAGAGCTCAGTGAGGGCGGACTAAAGAGATAAAGGTCGTGAGATTCAGCGCGTTGACGAGATCGACCAGAAAGCCCCCCACCAGCGGAACAATGAGGAAAGCCCGGGGCGCGGCTCCGCTCTTCTCCACCAGCGCTTTCATTCCCGCGACCGCGGTCGCCGTCGAGCCCAGGCCAAAGCCGCAATGTCCTCCCGCCATGACCGCGGCGTCGTAGTCACGACCCATCACCCGGAACGTCGCCCAGCGCGCGAACGCCACCGCCAGCAGGATCTGACCTCCGAGGATCACCAGCATGGGCCCGGCCACACCGGCCAGTTCACGGAGATTCAGGGTCATCATCGCGGTCGCCAGGAAGATTCCCAGCGCCGCAGAGCCGAGCGTATCCAGTTTCTGAGGCCTAAACCAGGCCGGGGACCATCGATCCAGGACGAGGCGTAAGCTGACCCCGACGAGCAGCGTTCCCACAAACACCGGAAAGACCCAACCCGCCCTGTGCAGCCCGTAGCTCAACCAAGCCCCTGCCTTGAGACAAAACACCAACAAAAGGACGTGCGCGACGAGGCCCACCGGCGAGGTCATCCTCGGGGAATCTCCGCCTTCGACCCCACCCGCGCTGGCCGAATCCGACTCAACGGGCTGTGGCGCAGCCGTCTGGAGTCCGTACCGGCGAATCAGACTGCGGCCCACCGGTCCGGAGAGCAACGCACCGGCCAAGAGACCCAGGGTGGCGGCAGCCATGCCGAAGGTCTGCGCGCCGGCGAGTCCCACCCGCTCAAACTCAGCCGCAAATCCAAGGGTGGTGGCATGGCCTCCCGTCATACTCATGCTGCCGCAAACCAAACCCAGCAAGGGTGAGACCCCAAGCAACCAGGCCAGGGCCAGACCGAGGACATTTTGCAGGACCGCCAGCCCGCTGACGACCACGAGGAAAATTAGCACCTGCCGGCCGGCCTGCCGGACGAGTGACCACCTCGCCCCCAGGCCCACGCTCGCGAAAAAGACGGCGAGAAACGGCAGATTCGCACTCTTGACGGGTCCGTTCTGCCAATCGGGCTCGGCCGTCACCAGCCACGTCCAGGCTTTCCATGTCGTGCCCGTTTCACATCGGACAGACCAGCCACTGACGTTGGCGGCGAGAACCGCAAGTGCGAAGATCAGTCCTCCCACCACCGGGGCCGGAATGGAAAACCGGTCCAGGTTTCGGATACGTCGAACCAACGACCCACCCAAGCCGAGTACCGGCAAGGCCAGCACCAGCGTGAGCCAGACCGGAATGATCAAGGCTCCGGACATGACCTGAATTCGAGGAGGGTTCCGCAGGCATCGGCCGGAGCCACAACCACACCGTCTCCGTCACAATCCTCGCAGGTGATGCCACGGGCGCGGAACAAGGCGCGGGTCTCCTGCAGACGCTCCACGTCCATCACAATGGAAACGAGGCAGGGCCACTCGCTGGCCGGGGGCAAAGCGACGCTGGCATACCGACGGCGAACACTCCCCGGATCGAGCAGCAGCAGCCAGCCGTCGCCGACTCTCGCCCGCACCCCACCCGCCACCGGAGTGATGTCTTCAAAAAGCAGGCTCCAAGCCCGGATGGCCGCGTGCGGATCGTGCGCCACGGCCACCAAGCCGGCCACACGCCGCGCGCCATTGGCGTGCCGCAGCCACTCGGGCCGACGCAGCAATTCCGGGGTCAGGTGTTCACACACGACCACGTGCATCAACGCGGGCGTTTCCTCGCGAGGCAAAAAGCAGAGTTGGAAACTGACCGGTATGGTTCCCTCGGGAAGCTCGAAATCGCGGGTGAGTGGTTTCACCGGCCTGGGATGCAGACCCGCGGCCGAGAGGGACTCGTAGCTGCGCTGGGCTCCGGTGGTGCCGAATGCAATCCCCATCAGCCCCTCGCGTCGTTCGAGAAACGTCAGCAACTCGCGCGTCTGGGGAGCATCGGAGGGCTGGAAAAAGCCTCGCAACTCGAGGTAGTTTTCGGCGAATTGGATACACCAGTTTCCGGTTCCCCACTCCGGATGGCGGCCGCGCGGCGGCACGATGAATCCCAGCCGCTCGTACACTGCGCGGGCCGCCTCCATATCGCGGACCGCAATGACGGGGTGGTCGAGGCGGGTGAGATGATGTTTCATACGGGTTTGCGGTCGACGGGCTGTGGGTAGCGAACCTGCACCCCGGCCCTTTCCTCCTGTAAGGTCAGAAAAATGTTCTCGTCGGCGTCGCCCCATCCCCTGGCAACCGCCTCGCGCATCTCCTGCTCGCAGCGGCTGGCCATCGCCATCGGTACTTCCAGGGCACGGGCGAGCTCCGTGGCCAGGCCCATGTCCTTGAGCGCGGTTTTGAGAGCGAAGTGCGGCGGCGAGAAATTCCCGCGAAACAGGCGCGCCGGCAGAGCGACGTGCAAATCGTGATTTCGGCCGAGGCCTGATTTTTGGAAAACTTCGATCAGCGTCTCCGGCGCCACCCCGGCCTTGATGCCGGCAGTCAGGCACTCGACCATCGCGAGATCGGCGCAGAAGACCGCGCAGTTATGGAGAATCTTGCAGGTATTGCCGGCGCCAATCCCTCCGACCGGGATAATCGTGTCGGCGACCGCCTCGAGGATCGGGCGGGCTCGGGCGACGGCGTTGGGGTCGCCGCCTACCTGGACCGTCAGCCGCCGCGAGCGCGCCCCGGAAACTCCGCCACTCACGGGAGCATCAATCAAATCCGCACCCAGCACCGATAACCGGGCGTGCAGGTCGCGCACCAGCAAGGGTGAATTGGTGGTGAAATCGACCAGCAGGTTACCCGGGTGAGCGCCGGCCAACAATCCTTGCGGGCCCTCGATGATCGCCTGCATCTCGGTCGGTCCCGGGAGGGAGAGACAAACCGTTTCCGTTCGACGCAACACGTCCGCCGGAGAGTCCGCCCACTCGGCGCCACGCTCGACCAGTTCGACCGCGGCCGCGCGGCGGACGTCGTGCACCACCAGGCGGTAACCCGCAGCAAGGAGGTTCGATGCCATCGGCCCACCCATGTTACCGAGGCCAATGAACCCGGTGGCGTGGGGCAGACGCGAAACGGCGGAATCGAGAGAAGCGGCCATGACAGGAGAATGCTCTGCGGGGGCAGACCGGCCTCAGTTGGCGAACTGCCATGCGTAGAGCGAAGCCCCCCGCATCCGCACCACCATCCGGACCGTGCGTCCGGCCAGGGCGGACACGTCGTAGGTGATCTTATTATTTTTGGTCACCCAACCGACCCGGTGCTCCACCTCGTTGCCATTGATGTAGAGGCAGTCATCGACGCTCAAACCCGGGATCGCTTTACCGTTCTCGTCCTCAAAGCCGATTTGCATGAATCCGGTCGCGCCGGTGTCGACGTTCACCACGAGTTGTTTGCCCGCGAACCGCAGTGGATGCGTCGAGAAGCCCCCCTCCTTTTCGTAGGGCGCGTCGACCGAGACAAAGCCGTCGAGCCTTTGGGACAGACGCTGCACGAGCGCCGGCGGAGATGCGTCCGCGCCTTCCTTCTTGTACCCATCGTGGTAGCTGGAACGGGTGTAGGTGTACTGCCAGAGCTCGCGGCCCCGGCGGACCATGCCGAACGCGATGTAGGGGCGTCGCATTTCGAAGCCCTTAAAGTTGCCGACAGGCACGTATGCCGGACGGGGATAGCGTTTCCAGGTCAGCCCATCACGACTGACCGCGAGCTGGGTCTCGACCATGCCGGTGCCGAGCTGGAGGTCAGGATGCGCAAGCATCTGACGGGTCTTCGGCCCGTCGCCAAGATAGTGAAAGAACCAAAGCGGAAAGGCCACATAAGTGTCAGGCGCCCACGGATACTTGTAAGCACGGGTGTTGTAGACGTCGGTCGCCTCGGGATCAATTTTGGGGTCGGGCCCCATTGCGATCGGATACTCGATGCTGAACCCTCCGGGAGCGAGGGGACCGTTGTCGAGCCACCACGGGTCGAGGTTGTCGTCGGCGATGTCGATGACTTTCCGGACCTCTGCCTTGCGCTCGGGCGTGACTGGCTTGAACGGCCACGGCTGCATGATGTCCTTCACTTCGGTTTGAACGGAATACCGGAAGTTTTTGTTCCCAGGGGTGCGCCCGTAGTCCATGCGGTGATTCGCCACATAGAGCTGACGTTGGTCGTCATAAAAAATCGTTGAGGCCGACCCCGCCCAGAAAGGCAGTGCGGTCACCTCGTTGCGTTGGAAATTCCATCCATCGGGCGAGGTGTAGATGAAGAAGCCGCCCCGTTCGTGCAGACCGACCAGCATCTTCCAACGTTCCGCGGCCGGAGCGTTCGGATCGATAAAGACGGATCCTCGGCGTGCCGGGCCGGGGATGACTTCGTTGTCGCGTCCGCGGCCCAGGTCGGGCGTTTCGAAATGGATCCCATCCTTGGAGGTCCACACCGCGACTCCGCTTTTGCCCTCGCCATAGAGGCGGATCAGGCCGTCTTCATCCTCAACCACGGTGCTCCAGCCGGTGCCCATCGGCAGGACCGTTTCCTCGATGCGGGCCGGATGCGCCGCAAACGTCAGGTTTGTCTGGCGCGAAATCAGGGCGTCGTCGATGAAGAGATGTTTGTGTCCACCCAGCTCAACCACACCACCCTTGAACTTGCCACCCGGAAACTGGAGCGGCGGGCCCTGTTGAAGCACCAACGGCTGGGAGGGTCGTCCCGTGCGACGAGAGAAACTGTCCGGCGCCTTAAAATCGCTTCGGTAAACGACGGCGCTGGAAATGCGCAATTCGTCGAGCGTCGCCGCGAGGCGTCGCCCCCAAACCGCATCGCGACCGATGGAGACGTAGTCTTCAGGCCCGGCAGGCAACGCTTTCAATTTCGCGACCGCGGTCGATTGCAGCCGTCCGTTAAGGAAGTGTTTCAGCTCGCCGCGGGCGGCGTCGTAAGCGAACGCGCAGTGCGTCCAATCGCGGCGCAGCGCTGCCAGATCCGTCTTGAGTCGGGCGGTGGTGCCGGAGCTTTGATTGAAGAGACGAAACTCTCCCTCGGTGGGGTTCAGTGTGAGACGGGTGACCACGTCATTCTCGCCGCGAGGGCCGGAGCCCACCTCGACGACGACACCCTCACCGGCGAGGTTCGCGTCAGCTTTGAGCCAGAACTCCACCGTAAAGTCTCCCTTGCCAAGATTGAGGTCTCCTTGGGTCGGACTGCCGAAGGGCCGGCGGCGGAGGTGCTCGTCGCCATTGACGAAGGCGGCCGCAAAGGTGGCATTGAACCAAGTCATCGGCTCGACCGTGCGGCCGGGTTTTTTCGGTGGCGCCTGCAGCCCGAATTCGTAGCCGCCCGCGTTGCTGAACTCCTCCTGGCTCTTCCGGCCCTTGAAGGTTGGGTTGAACGGCGCGGGTTCGATCGAGCGCAGGGCGCGGCCGTATTTGCCGGGAACGAGGTCGCCGCCGCGGCCGAGCACGAGGTACCAATCCTGCGGTCCAGCGTCGTTGAGGATCGAGCTCGGATAGAGCTGCTCCTGTTCATCGAACAGCCAAAGAGCCACGGTGTCGGCCCGGGTTGACGAAAGCGCCCCAAAGGAACCCAAGGCGGCAAGCGCCGCGAGGGCTCGCGGCACGAAAAATAGACGCAACAACGAGGTCATGAACGAGGTTCTGAAGAGGGTTAAACGTTCCCCGGGACACGCAGGGCGGAGCCCGTGGCGCGCAGCCGGTTTCCAGCGATGGTGGCGGCGAGTTTGAGGGCCGCCACCAGACTGCGCGGATCGCCGCGGCCCGTGCCGGCGTTGTCGAAATCCGTGCCGTGCTCGACCGATGTCCGGATGATCGGCAGGCCGAGGGTGACGTTCACGCCCAACCAGATGCCAAGCATCTTGGCCGCCACGTGTCCTTGGTCGTGATACATCGCAATGGCGCAGTCGAACTGGCCCTGCAGGGTGCGAAAGAAGACGGTGTCGCCGGCATACGGGCCGCTGACGCGAAAACCGAGGGCCTTCGCCTGCTCAATCGCGGGCGTGATAAACTTGATCTCCTCATCACCGAAAATGCCACCTTCACCCGCGTGGGGGTTCAGGCCCGCCACCGCGATGTGGGGATCGGCGATGCCGAGCTCCTGCACTCCAGCGCGGGCAATCTTGATGACACTGACGATCCGCTCGGGTTTGACCCGTTCGATCGCCTCACGCAGCGAAACATGGGTGCTCACATGGCAGACCCGCAATTTGTCCGCGACCAGCATCATCGTAACCTTGGGTTTGCCACAAAGCTCGGCCAGCAACTCGGTATGCCCGTCGTAGGAGTGGCCGGCCGCATGCAGGGCGGCCTTGTTGATCGCCGAGGTCACCACCGCGTGGGCCGAACCTGCGAGGGTGAAGTCGACCGACCGCTTGATGGCCTCGTAGGCCGCCTGACCGCAGTGCGCGCTGACCTTGCCGCGCACCCATTGCGCAGGGTCGACGTTGGCCAGGTCGACCACGTCCAGCGTCGAACCGTCGCCCGCTTCGGCGGGCGAGGCGATGATCCGCACCGGCAATTTCGCGCCGGTGAGCGCCGTGGCCGCACGCACCACGGCGACATCACCAATGACAACCGGTCGGCAGACCGCCGTCACCTCGGACTGCGCGAAGGCCTGCGTGATGAGTTCCGGCCCCGTGCCCGCAGGGTCGCCGAGCGTCACGGCCAGGATCGGTTTGAGGACGGTGCTCATGGGATCATTCCCAGGTCGCGAAGCTGGCTGCGGATTTGATCCACCTCGGCGTCGGTACACGGAAGCAGCGGTGGAAACATGTTGCGCCGGGCGAGGCCGTGGATCTCGAGGATGGCCTTGAGCGCGCCGAAAAGCTGCGAGATGGTGCGACCTTTCTGGTACGTCGCATTGACCGCGTCGATACGCGCCTGGAGCTCGTCCGCCGCGGCGGCGTCGCCCGCGACGAGTTTGGCCATGAGGTCACGGGTGAGTGCGGGCGCGAAGTTTCCCGCGCCCGGAATGAATCCGTCGGCGCCGGCCCGCATGGCCCGGGTGGTGAACGCGATCGACCCGCAGAAAACCGAAAAATCCGGCCGGCTGGCAAACAGCCGGCACACCTGCTCCTGGCGGGTTGCATCGGGCTCGGAGTCCTTCAGGCCGACGATGCGCGGGTGGTGACTCAGCCGCTCAATGACGTCGAGCGGGATGCTCTGTTTCGTCGTTTGGGGTATGTTGTAGAGGTAGACCGGTCCGGCGATCTGGTCTGCCAGTCCGGAAAAATACTTCTCCATCATCTCCGGCGTCAGCGGATAATACGACGGCAGATTGGCCACGACCGCGTCGGCGCCAGCCGCAAGGAACTCGCGGGCGAGCCGGAGCGAATGCGCGGGACTGGTATCTCCGATGCCGCCGAACACCACCCCGCGTCCGCGAACCGTCGTCACGGCGAGGCGCACCAGCCGAATGCGATCCTCGATCGTCAGCGAGGCAAACTCACCCGTCGTGCCGCAGACCATCAGCCCCTGACAGCCTCCGGCGAGAATGTGTTCGATCAACCGGCCAACCGCCGGTTCATCAATCTGCCCATCCCCTGTCGCGGGAGTGAGCAACGGCACGATCGAAAATCCGCGGAGTTGGGCGCGGGTGAGTCCCTTGACGGTCATCAGTTTCATGGAAAAATTCGGTGAGCATCGCGATCGATACGCTCCGCGACCGCCGTGAGATCGCGCGGATTATTCGTCGGGCGTCGGGTGACGCTTGACGCGGTCGCGGCATCCAAAACCGTAGGGCTTGCAAGGATATCAGGGCGGGAACGGCTCACGTTTTGGTTAGGGTGGACATCCCTTTGTTTCGCAACCTAAAAGTGAAATAGGCACGTGAAATTGCGTGTTATCTATGCTTAAAAAACCAGCCCCCAGCAAAATCAACGTGCGCCCCCTCAGGAAGATCCGCCGGAATCGCCGAAAATGAATCTTTGACGACCCGGGGCCCGGATTGTCCAAGGAATCAATCAACACGCAAAACCGGCACCATCGAAGTCATGGATGCCGTTCTATTTTCCTTTATTTCAAGCTGGTTTTATAATTTCAACACCCATTGCTGGTCGAACGGACATCAAAAATGAAATTAAACACCCCTACCCTCGCCGCTTTGTTGTTTGCCCTCACCTCCGTCCACGCCGAGGAGGCGTTTACAAATTCGCTGGGGATGCGACTCGTGCCGATCAAGTCCGGGTCCTTTCAGATGGGAGAGGTGAACGCGACGCCAGGCAAGGAGTTCGACGTGGCAGCCTATTTACAGAAGGGTGACTGGGACGAGCACCCGGTCCACGAGGTACAAATCACCCGGCCTTTTTTTATGGCGGATCTCGAAGTGACGGCCGACCAGTTTCGCCGCTTCCGGGCTGATTACTCCGGCAATAAGGAAACTGCACCGTACGCCTCGGGTATCAGCTGGCACGAAGCCGTCGCCTTTTGCGCGTGGCTTTCCCAGCAGGAAGGCCGCCACTACCGCCTCCCCACGGAAGCCGAGTGGGAGTACGCCGCTCGCGCCGGTACGACCACGCTTTTCCATTCGGGCCGCGAGCTTCCGCCGGCCGGGCAGCCCAACGCGTGGGGGCTGAAAAACATGCACACCGGGGTTTCAGAATGGTGCTCCGATTGGCACGCCGAGTATTCCGCCGATCCGGTCAAGGACCCCGTGGGGCCGGCAAGCGGTTGGGCCAAGGTGGTCCGCGGCGGCGGACTGGACAAACTGAAACCCTTCTACGCACGTTCGGCGAACCGGGCCGGCGTTCCCCCCAATTTCCCCCCGATTCCCCTCGAACAAATCCGCGCCAATCTCGAAGGCAAAGTGTCCTCGGCCCAGGATCCCGCGGGCGTCGGCCAGGAGCGGAAGGGAGCCTACAAGAGCGAATTTCTCTACAAGAACTTCACCCGCTCCGTGCTGAACAACCAAGGCAACCATCCCATCGGTTTCCGCGTTGTCTGCGCGCCGGCTCCGTTGACTCCGCCCACTCCGGGCCATGTGAGTTATGCCCAGCAGGGCGTGCGTCAGGCCGGTCCACCCGCGAGTGTGGGTCCCGATCTGTTCCGCCCTTGGTTCCGCAAGCGTCACCTGCTCCCCACCCCACCCGAGAACATCGCACCGGCCAAACTTCCGGTTCTGCGCGCTCTGGGCTGGCCGCGGGCCTTCCTCGGCCACATGCACAGCCCGGGCTTGGAAGTCGCCAGCAACGGCGACATTCTCTTCGTTTCCTTCACCGCCATTTCCGAAACCGATCCGGATGTGGCGCTGCTCACGACCCGCCTTCGTTTTGGTACCGACGACTGGGATCAACCCGATCTGTTCTTCGACCTGCCCGACGTCGATGATCACGCGCCGCTGCTGTGGAACGATCAAGGGCGGCTCTGGTTTTTCTTCGGATCGAACAAACTCGATTCCGGCTTTCCTTTTCAATGGGTGACCTCCGACGACCACGGCTCCACCTGGAGCCCCGTGCAGTTTCCGGTCTTTACCACGCCGGTCGGCGGTCATTCGGCCCAGCCGATCACCAGCGCCTTCCGCGACGCCACGGGATGCATCTACATGGCCAGCGATGCCATCGGGCCCGAATCGGTTCTCTGGCAAAGTGACGACAACGGCCAAACGTGGCGCGACCCGGGCGGCCGCAGCGGCGGGCGCCACACAGCGTTCGTGCTTCGGCGCGACGGTTCCATCCTCGGCATGGGCGGAAAGAGTTCCAACATCGAGGGCTTTATGCCGCGCTCCGTCTCACGTGACGGCGGCCTGACGTATGAAGTGACGAAGTCGCCCTTCGCCCATCTTGGCAGCAATCAGCGGCCGACGTGTATCCGCCTTGCCAGCGGCCGTCTCTTCATGGCGGGTGACCTGCAAAGCGAGAAGGGCGTCCAGCCCGCCGGAATCACCGACCGCGGCGCCTGCGTCGCCCTGTCCGAGGACGAAGGCGAGACCTGGAGGATCCGCAAACTCCCCGGCACCCAGGGACACGAACTGCCGGCCCGATTCAAGCAGATGGGCGGGGATACGCTGGGCTACTCCGTGGCCCGGCAGGCTCCCAATGGTGTGATCCACCTGATCGCCACCATGACCAAGCCCTGCCTGCACTATGAGCTCAATGAGGCCTGGATCCTCCACGGTGACGACTCCACCCTCACGGCCAGCGACGGGGACCTTCGCGCCAACAGCGCGAAGTCCATCCGCGACGTCCGCCCCTACGTCGAGCACGACGCCCACGGCAAGCCCACACTCCGCTACACCGGCGGCATCGGTGACGATGGCCGATTCCTGCTCCATGGGACGGCCACGTGGTACCTGCCCGGCGGCCGCATCCAACGCGAAGCTCACTATGCCTTGGGTCGCCTGACCGGGCTGGAGACCTTCCACGGTCCCGACGGCGTTCGTCAATGGACGCGGGAACATGGCGCCGACGGCACCATGACCTGGACCCACTACTGGCCAAACGGCAAAGTTCGGACGCGGTCAACGTGGCGTGACACCCACGCCGAGGGCCCGGCCGTTCTCCATGATCCCACCGGCCGGGAGGTGTATCGTGTGGAATTCAAGAAAGGCCTGCCGGAGAGCGAAACCGGCGCGCCTTCGGAATACTGAGCGTATTCGTCTCACCCATGCACCTTGCATCTGCCCTAAACTCGCTGCTGCCACCGTGGCTCGTGGCTTCACTGACCCTGATCCCGCTTTTCAACCCGCCGGCGGTTGCGGCCAAAGCCACCGCGGAGACCCCCAACATCCTCCTCATCCTGGCGGATGACATGGGCTGGAATCAGGTCGGCTACCATGGATTCCCCTGGTACGAGACCCCCAACCTTGACCGACTCGCGCGTGAGGGCATGCAGTTTCGGCACGCCTACAGCGCCGCCCCCATTTGTTCACCCACCCGCGCGGCGCTCATGACCGGCAAGTCGCCGGCACGCCTGCGTCTCACCGACTACATTCCCGGCAAACTGTGGGAGGACAAACCGCTCGTCACCCCGCTGATGCAGCAGGGGTTGCCCCTCGAGGAGACCACGATCCCAGAAATGCTGCGCACGCGTGGATACACGTCAGGGCTCTTCGGAAAATGGCACCTCGCCAAAACCTACGACTACGAACCCGGCCGGGCGATGGATCCGGAGTCCCAAGGTTTCGATGAGGTTTATCATACCCGCAAACCGGATGACGATAACCTCACGATCAAGGACGCGCACAATGCGGTCTCCATCACCGACCGCGCCCTCGACTTCATTGAACGCAATCAGAAGCGCCCCTTTTTCTGTTATGTCGCGCACAATGTCGTCCATCGACCTCTCACCGAAGAAGCCGAATTGGTCGCGAAGTACCGGGCGAAGCAGGGCGCCGACCAACCCGAGAACAACGCCATCATGGGCGCGATGATCGAGCGCATGGACCGGGGTATCGGGCGCTTGCTCGAGAAGCTACGCGAGCTGCAGCTCGCGGATAATACCATCGTCATTTTTGTCTCCGACAATGGCAACGTGCTGGCCGATCAAAGTCAGAAGCCGTTCCGCAGCGGCAAGTCCACCCTCTGGGAGGGAGGGATCCGTGTGCCCCTCCTGGTCAAGTGGCCCGGAAAAACCCGCGCCGGCTCCGTGAGCGATGAACCGGTGGTGACCCAGGATCTGTTCAGCACCCTGATGGAGATGACGAACACGACCTACGAGCCCAGGCTGCACGACGGCTCGAGTCTCGTGCCGGTTCTGAAAGGCCAGTCAGCCACGCTGGGGAGGGAGGCCCTGTATTGGCATTATCCTCACTACCACCACCTGGGCGACTTCCGCCCGGGTAGCGCCATTCGCATGGGGCGTTACAAACTCATCGCCTGGTATGAAGGCGTCCTGCTCGGCCGCGGCCCGGCGGTCGAGCTTTTCGACCTCCTTGCAGATCCCGGCGAAACCACCGATTTGGCAGCGTCCAAGCCGGAGCTGGCCGCCACGATGCGCGCCAAGCTCGAGGCCTGGAAATCCCAAGTCCAAGCCCAGGAAATGGTGATTCGACGCTGAACCTCCCGGCGTTTCCCCTGCGGGGTCGAGCCAACTGAAACCACAGCGAACGCTCCACGAACCACGGAGGTTGCGGCTTCGAGTTGGCAATTCTCAGCAAAGGCGAATACCAGCCAACAAGGCGCCTCCACCTCCGTGGTTCGTTCCGCTGAACATCCCAAGATCTCGGGCGTCTTGCGCGGATGAGAACGACGCGAGTTAGCAGAAACGACGCCATGCTTGAGTCCGGCACGTCCGCCAAAGGCTAGTTCGGAGCCAAAAGCAGGACGTGCCTGGTCGCGCCCGGGAGAAGCGGTGTTGGATCCCCGCGCACCCACGCTTCATGACCTGCGCGAAAGTAGGGCGATAACGGATGCGCGCTCTGTCCACCGGGCATGTGGAAAAGCCCCTCTTCCTCGTGTCCGGGGGAAACCACCAGCCGCTGCGAAGCTCCGTGTCGCGGTTTCTGATTGCGCGGCGAGTCCTCATCGCCGGGCAAGGGTGTTTCCGGCATGTCCAGGAATCGGGTCGACCAACTCG
>Ga0154020_10004261_pt1 | contig 17062 bp, 11 predicted proteins | sample Klosneuvirus_201_FD_109709 | JGI IMG/M metagenome (GOLD analysis project Ga0154020, IMG submission 109709) | Active sludge microbial communities from wastewater, Klosterneuburg, Austria - Klosneuvirus_20160825_MG | ecosystem: Engineered > WWTP > Aerobic digester > Activated sludge | place...
AGCAGCTTCTTGTTTGCCGCTTCGCGCTCGTCCGGCGGCCGTGCCGGGGCCATCTTTGCTGGTTCGAGGCTGTTCGTCGTGTAGCTGCAGTTCGGGTAGTTCCAGCACCCGTAGAAGATGCCCCGCTTCGTCTGCTTCTGCACCAACTGCCCGGTCTCCGGCTCCTCCGGACACGCGACCCCAACGGGCACGCCACCGCGGAAGTCGCACGTGCCCTTCTCCCGGTTCACACAGTCCACGTACTGCCCGTAGGGGCCGCTCTTCTGCACCAGCGCCCCTCCGTCCTTTGGACAGCGCTCGGCGATCTCCTGCGGGGCGGCCGCGAACACCGGCTTCCCATCGGCGCCCATTGGCAGTGAGTTCGAGCACTCCGGGTAGCGCGGGCACGCGAAGAACTTGCCGTTACGCCCCCACTTGATGACCAGGTTCGTCTGCTGGCAGACGTTGCAGAGGATGTCTGTCACTTCCTGCTGCTTCTCCGCCGTGTCCTCCGCCCCGTCCAGCGCCCGCTTGAATTCCGGCCAGAACTCCTCCAGCACTTCTTCGTACTTCCGGTCGCCCTGGGCGACTTCGTCGAGCTCGCGCTCCATCTCGCCGGTGAACGGGACGTCCACGTACTTCTTCATGTGCTGTTCGAGGAGGTCGTGGACGATGAACCCGAGCTCCTGCGGGACCAGCTGGCGCCCCTGCTTTTCGACATAATCACGTTTGAGCACGGTCTGGACGATGGTTGCATAAGTGCTCGGCCGCCCGATGCCGTCCTCCTCGAGCGCCTTCACGAGCGTCGCCTCGGTGTACCGCGGCGGCGGTTCGGTCTCATGGCGGCGGCCGTCCACGCTGCGCTGCTCCAGGGTCTCGCCCGCGGCCAGTTCCGGCAGCGAACCCTGCAGACCCTCTTCCTGGTCGTCCTCAGCCTGCGCCTCGCTCGCGTCCGCCCCATAGACCTTGAGATGGCCCTCGAACGTGAGCGTGCTCGAACTCGCGCGGAACGTGGCGTGGGCGTCCGTGCCTTCCCGCGCCTCGATGTCGACGGTCACGGTGGCGTACCGCGCGTCGCTCATCTGGCTGGCCATGAACCGCTGCCAGATGAGGGTGTATACGCGCAGCTGATCGTTGTTCAGCGTGCGCCGCAGGCTCTCGGGCATGGCAGACGGGTTCGTCGGCCGGATCGCCTCGTGCGCTTCCTGCGCGCCGCGAGAGCGGGTGACGTACACGCGCTCCTTCGCCGGGATGTACTCGCTGCCCCAGGTGCGGGCGGCAAAGTCGCGTGCTTGCAGCCGGGCGATTGGCGAGATGTTGAACGAGTCGGTGCGCATGTAGGTGATCAGGCCGGCCTGGCCGCCGATGCCCTCGTAGAGCTCCTGCGCGATGCCCATCGCCCGGGCGGCGCTCATGCCAAGACGGTTGACCGCCGCCTGTTGGAACGTGCTCGTGGTGAACGGCGGCGCCGGTGAGCGCTTCTTCTCGCCCTTCGTCACGCTGGCCACCTGGAATTGCGACCGGCGGAGCTTCGCGAGGAGTTCGTTCGCCGCCGCTTCCGAAGGGATGGCAGGGCCGCCACTCGTGAACGCAGGCTTCAGCTTCGCGCCCTTGGCCGCCTCCGGGAACTTCGTCAGCTCGGCTTCGAACGCCCGCCCCTGCTTCGCCAACCCGGCGTGGATGGTCCAGTACTCCACCGGCCGGAAATCCTGGATCTCCTTCTCCCGGTTCACGATCAGGCCAAGGGCAACGCTTTGCACGCGCCCGGCGCTCGCCCCCCGGCTGACTTTCTTCTGCACGAACCATGTCAGCGGGAACCCGATCAGCCGGTCGAGCACGCGCCGTGCCTGCTGCGCGTCCACCAGGTCCATGTCAATCCTGCCCGGCGCCTTGCGGTGGTGGTCCGCGCTGGCAGCCACATGCTGCCCCATCGCCTCGGCGAACGCCGCCTCGATCGCGGGCTTCGTGATCTCGTGGAAGACGACGCGCGTGGCCTTCTCGTCAGGGATGCCCGCGGCCTCCTTGATGTGCCAGGCGATGGCTTCACCTTCCCGGTCAGGGTCGGTCGAAAGGAAGACGCGCTCGGCGGCCTTTGCCGCGGCGGCGATCTCCGCGACCACTTCGCTCTTGTTCACGCCGCGCCGCGCGTCCTTCACCACCACGTACTTCGGGGTGAAGTCCATTTTTTCGACGCTCTCTACGCCGTATCCGTACGGCGGCAGGTCGCGCACATGTCCCACCGAGGCGATGACTTCGTAGTCGTCGCCGAGGATGTTCTTCACGGTCCGCGCCTTCGTCGGTGATTCGACCACCACCAGGTTGGGGGCATGCTTGCCCCTGCCTCGCGCGGTCGCGGGGGCCGCCGGTTCCGGCCGGGCCTTTGCCGGTTTCGTGGCGCGCTTCGCCGGGCCCGCCGCCCGTTTCGCAGTCGTTGTTGCCAATCTCGTTCAACCTTTTCCCGGCGCCAGCCGCTGGCGCACGTTTTCGAGAGTAGAGAGCCGGGCTTCGCTATGTCTATAGGGTGACTCGATCCCGCTGCCCCGCTCAGGCAAGGGCATAGGTCATCGGTGCGGTCTGGCGGACAGTCCCTTGCAGTTCGAAAAGCTGCAGCGAACTGCTCACGCTTGCCACCGGCATCCCCGCTTCACGCGCCACCTCGTCGACATGCCGCGGCCCCGAGGCGAGGATGCGGAGCACGGGGTCATCGGGCGTTGACCGCGCCCCGGTCCCGCGCTCCTGTAACGCGGCTCCCGGCTGCAGGGTTAACGGCATCTGGCTAGCTGCGGTCAAGAGGTTCAGTTCCTGGCAGAGCTGTTCCGGGGTCGCCACCAGCTTTGCCGTGTTCTCGCGGATCAGCTGGTTGGTCGCCGCGCTCTGCCGGGAGAAGATGCTCCCCGGGATGGCGAACACATCCCGCCCCTGCTCGAACGCCCAGTTCGCCGTGTGCAGGGCCCCGCTTCCTTCACCCGCCTCCACCAGCAGCGTCGCCCGGGCCAGACCCGACAGGATCCGGTTGCGCCGCGGGAAGTAGTCGCGCCGGGCCGGGATCCCCACCGGGTATTCGCTGACCATGCACCCCTGCTCGAGGATCCGCTCCGCGAGGCCCGCGTTCTCGCGCGGATATACCTGGTCGATTCCCCCCGCCAGCACGGCGACTGTCGGCGCTCCGTGCTCCAGCGCCACCCGGTGGGCGATCGCATCCACACCGCGTGCCAGCCCGCTCACGATGGCGACGCCTGCCCGCGCCAGCGTCTCGCAGAAGTACTCCGCCGCCTGCCGACCGTACGGGGTGACGTGGCGCGTGCCGACGACCGCGACAGCCTGCTCGAACTGCGGCCCATCCGTCCCCCGGACGAAGATGACCGGCGGACTCTGGGGGATTTCACGCAGGTTTGCCGGGTAGTCCGCATCGAGCCACGTCAACGCCCGTGCCTGGTGCCGCTCGAGGAGTTCCTCTTCCTTCCCCGCTTCGAACCCGGCTCGTGCTTTCGCCATGGCGCGCAGGTACTGCGGGTCGATACCGGCTGCCCCAACTTCGCCGGCCGGCGCATGCCAGGCGGCTTCAATCGTGCCGAAGTGCGCGAGCAGCAGCGCAAAGTTGGTGCTGCCGAGCCCGGCGCGCCGAAGGGCCAGCCAGTAGGCGAGGTCCTGGTGTTGTGTCACGGCCCGCGATTCTCGCATATCCGCCCCCGGGAGTGGTGGTGCTGTCCGTCTCTGCCGACGCGGCGGTCTCCCGCCGGCCGGCGGCCAGATTCTAGTGGGTACTGACCTCTTCCGGGACTGCCCCCGGTTGCCGGGCGACCCGGAGCCGCCGCACCCGGCGGCCCGCCATGCTCAGTACCCGCAAGGTCAGCCCGTCTGCCGCCACTTCGTCGCCCACCGCCGGCAGCCGCCCGAGACGGTGAATGAGGAATCCCCCGACCGTGTCGAAGTCCTCCGATTCCACCTCGTAACCGAAGAGGTCCTTCAAGACATCGGTGCTCGCCCCCGCGTCCAGCACAACCTCGTCCTCCGAGATGATTTCCATCGGCGGGCGGGCCACGTCGTACTCATCCTCGATCTCCCCGACGATTTCCTCGAGCAGGTCTTCGATCGTCACCAGCCCGGCCGTTCCGCCGTACTCATCGACGACGATGGCCATGTGGACCCGGCGGGCCTGCATCTCCTTCAGCAACTCATCCAGCCGCTTCGATTCCGGGATGAAGAACGCGTCGCGAAGCAGTTCGGAGACTGGCCGCTCCTTGCCCCCATGGCTCATGGTGCGCAGCAGGTCCTTCGCGAACACAACCCCGACGATGTCGTCGATGTTCTCCCGGAAGACTGGTACCCGGCTGAACCCGCGCTCGGTGACCAGGTTCGCGACCTCCGCCACGGATTCGTCCGCATCGGCGACGGCCATATCAATACGCGGGACCATGATCTCGCGGGCCGTCTTGTCTTCCAGCGCGATGATCCCCCGGATCATCCGCCGCTCTTGTTCCTCCACGCCGCCCGCCGCCTCCTCCCGTTCCACCAGCGAGAGGATGTCAGTGTCGGGGTCCGGAGTTACCGCCCGGATCGAGCGCGCGAACAGCGCCGAGGGGAGCCCCAGCACAAACGCCGGCGCCGCGAAGACGATGCGGGTGACGTGGGCCACCCCCGAAAGCCGGAGTGCTGCGTACTCCGGCGCCCGTGCCACTGCCATCCCCACGGTCAGCTGGATGATTGCCACGAACACGCCGCCGATCATGCCGAAGCCCACAGCACCGGCGAACGGGCCGTATTCCCGCGCCCCGAGGTAGGCGACGAGCGAGAGGATGAGCGTTGCCGTCAGGACCCGCGCCGCCGTGATCGCTCCAAGGAACCGCCCCGGCTGGCCCACACTCGGCGCGATCCGTTTTGCCTGCCGGTTCCCCCGCGCGGCGAGCGCCTGGATTCGGACATCGTTTGCGCGCTCCAGCGCCGCCTCGGTTGCCGCCACCGCCCCCAGGATCAATCCGAGGCAGACGATCGCCACAATCGAAATGACAACTACCGGTTCCATGGCCCAGCCTCCCGCTCGTGGTCAGGAGCCGCCCGCCGTGGCACGGTACTGGCAGGGTCGCTGTTCATCCGTCCCGTTCCTTCCGCTCAAACGGGCGTGCGGGCACCCCCGCGACTGTCTGTCCCGCCTCCACATCCCGCGTGACGACGGCCCCGCTCGCCGTGTACGCCCCGTCGCCGACTGTCACCGGCGCGATCAGGATGGTGTCGCAGCCGATGAACGCCGCTTCGCCAATCCTCGTCCGGTGTTTTCGTACGCCATCGAAGTTGCTCGTGATCGACCCCGCTGCGATGTTCGCCCGGGCGCCAATGTCAGCGTCACCCATGTAGCTGAAATGGTGCATCTTCACGCCCGGGCCGAGCACCGAGTTCTTCACCTCGGCATAGTTCCCCACTTCGCAGCCGTCCTCAATCGTGGCGTTCCCCCGCACATGCGCGAAGGGGCCAACCGAGCACCCTGCCCCGATGCGGGATTGCTCCACGACCGACCACTGGACGCGCGTGTCCGCGCCGATCGCCGCGTCCCGGAGCGTCGACCCCGGCCCGATGACGGCGCCCGTCTCGATGGCGGTGGCGCCGGTCAGGTGACAACCGGGGAGGATGGTGACGTCCCGGGCTATCCGCACGGTCGCATCGATGTACGTAGTGGCCGGGTCCGAAACGGTGACGCCGTCCAGCATCCAGCGCTCCAGGATCCTCGCCCGCATCAGCCCTTCGGCCTCGGCGAGCTTGACCCGGTCATCCACGCCAAGCGCTTCCGCCGCGTCGGCGGCCACCGTCGCCGCAGGTTGTTGAGATGCTGCCGCACCGATCAGGTGGGTCAGGTAGTATTCGCCCCTGGCGCTCCGTGGCACCTGCGGGAGTGTGCGCCAGAGCCATGCCGCATTGAAGATGTACTGCCCCGCGTTGATCTCCGCCGGCCCCGCCGGGCCACCGTAGTCCGCGGCCTCGACGACTGCCCGAACCGACCCATCGTCATTTCGCACGACTCTGCCCAGGCGTCCGGGATCTTCGACCGGGCAGCTGACGAAAGCCATCGTCCCCGAGACCTGGAGTGCATCCCGGAGTACTTCCAGCAGACCCGTGGTGATCAGCGGGCAGTCTCCGTTGAGCACCATCACCCGGTCACAACCGGCCAGTGCCTCGCGGCAGCGGCCGACAGCGTCGGCTGTACCGAGCAGTTCAGTCTGTTCAACAAACGTCACATCGCTCGCCGCAAGCTGTTCGTGCACGCGCTCGGACTGGTGCCCGGTGACCACCACCAGCTTCCCGGGCGAGAGCCCGCGCGCAGCGCTGACCACATGCCCCGCCATCGGCACGCCGCAGACCGGGTGTAGCACCTTGTGGAGAGAGGAATTCATCCGCGTCCCCATGCCGGCCGCAAGGACAACAACACCGAGGCCCGTCATTGCGCGGCCCCGGCGAGGCATGACTCGATCCGCTGGCGGATGACGCGGAAACGGCTACTGGGAGGCTCTGATTCGTTACACATAACGGACGCAACACAGTCGTCCACCGGCATCGTAGAAACCCGTGAAAAAGCCTGTCAAGCAAATTCACGATTTCCACCTCCCTTCGCGCCGGTCCTCGACACTCCACCGGCGGGCCACATAGGATTCGGTGACCACCATGACGAACACCCCACGCACATCCGATGAGATTCGCGACGCCTACGTTTCCTTCTTCAAGGAACGCGGCCACGCCCACCTCCCGCCCTGGCCCCTCGTGCCCATTGGCGATCCCACATCGATGTTTACCAGCGCGGGGATGCAGCAGTTCAAACCGATGTTCATGGGTGAACAGCCCGCCCCGGGGCCCCGCGCCGTCACGGTCCAGCGCTGCTTCCGCACTACCGACATCGAGGAAGTCGGCGACCTTAGCCATTGCACCGCCTTCGAGATGCTCGGCAACTTCAGCTTCGGCGACTACTTCAAGCGCGAGGCCATCCAGTGGGCCTGGGAGTTGATGACGCAGGTCTACCGTCTCGACCCCGAGCGCCTGCACGCCACCATCTTCCTCGATGACGACGATTCCTATGGCTACTGGCGCGAAGTCGGCCTCCCCGATGACCATATCCACCGCCGAGACGAAGACCTGAACTACTGGTTCAGCTTCCCGAACGGTACCCCCGGCGCCAGCGGCCCCTGCGGCCCGGATAGCGAGATCTATTACGACCTCGACCCCGCCGCCGGTATCGCCGGGGCGCAGCTGCACAACGGTCCCGATGGCCAGCCCTCCGGCGTCGGCTACAGCGACCGCTTCCTCGAGATCTGGAACCTCGTCTTCATGCAGCTCTACCAGCATCCCGATGGGACGCGCACCAACCTGCCTGCCCAGAACATTGATACGGGCAGCGGCCTCGAGCGCGTCGCCATGGTGCTGCAGGACGTCCGCTCGGTGTTTGAGACCGACATCTTCCTCCCAATCCTCTCCGAGGCAGCCGCTGTCGTCGGGGTGGACTACCTCGGTGGCGCTGCTAGCGATGAGCAGGCGTACGCCATCCGCGCCATGTCCGAGCACTGCCGGGCCGCCACCCTGCTTGTGGGCGATGGCGTTGTCCCCAGCAACGAAGGCCGCGGCTACGTCCTCCGCCGCGTCGTCCGCCGTGCCGTCTATTTCGCGCGCAAGGTTGGCGTCCGGGAGCTGTTTACCGCCCGTCTCGCCGATGCGGCTATCTCCAAGATGGGCAGCGCGTACCCCCACCTCACCGAAAACCGGGATTTCATCCGCCGCGCCCTGACGGCCGAGGAAGAGCGCTTCACCCGCACGCTTGCGGCCGGCTCCCAACGCCTTGAAGCCCTGTTAAACCGCCTGGCCGAAGGTGGCGCCGAAGCGGTCCCCGGCGATGAGGCCTTCACCCTCTACGACACCTATGGCATGCCGCTCGAGCTCACCCGCGAAATCGCCGCGGTCGAGGGGTTCGGCCTCGATGACCGCGGATTCGAAACAGCGCTCGAAGCCCAGCGCACCCGTGCCCGCCAGCAGGGCAAGTTCCTCAAGGGCGAGGTCTCACCCGTCCTCCAGTCCCTTGGCGAAGACCACAGCGATTTTGTCGGCTACACGCATATCGAGGCCGACGCCGCTGTCGCCGCCGTCCTCCACGGCGGCGCGCTGGTGGATATGGCGACCACAGGCCAGGAGTGTGAGGTCATCCTGACCACTACCCCCTTCTACCCGGAGGGCGGCGGCCAGGTCGGTGACCATGGGAACATTCGCACCCCGTCCGGCGTCTTTGTGGTTGAAGACACGCAGGCCTCGGGCGGGGCAATCGTCCATCGCGGGCGTGTCAGCGAAGGGGAAATCCGGGTGGCCGAAAGCGCGCAGGCGATGGTCGACCTCAGGTGGCGCAACGGCGCGGCCCGGAACCACACGGGCACACACTTGCTCCACGCCGCCCTCCGGACCGTTCTCGGCGGGCATGTCCGCCAGCAGGGCTCGCTCGTCAGCCCCGAACGCCTCCGCTTCGATTTCACCCACCTCGAGCAGACCCCCCGCCCGGCCCTGATCGAAGTCCAGCAGCTGGCAAACGAAAAGGTCCGCCACGACCTTGAAGTCCAGTGGCGTACCACCGGCTACCGCCAGGCCGTCGAATCGGGCGCGCTTGCCTTCTTCGGCGACAAGTACGGCGCCGAGGTCCGCGTCGTGGAGATCAAAGACAACGACAGCACGTTCAGCGCGGAGCTCTGTGGCGGCACCCACGTCCACCACACCGGCGAAATCGGCTTCCTTCACATCGTCCGCGAGTCGGCCGTCGCTGCCGGTACCCGCCGCCTCGAGGCGGTCTCTGGTCGCGCCGCTGAGACCTACCTGATCGAGCAGCAGGAGCGCATCCTCCGCATCGCGGAGCGTCTCGGCACCGGGCCTGGCGAGATCGAGGAACGCCTCGACGCGATGCAGTCCGAGCTCGAACGCCTGCGCAAGCAGGGCGAGCAACTCCAACGCCTCCAGGGGGCCTCGGTTGCCGAGGGGCTCATCGAAGGTGCGCAGAAGGCCGGTGATGCTTTCCTCGTCACCGCCCGCGTCGATGCCACGAATTCCGATGTCCTGCGCGACATCGCCGACAAGGTGCGCGCACGGCTCTCCCCCGCGCTCATCCTGCTGGCCGCAAACATCGATGGCCGCCCTGCCTTCCTCGCCGCCGCTACCCCGGACCTGGTCGAACGCGGCGTCCACGCCGGCAACCTGATCCGCGAGGTGGCGAAGGTTGCTGGTGGCGGTGGTGGCGGCCGCCCGGACATCGCGCAGGCCGGCGCCCGCGATGCATCGAAGATCGACGCTGCCCTCGCCGAGGGCCGCAGATTGGGACTGGCCGCCCTGACCGGCTAGATTTCGCGGAAGGTGAGGATGTCACGTGGCGGATGAGGACACCGGAACGGACGCGGGCCAGCGGCGAGAAGGATCTGGCCGTCCCTCCGAGAGCCTCGCCAGTGTCGTCCTCGTTGAGCGCTCCGAGGATATCGCCGCCATCTGCGGGAGGGTCGACACCGCCCCAACTTGGGCCGTCGTCATCCATGCGCCCGACGGCAACCGCCAGCTCAGCACCGAGCTGGGCATGCGCCGCCTCGTCCGCCACGGCGAAGAGGCCGGCAAGATGGTCGCTATCGCCACCGGTTCCTCCTCGCTTGCCTCGCGTGCCCGCCAGGTCGGTATCCCCGTGTCCCGCCGCCCGGAGCACGTCCGCTGGGATGCTGGTGGCCACTATGTCCTTCGCCTCGGCCGGTTCAGCGTCGCGGCGCCCAACATCGGCCGTTACATCCAGGCCCTCTTCATCGTGGCCGTTGGGGTGATCGCCGTGGGACTGGTACTCACCCTGGCTCCCGCCGCGGAGGTGGTCGCATACCCTCCTGCCGAGACGGTCAGCCGCCTGGTCACGATCGCCGCCTCCGAGGACTTCACCGAAGTCAACCTCGACACGCTCGAAGTCCCTGCCTCCCGGGTGACGGGGACGCAGGTCATCACCCTCGCCGCCGCGACGACCGGGACGGCTGATGTCGGCATCCAGCCCGCGCGGGCGAGCGTGGTCATCACCAACGGCACCCAGGCCGATGTGGTGGTCGCGGGGGGCACGATCGTCCTCGGCAGCCCGGGCTTCTTCGCCTTTCAGATCGATGAGACCGTCACCGTGCCCCGGAACGGTTCGGTCCCTGCAACCGCCACCGCGACCCGCCCGGGGGTGGAAGGCAACGTGGCTGCCGGCGCCATCACCGGCTGGTTCGATGAGAAGTTTCGCTTTCTCGGCCTCACCAACCCCGAAGTAGCCACGGGCGGCGTCACCGAGCCGCGGCCGGCGGTCGATGCGCGCGATGTCGTCAAGCTCCAGGAGCTCGCCCGGGCGCTGGAGAGCTCCGAAACCGTGACCCGGGGCCTGATCGAGGCGCGCCCCCACGATGCCGTGTTCCTGCGGACCGCTGAGACCGAAATCGAAGTTGGCGCCGCCGATCCCCCTGTCGGGTCGCCGGCGACCCTGGTCCTCCTCCCCGTCACGGTCCGTGTGTCCGCTCTTGCCGTCCTTGCCGAGACCCTTGACCGCGTGGCCCGCGCCGTCCTTCAGGATGAGGGCGGCGACGGGGCCTTCCTTTCCGGTACGGTCACCGCCGTCGAGACCGGCGCCCGTCAGCTGGATGCCGGCTCCGGCCTCATCCGCACCGAACTTCGCCTCCAGGGCGAATTCGCCCGCGGGCTTACCGAGGACATCGTCAAATCCGCGATCAAGGGCAAGTCGCCGGAAGAGGCGCGTTCGATCCTCTCCGAGCGGTATGGTATTGAGGAGGCAGAGGTGAAGCTCACCCCCGGGTGGGCGCCGTGGGTGCCGCGTTTCGGGTTCCGTCTCGATGTCAAGCTCCGCAGCCGCACCGCCGAAGCCGCCGATTCACATGATGCAGCCACATCCAGCACCACCGGCAACCCCCAGGTTACTCGCCCTTGATCCCGGCGGAGCGCGCATCGGCGTGGCCGTCTCGGATGACCTGGGGTTGATGGCCCACCCTCGTCCCGCCATCATCGAAAAGGATCGCCGGGCCGCCGTCCGGAAGGTCGCCCGCCTCGTTGAGGCCGAAGCAGTCTCCGAGGTGATCGTTGGCATGCCGCTCACACTCGAAGGGACCCGCGGCGCCCAGGCCGCCGACGTGCGCGACTTCGCCCGGGCGCTCCGGGACGTGCTGTCCATCCCGGTGACCGAAGCCGATGAGCGGCTTTCGTCCGCCCAGGCCCAGGCGATGGCGCCTGAAACTGCCCGCAAACGCGACGGCACGCTCGATTCCGCCGCTGCGGCCGTCATCCTCCAGACAGTGCTCGACCGCCGCCGCCGGGGGCACCGATGACCCGGCGCCTTCCCTCACCCACCGCGCTGATCGGGGCTGCCATCGTGGTCCTCGCCGTGGTCGTGGCCAGCTACTGCATCGCCCGTACCCCTGGCGAGGTCATCGGCGGCGGGTTTCCTCCCTCCCCATCGGCTGCAACCGAACACACGCCGGTCCCTTACACCCTCTCCGAAGGCCGGTCGGCCGGGGATATCGGGAAGGACCTCCAGGAGCTCGGGGTCATCCGTTCCGCCCGCCAGTTCGAACTCCTCGCGGGCATGATCGGCGTCCATCGCCGGCTCAGCACCGGTGACTACCTGCTCCCGGCCAACTCTTCGACGCTCAGCATCATCAACCGGCTCACTGTCCAGCAGCTTGTCCCCGTCCTGAAGGTGACGTTCCCTGAAGGCATCCGCTACGAAGAGATGGCGGTCCTAGCCGAGAAAGCGGGCTTTGGCCCTCGCGAAGAGTTCGCGGCCGCCGTCGCCCGCGCCAAGCTGCCACCGGGCTTCGCCGAAACCCTCCCCGAAGGCTCGGACCTCCAGGGCTACCTCTTCCCTGATACCTACATCCTGCCCGAAGGCTCGACCATGGACGACCTGGTCGAACTCATGCTCGAAACACTCGAGATTCGGTTCTCCCCGGAGTTGCGCGCCGCCGCCCAGCAACGCGGCCTCAACCCGCACCAGGCGCTCACACTTGCGGCAGTTGTCGAACGCGAGGCCGTCATCGCCGAGGAGCGCCCGCTCATTGCCGGAGTCTTTTACAGCCGCCTCGCCGAGGGCGATCGCCTTGGCGCTGACCCCACGGTCCAGTTCGCCGTCGCGCTCGACCCCGAGTCCGTCAAGCAGTTCGGCTGGTGGAAGAAGGAACTGACGGTGCTCGACCTGGAGAACCCTTCGCCCTACAACACCCGTATGTTCCCGGGACTCCCCCCCGGCCCCATCACCAACCCGGGCCTCGCGTCGATTGAGGCTGTCGCCAACCCGGCCCAGACCGACTACTACTATTTCGTTGCCGATGCGGTGAAGAACGACGGCTCGCATGCCTTCGCGGTCACTTTCGCGGAACACGAGCGAAATATCGCCACGGTTGGCGGCCAGTGACGCGCCTCGCCGGCATCATCGGCCATCCGGTGGCCCACTCGCTCTCGCCGGTCTTCCAGTCGGCGGCGTTTGCCCACTGCGGGCTCGATGTGGTGTACGAGCGTTGGGACACCCCTGCCAACGCACTCCCCGGCCGCGTTGCCTCTCTCCGCTCCGGCGACTGCCTTGGCGCCAACGTCACCGTGCCTCACAAGGAGGCCGTCATTCCTCTTCTCGATGAACTCGGGGGGCAGAGCGCCCGGATGGGTGCGGTCAACACGATTGTCAACCGCGAAGGCCGGCTGTTCGGGTTCAACACCGATGGCCCCGGGTTCGTCGCGGCACTGCAGCACGAGGCCACCTTCGATGTCGCCGGCAAACGCGTGCTGTTGATTGGCGCAGGAGGGGCCGCCCGTGGTATCGCATTCGCCCTCATGGAGGCCCGGGCCGAGAATGTCGCCGTGGCCAACCGCACACCCGAACGGGCCGCACGCCTGGCCACCGAGGTCGGTGGCGCGGGCGGCAGTGTGCGCGCGGTACCACTCGACACTCCGCTCGCCACGTACGATTGCATCGTGAACTGCACTTCTGTTGGCATGCATGGCGGACCCGACCCGGATGGCGTGCCGATAGACCTGGCTGGCGCCCGCCCGGGGGCCCTCGCGGTCGATATCGTGTACGCGCCCGAGCGCACTCCCTTCCTTGCCGACGCTGGGCGTCACGGCCTGTCCACCCTCGGCGGGCTCCCCATGCTCATCTACCAGGGGGCACTCGCGTTCGAGCTCTGGACCGGCGTCCGCGCACCCATCGACGTCATGTTCGCTGCCGCCCGGAACGAACTTGCCCTGCGCGCCGGGGTGCGTACGTGATTGCGATCGGCATGGTGGTGGTCCTGGTCATCTTCCTGGCAGCCGGCTGGGCCGTATCGAGCGAGATGTTCCAGCAGCGCGCCTGGCGCAAGCGCGTCGAATCCGGAGACGTCGACATCATCGCCGCGCTCATCCAGGAGTCACTCACGACCTGGCGAGCCGGCCGTCCCCCTCGCGGCACACCCGCCAGTCTCTGGGCCGGTGTCCAGGAAGCCCAGCTCATCGCCGTTGAACGCGATGGCGCCACGCTCTCCAGTTCTGCCGGTCCCGAATTCCAGACGCGCGATGGTCAGCGCGTCCAGGTCGCCTCTGCTCTCGATTCCGGCATTGCCCTCGCATCGAAGCTGCTCGACATGATCCTGTACGATGTCCCAAACCTGCGCCTCGGCTACGTCCGGGTGGATATCTACTCGACCTTCGCCGGCCCGGATGGATTGCCCGAACAGCGGCCGATCATCACCGCTACGGCCGAACGGGCCGTGGCCGATGGCCTCGATTGGGAAGCGCTCACCGCGGAAGAGGTGCTGGGCCGGTTTGGCGCCACATTCAACCGTGGCCAGGCCGGCCAACCCGTCGCGATTGACCTCCCGCCGGTCGAAGGCCAGGCCCCTCGCCCGACTGCCGAGGCAGCAGCTGATTTCGCCGCGCGGGCCGAGCGCGGCAAGGAGACGTAATGGGCCAGTTCCGGTTCCTCACTGCCGGCGAAAGCCACGGCAAGGGCCTCACCATGGTGATCGAGGGCGTCCCCGCCGGGCTCCCCCTTGCCGAGGCCGACATCGAGCCTGACCTTATCCGCCGCCAGGGTGGCTACGGACGCGGCGGCCGCATGAAGATCGAAAAGGACCACGCCGAGATCATGGCCGGTGTCCGCCACGGCCTCACCCTCGGTACCCCTGTCGCCCTCTGGATCCAGAACCGCGACTGGGTGAACTGGACCGAGAAGATGGCCATCGAGCCCGTCGAGTCCGAGATCGAGCGGGTCACACGCTTGCGCCCCGGCCATGCAGACCTCCCCGGCGCCGTGAAATACGGCTTCGACGATGTCCGCAACGTCCTCGAACGCGCCAGCGCCCGCGAAACGGCCGCCCGCGTCGCCGTCGGGGCGGTTGCCCGGCGCTTCCTCGCCGAGTTCGGCGTCACCCTCCGCAGCCATACCCTCAGCATCGCCGGCGTCCGCGCGTCTGTCCCCGCCGATATCGATTGGGACGCGGTCGAAGCCGACCCGGTCCGCTGTGCCGATTCCGCCGCTGGCGTTGCCATGGTCGAGGCCATCAACGCGGCGAAGCCGGATGGCGATACCGTCGGCGGCGAGGTCGAGGTCCGCGTGTCCGGTGTGCCCATCGGCCTTGGCAGCCACGTCCACTGGGACCGCAAACTCGATGGCCTTATCGCTCAGGCCATCTGCAGCATCAACGCGTTCAAGGCCGTAGGGTTTGGACTGGGGTTCGAAGGCGCCGGCATGCGCGGCTCGAAAGTCCACGATGTCATCCTCCCGCTGGCCGAGTGGAAGGGCCTCCCCTGGCGCCACGCCACCAACAATCATGGCGGCATCGAAGGCGGGATGAGCACCGGAGAAGAGATCGTCGTCCGCGCCGCCGTCAAGCCCATCCCCACCCTCGCCCACCCGCTCCCATCCGTTGACCTCGATACCGGCGAGGAGGTCCTGGCGCACTACGAGCGCAGCGACGTCTGTGTCGTCCCCGCCGCGGGGGTCGTGGCCGAGGCGATGGTGGCCATCGTCCTCGCCAACGCCTGGCTCGAGAAGTTCGGCGGCGACACCCTCGCTGAAGTTCGCACCAACTACGATGCCTACATGGCGACTGTTGGCCCGCGGGCCCGCCACGGCTGACATGTTCCCCTCACGCATCTTCCTCATCGGGCTCTCGGGAAGCGGTAAATCCACCGCCGGCCGGCACGTTGCCCGGCGTCTCGGCTGGGACTTCGCCGATTCCGACGACGAGATAGAACGCGCCGCGGGTGCCCCGGTGCCCGAGATCTTCTCCCGCGAAGGCGAGAAGGGGTTCCGCTCCCGCGAGGCCGGGGTGATTCGCGCCCTCTCCACCCTCGAACCGCTGGTCGTCGCCACCGGTGGAGGCGCCCCGACCACCGCCGAATGCCGGGCCGCGCTTGGCGCCGGGTTCGTCGTCTGGCTTTCTGTTTCCCCCGCCGAGGCCGCCCGCCGGCTCGCTGAGAACCCATCCACCTCCGAGCGCCCGCCTCTTGCCGTGGACATCCGTGCCTGGCTAGCCGCGCTCCTCCAGGACCGCGCCGAGCTCTACCGTGGCGCCGATGCTGCCATCGATGTCGATGGCCTCGACCCCGAGCAGGTTGCGGATGAAGTGGTTGCCCTCTGGGAGGAATGGCGCCGTGACCCTCTCCCTCCGGGCGAGCGCTTCTACGGCGAAGGGAGGCCGCTCCCGCGCGCCGGCGTCACCGCTATCCCCGCCCCCGCCGCGGTCGTCACCACGCCCACGGCCAGCTACCCGGTCTACGTCGCGGACGGCGTCAGTGCAGTGCTCGGGGCGATCTGCCGCGATGCCGGTCTCCGCGGCCGTGCGTTCATCATCAGTGACGAGGCCGTTTGCCCGCTTTTTGAAGCCCGGGTCTGCGAGCCGTTACAGGCGGCCGGGTACGTGACCTACACGTTCCGGATTCCACCCGGTGAAGAGCACAAGACCCTTGCTACGGTCTCCACCGTGTACGACTTCCTCATCGGCCACCGCGTCGAACGCTCCGATTTCGTGGTCTGCCTCGGTGGCGGCGTCGTCACCGACCTCGCCGGCTTTGCTGCAGCCACCTGCCTCCGCGGGATCGATTTCCTCCACGTCCCCACGTCGCTCCTCGCCATGGCTGATGCCGCCATCGGCGGTAAGACCGGCGTCGACCACCCGCGCGGCAAGAACCTGATTGGCGCCTTTGCTCAGCCGCGCTCCGTGGTCATCGACCCGCTCTTCTTGCGCAGCCTCCCCGAACGGCACCTGCGCAATGGCTGGGCCGAATTGCTCAAGCACGGCCTCATCCTCGATGAATTGCTGGTCCGCGACCTGGAGGCGGCCTCCGAGTCGGGGCCACCACTCATGTCGTCCGACCTCATCGCCCGCAGCGTCGCCATCAAGGCCGCCGTGGTTTCTGAAGATGAGCGCGAGGCAGGCCGCCGGACCCTCCTCAACTATGGCCACACCGTCGGGCACGCGATCGAAGCGGTGAGCGGGTATTCGACCTACCTCCACGGCGAGGCCATCGCCATCGGCATGCGCGCTGCCGGGCTCATCGCCGTCGAACTTGGGCTGCTCTCCGAGGATGAGTTCTCCCGCCAGCAGGCGCTGCTGCGTGCCTTTGGCCTCCCTGCCGGCGCCCCCGGTGTCTCTGTCGATGCGGTGCTCGAGGCCACCCTGCTCGACAAGAAGGTACGTGGCGGCAGCATTCGCTGGGTGCTGCTCGAAGGCATGGGCAACGCTGTCGTCCGCGATGGCGTACCGGACGACGTGGTGCACCGCGCGGTGGAGGCGGTGCTCCGATAGTGTCTCGCCCGGCATTCCAGTTCAGGCTCACGTCGTCCCCCACCTCGCCTGTGGAGGCCCGGGCGGGCCTCGTGACCACCGCCCACGGTTCGTTCGAGACTCCCGCGTTCATGCCGGTTGGCACCCTTGCCACCGTCAAGACGCTGCTCCCGGAGGAAGTCGCCGCCACCGGCGCGGGCATCCTCCTGGTGAACGCCTACCACCTCTACCTCCGCCCTGGCCACGAGCTGGTTGCCCGCATGGGCGGCGTCCACCGCTTCATGGGCTGGGACGGCCCCATCCTTTCA
>Ga0154020_10004263_pt1 | contig 17059 bp, 19 predicted proteins | sample Klosneuvirus_201_FD_109709 | JGI IMG/M metagenome (GOLD analysis project Ga0154020, IMG submission 109709) | Active sludge microbial communities from wastewater, Klosterneuburg, Austria - Klosneuvirus_20160825_MG | ecosystem: Engineered > WWTP > Aerobic digester > Activated sludge | place...
AACGCGGGCACCAGTCAGGTTGTGCGGTTGGTGCATTCTACGTTGTATGACGCGCACAAATCCCAAGCCAGTGATATTCACCTGGAAATGACAACGAGCGCCCTCTCTATCAAATACCGCATTGATGGTGTATTAACATCCATTGGTGTCATGCAGGGCGGAGATTTGGCCGAACAAGTCATTTCTAGAATTAAAGTGATGTCTGAATTGGACATTGCTGAGCGCCGGGTACCGCAAGACGGCCGATTCAAGATTTCTATCCAGGGACGGGAAATTGATTTCCGTGTCTCCATCATGCCAAGCATCTTCGGCGAAGACGCTGTTTTGCGTATTCTTGACCGGCAAGCGCTTTCCGATCATATTGAAGGGTTGACATTAAACCAATTGGGTTTTAATCAGGCAGCCATTGCGAGTATTCGCCGCCTTAGCTCGGAACCTTATGGGATGTTGCTGGTTACGGGTCCAACCGGCAGTGGTAAAACGACATCGCTCTATGCCGCGATATCTGAAGTGAATCATGGTCACGACAAAATTGTTACCATTGAAGATCCGATTGAATATCAGTTACCCGGTGTTTTGCAAATACCGGTTAATGAGAAAAAAGGGCTGACCTTTGCGCGGGGGCTACGCTCGATCCTGCGGCATGATCCTGACAAGATTATGGTGGGTGAGATTCGTGACGCTGAAACAGCGCAAATTGCCATACAGGCGGCACTGACCGGACATCTGGTATTTACAACTGTGCATGCGAATAATGTGTTTGATGTCATTGGACGTTTCTCCCATATGGGTGTGGATCCTTACAGCTTTGTGTCTGCCTTGAACGGGATTGTTGCGCAGAGATTAGTACGTTTGCTATGTGTACACTGCGCAGTGGATGAACGCCCGGATGAGACACTGATTGCGGAATCCGGAATTCCCGCCGACGAAGTGAGTCAATTTAAGTTTCGTAGTGGAAAAGGTTGCGGTCAATGCCGAGGAAGCGGGTATCGGGGAAGAAATGCGATTGCCGAAATTCTGATTCTGAATGATGAAATCCGGGAACTTATCGTTGCACAAGAACCGATACGTCGAATCAAAGAAGCGGCAAGAAATAATGGCACGCGCTTTCTCAGAGAAGGTGCTTTGGATATGGTCAAGCAAGGATTAACCAGCTTAGAGGAGGCGAACCGTGTCACGATTGTGGCGTGATCAGATTCAGGTCTTTCTGGCGCCTGAACGGGTGGATCTGGTTCGTTCAGCGCGTGGTTTTAAGTCAGTGCAGGCCACTAAAGTGACGGTAATATGTGAGCTTGTTCAAGGTGCGCCTATTTGGGAATCCGCCTTGCGCCAATTGGAAGAAAAACTGGCGGATGCGGCTGGCACGGAACTTGCTGTTACTCTGTCAAATCATTTTGTCCGCTATGTTGCGCTGCCGCCGCAAGCAGAAATAATCTCGCCGGAGGAAGTTAAGTCCTATGCCACTTTCCGTATGCGCGAAGTTTATGCTGAACGTGTTGATTCGTGGATACTCAGTGTCAGTGAATGGAGTCCGCTGAACGGCGCTGTTTGTGCGGCAATTCCCCGCGATTTGATGGCACGACTGGAAGAGATGGCTGTACGTTATCAATTTAAACTGAAAGAAACCGAGCCTTATTTGGCATCTGCTTATGATCGCTGGCAAAAGCTATTGAGCGGCAACAAAATATACTTTGTTGTGATAGAAACCGGGCGGATTTGTATTGCCTTATTGATAAACGGAATTTGGCACAGTATACGTAATCAGCGAATTCTGCAGAATGTGGCGAATGAGCTTCTCGCCGCGCTGGATCAGCAGGCGGTACTGTCTGGAAATAAAGAAACCGTTGAGCTGGTTCACTTGTTTGCACCAGAGCATCCAGATTTATCACTGCCAGAGAACTGTGGATGGAGTATTGTTCCGATAGAAATCGGGCAAATACCTGTATTGGCGCATTATCCAACTGTGCCGACCGATTATGCCGGGATGAATGAATGCCTCGCTTAAGATTAAAATTTCCCGATCACGGGCAGTCAACTCCGCGGATTGATTTCTCGGTTCTGCTCATTGGATTGCTGGTACTTGCCGGTGTGCTTTTGCAATTCCGGCAACTTACTGAAGAAGTGAATTATTGGACTAACCGCGTCGAGCATTTGGAAAAACAGCAGCAACAAAAGACTGCACCACGTGCCCGCGGAACACCACGAATCAAAGAGTTTAGTCAGGAAATTCGTAAAGAAATTATCCAGGCCAATGCGACTTTGGATCAAATTAATTTACCCTGGGAAGCATTGTTTGATTCAATCGAACGTGCAGCTACTGAAGAAATTGCGCTATTATCATTGCAACCAACCGTGTCTAACCGGACCTTACGTATCAGTGGCGAAGCTAAGAATATGTCTGAGTTACTCGATTTTGTAGAAGCACTGGAACGTGAATTGACTTTTGAAAACGTACATTTATTAAATTACAAAATTAAACAAGATAATCCACATCGTCCGATTGTTTTTCTTCTGACTGCAGCATGGATTCAAGTCTCTTGAAAACTGAAACGCTCCAAACACAATTAAATCAACTGGCGTTGCTGCTGCGTTGGCAGGCGAGCCGCCTCGGTATTATTGGTAAGATCGGTTTAGGTTTGCTTGTTGCCGCCGGCATCTATTTTTTCTCGGCAGTTTTGCCGCAAGAATCGACTTTGCTGAAACTGAAAGAGCGCGCTGATATTCTTCAGATGCAGGCATTATCCAAAAAAATTCCTGGCGAAACGGAAACCGCAAAACAAATGAGCGGCGATCAAGCACTGCAAGCGTTTTATGATTTCTTCCCGCGTATCGACTCATCACCATTCTGGATCCGTGAATTGGTGCAGCTCGCCAAGAAACAAGGGGTAGAACTCAGCAGTAGTGAATATCGCCTGATTAATGAGAATGACGCACGTTTAGCCCGTTATGAGATGATATTGCCGGTAAAGGGCAGATATCCTCAAATACGTGCTTTTATGGCTGATGCGCTTGAGACTGTTCCTGCCATGGCAATTTCTGCTATCGCCATTAAACGTGAGAATGTCACCGCTGAAAACCTTGAAGCTCGTCTTGAAATTAATCTTTACTTGAATAAATAGACAAGATGGATCAAGCTGAAAAAAAACGAAAATTGATTGTAGGTGGTGCTTTGGTTGCAACATTGATCGCCGCTGTGTTAGTTGAAGAGGAAGAGGCATTGATCGATCCAGTAGATACCATACAACCGGTTAAACCATCGGGTGATCGGGTAAAGAATCAGGAAAATAATGCTGGGCAACTGGATGTTAGTAAACTTGGGCAAAGAAAATTCAACGCATTGGCTGGAGAGCTTTTTGTATCCACCACATGGGCACCCAGGCAACCTCAAGCCAATCTCCAGGAACAAGCCGCTATCGTAGCGCAAGCACCAAAAGCTTCTGCTCCCCCTCCAGCGCCAACAGCTCCTCCCCTTTCGTTCAAATATAACGGGAAGGCAATTACAGATAATGAAACATGGGTGTTTCTTTCTCAATCAGGAGTAAATCACATTACTAAAATTGGCGGAAAGATTAATCCTGAATATCGCCTGGATTCGATCAATGATGATGCGATTACAATGACTTATTTGCCTCTTAATGTAAATCAGACACTCACGATCAATAATAAAATAGCAGGAAATTTTTGATGAGAAGCTGGAGAATTATTATTCTTAGCATTCTGCTTGCGATCGCGACAGGATGTGCCATTAATAACAAAACATTCGGTACCAGGAATATTGCATTTGATGAGGGGCAGAAGCTGATAACTGAAGGCAAGTTTGAAAGTGGATTGCAAAAACTCGAGGAAGCGGCGCGGGAGGAACCTGAGAATGCAGAAATTCGTACGGTGCTTAGACGTAGCCGTGACCAGATCAATGATCAATTATTAATTGATGCCGATAACGCAAGATTTTCTGGCGATTTGAATAAAGCTGAGCAAAATTATCAACGTGTATTGAACCTAGCTCCATTCAATGAGCGCGCAAAATCAGGCTTGGTAGCGCTCGAATTAGAACGCCGTCATATCGCCTCCATTGATACTGCAAAAGAATTGCTGGCACGCGATGATGTCACTGGGGCGGAAGCGCTCATCAATGCCGTACTGCAAGAGAATACAGCACAATCGCATGCTCGCCAATTGAGATCAGAGATCAATTCACGCTTGGTACGCACCGAAGTTACTGAATTAACATTGGAAACCGCTTTTAAAACACCACTCACCATAGAATTCAAGGAAACAGACCTGAAATCAGCATTTGAAATCATGGCGCGTACAGCCGGTATTAATTTTGTTTTCGATAAGGATATTCGACAAGAGACAAAAGTTTCTATTTTTGTTCGGAATAATACGATTGAAGATGTTCTTAAACTAATACTCATGACCAATCAATTAACCTATAAGGTGCTCAATAGCAACTCGGTATTGATATACCCGAATACCCCTGCCAAGCAGAAAGATTATCAGGAACTGGTCGTGCGTAGTTTTCATGTAGCGCATACGGATGTAAAGCAAATGGTCGCCATGATCAGAGGCATCGTCAAAGCAAAAGATATTTATGTCAATGAACAATTGAACTTGTTTATTATGAGAGATACGCTCGAAACAGTTCGTCTCGTGGAGAGATTGCTCACATTAAATGATATGGCCGAGCCAGAGGTCGTGTTAGACGTTACAGTACTTGAAATTGACCGCAATAACGATTTTCTACTAGGCCCCAATATGCCTAACCAGGTCACATTTAGTGCCGTACCTGGGGCGACTGGCGCACTGCCGCTCGATCAATTTACATTTGACGGTCTTAAAAGCTTTACGATGCAAAGCCAAGTAGTGATAGATTTTAAGCAAAGCCTCTCAAATGCAGACGTACTCGCCAATCCCAGAATTCGGGTATCAAATCGTGAAAAAGCAAAGATTCATATTGGTTCAAAGGAGCCATTTTTCTCGGCCAATGTTCAACCCGGTATTAATTCTATTGTCACTTCAACCCCGACTTTTATCGACTTGGGAATCAAGCTGGATGTTGAGCCGCGCATTGGTTTGAATGATGATGTCACCATGAAAATCACTCTTGAAGTCAGCACGAAAACAGGAGATGCAACAGGTCCAGGTGGGGCAACTGCTCCCATCGTCGGAACCCGGAATGCTGAAACCATTCTGACATTGAAAAGCGGAGATACACAGGTATTGGCTGGACTCATTGATAATAGGGAAACAAAATTAGTTGGCGGTATTGCGGGATTGATAAATATTCCCGGACTTGACCGATTGCTATCTAATCAAAATATAAAACGGAAGAAAACGGAAATTGTTCTATTGATTACACCGCGTATCGTTCGGAACATTCCAAAACCAATCAATCTGGAAAATGAATATCATTTTGGTACTGCCAGTGAGGCGGGTAAATTACCCGTTTCAATCAAAAAAACAACCGCGCAATCACTGTCGATTGCTCCGGTTGGAACAGGTCGCGGTGCTCTAAGAAATGCGTCGGATGCTTTCACCCCATCGGATGATCAACAAGCTCCACCCAATCCTTTTGCCAATATCGCACCGCCACCCCCGTCACCGGGTGCGGCGACACTTACTCTGCAAGCACCAACCAACGTTGGTCTGGATAAAGAATTTTCAGTAAATGTCCGGTTGGTTGGTGCAAAACCTACTGTTAATTCGGACCTGCAATTAACTTACGAGGCCAGTGTGTTGGAAGCGCTGGATGGCGGAGATAAATCCGGTACACGCACAATCAAGTTGGGTAAAGACCTACCTACCGGCTTGGCGACACAGATACGCTTCAAGGTGATTGCAGCAAACCCGGGCACAACAGAAATTAATGTCCAGAATGTTGCCGCAGAAGACACGGAAAATGGCGCTTCAGTCGAAGTAGCGCTACCGCCATCCGCAAGTGTTAATATCAAATAGGCGTGTTATGGCGATTTCACCAGGAATCTCTGGCAAGCACAGGGGTTTTACGCTGATTGAATTAATGATTGTTGTGGCGATCATGGCCATTATGGCAACAGCAGCAATGCCGTTGCGCGAGCTCATGGTCAAACGTGAAAAAGAGCAGGAGTTACGCGTAGCCCTGCGGCAGATACGCACTGCCATTGATGCTTATAAGCAAGCTGCCGACGAAGGACGTATCACCAAGAAAGCAGATGAAACCGGTTATCCTCCCCGATTGGAAGAATTGTTCATGGGTGTGCCGGATATTAAGAGTCAGGATAAGAAGATTATTTATTTTATGCGCCGCTTACCCAAGGACCCCATGTTCATTGAACTACTGGATGTCGCCGGTATAACGGCTACTCCGGCGGTAGACACCTGGGGAAAGCGTAGCTACGAAAGTCCATGGGACAGTCCCAAAGAAGGCGATGATGTTTTTGATGTTTATTCACGTTCAGAAGACATAGGCCTTAATGGCATTCCTTACCGGGATTGGTGATTGATATGCCTGGAAAGCTGAAGTGCAAGGGATTTACACTGATCGAGCTGCTGGTGGTCATGGCAATCATCGCTACCTTACTAAGTCTTGTCGCTCCTCGCTATTTCAGTTCACTCGATAAAGCCAAAGAAGCCGTACTCCGCCAGGACCTCGGCATCATGCGTGATGCAATCGATCAGTTTTATTCCGATTTTGGAAAGTATCCCATTGATCTGGAAGAATTAGTCGATAAGAGATATTTGCGCAGCGTCCCGATAGACCCATTCACTGAGAATAACAAAAGCTGGATTGAAGTACCTCCAAAGAATCCATCTGAGACAGGCGTTTATGATGTTCACAGTGGCTATTCAGGACGCGCATCGGATGGCTCGTTTTATGAAGAATGGTAAGCGATTCCTGCTTGTTCAAATCTTCCTGGCAGAGGTATAGTATGCCGCAACTTGAAAATGGTTTTGTTTATCTCTGGGCTTTGTTTGCTATTGCTTTGGCTGGGATTGTCATGGCAGGAACGGGACAGGTATGGCAAGCCAAGTCTCTGCGGGAAAAAGAAGCTGAATTGCTATATATAGGAGAGCAATTCCGTAAAGCGGTCATGTCTTATTACAACACAGGACCTAAACAATATCCGGAATCTCTGGAAGACTTGCTTCACGATACACGTACCCCGGCCGTCAAGCGCCATTTGCGGAAAATCTACACCGATCCGATAACCAACACAGCCGAGTGGGGACTCATTGAAGAGTCTCCTTCTGGCAATAGCTCAGCATCCAATAAGAGCGCAACACTTGCTAATAGCCCGACACCCAATAAAAACCCAACACTTGGTAATAGCTCAGCACCCAGTAATAATCAAGCATCAAGTGATAGTCCGCCGGCACCCAATGATAACTCAACGTCCGACAGTGCAGCGTCAAGTAGCAGCTCATTAATCAGTTCAAGTATTAATAAGCGAATTATCGGGGTATATAGCCTCTCTGAAAAAAAGCCGATTAAAAAAGATAAATTTCCTGAGCATTTTAAGAAATTCTCGGAAGCGCTAACCCACCAGGATTGGAAGTTTGCCTATAAGCCAGGTGACACCAGCAACTCCACAAACCCAGCATCGAACCAGTCAAAACCGAATGCTACTTCGCCAACTGCTTCGCCTTTTGCGCCGCCATCTTCATCAACGGGAAATGCTTCACCTTTTGCACCGCAATCTTCATCAGCAGCTAATCCAAACGCACCTACACCCGGCTTCCCGCCAGCGCAATAACGGAAATCATATAGAGCGTGGATCTATCACCATGTATGATCTCGTAATGCGGATATACATGGGGGGAAGAAGTTCAGCGTTAACTTTAAGATTTCCGTGGTCTTGCCGCAGGTACTACGGCGCAGGGCGTGCGGAGCAAATTTATTTATATTTCTGCGCTGCGATAAGCCGTCACCTGAATTTCAATTTTCATGCGCGGATCGGATAACCCGGCAGCAAGCATCATGGCCGATGGCCTGACATCGCCCAGATACTTGCGCATAACCGGCCAGCATTTTTCAAAATCCTCGGCGTCAGGAAACACATACGTCACGCGCACCACATCTTTCATGTTCGATCCTGCTTCATTCAGTGCCGCTTCAATGTTCTTGAAGCATTGCTCAGCCTGTTCCAATAGATCATCAGAAATGGTCATTTTGCTGTAATCAAATCCTGTTGTGCCGGATACCAGAATCCAGTTGCCTTCAACTACCGCGCGCGAATAACCGATTTCATGTTCAAATGTAGAGCCTGAGCTGATGAGTTTACGTACCATACTGTTTTATCCTTCTATTTAATTTAAAAAAATTTACGTAAGATACCACTATAATTGCGCACCGAGTCAGTTGCAAAGCAAGTTTTAACCGGTACTTCAAAGCTGAAAATAAACAATGTCTATTACACTTTACTGGCATGACTATGAAACTTTTGGCGCGGATCCACGGCGAGACCGGCCTGCTCAATTTGCCGGGGTTCGTACCGATGAGGCTTTGAATGAAATAGGTGAGCCGCTGGTTATTTATTGTAAGCCAGCATGCGACTTCCTGCCGCATCCGGAAGCGTGCTTACTCACCGGAATTACGCCGCAACTAGCCAATGAACGGGGAAAGCTTGAACCGGAATTTATTGCGCGTATTCATGCAGAATTTGCGCAACCGAATACCTGCGGAGTCGGCTACAATTCGCTGCGTTTTGACGATGAAGTGACGCGCTTTACCCTCTATCGCAATTTCTATGATCCCTATGCGCGTGAATGGCAACAAGGCAATTCGCGTTGGGATATCATTGATCTGGTGCGTATGACGTATGCGCTACGTCCGTCTGGTATTGTCTGGCCGCAGCATGAAGAAGGCCAGCCCAGTTTCCGGTTGGAGGACTTAGTGTCTGCAAACGCTATTCTGCATGAGTCTGCGCATGACGCTTTATCCGATGTGCGCGCAACCATCGCATTGGCCCGCCTGCTGCGCACACAGCAACCGCGTCTCTACGATTGGCTTTTTCAATTGCGCGATAAGCGCAAGGCTGCAACCCAGCTTGATTTATCCACCCACAATCCAGTTCTACACACAACACGCATGTACCCGGCCAAAACCGGCTGTACCTCGCTCGTAATGCCACTTATTATGGAGCCGGGAAACAACAATAGTGTGCTGGTTTATGATTTGCGCCAAGATCCGGACATGTTTCTACCGTTGGATGCTGACGAACTGAGTCAATTGCTATTCACCCGCAACGACGATTTGCCCGAGGGCATGCAACGGCTACCGGTCAAATCAGTGAAAATTAATAAGTGCCCGGCGCTGGCGCCTCGTAATACCCTGGATGCCGAAGCCGCCGAACGCATCGCGCTCGATATGAACGCGTGTTACCGGCATTGGCAGAAATTGTGCGCAGTTCCGGATTTCTTCCAGCGCGTGGCGACAGCTTATACCAGCTGTACGTTTGAACATTCCGGCGATGTGGATGTGGCTTTGTATGATAGTTTCCTGGACAATGCGGATGCTTCATCATTGACACAGATACGTCGCGCCCGACCGAAAGAACTGGCAAAATTGCAATTTGATTTTTACGATAAGCGGCTACCAGAACTCCTATTCCGCTATCGTGCGCGTAACTGGCCGGAAACATTGAGCAAGACTGAATCCCGGCGATGGCATCAAATGTGCTTGCAACGCCTTACACAAGACACTGGTGGAGCGAATATTACCTTTGCCGAATTCTCAGCACAAATTGGATTATTGCGTAATGCAAGCATTACCGATGAAAATGCCCAGTGGATATTGGATGATCTGGAAGCCTGGGGTAAAAAATTACTGGCAGCTTGTCGGACTTAAGGTCAATCTGCTGCGCCAATGGAGAAACGGTTCATGTTTCCTCAATTTTTTATTGCATAGTCGCGCTATGCGCTTCTAAATAGAGAAAATCTGCACTCGTTCTCCCACATGGCTCTCTACGATCGCTTAAGTTGTGCAGGCTTATAAGTTTGTAAGAAACCTCTCGCATGGAGTAAATCCCTTGGTAGCAAAGATAGGAAATCCTGCACTCAAGCAATGTCTTCTATGAGTATCTAAACAAGAATACCATTTTAAAAGCAGGGGAATATTGCTATAAAAATCATGAATTTTCCTTGTTTGGGCGACGTTGGCGTGCTAGAATTTCAGTCCGATTAATTAGGATGTAGAAGATATCTATTACTAAGAAAATCTAAGATGCGGATAATAAGGAAATTCGGCCAAGGAATTGTAAATATCGTCAATCGTGATGTGGTTTTAACAAAGCAAAATTTTGACGTATGACTTTCGTAAGCTGGCTGGACTAGTTAAGCGTTCAGGTTTGTGGCGTTCATAGTTGTGCCTTAAATCTGTAAAATTAGTAATCATGTGGGGGGGAATATGAGAAGTAAATTAGTAGCAACCCTGGCGGGGGTCTTGGCTCTCGCTATGTATTCAAGTATGGCGGTAGGGTCTAAATATAATTTACCAGAGCCGCAAAGTATCATCGCAAGAGAAACCTATGATATGCATATCTGGGTTATGTGGATCTGTTTGGTTATTTTTATTGGTGTATTTGGTGTCATGTTTTATTCTGTACTCAAGCACCGTAAATCTCTGGGTTACAAAGCAGCAAACTTTCATCACAGTACGACAGTAGAGATTATCTGGACTGTAATACCCTGTATTATTCTTGTCGTTATGGCATTTCCGGCGACTAAGACGGTTATTGCAATGAAGGATACTTCGAGTCCGGATATGACCATCAAAGCAACCGGTTATCAATGGATGTGGGGTTATGATTATCTCCAGGGCGAAGGTGAAGGAATTAGTTTTTTCAGTAAATTGTCGACACCGAGAGCACAGGTTCAAAATAAAGAACCTAAAGGTGAAAACTATCTACTGGAAGTTGATAATCGCGTTGTTGTGCCGGTAGGTAAAAAAGTGCGTATTATTTTAACGGCGAATGATGTGCTTCACGCTTGGTGGGTACCGGCATTAGGTATTAAGCAGGATGCTATTCCAGGTTTTATTCGTGATACATGGTTTACAGCAGATGCGCCAGGAATTTATCGTGGGCAATGTGCTGAATTGTGTGGTAAGGATCACGGATTTATGCCGATCGTGGTAGAAGTGATGGAAGCCGGTGAATATACTAAATGGGTGGCTGCTCAGCAAAGCGCATCCGCAGTTAAAACATCAATGCATGTAGAAAATAAGTAAAAGGAGATAACTATGGCAGCAGTACACGGTGACGCACACGGTCACGGACATGATGACCATCATCCCAGTGGAATAATGCGCTGGGTTACAACGACCAATCATAAAGATATTGGTACGATGTACTTATGGTTTAGTTTTGCTATGTTTCTGGTTGGTGGAACATTGGCAATGGGAATTCGCGCTGAGTTGTATCAGCCAGGTATTCAAATTTTGGAACCTGAGTTATTTAATCAATTTACAACTTTACATGGGTTGATAATGGTATTTGGTGCCATTATGCCGGCCTTTGTGGGTTTTGCTAACTGGCAAGTACCCCTGATGATTGGTGCGCCAGATATGGCTTTTGCGCGGATGAATAACTGGAGTTTCTGGTTATTGCCTGTAGCGGCAACACTGCTAGTAGGTTCATTCTTTGTGCCAGGCGGTGCAGCGGCGGGCGGCTGGACATTCTATCCTCCGCTTTCAACGCAGGGCGGTTTAGGCGTAGATCTGATGATTTTTGCAGTTCATATTTTAGGTGCTTCCTCAATTATGGGCTCAATTAATATCATCACGACCATTTTGAATATGCGTGCGCCAGGCATGACGTTGATGAAGATGCCAATGTTTGTTTGGACATGGTTAATTACAGCTTATCTGTTGGTTCTGGTGATGCCAGTTCTGGCTGGTGTAGTAACTATGCTGTTGACAGATCGTCACTTTGGAACAAGTTTCTTTAATGCTGCTGGCGGTGGGGATCCAGTGATGTTTCAGCATATTTTTTGGTTCTTTGGTCATCCAGAAGTTTACATCATGATTCTGCCATCATTTGGTATTGTCTCTGAGGTTATTCCTACATTCTCACGTAAACCGCTGTTTGGCTATTCATCGATGGTTTATGCAACTGCATCGATCGCGATTTTATCTTGTGTAGTGTGGGCGCATCATATGTTCACAGCGGGTATGCCTACAGTTGGGCAACTGTTTTTTATGTATGCAACAATGCTGATCGCAGTGCCAACAGGGGTAAAAGTATTTAATTGGACCGCTACAATGTGGCGCGGATCAATGACATTTGAAACACCAATGCTATTTGCAATCGGTTTTATTTTCTTATTTGTAATCGGTGGCTTTAGTGGTGTGATCTGTGCGATTGTCCCAATTGATATACAAGTTCAAGACACATATTATGTGATTGCACATTTCCATTATGTACTAGTGTCTGGATCACTGTTTGCCTTATTTGCAGGCGCATATTACTGGATACCGAAATGGACCGGTCGCATGTATAACGAAACACTAGGTAAATGGCATTTCTGGTTATCTATGTTCTTCTTTAACATGACATTCTTTGTCCAGCATTTCTTGGGATTAGCTGGTATGCCACGTAGAATTCCAGATTACAATTTGCAATTCGCTGATTTTAATATGATTTCTAGTCTTGGTGCCTTTGGATTTGGACTGACGCAACTTCTTTTCCTCTACATTATGATTAATTGCATTCGTAGTGGAGAAAAAGCACCGCAGTTGCCGTGGGATGGTGCAACAACTTTGGAATGGACGCATTTGCCAACACCTGCGCCTTACCATAGTTTTGAAAACCCACCGATTGTTAAATAAAGACAGTAAGAGAAACGTATGTCACAAGAAACAGAAGCAGAGTTAAAGCGTAAGAAATACAGAACAGCGATGTTTCTTTTAATTACAGTTCTGGCTCTTTATTTAGTGGTTATTATCAAACAATGGTAGAAAAGGAATCAAAAGCCAATGTGGTAATGATGAAAAAGTTGTTGGTTTTCACATTGGTAATGTTTGTTTTTGGTTTCGCTCTTGTGCCATTTTATGAAAAGTTCTGTGAAGTAACGGGAATTAATAATCTGCTGCAACCGGACGTACTGGTTAAAGATAACTGGGTGGATGAGGAGCGTTGGATAACAGTTGAATTTGATGCCAACACAAGAGGTTTGCCTTGGCAATTTAAACCGCTCCAATCCAGCGCTCGTATTCATCCAGGTCAACCAGTCAATGTGATGTACGAAATTACAAATGATTCAGATCGCGAAATTAACGGGCAAGCAATACCCAGTTATAGTCCACGTTTTTTGGATAAACATTTGAAAAAATTTGAGTGTTTTTGTTTTACAAAACAGGTTCTCAAGCCAAATGAAACCAGGCAGATGCCAGTGCAATTTGTGATTGAACCAAGCTTGCCAGCAGATATACAGACTGTAACTATTTCATACACATTTTTTGAATTACCTGACGGCGTAAGCGCGGTCAAAAAATAAGGAAACTAAAGGAGTGGACAAAATTAATGACAAACAAGCCAGTGCAAGTATCTGGCAAATTGCAAAAGCAGTCATGTCCGCCTTTATGGGAATTCGTAAAAAAAGTGATCTTGAAAACGATGCGGCAATATTGAAACCGGTCCATGTAATTATAGGTGGGATTATTGGAGCGATCCTGTTTGTAACTGGTGTTTTGTTAGTGGTTAAATTTGTTCTCAGTTAGAAATTGAATAATCATAAGTAGGAGGAGATAAGAATGAGTCAAGAATCCGGGCACTATTATGTCCCAGCTCCATCAGCATATCCAATAATTGGATCAACTGCATTATTATGCATGACGTCTGGTGCAGCCTTAACCTTTAATAAAATAGAGATTGGTTATGGCCTTCTTGCAATAGGTTTTGCCATCCTGATTTATATGTTGTTTGGATGGTTTGGGACTGTAGCAAGAGAAAGTGAGAGCGGAAAGTTTAATCAGCAAGTAGATTTGTCCTTTCGTTGGGGAATGAGCTGGTTTATTTTTACTGAAGTGATGTTCTTCTGCGCATTTTTCGGCGCATTGTTTTATATGCGTAACTTCTCCATTCCTTGGTTGGCAGAAGAAAGTTCAGTGTTAGGAAATAGCTTCTGGTCATCCTATGATGGTACTTGGCCGACAGCAGGACCTGGAGTACATGAGCAATTTACTCCAATGGGCGCCTGGGGCCTGCCTGCCTTCAATACGATGTTACTATTATTGTCTGGCGTCACCTGTACTCTGGCACACCATGCACTGAAAGAAAACAGACGCGATGGTCTCAAAAAATGGTTACTTGCGACCATATTTTTAGGTGCTTTATTCATAGGCTGCCAAGCTTATGAATATATACATGCCTACAATGACCTGAATCTGAAGATGACAACGGGAGCCTATGGCTCAACCTTTTTCATGTTGACAGGATTTCACGGGTTCCATGTAACTGTCGGCGCAATTATGCTGACAGTAATCTACTTCCGTAGTTTAGCAGGGCACTTTACACCTGAACATCACTTTGGTTTTGAAGGCGTAGCTTGGTACTGGCACTTTGTTGACGTGGTATGGCTAGGACTGTTTATTTTTGTTTATTTAATGTAAAAACAAACAGGTAGTATAGAAAAGGATTCCAGCTTTTGCACTAATGCTAAAATAGCTAGAAAAACAACTTCTAGTAATGTGTAAAAGACTGGAATCTTCTGTTTTTAAATTAAGAAAAGAAGATCAATTAACTTTTCTCTAAAGCTGACTAATAATATAGGATGTTTTTTCCTAAAGTTAGCCGTCAATCGAGTATCAAAATTTATACAGACAGAAAATGATTGTATTGGGATACCGCTTTGAACCAAAGTTATGGGCAGTTTTAGTTACCGTAGTATTTGTAATCATTTTTATTGAGCTGGGTAAGTGGCAGTTATCTCGTGCAGATGAAAAAAATGCGCGTCATGCACTTCTTGAGCAATATGCAAAGCAACCTGCAGTGACATTGCCAGTTACTCTAGTCAAATTAGAAGATTTTCAGTATCGAGAAGTTGAAGTACAGGGCGAATATCTTACGGAATACACAATCTTTCTGGATAATAAAACTCATCAGGGACGTGCAGGTTATCACGTAATTACACCCCTTAGGGTTTTGAATAGTGCGCTACTTGTTGTGATCAATAGAGGCTGGATTGCAACGGGAAATGATAGATCAGTATTGCCGTATGTAAATGATATTAATGGTTTTGTTAAAGTAAATGGATTAGTGGTAGCACCAGAACTTCGAACATTAAAGCTCTCTGAAATGGTAACAAAAGGAAGGGTTTGGGATAACTTTAATCTGCAGCGCTATCAGGAGGAAACAGGACAAGAAATGCAACCCCTGATGATTTTACAAAAAAATCAAGCGGAAGATGGTTTGATACGTGATTGGACTAGGCCGGATTCAGGTGCTGACAAAAATTTAGGATATGCAGTTCAATGGTTTTTATTAGCGGCAACCACAGTAATTATTTTCTTAGTGTTGAATGTTAAACGAAAAAATTCAAAAATCGAACAGACGTAAATTTTTACTACTGTTGGCATTAATGTGTGCCCCGGTTGTAATTTCATATGCCTTATATTTTCTGGAATATAGACCAGAAAGCAAACACTATGGTGATTTGATACCGATTGTTAAAGTGGCAGGTAAAGGTACAAATCAAGCTGATAATACGATCCTTCGCATGAAGGATCTGCATGGTAAATGGATATTGGTAACAGTTGATTCTGGGCACTGTGATGAAGCTTGTCAGGCAAAATTATATTTTATGCGCCAAGTTCGTTTAGTTCAGGGAAAAGAGAAGCATCGAATAGAACGGTTATGGCTAGTGAACGACGATGTCGTTCCAGATGCGGAATTAGTAAAACAGTTTGAAGGCACATTATTTGTTAATGCAAAGGATAGTGAGATTCTTGGTTTTATTGAAACAAAAGAAATACAAACAAAACATATCTACTTAATTGACCCGATAGGTAATTTAATGATGCGTTTTCCAGAAAACGTAGATGGTACGAAAATGGGTCACGACATAAAACGATTGTTACATGTTTCGCAATTAGAACATTAAAATTACTTTTGTTTTATGCAGGCAGGATCTGCATAAAACAAAATTTAAAATATTTAATGCAAATGAATAAAGGAGATCAAAGACATGTCTACTAGTATGACTTGGCATGAAACAGCAACGCGAATTAATCAATTTTACCGTTTAACTAAACCGCGTGTTGTATCGCTGATTGTTTTTACCGCGGTTATCGGTATGTTTCTGGCAGTACCCGGTGCAGTACCCCTAGATATCCTGATCTTCGGTACGATAGGTATTGCGCTTGTGGCCGGAGCTGCTGCTGCATTAAATTGCTTGGTAGAACAGAAGATGGACGCTGTTATGGCGCGAACAAAAGGAAGACCGTTGCCCCAAGGAAAAGTGAGTGTTCCAGAAACTCTGTTTTTTCTATTGATTGTCGGAGGGCTGGGTCTTTTCATTTTGTATCACTGGATTAATGAGCTTACCATGTGGCTGACACTGGGGACATTCGTAGGATATGCCATTATTTACACAGTGATTTTGAAACCACTTACACCACAAAATATCGTAATAGGGGGCGCATCAGGTGCCATGCCGCCTGTACTTGGCTGGGCAGCGGTTACAGGCGAAGTTACTGCGGATGCTCTGTTGTTATTTTTGATTATCTTTGCCTGGACACCGCCCCATTTTTGGGCGCTTGCGCTGTACAGAAAAAATGAATATGCATCGATTGGTATGCCCATGCTTCCAGTGACACATGGTGACCAATTTACAAAATTGCATGTGCTGTTGTATACAATTATTCTGTGTATTGTGACAACCCTGCCTTATATCACTCAAATGAGTGGATTGATTTATCTGGCAAGTTCGGTAGTGTTAAATGGTATCTTTATGTACTACGCAATAGAAATTTACCGCAATTATAGTGATCAATTGGCACGGGAAGCATTCCGTTATTCGATACTCTATCTTGCACTGTTATTCGTAGCACTGTTAGTAGATCATTACTTCTTTTTTTAGA
>Ga0154020_10004265_pt1 | contig 17057 bp, 12 predicted proteins | sample Klosneuvirus_201_FD_109709 | JGI IMG/M metagenome (GOLD analysis project Ga0154020, IMG submission 109709) | Active sludge microbial communities from wastewater, Klosterneuburg, Austria - Klosneuvirus_20160825_MG | ecosystem: Engineered > WWTP > Aerobic digester > Activated sludge | place...
GAGGAGCGCGTCGCCCCTAAGCTCCGAGCCCGCGCCCGAGCCCGCCAAAGCGCTCGCGCCGCCGACGACGGGCGCCGAAGTCGCGCCGCCGATGACAGAGGCTCCCACCGCGACGCTCGCGCTGGCCACGCTCGAGGTCCACGCCACGGCGAAAGGTCCATCTTCGTTGGCCATCAAGGAGGCGGGCCGAGCGGGGATCCGGCGGCGTTCCGCGCGCGCGCGATCCGCGGCGCTGAGCAGCGGGCCCAGGGGCGCGTGGTCGATCCGCTCCACGATCTCCCGGCTGATGCGCCGCATCGCCACGTCCCAGGCCCGCCGGAAGGCCTGGTCCACCTCGCGGGTGTCGAACCAGCCGTAGTCGAACTGGCTGTAAGGCGCGGTGACCGAGACGTAAAACTCCTCTCCCGCTTGGGCCTCCGTCGGCAGCTTGAGCCGGGCGTCGATCCGCACCACCGCATCACCGATCGCCGGAGTGACGAGGAGGTAGGTCAAGGGGGCGAGCGCCTCGAGGACAAACGTGGGATCGTAGGTCTGATCGACCGTAGCGGTGACCCGCACCCCGACCGGCACGTGGCCTTCGACGGGGCCGGCCGCGAGGTCCTTCGCCTCGATCACGACCGAGGCCCACTTCGCCTCGGCGGCCAGGTAGCGAGCGAAGGTGCGGCGGGCTTCGTCGACGGCCCCCGCCGGGTCGTCGCGCCCGCGGTTGTTGATCGCGAAGTGCTCCAGGCGAAGCTCGATCAGGGAGCGATCTCGAGCAGCTTCGGCGGTGATCACCCGAGGCATCGCGGTCCGATGGCCTGCCGCGCAGCCGCTCGCCAGCAGCGCCAGGTGGAGCAGGGCAATCAGCCGCACAGCATTGCTCTCCCCGGTATACCGCGCGAAAAGAGCCAATCGGCCCTGTGCGCGCGATCGCAAGATGGTACAACCTAGAGGAACGAAATGGCCACCTTCGCCATCGGCGACATCCAGGGCTGCTGGGACACGCTCGAGCGACTCCTGGAGCGCATCGACTACAAGCAGGGGCGGGACCGCCTGCTCCTGGTCGGAGACCTGGTCAACCGCGGCCCCAAGAGCCTCGAAGTCTTGCGGTGGGCCGTCGCTCAAGGCAGCTCTGTCGAGGCCGTACTGGGTAACCACGACCTCCACCTGATCGGCCGGCACATCGGCTTCGTCGGCCCCAAGAAACGCGACACTCTGGAAGACGTACTGCGCGCCCCGGATCGCGCGGAGCTGGTCGACTGGCTCCGGGCGCGGCCCTTCCTGATCCGGGAAGGCGAGTACACCATCGTCCACGCCGGCCTCTTGCCCTCCTGGTCGCCCGAGCAGGCCGCCGATCTGGCCCGCGAGGTCGAGGAGAAGGTCCGGAGCAGCGCCGGCCCGGGCTTGCTCAAGCTGACCCGTGAAAAGCCGGGGCGCCGCTGGGACGATGCCCTGAGCGGCGACGAGCGCTGGTCCGCTATCATTCAAGGCTTCACGCTGCTCCGCACCTGCTGGCCCGACGGAACCCCCTGCCTGGAGTTCAGCGGCGCGCCGATCGATGCCCCCAGCGGCTGCCGGCCCTGGTTCACCTTCGAGACCGCCCGCCGTAAGAGCTCGACCGTCGTGTTCGGACATTGGGCCGCGCTGGGACTTTACCTGGGAAAGAGCGAGGTCGGCCTGGATACTGGCGCGATCTGGGGGAACGCCCTCACCGCGATGCGCCTCGAGGACCGCGCGGTGTACCACGAGAAGGCCCGGGAACGGCGGTAGGCGTCGGATGCAGCGTCGAGCCACCCTCCGCGCGTGCCTGTGGATCGCGGGCCTCCTGGCCGCCTTTGGAGGGCTCGGCTGCGCTGAGACCTCGCCGGCCGATCGGCCCGATGGCGCTGCGCCTGTGGTCGACGGCGGCATTGCGACCGACGCCATTACGGCGACCGACGCCACGAGCACCACCGACGCCACGAGCACCACCGACGCCACGAGCACCACCGACGCCACGAGCGCGACGGACAGCGGACCCGCCGACGCCGGCGCCACCCCCGACGCCGGCGCCGCCCCCGACGCCAGCGCTGCGCTGCGCCTCCCGCCCGCCAACGCGGCCTTCGACTACCAGCTCGGCGGTAGCTACCCGCCCCCCGCGGGGGTGCAGGTGCTCGCGCGCGACCGCACGGAGCCGCCGGTCCCGGGCCTCTACAACATCTGCTACGTCAATGGGTTTCAGATCCAACCGAACGAGGTGGCCTTCTGGGAGACGAACCACCCGGAGCTGATGCTGCGGGACGGCGGCGGCAACCTGGTGGTGGACACGGCGTGGAACGAGATCCTCCTCGACGTCAGCACCCCCGCCAAGCGCGTCGCGATCGCCGCCGTCGTCGGCGCCTGGATCGACGGCTGCGCCCGGGCGGGCTACGACGCGGTGGATATCGACAACCTGGACTCCTACTCCCGATCGCGCGGACTGCTCACCGTCGACCAAGACGTCGCCGCGATGCGGCTCTTCGCGGACGCGGCCCACGCGCGCGGCCTGGCGATCTCGCAGAAGAACTCCTCCGAGGTCGCGGCTCGCCGAACGGAGATGGCGACCGACTTCGTGATCGCCGAGGAGTGCAATCGATACTCCGAGTGCGGTTCCTACACCGCGGCCTACGGAGACCAGGTCTTCGTGATCGAGTATCGACGCGCCGACTTCAACACGGGGTGCGCGGCTTACCCAAACCTCTCGATCATCCTGCGCGACCTCGATCTCGTGACCCCCGCGGACCGGGGCTACGTCTACCAGGGCTGCTAGTGTCCTAAGGCGCTAGGAGCGCGCCGCCGAGGGCCAGGGCCACCGCCGAGACCGCCAAGCCGACCGCCAAAGGCCCGATGATCGCGCGACGAGCGTCGATCGACTCCGCGCGTGGAGAGTAGGTCAGCTCAGCCTTCAGCGAGGAGGTGTCTGCCGCGAAGGCCGCGCCGCAGCCGACCGCTGCTCCCGCCGCGAGCACCGCCCCCGCGAACACCCAGGGGCGCGCGCTTGAAGCTGGCGGCGGCGCCGCTGCGGTCAGCTCGGGCCGCGGCGACGGGGACGTGGGTTTGAGCAGCGGTAAGAGCTGCTGGCGGAGCGCGTCGCGGAAGGTCTCCGAGTTCGGGGTTCCCTCTGCGAAGCCGAACAGCCGTCCGGGCGCGGAGCCGAGGGTGAGCTCGATCCGAGTCCGGCGCACGGCCAAGAAGACGCGCACGAGAAGGACCTCCTCCGCCTGGGAGCGGAGCGCGCGCACGCACTCCTCGCCACATGGTCCGACCGTGGCATCCATGCGCACCGGGCCCAGCGTCTCCTCGATCACCGAGCTCAGCGAGGCCAGGGCCGCCTCCTGCGGCGGCCGAAGTGGCCCAGTTTCCTCGACGTGAACCACCAAAGGCACGGCGATCAGCAGCGCGGGCAGGGGCCACACGGGCGACAGCATAGGGGGAGTCGCGGTGACTCCGCCAGACTGGCGCCTGCCAGCCATCAGTGCCTCAGCCTGACGTCTGGGGAGCGCCAAGTGCAGCCTCCCAGGCGTGCCGCCGCTTTCGGCCTGATCTATGCTGAGGAGCCGGCCATGACCGTAGCAGACACGCTTCCCTACTCGCAGAACAGCCTCCCGATCGTGGGCCTAGCCGTCGTCGTCGCCGAAGGGCCCGACCGCGGGCGCCGCGCCGCCGCGAGCGAGAGCCTCTCTATTGGGACCGGCCCGAACAATGACCTCGTCCTGACCGACAACACCGTCTCCCGCCACCACCTCGAGCTCACGCGGAGCAAGGACCGCATCGCGGTGAAGGACCTGTCCTCCACCAACGGCACCTTCTTCTCGGGGGCCTCGATCCGGGACGTCGACCTCATCGGCGGCGGACGGCTGCGGATCGGCAACACCACCTTGCACGTCACCGACGGCGACCCGACCGAGCTCGAGCTGTACGGCGACGATCACTTGGGCGATCTGCTCGGTCGTTCTCCCGCGATGCGCGCGCTGATGGCGCGGATCCAGCGGGCCGCCACCTCCGACGCCTCCGTGCTCCTCCTCGGCGAGACCGGGGTCGGCAAGGAGGTGGTCGCGCGCGCGATCCACAACCTGAGCCCCCGGCAAAAAGGCCCCTTCGAGACCGTGGACTGCGGCTCGATGAACCCCGCGCTGATCGCCAGCGAGCTCTTCGGCCACGAACAGGGCGCCTTCACGGGCGCGGTGCGCCGCCACGTCGGCATCTTCGAGCGCGCCGACGGCGGGACGGTGTTCCTCGACGAGCTCGGGGAGCTGCCGCTGGAGCTGCAGACCGCGCTGCTCGGGGCGCTGGAGCGGCGCTCGTTCCGCCGGCTGGGAGGGAGCGCCTGGATCCCGGTCGACGTGCGGATCGTCTGCGCCACCAACCGCGATCTGCGAGCGGAGGTGAACGCGGGGACCTTCCGCCAAGACCTCTACTACCGGATCGCGGTCGTGCTCCTCCGCTTGCCCGCGCTGCGCGACCGCCTGGAGGACATCCAGCTGCTCTCGGAGCACTTCCTCCGCGCCGCCGGCTATGGGGGCGCCATCGGCGACATCTTGACCCCGGCGACGCTGGACTCCTTGCGCATGCACCGCTGGCCCGGGAACGTGCGAGAGCTGCGCAACGCGATCGAGGCGATGGTGGCGCTCGGTGAGCCCTTCGCCCCGGACGGTTCGGTGCCCCCCCGGGCGCAGCGGGGACCCTCGGAGCTCCGCGTCGTGCCCCCAGCCCCGACCGCGGTCGGCCCCTATGCACCGGCGCGCGAGGCGGCGATCGACAACTTCGAGGCCACTTACATCCGAGGTTTGCTGGCCCAAACCCAGGGAAATGTCTCCGAGGGCGCCCGCGTCGCGGAGATCAACCGCTCCTACTTGGTACGGCTGATCTCCAAGCACGGGATCAAGGTCAAGCGAGACCTCTTGTGACTTAGATGCCGGCGCTCACGTTCAGCACGCTCATCGAGCGACGAGAGCGGCTCGAGGTGTTCGAGGCCTTGCGCGGCCCCGAGCGGGCGCCGGTGCTGCAATACCTGATCAGCGGGGCGGTCTCGGCGGCCGAGGCGCGGGCCTTCGGGCAGGAGGCCCGGCGCGCACCCCAGGTGCTGGACGTCAGCGCGAGCCCCGAGAAGCTGTGGCTGCTGGAGAACCGGCCGCGGGGTCGACGGATCGATGAGATTGTATCGCAAGCTACCTTGCCGTGCCCCTTCGTGGCGGCGGTGTTGTTCGGCCTGCGGGTGGTGGAGGTGCTGCGGGAGCGGCCCAGCAGCTCCACGCCCAACGTCCGGGAGGCGCACGGGGCGCTGTGCCAGCGCTCGGTGGTCGTTGATCCGGAGGGCAACGTCTTCGTCACCGGCTTCGTGGTGCGGCACTTTCTGGCGAGCCTCGAGGGCCGGCCCCTACGCACCGATGCGGCGGCAATCAGCAGCTTGATGTCGACCCTGATGCTGGCGGCGCAGAGCGCGGACTCCGATAGCACCGCGACCGAGCTGCCGGCGGCGCTGGCCTCGGTCGACGCGCCGGGAGCGGAGGGGCTGGCTCAGCTCGAACAGCGGCTGCGCGCGGAGCTCGGAGGGCGCGAAGCCGAGGCCCTGCAGGCCTGGAGCGCCTGGCTCTCGGGTCGAGCGCCGCCGCGCGGGCCGCTCCTCGAGATGCTGGGACTGGCCGACCGACCCGTGGTCCCGCGCGCTACAACCCAGCTCGCTCCACCACCAGACGACGAAGAGGCCGTGCCCTTCGACCTGCCCCCGCGCAGCGCGGTCGAGGGCTGGGTGGGGCGCCAGCTCGGCGAGCTGCTACTCGATCGACGCTTGGGGTCGGGGACCTTCGCCGAGGTCTATCACGCGGTCGACGCCGCCGGCCGCGAGTGCGCGGTGAAGGTCTTGCCCACGGTCGCCGATCGGGTGAGCCGCGCGCGCTTGCTCCGTGAGGCGCGGGCGAGCATGGCGCTGCGCCATGAGAACCTGGTCGAGGTCCACCGCGTCGGCGAGGTCGACAACATCCCCTACCTCGTCATGGAGTACGTGGACGGCCAAGACCTGCGGGCGCTGCTGCGCCAGACGGGACCACTGGCGCCAGCCCGCGCCGCGCGGCTCATCCGCCAGCTGGCCTCGGCGCTGTCCGCGATTCACCGCACCCGCACGATCCACCGCGACGTGAAGCCCGCCAATATCCTGATCCAAGGCACCGCGCCGAACGAAGTACTGAAGCTGGCGGACATGGGGCTGGCCCGCCTCGACGCACCCGAGCTCACCCAGTTAACCGGCGCGCGGCCGCTGGGCACTCCGCTGTACATGGCCCCCGAGCAAGCGGACGCGGCGCATGAGGCCGAGGCCGCGGCCGACATGTACAGCGTGGGCGTAGTGCTGTTCGAGATGATCGCGGGCGCTCCGCCGTTCCGGGCACGGGGCATGATGAGCATGATCCAGGAGCATAAAGATCGAGCTCCCCCGGAGCCGCCGGTGGCGGACGGGCTGGGCGAGATCGCCCTGGCTTTGCTGGAGAAGGCCCCGGACGATCGACCGTCGGCCGATGAGCTCATCGCGCTCCTCGACGCGGGGCGGGAAGAGCGCGGGACCCTCACCGTCACCGACGCTGCGGCGACCGATAGCGACGACGGCCTCACCGAGGAACAGACGGACTCCACCGCCAACGTCGACGGAACGGACAGCACGACGCCGACGCCGGACCCGACCTCCGCAGAGGTCCCGGCCCAGACGATCCTCGTGCGCACGGGATCGTCAGCCCCGTTTTGGCTCGCGTTCCTGTTGGTGGGGATCGTGGCGGGCGCGGTCGGGATCCGCGTGGCGCGATCGCTGACGGCGGTCGAGGCTCCTGAGCAAGGCATCGCCCCGGCGCCGATCGCGCGGACGGGCTCAAGCGCAGCGATCCTCGAGGAGCCGGTTCACGCGGCGCGGCTCCCGCTCACCGAGCCAACGCCGCCCAGCCCGGCTCCGTCGCCCAGCCCGTCGGTGAGCAAGCCGGTCGTGCCCGCGCCTACTCCCGCGCCGACCAACGAGCGCGCCCGCCCCGCGCCGCGCAGCGCTCGACCCGCGCCGGCACCGCGGCGGCCAACGACGCGGGTAGCGGAGCTGATGACCGCGCGGGGCCTGCGGCTCAGCGATCTCGAGCTGAGCCCAGAGCTGGCCAAGGCGGCGCGGGCAGTCGCCGGGTCAGAGGCTGGGGGACCCGAAGAGGCGCGCTTCCTAGCGCTGCTCGAGCGGCCTGAGCTCCCGCGGCGGCTCGCGGCGGCCAAGCTCGAGCGCGTGCGTACCACGCTGGAGGCGATGTCCGAATCCCTCCAGGGCGAACGCATGGCGCCGCTGGAGAGCCGCTATCTCCGGTTGTCGAGCGCGCTCGAACGCGGGCCCTTCACCGAGCAGCTCAGCCTCGAGATCGGCTCGCTCCTGGAGGAGGTCAAGGCGGCGCGGTGAGCCCCCGCGTGGCTCCACTTAGCCCTCGTTCACGAGCCACCACGAGCTCGGCCGCTCCGTATATCCCGCACTGAGCACCTCTTCGCGGATGGCGCGCTCATCGAGGTTCAGCAGCTGTAGGTCTACCCGCGCCACAGGACGCGCGGCGGAGACCTCGAGCAGCGGCACGCCCACGATGCGGGCTGACTCGCCGTCGTCGAGCTCAAAGTGCCAAGTTCGCACGCGACCGTTCCTGTACGTGTCGCCGCGCCTCCAGAGCGAGTAGCCGTGCACCAGCGCGCCGCACCTCCCGTCGTCCGAGAGGAGCACGAAGGACACGGTGGGGCGCGGCCACGACGCCTTCGCCTGCAGACGACGCGCCACATTCCCGCGCCCGATCTGTTCGTCGCCGATTGAAACCGCTGGCGCTTGGGGGGCGCCAGTGCTGCACGGTACGCGGCGCCCCCAGCGGTTTTGCGTGCGTTCGGGGCGCGAGCCCCCAGGACGCCGCTGCGGTCCGTCCATTGCTTCTGCCCAGGACATGAAGAAGATCGCTCCAAGGCTGACCCCCGACATCACCATCGCGCCTTCCGAGCCGAACCCGGCACCCGTGCCCGAGCTCCCCGCTCCGTCCAGGGCGGAGATCGAAAGCGCGCTCGTGCGCGGGATCCGCGAGGCCTTCGAAACGGTGGCGGTGTCCCACGGCGGTTCGGTTGGCGCGACCCCGCTCGGTCCTTGGTCTCTCCCATTCGGTGAGGAGCGTCCGGCGGTGGTCATGTTCGGAGGCTCGTCCAAGGCCAGGCCCAAGTCCCAGGCCGAGCCCCAGCACCCGCTCATTGAGTTCGGCAGCCCCGCCGAGGAGGCTCGGCGAGACCTGCGAGAGCTTATCGCTGAGAAGCAGAAGCAGCTCGCCGCCGTTGGGTCAGACGACCAAACCTACGAGCACCTCGACCGTGAGCTCGATGAGCTGAAGAGGCGTCTCCAGGTCTGGACGGACTGAGGGGCGACCGCCTTTGAGAACGAGGGGTCGGCTCCTGCGGCGCCTGGGGGGCGGTGGTGAGCCCCCCCGAACGGTAGCACGCGCACCCAACTGGCTCGTCTCAGGCGTCGGCGGGCGCGTCACAGCGAGGCCTCTGTGGTGGCGCGCTGGCTGCAGGTCGCGGGCGCGTCTCATGCTCCCCCGCTCGATCGTCCTCACCCCCATCCTCCTCTGTCTCATCACGGCCTGCGCGGAGGATCGGTCGAGCATTGATGCTGCGCCCGGGGACGACGCGGAGGTCGCGGCGGACCGGCCCGCCGCCCCGGACACGGGGGTAGCGCTCGCCGACGCTGGGCTCCCTCCCGTCGACGCTGGGGTCGACGCCGGGGAGATCTCTCGCGATGCTGCCCTCCCCGACACCGGCTCTGTGGCCCTCGACGCGAGCGCGCTCCCCGCCGACGCGGGCGCCCCCCTTGTGGACGGCGGAGATCCCTTCCTCCCGCTGCCGGACGAATCAGAGGGCCTGATCAACACCACCGCCGATCTCAACGAGCTCCTCGAACACGGCGCGCTCAGCGGGGCCTGCGAGGCTTCCCGAGCAAACCCGAGCGATCGCCGGCTGCTGCTGATGTGCGGCAAGTGGATGTTCTTCTATGAGACCTTCGGGACCTTCGGAGTCCCCTCGGCGATCGCCAAGTTCTTGATGGAGAACTTCCCGGAGGTCGGCCCGGGCTTCAGCGCGATGGGCATGATCGAAGATCCGACCTCGAGCGAGCACTGGCCGCTCGGGCTCGCGCCCACGACCGCGATGGGCCCGCCCTCGGTGGCCTTCACCTGCGGCTCCTGCCACTTTGGCCAACTCTCTGACGGGAGATACTCCGTCGGCGCACCCAACTTAGACTATGACTATGGCGGCCAGATCCTCTCTCTCATCCTGCTACCTCAGCTGGTCGCCCCCGGCGCAAATCCAGCAGCGCATCACCCTCGCGCGATGGCCCGCCTGGCGCCGATGCTCCAGCGGCTGCAGAGCGATCGTCGACTTCGGCTGCGCTTGCTCCTCGATCTGCTCCCGCTGCTCTCTCAGCTCGGCGCGGGGGGCCCTCCCCAACTATCGGTGGACGTCGAGGGCCAATACGCCTCTTGGCTGAGCGGCACGATGGACTTCCTGGTCGCCCCGCTGCCGATCGACGATCACACTCCCACGATCACGAAGATCTTGGCCCTGTGGTCGATCCCCCGGCCCGCCGAGCTGGCTCAGGCCCAGATCCCGCACGCCATGCTGGGCTGGGCCGCCGCCTCACCGAGCCTCGAGCACTTCACCGAGGCCTTCGTGCTGCTCGGAGGAGGTCCCACCGCGGATTGGCCGCTGGATCGGCGCCGACCGCTGGTGGAGTACATCCATTCCCTCAGGCCGCCCTCGGTACCTCCCGCCGACACCGCGCAGGCCGAGCGGGGCCGTCGCACCTTCTTCGCGGCCGGCTGCGGAAGCTGCCACGACGGCCCGAGAGGATCCGGACGCCGGGTCTACGGGCTGAACGAGGTCGGAACCGACCCGCTGCTGCAATATTGGATCGACCCTGAGCTGGACGGGGCCCCCTGCTGCGGCATCAGCTTGGCCCCGGGGATAGCGCTATCCCACGGCGTGAAGTCACCCCGGCTGGTCGGCCTCAGCTACCTGCGGCGTTTCCTCCACAACGGGTCGCTCTCGTCCCTGGAAGAGCTGTTCTGCGCCAGCACCCGCAGCGCCACGACCAGCGAAGGTCAGACCGCCGCCGGACACAACTACGGCTGCGACCTCGGCGCGACCGACAAAGCGGACCTCATCGCTTGGCTCCGCTCCCACTGACCTGCCTTGGCCTAAACCGCGGTTGCAACTATGCTGGCCGGCAGCATGCTCGGCAGCCTTCGCTGGTGCGGCCTCGTCGCCCTGCTCAGCGGTTGCGGCATGGGCGAGCTGCGCGCGCCGCTCGAGCTGGCGCCCGACACCCTCGCGGTCGTGGTCGCCTTCCTGAGGGGCGGTGCGCCGGCGGCGATCGGCTATGCCGCGGCAGATCCGCCCCCGGCCTTGATCCTCGAAGATCGCGGTCCGCTGGTGGCCCTCCAGTACCGCGAATCGCTGTCTTCCCTGGGCCTCCCCGATGGCGCTCTGCAGCTGGTGGCCGAAGGGCAGGACCTGCCGGAGCCGCGATCCTCTTGGGTGCTGGACTATGCCCCGACGCCCCATTGGAGCCAGAGCGCGGCCCTCCCAGATCTGGCCAAGCGGCTCAAACTCCCCGCGAGCGCCTGCTCAGCCCAGGCCTGTCAGAAGCCCCACGGAGATCCGCCGAGCTTCAGCTGCAGCAATGACTGTCCGACGCCGGTCGAGCCGACGCTCCCGCTTCCTCCGGCCGCCCCAGCAGCGCTGCAGCGGCCGAGGCTAGGTGCTTGCCGAGGGGCCTCCAGCGCTGAGGACAGCGCCGGCGTTCACTGGTGCAACCCCCCTCCCCGGGTCCGCTGCGCGGAGAGTTCCTGGCAGGGCCCCGACGACGATCGCTGCGCGCCGCTCAAGGATTGCGCCGCTCCACCGGTGATTCCCGCCGACGCGTTGTGGGTATCGCCCAGCGCCACCGGAGGAGATGGCTCCCGCGCCCGACCGTACGGGGCGCTGTCGACCGCCCTGATGAACGCACCGGCGGGAGGAACGATCAGCCTGGTCGGAGCCGGGCACCTCTCCTCGATCACCTTGATTTCTAGCCTTCGTTTGGTGGGCGCCTGCGATTCTGAGATCGTGATCGACGCGGACGCCAGCGGGATCGCGCTGCGCGTGGACGCCGAAGATGCCAGTGTCGAGGGGCTCCGCTTGGCAGGTCGCGTCGTGATCGAGCCGAACCGCGCGCTCCTGCTCGAGCGAGCCGAAGTGCAAGGGAACGTCGCGCTCGGGTCCGGCGCGACTTTGACCGTGCGGCGCGCGGCGATCGAGGGGGCGCTGGCCCTCGAGGAGGGCGCCATCCTCCGGGCCAGCGACCTCTCCCTGTTGGGCACCACCCCGGCGATCCACGCTGCGGCCGGCGCCGAGGTTGAGCTTCGCGACTCGGTGGTTCAAGTGCTCGACCCCGGACCGACCATCGCCGCGAGCGGGGCGGTGATCCACGCGGAGCACAGCCTCATCCTCTCCGAGCGGGTCGCCCTCGAGTTCGAGGCACAAAGTCAGGGGCAACTCCTGGATAGTTACCTGAAGGGCGCGATCATCGCGCGGGCCTCGGTGGTGTCGAGTGGAGCCACCGTGCTGAACGGTAGCTCCAACGCGGCCTTGAGCGCATCGCATTCCCGGGTGTCCCTGAGCGACCTCATGGTCACCGCCACCAGCACCACCTTCAGCATCGAGAGCTCAACCGCGGCGTTCGAGCGGGTTCAGGTCGGAATCGTCGGCTACGCTGGGCTCTCCATCCGCTCCTCCTCAGTCACGCTGGTCGACTTCGAGATGCGGGAGAAGCCGTCGCGCGCTCTGGACTGCGAAGGCTCCGCGGTCCGGGTGACGCGCGGCGACCTGAACGGGGTGATGGCTTGCCAGGACAGCTCCGTGGCGATGTCTGATGTTCGCAGCCTCGGCTCGACGCTGCGCGTACTGTCGGGGTGCTCTGCCAACGTCCAGCGAGCGGCCTGGAATGGACACTTCGTGGTGAGGCCGGACAGCAGGGGCGCCACCCTCCGGCTCGAGGATGTGGCGATCGATGCCCAGGGCACCGTCAACGCGCTCAGCCTCGACAGCGACACGCTCACCGAGCTGAACAGGGTCAGCCTCGTGGGGGCCCCTCAAGCGATCGACGCCCGCGACGGCGCCGAGCTCCGCGGAACAGATGTGGACTTAGACGACAGCGGCGGGGGGATCGGCCTCACCTTCGTCGGCGCTCGCGTGAACCTCAGCCGCTTGCGCGTGTACGCTCGGGGTGACCGCCAGGGTCTGGGCGCCCTGGCCGCCAATGAGTCCGAGGTGCGGGGCTCCGACTGGACGATCGACGGGCTCCGCGACCAGGGCCTGTCGTTCAACACGGGCTCGCCGGTCGAGCTGAGCCGGGTCAAGATCGCCAACATCGCGCAGGTGGGCTTGCGGCTGGACGCGGCCGCCCTCGCACCGAGCTCCAGCGCGGTCGAGATCTTGGGCTGCGGGGTGGGGATCGAGCTCGCGAGCACGCCATGGACCGAGGCCCTCGCGAGCATCAACTTGCGCCGGAACAAGGTGCCGCTCTCCAGTCGGTAGCGGGGCTCGTCGTTGGCGCGCCCCACGCGTCAGCCGCGCCGATCTGCCGTGGCCTCGCGCTGGCCCGTCGAATGCTACTCCGAGCGAGCATGACGTCGATCCAAGGACAGCACCCCCATCGCGCCCACCGTCAGCCGCCGAATCCCCCCGAGCCCAAGGCCGAGACCCCCGCCGACGCCAAGCTGCGCGGAGAGCTGTCGGCGGCCGGGGTCAAGGCCGATGGATCCTCGCTGAGCGACGCCGTGAAGGCCTTTCAGCGCGACCACAACGCCAAGCTGGGCGACAAGGGAGTTGCGCTCAAGGTCGATGGGATCGCCGGACCGAAGACCCGCGCCGCCCTCGATGCCCGCCTTCGCCCCGCCGCCACTGCCGCCCCGGGAGCCGCCGCCGCAGCCGCAGCCGCCGCCGCTCCGGTGACGAAGGAGAGCCAGGACGCCGCCCGTCAGCGCATGGCCGCCGATCCGACTGCCCAGCAGCTCGCGACGCGCGCCAACCAGGCCCTGCCGGCGACCGACGCCAAGGCGACCGCCCCCGCCTCGGAGAAGAAGGACGCCGACGCCGAACAACGCCGTGCGATCTTGGGCAAAGACTATCGGAAGGCCTCCAAGCCGGAGATCCGCGAGCTCCAGGATTACCTGTCCGCCCACGACTATGACGTGGGGGCCGCGACCGGCACGATGAACGGCAAGACCAAGAAGGCGCTGGACGCCGCTCGACATCGGCAGACCGTGCTCGACGCCTATGGCGACACCAGCAGCCGGAGCGCCGACCTGGTCCGCGGGATCTCCCCCTTCCCCAAGAACGTGACCAACGTGGCGGCCTCGGTGATGGGCCTCGATACCGCCATCACCAACAACTCCCTGAACCCCGACGAGCAGCGCGTCGTCTTCGACACCGTGGAGAACGCCATCCGCCGCAGCGGGAAGACCGCGGGCGCCACCGACTACAAAGACTATGGCGACCCGAAATTCCAGGAGTACTTCAACCGCGGAAATATCCCCGCGCAGCAGATGGTAGAAGGCAGCGTCAATGATCCGAAGTTCCGGATGGCCTCCTTGATGGGCCGTTCGAGCTACCTCGTCGATCCCGAAGATCCCGACAAGGTCTACGTGATGGATCGCTACGACTGGAACAAGGGAGAGGCGAACTTCTCGACCGACGGCAAGACCGTCGGCCAGAGCATCGTCGACAACGTCCGCGAAGGAGACTGGGAGAACCTCGGCCCGGATACGTACAAGGCGGTCCGCAACTGGCTGCGCTCCACCGACGATGGTTCGACCCCATCCAACAACCGAGCCTTCTTGGTGTTCAGCCGGCGGGAGATGGCCGCGCGGGCCGCGGCCGCTGCGCAAGCCCCCACCGCACCTGAGGAGCCCGAGCTCGTCCTAGCCGGCCCCTGAACTGCCCTGCGCTCGGGCGCTGAACGCTGCTGGAGGCTCAATGGTCGCGAACAAGCTCGGCTCATCTTTGTGCATCGACCCACAGGTGTCGCGCCCGCGCGATGCCTCCAGCTGGCGGAGCGCGGCCCGGGCCTGGGAGGCACCGCCGCTCGAGGAGCCGGACCCAGGCCCGCGGGTCCACCGGCTCGCGCCTCCCCAGCCCTCCCGGCTCGATACCGCCGTGGCCGCGGTGCTGCTCGGCTTGGAGGCGGTGACGACGCTGGTCGGCAACCAAGCAGCGCAGCCGGCGCCGCCCGCGCCGGAGACCTTCGCGGCGAAGCTCCTCACGCTCGAGGCGCGGCGTGAGCAGCTCAGCCCAGAGGAGCTCAAGGCCGAGCGGCAGGCGCTGTTCACGCAGTATATGAAGCTGCGGACCGAGGAGCCAGCGGCCCCCGAACCGGGCGCCCCTGCGCCCAAGGGCGTCCACCCCGCGGACCTGCCAGACCCCGCGCCTCGTGCGCCGGACGCCAAGGCCTCCTTGCGTCGTTTCGTCGCGCCGCTATGGACCGGGAGCGGTCCGCAGATCGGCGACATCATCCAAGGGGCGATCGGCGACTGCTTCCTCGCCTCCTCGGTGGCAGCGACCGCGCATCTCGACGGAGGACGCCTGCGGTCGATGGTGGAGGCCAAGGGAAATGGTACTTACTCGATTAGCCTCTATAAGAAGGACGCGCAGGGGCATTTCAAACCCATACTCATCCAGGTGGACGACGAGCTTTACGCCAAGGGCGCTCGCCCCCTGTACGGGAGCTCCGGGGCCCAGACCAAACTCCTGTGGCCGCTGATCGAGAAGGCCTACGCACAGCTCAAGGGTACCTATGGAGCGCTCGATGGTGGCTCCCCCAAGGAGGCGCTGGAGGCGATCTGGGGTCGCGCTGGGGTCTCGGAGACGGTCGGGCCGCTCGACGCGAACTGGGCGGCGATCAAGGCCTCGCTCGACGCCCATCTGCCGGTGGTCGTAGGCTCGAGCTTGGACCCCACGCTGCAGAAGCGTACCGGCATCGTCGATACTCATGCCCACACCGTGCTGCGAGCCTTCGAGGCCGGCGGAGTGAAGTATCTGACCCTGCGGGAGCCCTATGGTCGCTACGAGCCCGCCGGGAACGGACCGAAGGACGGCATCTTCACCCTGGCGATGCCGACTTTCGGTGAGCACTTCGACGCGATCTTCCGCATCCTGCCTTGATCGCCCCTGGCGCCGTACTCTCCAGCCTGGACACGAGCAGGCGTCGACGCACCCCCGAAGCCACCCGTTCCGCCCGGCCCGCGGGCAAAGCGCGCTGCGTCCAGGGTGGCCTCCTCCTTGCTTTGCTCCAGGTCATGTTGAAGCACCTGACCCCCAAGTCCGCGACAATCACCACGGTCACGGCCGCCACCGAACAAAGCGCCGCCACCAAGACCGAGACCAACCCTCTCCTCCGATCCCCAGATGCTCCCGCAACCACTGCCGCGGATCGCGGACGGGTCAACGCGGAGGTCGTCTCCGGCGCCACCGCGCGCGGACCTTGGGGCGGCTTTGAGCTCTCCGTCGACGCTATCGCCAAGGCCCGAAAGAAGGGCCCGCCCGCGATGGCCGAGGCGCTGCGCTCGATCGCCTGCGATCGTACGGGGGTCGTGATCCCCAGCGACGAGGCCCGACTGGCCAACCTCGAGGTGCTGCTCGGGGGGCTGTCGGCGCAGCAGATCGACGAGGTCCGCGCGGAGTATATCCACGCCTATGGCGCGGATCCCGAGATGCACATCCATTCCTGGGATCTCTTTCAGCCGCTGCTTCGGCTCGACGAGTCGGTCACCAAGGAGATGGTCCGCATGCTCAACGGACCGATGCTCGAGGAGCAGGTCGGGAGGCTCTCTGAACTCTTGGAGCGCGCCGAAACAGGCACGCTTACCAGCGCAGACCGCGCCGCCTATTTCTCCGAGCTGCCGCTCCTCGGCCTGTGGGGCAAGCCTACGCGCCAGATCGACGGAGGTCCTGACCTCGACGCGCTGGAGCGCACGCTGCTCAAAGAGCTGTGGAAGGAGGCGAGGCCCACCCTCTCCTTCGACGACGCGCTCAGTCAGATCGAGGCCAAGATGCCGCCGCCCGACCTGAGCGCCAAGGCGCCGCGCGATCGCTCCATCGCGGTGATCGCCAGCTCCCACGGCGCGCAATGGCAAGAGCTCATGGACTGGCTGATGGTGATGAACCAGGCCGGATACTCGGTGCAAGTATTCACGCCGGAAGGTCGCCCGGTGGCATTTCAAGAGGACAGCCTGTGCGTGAACAAGCACACCACCCGGCTCGGATTCGGGGCGCCGCTGCACCTCGATCCCCGGGGAGAAGCGGGCCAGGTCGCGCGCCAAGCCCTGGCCACGACCGCCCCCGCGGCGAGCTTCGATGCCTCCAAGTTCGGCGCCGTCTACGCGGCGGGTGGCCTCGGCTTCAACGAGGACGTGGCAGTCGCATCGCTCAAGGACGGTGAGGTCAGCCTCCAGGCCAACCCGAACATCGAGAAGATGATCCGCTCGGCGGTAGACGCGCGACTTCCCCAGATCGCGCTATGCCACGGCCCCACGATCTACGCCGCGGTCAGCGCCAAGTTCGGCGATAAGTACGAACCGGTGAGCGCCGGCCTCCTCACCTCCTCGCTCCCGCCGTTTGAGAGTTATGTGGCCTTCACGGGGCGCAAAGGTCCGCAGTTCAACGTGGACGTGGATACTCACCGCGAGATGCATGAGGCTGGGGGCAAGGCCAATCGCAAGACGATGGTCCAGGATATCCTGAACATGTGGCGCGTTACGCGGGACGAAAAGGACGGGCTCCGCGTGGTGACGGGGCCAGGGCCGCAGACATCCTTCAACCTCGGCGCCGCGACGATCGAGGAGCTCGCGCGGCGTTGGCCCAAGAATTAGCAGCTTGCTGAAAAAGGGCTTGGGGCTGCGAACGAGGATCCTCTCGCTGCGGTCGGCAGCCTCGTCGTTCCGCTCCTCAGCGCAGAATCACTGCGCTTCCGGTGCTCTCTCCTCGGGTGC
>Ga0154020_10004266_pt1 | contig 17057 bp, 1 predicted proteins | sample Klosneuvirus_201_FD_109709 | JGI IMG/M metagenome (GOLD analysis project Ga0154020, IMG submission 109709) | Active sludge microbial communities from wastewater, Klosterneuburg, Austria - Klosneuvirus_20160825_MG | ecosystem: Engineered > WWTP > Aerobic digester > Activated sludge | place...
CGGTGAGGTTGCCCGGGTTCGCAGCAGGGTTGGTCACCGTGATCGTGAGCGTCGACGTCCCCCCGGCCGCGATCGTCGCCGGCGCGAAGCTCTTCACCACCGTGGGCACCGCGTACACGTTCAGGGTGTCGGAGGCCGCCGCCGTCGTGGTGCCCTCCGTCGTGGTGAGCGCTCCGCTGGTGTTCGCCTTCGCCCCTGCGCTGGACGAGGTGACGTTCACCACGATCGTGCAGCTGGAGGACGCCGGAATGGTGAAGCCCGACGACTGGATCGAGATGTGCCCGGCCGTGATCGCCCCGAAGGGCGTCGCCCCCGTCGTTGCCCGCGACTGCACCGCGCCAACCGCGCAGCTCCCGCCCACGGTCGCGTTGGCCAGGCTCACGCCGCTCGGAAAGTCGTCGATGAATGCCGCACCCGTGAGCGCCTGGGCATTGCCGTTGGTGAGCGTGAAGGTGAGTGTCGTCGCGCCGCCGACCGCGATGTTCTTCGGCGCCGCGAAGGCCTTCGCGAACGTCGGCGCGCCGAGCACCGTGAGCGTCGCACTCGCGGCCGTTCCCGTCAGCACCACCGGTCCCGTCGCCACCGGTGCGGCCGTCACGTTGTTGCGCGCCCCCACGGTGCTCGACGTCACGTCGATGTCGGCCCGGCAGCTCGCGCCCGCCGCGAGGCTCGCCACGGAGAACTGGATCTCGAGGTGTCCCGCCGTGAGCGCCCCGAAGCCCCCCGCGCCCACCGCCGCCCGGGACTGCACCGTGCCGCAGGCGGCGGGCGTGAAGCTCACCGTCGCCGGCGCGGCCACCGCGAGGTTGAAGGTTCCCAGCGGATCGCTCACCGAAACCGTCGTCAACGGCGCGGGATTGGCCGCCGGATTGGAGAGCGTGAGCCGCAGCGCGCTCGTGCCCCCCGAGGCGATGCTCGCCGGGACGAACGACTTCGCGAGCGTCGGCGGCGCGAAGGCGTTGAGCGTCGCGCTGGTCGCCGCGGAAACGCTGCCCGCGTTCGTCGTCGTGATCGTGCCCGCTGCCAGCGTATTGGCGTAGGCGCCGGCCGCCGGCACGGTGACGTTCACCGTCACGGCGCAGGTGCCGCTGCCGGGGATGGTGCCGCCGGTGAGCCGGACGCCAGCGCTGCCCACGGCGATCGCGCCGCCAAGGTTGTTCGTAAGCGCGCCGCCGCAGGTGTTGCCGGTGGTGACGTTGGCGAGCGTCATCGCCCCCGGCGCGACGGGGAACGTGTCGGTGAACGCGAGACCGCTGGCCGCCGCCGCATTGGTGTTCGTGAACGTGAGCGTGAGCGACGTGACACCACCGGTCGCGAGGTTCGCCACGCCGAAGGCCTTCGTCGCCGTGGGCGCCTGCAGGACGTTCAGCGTGGCGTTCACGCCGCTCTTGTCCATCGAGGCCGGCGTCCCGCCGATGTTCGAGGCATCGTTCACGTAAGTCCCGACCTGCGGCGAGCTCACGTTCACGGAAACCGTGCAACTCGCCTGCGCCGCGGCCAGCGAACCGCCGCTGAGCGAAACGCTGCCGGTGCCGGCCACGGGCGTGAACGTGCCGCCGCAGGTGTTGGCCGCCGAGGGCGGCAAAGCGACCACCAGGTTCGTGGGCAAGGTATCGGTGAAGGCGAGGCCCGACTGCGCCGGATTGCCCGCGCCGTTGGTGATCGTGAAGGTGAGCGTCGAGGCGACGTTGGGCCCCACGGCCACCGGGCTGAACGCCTTCGTGAGCGTGGTTCCCACGACCGAGAACGAGGCGTTGGCCGTCGCGGCAGTGAGCCCGCCCGCCAGGGCGCCGACGTTGCTGCTGTTGTTCGTGTAGGTGCCCAGGACGCTCGCGGTCACGTTGACCTGCGCCGTGCAAGTGACAACACCCGCCCCGAGCGAGGCGCCGGAAAGCGTGAGGACCGAGGCGCCCGCCCCCGGCGCGAACGTCGCGCCGCAGGTGTTGCTCGCCGCCGGCGTGGCGGCGACCGTCACGCCCGCGGGAAGCGTGTCGGTGAAGCCCAGCCCGGTGACCGCCAGCGCGCCGGCCGGGTTGGTGAGCGTGAAGGTGAGCGTCGTCGTGCCGTTCGGGGCGATGGTGGCGGGCGCGAAGGCCTTGGTCACCGCCGCCGCCGGGAAATACTGCACCGAGGCGCTTGCGCCCGTCGCGCTCATCCCCGTCGAAAGGCCCGAGAAATTCGCCGTCGCGTTGGTGTAGTTGGCGGCCGTCGAACTCACGACGTCCACGCTCACCGTGCAAGGGCTCGCGCCCGCGGCCATCGTTCCGCCCGAAAGCGACACCACGCCGGTTCCCGGGTTCGCCGCCACGGTGCCCGCGCCGCAGGTCGTTCCGGCGTTGGCGGGACTCGCCACGACCAGGTTGGCCGGAAGCGTGTCGGTGAACGCGAGGCCGGTCCACGCCACGGCCTGGGTGCTGGTGAGCGAGATCGTGAGCGTCGTATTGAGACCCACGGGGCGCGTGGCGTTGGCGAACGCCTTGGTGATGTTGACGCCGCCGACGGTCAGGTTGACGGCGCCCGAATTCACGCCCGCGGTCGGTGTCTGGGTCGTCGTCACGCCGGAGGCCGTGTTCGGCTGCACGCCGGCGGTGCTGCTCGAGACGACGAGCGTCACGGTGCAGCCCCCGCCCGCGGGGATCGTGATGCCGGTGAACGAAAGGTTGGTTGCGCCGTTCACCAGGGTGTTCGGTGTCGTGCCCGCGCAGGTCCCGCCCACGGTCTGGGCGCCGGAAACCGCCATGTTCGCGAGCGTGTCCGTGAACGCGGCGCCGGTGAGGGGCGCGAAGGCGTTCGGGTTCGTGAGCGTCAGCGTGAGCGTGGACGCGCCGCCCGCCGCGATGGTTGCCGGCGTGAAGGACTTGGCGATCGTGGGCGCCGCGAAGACCGTGAGCGTGGCGGTGTCCGACCTTCCGGCAAGCGGGGTTGCCGCAGTCCCGTTCACGACGTTCGTCTTCACGCCCGACGTGGTGCCCTGCACGGCAAGCGAGATCGTGCACGTGGATCCGTTGTTGATGGTGAGGCCGGTCAGGTTGTAGGCCCCGGCGCCTGCGGTCACGTTCGTCGGCGCGAGGCCCGAGCAGCCTGCGCCGGCGAGCGTTGCCGCGCCCACGCCGCCGACGGCCGTCATTCCCGCCGGGAAGGTGTCCGTGAACTGGAGGCCGGTCTGGTTGGCTCCGCTGTTGTTGACCAGCGTGAAGGTGAGCGTTGTCGTCCCGCCTACCTGGACCGAGGCGGCGCCGAAGCTCTTGGCGAGGCTCACGCCGCCCCGCGTCAGGACGTCCGATGCCGTCGCCCCGGCAGCCGGCGTCTGGTTCGAGGCCACGCCCGACGTCGTATTGGTATACACGCCGTCCACCGTCGCCTGCACGTCCACCAGGATGGTGCAACTGCTGTTGGGCGCCAGCGTGGTGGCGGACAGCGTGAGCGAAGTCTGGTTCACGGCGCCCTGCGCGCTGGGAATCGTGCCAGTGCAGGTGCCGCGTCCGGCGCCGATGAAATTCTGCGCGCCGGTCGTGCGCATGGAACCCGGGGCCTGCGGGAAGTTGTCGGTGAACGTGACGTTGGTGAGCGCGACCGAGTTCGGGTTGGTGAGCGTGAAGGTGATCGTCGAGACGTTCAGGCCGGTCACGCTGCTGGGCGAGAACTGCTTGGCGATCGTGGGCGCCAGCAACACGTTCAGGTAACCCGTGGGGCCAGGGCTTCCGCTGGGTGTTTGCGTGCTCGTGACCGTGCTCGTGGTGTTGGGGTGGCCCCCGGCGGGGCTTGCGGTGGTGCTGGTCACGGGGCTGACCGTGATCGTGCAGGTCTCGGCCGCGTTGAGGGTGTTCAGCGTGAGAGAGAAGCTCGTGCTGCCGGCGGTGACGCCGCTCGGCGTGACGGCCCCTGCGCAATTCTCGGAAACCCCGGGGGCCGCGCCCAGCTGCATGTTGGCGAGCGGATCGCTGAAGGTCACGTTGGAGAGCGCCGTGGCGTTCGGGTTCGTCAGCGTGAACACGATGGACGTCGTCCCGCCGCTCTGGATGGAACCCGGCGAGAAATCCTTCTGCAGGGTCGGAGGCGAGAGCACCACGAGGGTAGCCGTGTTCGAGGCGGCGCCCGCCGTGGGCGTCTGCGTGGAGGTGACGCCGCTCGTGGTGTTCGGGTGGGGGCCGGATACCGAGCTGGTGACCGTGACTTGCACCGTGCAGTTCGCGCCGGCGCCGAGGCTGGGCACCGTGAGATTCAAGTTCGTCGCGCCCGCCGCCAGCACCGGCGAGCTGGTCGTTCCCACGCAGCTTCCGCCGATGGCGCCGTTCGCGGCTGTCATCCCCGGGAGCACATCGGTGAAATTCAGGTTCGTGAGGGCGGTCGTGTTCGCGTTGGCGATGGTGAACGTGAGCGCGCTCGTGCCGCCCTGCGCGATGGGACTCGTGCCGAAGGCCTTGGCGATGGTGGGCGGCGAAGCGACGAAGAGCGTCGCGGTGTTCGACCCCGTGCCGGCGCCGCCGGATTGCGTGGTCGCCACGCCCGAGGCGGTGTTCGCGTAGCTGCCGGCCGCCGCCGCGTTCACCGCCACCGTGATCGTGCAGCTCGCGGTGGCCGGGATGTTCCCCGCCGTCACGTTGAACGTATTGCCGCCCGCGACGGCCGTGGTCGTGACGCCCGTGCAGGTGCCGCCCACGGCGAGCGGGGTCGCGTTCACCAGCCCCGCCGGGTAGGTGTCGGTGAAGCTCATGCCAGAGAGCGCCTGCGGGCCGCTGTTCGAGATCGTGAAGGTGAGCGTCGCGTTCGTGCCGGGCGTGACGGTCGAAGGCGCGAAAGCCTTGGCGATGGTCGGTTTCGAAAGAACCGAGAGCGTCGCCGAATTCGAGGCCGGTCCCGCGGGCAGGAGCGCCGTGGACACGCCCGACGTCGTGTTGATCTGGTTGCCGACCGTCGCGCTGGTGACGGTGAAGGTCACCGTGCAGGAGCCGGTGGCCGGGATCGAGATCCCGGAAAAGGAGAGCGAGGTCTGGCCGGCCGTGAAATTGTTCGTCCCCGCGCCGGCGCAGGTGCCCCCGGCCGCCTGGTTCGCGGCCACCGACATGTTGGCCAGCGAGTCGCTGAAGCTCGCGTTGGTCTGCGCCACGCTCGGGTTCGTGAGCGTGAGGGTCACGGTCGACGTCCCGCCGGTCACGATCGAGGACGGCGAGAACGCCTTGGCGATGTTCACCACGCCCACGCCCAGGTTCGCGGAGTTGGAAACCGGTCCGGTCGTGTTGGCCTGGGTCGTGGTCACGCCGGAACTCGTGTTGCTGTAGATGCCGGCGGTGGCGCTGCGGACCGCGAACGAGACCGTGCAGGCGCTGCCGGCGGCGATCGAGCCGGCCGTCGCGACGAAACTGGTCGCGCCACCCGAAGTCGCGACCGGGGCGAAGGCGCCGCAGCCGGTCGCCGTCACCGCGCCGCCGCTGGCCACCAGGCCCGCGGGAAAGCTGTCGGTGAACCCGGGATTGGCGAGCGTCATCGCGATCGTGTTGGGGTTCGTGAGGACCAGCGTGAGCGTCGCGTCGCTGTTCGTCGGCACCGCGCTGGGAGAGAACGACTTCGCGATCGTCACGTTGCTGGAGAGCGTGGCCGTGCCCGGCAGCGTGTTCGTGATGCCCTGGGTGTTGGTGAGCGCACCCGCGGGAACCGTGTTGGTGAACGGGCCGGCGGAGGTGATCGTGACGTTGACCGTGATCGTGCAGGTTCCCCCGGCGGGAATGGCGGCGCCCGTGAGGGTGAAGCTGCCGCCCGATGGCGCGGCGGCCACGGAGCCGCCGCAGCTGCTGCCGGCCGACGGACTGGCGGTGTTCACCATGCCCGCGGGATAGTTGTCGACGAGACCCACGTTCGCGAGCGCCACGGATCCCGGGTTGCCGACGACCACCGACATCTGCGTGCTCGCGCCCACCGAGACCGCGCTGGGGGTGAAGCTCTTGGCGACGGTCGCCGCAGTGACGACCGTCACGTCCTCGTTCGTGGAGCTGGCCGCGCTGTAGTTGCTTCCGCCGACCGTGCCGCCGCCCGTGTACGTGCCCCCGGGCGTGACCGTCTGCGAAGCGGTTCGCGTGGGATCGAGGTAGGCGATGTTCGCCGGGTTCTGGTAGGTGGCGGTCGGGGTCGCGGCGGCGATGTTGGCGATGAAATTGATCGTCACGGACCCGCCGCCGGGAATCGAGAACGTCCCCCACGCGGGCGACGTGACGCCCGCCGTCGGATCGACCACCGCCGTGCGGGTCGCGCCGCCGGCGAGCGCGATCGAGGTCGTGCTCGCGTAGGTGATGTTCGGGTTGCCCGGCAAGGGGTCGGTGATCGTGGCCGAGGTCGCGGGCTGCTTGCCGGCCGCGTTCGACGCCACGATCGAGTAGATCGCCGTCGTGCCGGCCGAGACCGTCGGCGTCGTAGTCGTCTTCACGACCGTGAGCTGCGGGAAGCACGCGGTCGTGCTGCCGGCGCCGGGTATCTGGCTCGCCGCGAGGGTCGTGATCTGGAACCCGCCCACGGAGGACGAGGACCCGTATTCGAGGGTCGAGGTGGAACTGGTGGCCGTAACGCCGAAGGCGCCGCCGGTAATCCCGAAGGAGGCGGAACCGGAAGTGATGGCGAAACCGCCGCTGCCACCGCCGCCGGGGCCGTGCGGCGAACCGCCGGTGGGCACCGTGCAGGTTCCGGTGGATGTTCCGCCGCCCGTGTTGCAACCTCCGTTGCCGCCCTGGACATTGATGCTGACGCCGGTGCCGCCGCCGCTGTTGTTCACGTACACCAGCGCGGAGCCGCCGGCGCCGCCGCCGCCCGACGCATCGTTTCCGATGGTCGTATTGGCGTCCGTGCCCCTCGCGTTAATCGTTGCGCCCCCGATGACACTGCCGGCACGCACGAAGACCATCCCGCCGCCCGCGGCGCCGGAACTCGCGGCTCCGCCGTTGGGCGTGCCGGTGCAGTTGTTGGTGGTGCCCGCACCGCCGCCGCCGCCGAAGAACAATCGCGACGCGCTGGAGGGCACCGACATGCCGCCGAAGCCGCCCGTATCGAACCCCGGGGGCGTCCCGGGCGTCCAGCCGTAGCCGCCCTTGCCGCCGATGCCGAAGTTGCCGCCGCCGCCGCCGCCCGTGTTCTGGTCGTTGGCGGTCGGATTTCCGTCGGTTCCCCCGCCTCCCGCGTTGCCCGGCGCGCCGCGCCCGAAGCTGCCGGCGGGATAGCCCCCGGTCGTCCCGTCGGTGCCGCCGGTAACGGTTACGACGCCGTTCGCGTTGCTGCCGGGGGTGGAGGGCGTGAAGACGATGATCGGCGTGCCCGCGATACCCTCTCCCTTCGCGTTGTTGGGTACGTTCGCGGCCGGGTTGACGGGCGGACCGGTGAATCCCATCGTGAGGCCCGCCGAAGACGTGCGGTAGTCCGTGTTGAGCCACCCGCCGCCCGACGTGATCGAGCACTGCGCGCCGCCGCCGCGGAACCCGCGACCGTTCACGTCGATCGTCTGGCCGCCCCAGTTGAGGCTCCCCGCCACGTCGAACGCCACGATGCCGCCCGTGCTGCCGTCCCAAGCGGGCGCGGTGACGGTGCCGGTCAGCGTCGCCGTGGAATACTGTGGCACGCGCACCACCTGGAAGCGCTTCTGGCCGTTGATCGAATTGGCGTTCGCGACCGAATAGCTGTTGAGCAAGCCGGAGGCAAGCGGGACGGCGCCCGCGGCCACGGGGCCGGTGGCGATCACATATTCGTAGAGCCCGCTCGAGTTGAGGCTGGTGTACCCCTGCCCCGAGCCGCTTCCGCCGTAGGCGGCCGAATTCGAACTGCTGATGGATGCGTCCTGGACCTGGATGACGAGCAGCAGGTCGCCGGCGGCGATCGGCGTCCCCGCGCCCGTGGGGGAGCCCACCGCGATCGAGGTCGAGCCGGCGGAGGCGGACGAGGTTCCCGGGTAGTACGTGTTGACGACGCCGGAGACGCTTCCCGCCCCTGAGGAGCCCGGCACTGCGCAGACCTGCGCGAGCGCAGGCCCTGCAAACGCGAGCCACGCGGCGAGACCCGTCGCGAGCGCGAACCAGAGACGCGGTTTCATCGCGAAGCCTCCGCGACCTTGTTGCCGGGCCGAACCGCGCCAACGGACTCGAGAAGCGATTCGTCGAACTTGTAGCGCAGCCGCACGAAAGGCCCCCTGGCCGTGTAGTCGGCGCCGGCGAGATCCGCATCCCGGTAGCCGAAGAAGTTGTAGCCGGCGGAGACCCACAGGTTCGTCGCGACCAGGTAGCCCAGCTCCACGCCGACGCCATAGTGACGCGAATCCAGGTTCTCGCCCACCAGCAGGCTCGTGACCAGGCCGAAGTCCCAGCGCGGCGCGAATTCCCACGTGGCGCGCGCGCCGATCACCTGCGCGCGGTACTTGCTCGAGAGCCCGTTCGACTTGTCCGTCGTCCACTTGGCCGCGTAGCGCCCGCTCACGAGGAAGGGACGGCTCGGCTGCCAGTCGGCGTGGAGCGAGACCAGCGTGGTCGTGCTCTTCAGCTGCAGGCCGTCCTGGGTGTCGTCGCTCTCGAGACGGTGCTCGATGCGACCGAGGGCGTTCCACCGGTTGGTGTCGGTGTCGCGCCAGGCGATGCCCGCCTGCATCCGCTCGACCACGCGCTCCGCGCCGCTCTCCTTGGCGCGCTGCAGCGAATAGGCGTTTCTCGCAAGCGCCGTCCAGTCGCGGTTCAGCTTCGCCGCGAGCCCCACCGTGAAGAGCAGCGATTCCGTGGTCGAGGCATCGCGGATCTCCAGGCGCGTGGAGCCCTTCCAGAGCGGGTTGGCGGTGTATTCCAGCGCGAGCGCGCCCGCCGTGTTCTCGTTCTGGCCCTTGCCCGAGAGCGCGTGCACGCGCTCGACCGAGGTGCCCAGCCGCAGCCCCGGGGCGAGCGTCCACAGGTTCTTCAGGCCGATGGCCGCTTCGGCGTCGCCGCCGGAAATCGCGTCGCGGATGCGGTACTCGCTGAACATCCGCCCGTCCTTCATGTAGTCGAAGTCGACGCCGATCGCCGTGGTGTTCTGGCGCTCCGTGGCGTTGAGGCCATAGGGGCCGGTGATCGAGGAGACGAATTCATGGCGCCCGTAGAGGCGGCCGCGGCTGGGCAGGGCATATTCCCCGCCGAGGGCGAGAATGCGCCGGTCGGCATCGCGCACGTCGATCTCCGCCTCCCCGTAGGCCGTCGCTCCGGCGACGAACGGCACCTTCCCCGTGAGGCGAGCGCGCACGGTGGTCACTTCCTCGGGCTGCGGCTGGGGCGCGGGCTGCCCTTCGACCGGCGAAATGGGCGAGGTCGCGCCCTTCTCCGCGGCGTAGCGCACGCCGACCTCCAGCGTGAGGTCCTTCGCCACTTCCTGGGTCACGGCGGCCATCGCGCCGTCGCGCACCGAGCCGCTCGCGATTTCCTCCGTCCGCAGCGCCTCGGCCCGCAGCATCGTGCCTTCGCGGACCCGGTACTCCGCGCGGCCCCCGGCTTCGGACCTGCCGTTGGCCAGCCACGCGCCGGGATTGTCGAATTCGCGGTCGCTGCGCGCGACGAAAGCCTGCGCCTTGAGGTCCTTCGATTCGTGCTTGACTTCCAGCCGCGCGGCGTCACCCTTGCGCGAGTCCGTGCCGCGCTCCGTGCGCGCGACCTCGCCGATGAGGAAGGTGCCCTCCCCCAGCTTTGCGACAGCGTTGGCGCCGGCGAGGGTGAAAGGCTCCTGCGGGTTCCGGTCCTTCACGAAGGTGCCGCCGATCTCGATGCGGTCCGTCAGCTTCACCTGCGCGTCGACGCCCGCGACCCAGAACTGCTCGCCGCCCTGGTCCACCTCGTAGGTGGCGCGCACGAAGACCGGGTTCAGGTCGCGGTCCACGCTCGACACCGGGCTGCGGAAGAGGATGCGGCCGGTGAGGGTCTCGATCTCGTAGTCGGCAAATCGAGCCTGCGGCAGGGCCGAGAGCACGATCGAGGGCTGGTTGCGGTCGCGCGTGACGATCTCGATCTTCTCGCTGTTCACGAGCGCGCCGCGGGTGCCGAGCTCGTAGGGCCCGGAGGTGCCGTTGGCGCGCAGTTCCTCGATCACCTGGCGCGTGCTGTCGCGGGTGGCGAAGGCATTGGCGCTCACGCGCTCGTTCTCGAAGTGCTGCTTCACGCCGGTGAGCGAGCGGCTGTAGCTGGACAGGCGCCGCGTGTCGCCGGAGGCCTGCGTGGTGAAGTCGCCCCACAGCAGGTAGGAGCGGTTCTTGTCGACCCGCACGTACAGGCGGCTCGTCGACTGGGCGTCGTAGCCGCGCACCGCGGAATCGCCGTAGATCGGGTAGAACTCGTCGGGCTGGATGTCGCGGAAGAGGCGCTCGCGCGTGTCCTTGTCCGAATCGTAGGCCGCCGTGAGCAGGAAATCGCCGCGGATCCTGCCCTTGAGGAAGAAGGCGGCCCGGGCGCCGGCGGAGAGCTTGCCGTCGTCCGAATCCCGCGAGAAATGACGCAGTTCCTGCTCGAAGCCGTCGGCCTCGCGCGCCGGCAGGAGCGCGCGCGAATTGAGGTTTCGCAGGTTCACCGTTCCCTCGATCACGCCCGTGGCCACGAGCGGGCGCAAGTCCGGGAGGAAGTCCAGCCGCGCCTCGGCCTTCAGGTTGCCGCTGGTCACGACGATCTGGCTCGAGGCGGGCTCTCCGGGCGGCGTGAGCATGAACTCCGCCCTCCCGCCCTCGACGAACGACTGGACGCCCGCCTCGGCCTTGTCGGCGTCCTCCATCTTCCAGGTGCCGAGGCTCGAGGCAAGCGTGACCGCCGTGCGCGAGGTGACGGGAATGCCGTTCTCATCCAGGACATTCACGACGATGTGCACCGGCGTTCTGCCGTCGGCGACCGCGCCCGCCTTCGGCAGCTCGATCGCGAGCTTCGCCGCGATGCCGGGAGCAAGGACGCGAATCGTCACCGTGCCGCGGGCGTTGCCGAAGGCGTCCACCTGCGAAACCGAGAGCTCGTTCGCGCCGGGCTTCAGGCCGACGCCGATGAACTCCCAGGCCTGCACCTGCGTCTGCGCAAGGGTGGCGCGCTTGCCCACGCGGGCCCCGGAAACCTCGACGCCGTTCACCGTGAGCGTGAAAGTGGAACCGGCCGTTCCCTTCACGCGGATCGTCGCCTGCGCGTAGGCGAGCGTATCGCCGTCCTTCAGGCCCACGAAGCCCAGCGCCTTGTCCCATTGCGGAATGAGCTTCTCGAGAGGTTCCTCGACGGCCGGTGACGGCGCGACGGCGGGGGCGGCAGAGGCGGCCGGCGCGGGCGCGGCCGGGTCGGCGGCGGCGGCGAGCGCGCCGGTCAGGGGACCGGAGATCGGCGCGCCGGCGACATTCGGCGCGGACACGCCACCGGGCGTGCCGGTGACGCTCACGGTGCCGCTGGCCGGCAGGGCCTTCACGTCCTGCGCGGGACGCGCTTCGGTGGCGAGTTGCGTGCCCGCCAAGGCGCCCAGCAGCCCTTCGCCGCCATCGCCTGCCGCCTTCGCGCGAGACCTGACCTCGTCGGCCACGGGTCCGTCGCAGCCCGAAATCGCGAAGTCCCCGCGGTGCATCTCGCCCGACTTGAGGTCCACGAGACGGCTGCCCGCGTCGCCGAGGTGACGGGCGCTGGTGGCCGAGAGCGTCGCTCCCGCCGGCATCGAGGCCGGATCGACCTTGAGCGCATGGGTGCGTGCGGAAATCCCGTAGAAACTGTAGCGGCCCTGCCCGTCGGTCACGACGTAGGTCCCGTCCTCGATCAGGAGGCGCACGCCCGGCACCCCGGCCTCGCCCGCGTCCTGCACGCCGTTGGCGTTGCAGTCCAGGAAGACCTTGCCGAGGATGAATCCGCGATCGCTGAAGACGCCGCCCAGGACCTGCACCTTGGCGGTCGCGACATTGGAAACCGTTCTCGTGCCGTTGGCCTCGTAGATCGCCTGGACCCGGTTCGTGCCATCGCCCTGCAACGCGCCCGGGCCCACGCGCACGCGGTACGACACGGCCAGCTCCTGCCCGCTCGTCATCGTGCCCAGGCTGAAGGCGAGGCGCGGGCCGCCGCTGCCGGGATCGGCGAGCGCGGCACCTTCGGCGCGGGCACTGCCGCTCACGTAGGCGAATCCCGCCGGCAACTCGTCCACGAGTTGCACGCTCGCGCGATTCAACGCGTTGCCGGTGCTGTTGCGAACGCGCACCACGTAGTCCACGAAGCCGCCCAGGTCCGCCACCGCCCGCGAGGCCGCCTTCTGGACGAAAAGCCCCGACTGCGCGATCGGATCGACCGGAATGTCCACCACGATCGCGTTGCCGTCGGATGCGAACGGCTGGCCATAGGAGCCGCCCGACGTGGGTCCGGTGACGACGAGATTGCGTCCGGGAACGAGCGAGCCGTAGGGCACCTTCGACGGGGCCTGGTAGCCGTTGGGCGTTTCGACCGCGAGACAGTATTGGCCGGCGGCAGCCGACGGGAACGCGTAGCGGCCGTTGGCGTCGGTGGTGGCCGGATTGCCCGCCAGCGGAAGCGGCGCGCTCGTGCATCGGCCTGCGGAGGCCGCCACGAGCGTCACGATCGCCCCCGCGACCGGCTCGTTGCTCGTGCTGTCGAAGACGATGCCGACGGGTTCCGTGAGGCTGATCGTGGTCGAGACGGGACGCGCGCAGCCGAGGATCTCGGCCTCGAAGACGTCGAAGGCGCGCCCCTGGAGAAGTCGGTCGCCGGCCACGACGGGAGGCGCGCGAATGGGCATCGCGGGCGCGACGAAGATGCCGGTATTCGGGCCGGTCTCCGTGGCGACGGCTTCCTCGCGCTCCCCGCCGGGCCCGGTGATCACGATCGTGCGCGATTCGGCCACGTCCGGCAGCACGTTGCAGGTGGCGGCGTCCGCGCGCAGCCACGCCGTTCCGCCGAGCACCGCCCAGGCGGTCGGCACCGAATAGCTCGAGTCGGTGAAGTTGCGCAACACGTCCGTGGCGATGATCGACGAATCCTGGTCGTCGATCGTCGTGCGGTCGACCACCTGGAGCTTGCCGCCGGTGGCGCTTTCGATCGAGAGCGTGGTGAGGTTCGTTTCCACCAGCGCCTTGGTCGAGCGCTTCGCCGCCGCGGGATCCGGCCGCGCCAGGACATCCACGAGGATGCGCAGGCGCTGCCCCGGGGCGAGAACCGCGGTCCAGCCTTCCACCACCGGCGTGTCGGTGCGGTCGAGCACGCCCGGGATCGAGGCGCCGCCGGCCACCGGGTTGTCGATGTAGGCGCCCGACACCCATCCCTGCTGGCTGTCGGTGAGGAACCCCAGGGCGACCCGGACCGGCTCGTCGCAGTTGCCGCGGTTCTCGAGATGGTGGACGTAGGTGACGTGGCGCCCGTAGGCGCTCTGCGACTGGTTGTCCGGCGTGAGCTGGACCCGGCAGAGCTTGCTGACCGCGCCCACGATGTCGTCCGCGGTCGCCGAACGGTTGGTGGCCCTGGCCGACCGAGCCGTCTTCGTCACCTTGTGCTCCCCGGGCAAGGTCGAGGCAGGCAGGCTGGCGCGCACCACGATGCGGTAGGTGTCGCCCGGGGCCACGAGGCCGGTGTCCGGAAGGCCGTTGCCGTCGGTGTCGGCGAGCGGCGTGACGCCGTCGGACTGCCAGAGCGTGAGGACCGTGGCCGACGGGAAGGTCGATCCGGCGAGCGTGATGTCGAACCGCTCCGCTTCCGATCCGAGATTGGTGAGCACGTTGTTGAAGGCAACGGTCGTTCCTGGCGTGGCGACCGGGATGCGCTCGCCGGTCAGGGAAAGGTCGATCGTGCCGGTGACGCGGTAGGAGGCGGGGTTCGTATCGCGCCACCAGGAATCGGTGGCGGCCACCCAGCGCGACTGGGCCACGTTCGTGAGCACCTCGCCGGGGGTTCTTCCCCGGGCGACGTTCAGGCGGAAGCTGAGCATCCCCTCTTCGAGCGGCCCGAGCGTCGGAAGGCTCGCGTAGACCGCGCCCGGCTGGGTCACGCCGAAATCGTAGGCGATGCCCGTCGCATCGCCGCCCGCCTCGTCCGTGAGCGCGGTCGCCGGAGCACCGCTCCATCGCCCGCTGCCCGGTACGTACTCGAACCCGGCGGGAATCGCATCGAGCAAGCGGAAATCGCTTCGCCCGAGCCGCGTATTGGTGTAGCGGAGGGTGACGATCACGGACGTGTAAGGCGACGGCCCTTCGAGGACGGAGAACGACTTGACGACGTCCACCACGTCCGGCGGCGGCTGCGGCGGGTCGGTGAAGACCTCCGCGGTGTCGATGTTGGCGAGCGTCGAGCCGGCGAACGCCGTGCTTTGCGCGTTGACCCGCAACTGGTCGGTGCTGAACTGCGCCGTCCCCGGAGGAACGATCGCGCTCACGACGAAACGGAAGACGCCGCCAGGCGCCAGCGCGACCGTCGGCGGCACGGGCACGGCCGAATCGGGGATGCCGTCGCCATCCGCATCCGGCAGGATCACGATCGAACCGAGATCGAACAGGCCCGGAAGGTTGGTGACCGAAAGCGCGAAGGTATCGGCCACCGCGCCGTTGGTCAGCGTGTGCGGGAAAAGCACGACGCCGCCGGGGGGAACCCGAAGCATCCGCTTCGCCACGAGCGAGGCGCCGCCAGGCGTCCCCGGTATGGCCGCCGTCGTCAGTTGCACGACGTTCGACGGAACCGAACGGGGAAATCCGCCAACCAGGGCGGATCCGATCGACTGGTTCGAGATCACCGTGCCGGGCGGCGGCGCGCCCGCCGAAGGCAACGCGAACGCGAGCGCCGCGGCAGCCAACACTCGCGCCAATAGCTCGCCGAGGCGGCAGGCGCTCGCGGGGCTCGGGGCTTTCACGGTTCGATGGGTCACGAAGTCTTCATCACTTTTCGCTGCCCCCTCGCACGAAGGAGCACCGAAAAACGGGCTGCGGTCTCCCGCAGCCCGCGAGCGTCACGGATCGATTCGCACGCAGAAGGTGACGAACACGTTCGCCGAAGGCGCGAGCGGTCCCACCGTGGCGCTGACCGTGCCGGTCGCACCGTCGGCCGGCGCGGTGATCGTGCCCGCGCTGGTCGCAGCTCCGGGAGAAGCACCGGTGCCGCAGGAGAAGCGGTGCGTCGTGTTGGCCGGAATGTTGTCGTTCACCACCACCGACGTGATGCCGACCACCGTGGTGTTCGTCGCGGTGATCCGGTAGGCGATGCAGTTTCCCGGGACCGTGGCCGGGCCCGAGGCGATCGGCGCGGTGGAGTAGCCCGCGTGCGGCGCGGCGGTCGCGCAGTTCACGGCCACCTGCTCCTTCAGCAGAACCAGTCCGTCGGAGACGGTCGTGGAATCCGTCGCGGCGGCGGACGACGCGCCCGCGTTGTAGCGCGCGGTGATCGTGGTCACGTTGGCCGGATCGGCGCCGACGGCACTGCCGGGCGCGAAGACGCGCACGAAGATCGTCCGGGACGCGTTCACCCCGAGCGCGATCGTGGTCGCCGTGGAGATCGCGTTCGCCGGCACGTCGTCGACGCCCGGGTCGAAGACCCCGTTGCCGTTGCCGTCGACGTAAGCGAGGGAGGTCCAGCCCTGACCGGCGCGCGAATCCGTGAGGAAGCCCGCGGCGAAACTGATGGTCTCCGCGGTGTTGCCGAGGTTGGTCGCCACGTGCGTGTAGACCACCGAGCCGCCCGGGAAGGTCTGTTGCGTGTTGTTGGGCGTGAGCGTCACGTTGTTCACGGCGCTGACCGTCACGGCGTCGCGCTTCACGTCGGACACCGTGCCGTTCAGCGCGGAAGTCGCCGTGAAGTCGAGGTTGTAGGTGGCGGGTGCCGCCTGCCCGGACGTCGTGATCGGCACCGTCACTTCCGCGCAGATCAGTCGGGCCGTGCCCGCGTTGATCGTGCCCGTGTTGGTGAGGCTCGCACCCACCGTCGAGCAGTCGTTCGCGCCGCCGTCGGCGCGAAACACCATCGACCAGCCGGCCGGCGTGCCCGCCGTCGCGAGGTTGAACGAATCGTTGATCGCGCCCGTGTTGTTCACGTACAGGCGGAAGCGCGTGAGCGTCGGGCCGGTCGTCGACGGGGTCACCGGGTTGGTGGTGATCACCGTCGTGCCGGTGGCGCCCGCGCCGGGGGCGGCCGGGCCCGCCGAGTCGTTCGTGAGGTCGACGGTGTTGGCCGTGACCAGCGTGAGCGTGTCGATCACCGTGTCCGATTTCGTGCCGTCGAAGGACGACGTCGCCGTCTTGGTGACGGAGAACGGGCCGCCCGTGGCCGACACCGGCAGTTGCACGCGCAGGATCACGCGATAGCCGCAGGCGAGAGTCGGTGCCGAGCTGTCCGTCTCGAAGCCCGCCGGGCAGCCCGCGCTGTAGGCCGGGATCGAAGGCGTCGTGTTGGCGATGAGGGAGGTGAGGCCGTCGGATTGCAGCAGCGTGAACGTCGTCCCGACGGGCCAGGGCGGCGCCGTGTTGCCCGCCATCGTGATGACGAAGCTGTCCGCGGCGTTGCCCATGTTCCAGATCACGTTGGTGAAGTTGATCGTGGACCCTGCGGCGGCGGCGGCAACCGTCACCGCTTCTCCCGTGCCGTTGGTGCTGTCCGTGACCGAACCGTTCGCGACCACCGCGGCCGTCTGCACCACCTGGTAGCTCGCCGTGTTGGTGCTGGTGAGGGCCTGGGTGGTCGTCTGGAACTGCGCCGTGTTGTTGATGAACCCCGGCGGGCGTCCCGCGGCGATCTGCACCTGGAACGTGACGTTGCCGGAGAAGCCGGCGGGGACGCTCGTGATCGTGGCGGTGACCTCACCCACGGTCGTCGCGTCCTTGTCGTAGAAGATTCCGCCCTGGTCGTCGGTGTTGAGCGCATCGGTGAGGGTGAGGCCCGCGCCGGTGACGCTCCAGCGGCCGCTGCCGCCGATGTAGGTCATGCCCGCCGGGATGAAGTCGCGCAGCAGCAGGTTGGCGGCCGCGGCGCTGCCCGAGTTCGTGTAGGAGAGCGTCACCGTGATCGGCCCGGCGTTCGGCGAGGGTCCGCTCGTGATCGAGAGCGACTTGGTCACGTTGATCGCCGAATTCGAGACCGTGGTCGTGTCGA
>Ga0154020_10004269_pt1 | contig 17054 bp, 19 predicted proteins | sample Klosneuvirus_201_FD_109709 | JGI IMG/M metagenome (GOLD analysis project Ga0154020, IMG submission 109709) | Active sludge microbial communities from wastewater, Klosterneuburg, Austria - Klosneuvirus_20160825_MG | ecosystem: Engineered > WWTP > Aerobic digester > Activated sludge | place...
GTGGGTCCGCTGTCGATGCTGCTGGGCGTGCCGGTGCGCGCCGGGTGGCAGGATCTGCGCAGTGGGCAGCTTTCACCGATGGACATCGCGACGCCGGTGAGCACCACACTCACCCTGGTCGCCGGTGGCCCGGTTCGTTTCACCGATGGCCCCATGGCAGCGTTGTCGGCCGCCGAACGCAAAGCCTGTTTCCGTCGCATCAGCGCACTGTCGCAGGGCATGGATCTCGTGGTGATCGACTGCGGATCGCGCTTCGATACGGTATCGGCGGCCATCACGCCGCACGCAAATGAACGGTTGCTGGCGATTGCGGCCGGCGCGGACCCCATCGGTCTCGCATCCACCTATGCGCTATGCAAGGCGGTCCACGCCCGGCATGGTGCCCTTCCACTTGATGTACTCGTCAATCGGCATGAAGGGAGCGAAGCCGCCCGTTGCTTCGACGCCATCGATGCCGGTGCTCGTCAGTTTCTCGGGTGTTCGCTCCGTTTGGCAGGTGCGATTCCATCCGACCCGACGCTCGATGCTGCGCTCCGCGCGGGGATGTTGTTCCCCGATGCGGCAGCGGGCTCGCCCGCGGCGATTGCTGCTCACGAAGCCGTGATGCGCACGCTGGCCGGGACGTCATCACTTCGCCCCGGTGTCTGATCGTGACCTACGCAACGCCCCAAGGATCTGCAGCCATGAACACCAAGCTCTGGCAGTCGTACCACGCCGGCAGTGACGTCGCCCGTGATCGCCTGCTGCAGGATCATCTTGGTCTCGTCCATCATGTGGCGCGCCAGGTGTCCCGCACGCTCGCCGTACGCGCCGACTTCGATGAACTCGTGAGCGCCGGGACCATCGGACTCATGACGGCGCTCGAGGGCTTCGACGCCACGCGCGGTCTTGCCTTCAGCACCTTCGCCGCCCCGCGCATTCGTGGCGCCATTCTCGACGAGCTGCGCAAGCAGGATCACGTGCCGCGCTCGATTCGCCGCAAGACGCGCGATATCAGCGCTGCGCGTGAAGCGTGGATGCGTGAGCATGGTCGTGCGCCGGAAGATCGTGAACTGGCCGCGCAGCTCAATGTCGACATGGACACGCTCTGGCGCTGGCAGGCCGACGTGGAAGGTGCGCATCACATTCCGCTCGATCGCGCGCCGGGCGAACGTGAAAACGCCGCACCGGCACCCGCCGAGATGTTGCCGAGCCGCGAGGATTCCGAAGTGGAGGAATCACTCACGCATGAGCAGGAAGTGTCGCACCTGAAAGACGCCATCATGCGTCTCAAAGAGCAGGAGCGTGTGGTGCTGTCGCTGTACTATTTCGAAGAGCTCAAGCTGCACGAGATCGCCAAGGTGCTCGAACTGACGGAATCACGCGTGTCGCAGATTCGGTCGAAGGCGCTGAGCAAACTGCGCGTGGATCTCAAGCCGCTCCGGGAGAACATCGCATGAGCAACGCCTCGGTGGCACAGGTCCTCGACCGCGTGCGCCTGGCGTCGGCGTCGTCGTTGCTGGTGCGCTCGCTGCTGATCGGTGCACTCGGGATCAGCGTGACGGTGGGTGGTGTCCTGGTCGGCGCGTTGGTGGTGTCGCCGGTGGTGTCGCAGGTCTCATCGCGGTCGGCACCGATGGCCGCCTTCTCGAAGCGGGCCGTTGCCACCGTCGAATCGGCGCGCCGCATGGCCCGTGAACGTCTGCTCACCGACTTGCCCGTCCCCGTCCGGCAGTACGCCGCGCCGGCCCTGCTGGCCGTATCGCTCCTCAGTGGCCTGACCGCGCTGCTCGTACGCCGCCAGTCGACGTCGCGTTCGGTGGCCGCCGCGGAAGGCGCGCTGGTTGGCGCCGTGGCCCTGACGCCGCGTGCGAAAAATCGCCTCACGCCACGCAGCGTGCCGCGCATCGGTGGCAAACATCAGCGGACGCCCCGCGCCGTCGAAGCCATGGCCGCCTCGGGCGCCTCGGCCAGCGACATCGCCTGGAAAACCGGCCTCCCCTTCGACGCCGTCCAGCTCCTCCTTGCCATTTCTACCGGCCCTCGGCAACTCCAGCCGCCCACGGCATGATCTTCCGCTGATCAACGATCTCCAATCTTCTGTCTTCGATCTCTGTACTGTAGTTAAGTAGTTACGAATCAACACTTTAAGAATTCCCCCCTGGTCGGGTCCCCCGTGGCCCGACCATTGCATTTCTGGCCTGTGAGTTCGTGCACCCTTAGCCCGCACGCCATGCCAGATCCAGTACGACCAAACGGAATGAGCAGCGCCGCTGCCGCCCTTCAGATGCTTGAACGGCGCCAGGCGGTGCTCGCCAACAACCTCGCCAACGCGTCCACCCGCGGGTTCAAGGCCGAAACGGCCTTCGCCCGCATCATGGGGGATGCGCTGGCCACGACCGATACCGCCCTCGACCTCACCGACGGCACGCTGACCGAAACACACAACGCCATGGACCTCGCCATCGAAGGGCGCGGGTTCTTTGTCACCCAGACCCCGGGCGGCGAGCGTTTTGTGCGGAATGGCAGCTTCCATCTCGATGCCGAACGCCAACTCATCGACGAGCGTGGCAATCCGGTGCTTGGCGAAGACGGCCCGATCGTGCTGCCCCCGGGCGTCATGGAAGTGGACGACAGCGGCCTGGTGAAAGTGAACGGGAAGCCGCTCCAGCGCCTCCGCGTGGAAACGGTGCCCGAAGGCACCCAGCTCGAACACGAAGGGGGCACGCAGTTCGTGCCTGTGGCCGGGCGCACACCGATGCCGCCCGCCGCACGTGTGGTCCGACAGGGATTCGTCGAAGAATCGAACGTGAATCCGATGACCGCGATGACTGCGATGATCGACGTGTTGCATCGCTACGGCGCCGCGCAGAAGACGCTGTCCACCATTGATGCGGTACGCGGAATCGCCGTGACCGATCTCGCCAAGCCCGTCTAGACCAGGATCACAACATGAATCCGGCACTTCGCGCCGCCGCTACCGGCATGATGGCGCAGCAGACCCGCACCGAAATCATCTCCAACAACCTGGCCAACGTGAACACGCCGGGTTTCAAGCGCAGTCGCGCCCACTTCGAAGATCTGCTGTATCAGACCGTCCAGGGTCAGCAGATTCTCGGCGATCCCGACGCCGAAACCGCGCCGGCGATTCAGGTTGGACGTGGCACGCGGTTGGCTGGTGTGCAACGCATGCATCAGCAGGGCCCGCTCGAGCAGACGAATCGTAATCTCGACATCGCGGTGGAAGGCGAGGGATTCTTCCAGGTACAGATGCCGTCGGGTGAAACGACGTACACCCGTGACGGCAGCTTTCAGATCTCCGATCAGGGCGTCCTGGTCACGAGTGGCGGACAGACGTTGCAGCCGCCCATTCGTGTCCCGTCGGATGCCGCTGAACTGACCATCTCGAACACGGGCGTCGTGTCGGTGCGTCGCGGTCAGGACATTCAGCCCACCGAAATCGGTCGCATTGAACTGGCGCGTTTTGCCAACCCGTCGGGATTGCTCGCACTCGGACAAAACCTGTATGCGCCCACCGCATCGTCGGGGCAGCCTGTTGTTGGCTTCCCGGCCGACGAAGGGATGGGGCGTCTGCAGCAGGGCAGTCTCGAGGGCAGCAACGTCGAAATCGTGCAGGAGATGGTGGAGATGATCAGCGCCATGCGCGCGTACGAGATCAACTCCAAAGCCATCAAGACGTCCGACGAGATGGGTCAGATCGCCAACAACATCACGCGCTGATGTTGCTGCGATTCGTGCTCCGCGCCGGCTGGACGGCGGTGCTCGCCACGCTGGCGGTGGTGTCTCCACTGTCCGCGCAGACGGCATCGACCCCGTCTGCGCCGTCGGCAACGCCTGGCATGGCGCGCGTCCGCGTGTCGGTTGCCACGCGCGCCTTGCAGCGTGGCGACACGCTGCGGGCCACGGACATCGCCACACTCGACACGAGCATTGTCTGGCGATGGTCGACCATCGCGCCCGACACCACACCCGCACAGATCGGCTGGGTGACGCGTCGGGCCATCGCCGCAGGCGAAGTGCTGCGCGCTCCCGCAGTTGGTGCACCGCCGATGGTCACGGCCGGCCGGTCGGTTGCCGTGATCTATCAGGATGGCCCGGTTCGCATCTATCTGACCGGCGTTGCCACGAATAGCGCGCCGTATGGCGCTGCCGTTGGCGTTCGCATCGATCCCACACGTCGGCTCGACGGAATCGCCGTCGCGCCCAACACCGTTCGCCTCCGTTGAGACTGACTGCCATGTCACGCGCTCTTTTCTCGCTGCGCACCCCACTCGCGATCGCGTCGCTGATCATCAGCGCCCCGCTCGCGGCACAGACACCGCCCACGCAGCCGCCGGCTGCTGCCGGTGCGGCGGGGGCTGGCACCGCTGCGGCCGGCACGGGTGCCGCCGCGACCACTGCGTCCACCGTACGCGCGCCGCGCGAGTCGTGGACCGCCGATCGCCGCAACTTCGCGGTCGGTGATCTGGTCACGGTCCTCATTGACGACTACACCATCTCCACGGCGATCAAGGAGAACTCGGCCAGCGATGTGCGCTCACGCGGCTTGTCGGTGAACATCAAACTCCCGACGCAGACCAAAGGCGGAGGCCTCGACTCGCGCAACAGCGCAGAGCAGACCTCGCGCGGCTCAGCGCGCCGGGAGAATCGCTTCCAGAACGAACTCAGTGTTCGCGTGGTCGCCGTCGCGCCCAACGGCCTGCTGCAGCTCAAGGGCACGAAAAACATCAACGTCGACAAGGCCATGCAGGACATCGTCTTCACCGGCTTTGTGCGCCCGCAGGACATCTCCACCACCAACGTGGTGGAATCGAGCCGCATTGCCGACGCGCAGCTTGGCTATCTGTCGCCGGGCCCGCTGGGCAAACCGAAACAGGGGATCATCAGCAAGATCCTTGGGGGATTGTGGCCGTGATGGTTCATGCGATGTCACGCACGCAGCGACTGCTGCGCCTGGCGATGTACACGGTGGGTCTCATGTTGCTGCCCGTGCTCACGCACGCGCAGGGCGACGTGAAGATCCGCGAACTCACGTCGCCCGAAGGCGCGTTGCCCGTGCGCCTGGTGGGGTATGGTCTGGTGATCGGTCTCGATGGCACGGGTGACCGCGCGATCGGCGGCCAGTCGGCGGGACAGACGGTGCAGAGTGTGATCAACATTCTCCGCCGCTTCAATATCGAAGTGCCGGCCGATCTCATTCGCATGCGCAACGTGGCCGCCGTGCTCGTCACCGCCGAAGTCTCGCCGTTTCTGCGATCCAGCGGTCGCTTCGAAGTCCATGTCTCGTCGATGGGCGATGCGCGTTCACTCAAGGGCGGCGTGTTGTACATGACACCGCTGGTGGCCGACCCCAACGGTCCGCCGCTCGCCACCGCGCAGGGTTCGTTGCTCGTCAGCGAGGGCGGCGCCACCACACGCTACAGCACCACCATCGAAACGTCCGCACGCATTCCGACCGGCGGTCTGTTGGAAGCCGACCTGCCGCGCCCGACCATTGCGGCCACGTCGCGTCTCTTGCTGCGCGAGCCCGATCTTGGAACGGCGTCACGCATTGCCGCCGCCATCAACGGCGCCTTCGGCGACAAGACCGCTGTGGTAGAAGATGAAGGCTCCGTGCAGGTGACACTCGCCGACAGCATGGTCAAAGCCACCGCCTACACGCGCATTCGCGAGCTCAGTATCAAGCCGGAGCGCGCACCGCGTCTGGTGATTGATGGCAAGGATGGAACGGTCGTGGCCGGTGGCGACATGATGGTCGGTACCGCCACGGTCAGTCATGGTGCTATCACTCTGGTGCTGGGTGCGGATGTCGCGTCCGATACCTCGGCGGTGCCGGGCAGCGTCCGGTTGCCGTCCAACATTTCTGTCCAGCGTGTCGCGGCGGCGTTGCACGCAGTTCGTACACCTCCCAGCGAGATTGCGGCGATTTTCGCGTCGCTTCGCGAGGTGGGTGCTCTCTCTGCCGAGGTGATCGTTCGATGATCGACTCCATCGGTCTCTCGGCGACGATGCCGAATGCGACCGAATCCCGCGACACGAAGTTGCGCAAAGCCGCTGAGCAGCTGGAGGGGGTGTTTGTCCAGCAACTCTACAAGGTCATGCGCGACACCGTTCCGCAGCAGGAAGGAATCGTTTCAGGAGGGGCCGGAGAAGAAATCTTTACCGGACTACTGGATCAGCACCTTGCTGCCGAAACTCCTAAGCACTGGAACAGCGGGTTGGCCGAAGCCGTGTACCGGCAGATGCGCCGTGGCCTGCCACCTGAAGTGATCGTCCCGAGTCCCGCGACACCCTCTGACACTCCCGCACTCTGATGTCGCCGACCCTGCTCACCACCGACGCCACACCGCACTACGGGCCGCCCACGGCGGCCCTGCTCGAGGCGTTGCACGACGCACTGTTCAGCGAGCGTCGGTTGCTCGATGAGCTCATCGTGCAGATGCGCCGTCAGCGCGCCGCTGTCGGGACGGACGATATCGACGTGGTCGACGAAAGCACGTTTGCCACCCATCGCATTCTGGCCACACTCGGCCAGGCGCGTCAGCGCCGTCGTCAGCTCAACCTGTTGCTGGTCGGATCCGAAGACTGCGCACTGCGCGACCTCGAGACGCAGCTGGGCGATCAGGTGGACAACCGTCTGCGTGATGCCCGGGTGCGCCTGCAGCAAGCCGCCGACGTGCTGGCTCGCGAAGTGGGCATGAACCGCAAGCTGTTGCGTGAGGCGCTGTCGTCCAACGACCAGTATGTCCGCACCCTCGTGGGCGCTCCATCCACGACTTCGACGTACGCCATGGAAGGCACCGCACCGGCGTCCGCCAGTGCGCCGCGTGGCGTCCTTGTGAATCGGACCGCGTAAGCCATGTCATCCGGGTTGTTCAGCATTGCGCGCAGCGCACTGATCACGCATCAGACGGCACTCCAGACGATTTCGCAGAACATCGCGAACGCGGAGACGCCCGGCTATTCGCGTCAGGAAGCCGTGCTGGTTGCCAACACCCCGGTTCGCATGCCGTACGGAAACGTCGGCACCGGCGTGCACGTGGAAACGATCGTCCGCAAGCGCGATCTGTTGCTGGACGAGACGTACCGCTCGGCCGAAGGACAGGCCAGCAGCACCGAACTTCGTCGCGACATGCTCGGTCAGGTGGAAAGCATCTTTGGTGAACCCACGGACGCGGGCATGACCAATGCGCTCGACCAGTTCTGGACGTCGTGGAGCGATCTCTCGTCGAATCCCAGCAGTGGGTCGTCGCGCACCGTGGTGCAGCAGCGCGGCCGCCAGGTGGCGCAGCTGTTCAATGACTACGACACGCAGCTGACACAGCAGCGCACGTCGTCGTACAGCCGTCTCGAGAACACCGTTTCCCAGATCAACTCGTTGGCCTCGCAAGTGGCCGAATTGAACAACCGCATCGTCTCCGCCGAAACCGGTGGCGACATGGCGAACGACCTGCGTGACCAGCGCGATCTGGCACTCGACAGTCTGTCCAAGTTGGCCGGTACGCGGGTGATCAATCAGGCCGATGGCACCGTGTCGGTGATCATCGGCAATTCGACCCTCGTGGACTCCACCACGGCGCGACCGGTGTCGCTGCAACTCGATCCGCCCGTGCCGCCGCCTGCGGTGACGCCGGCGGACATTCCGGTGAAGATCCGGCTGGGCACCTCGCCCGACCGCCTGCAACCGTTGGGTGGCGAACTCAAGTCGCTCGTCGACGTCATCAATACCGAGATTCCCGCTATCCGCGGCCGTCTCGATGCCATGGCGTCGTCGCTGGCGACCGCGATCAACACGGCGCATTCGGCCGGGTTTGTGTTCAGCGGCACCACCATTCCTGGTACGGCGGCCGGCAACTTCTTTGATCCAGGCACCGTGCTGACGCCCGTGCGCGCCAGCACCCTGCGCCTCGACAGCACCATCGCGGCCGACCCCTCGCAGATTGCCGCGAGCGGGAACGCCAACGCACCAACCGACAATGCCGCCGCGCTTGCCCTGAGCGCGCTGCGCACGACCAACGCCACCGTGTCGTACACCGCGCCCAACGGCGTCGTCGAGACCGGCACGTTCCTGGGCTTCTTCCGCAACACCGTCACCGCGCTTGGCATCAACACCAAGGCGGCCGACGATGACGCGTCGATCTATCGCACGCTCGCCGATCAGGGCGAGGCGCGGCGCCAGTCCGTGAGTGGCGTGAGCACAGACGAAGAGCTGGTGAACATGCTGCGCGTGCAGCAGTCCTACACGGCAGCCACCAAGCTTATCAAGACAGCCGATGAAATGTTGCAAACGCTGTTGCAGCTGGTCTGATCGCTCATGCTGATCCTCGGCCGCAAAGAAGGCGACTCCATTCTGATCGAAGGCGGCATTCGCATTGTCGTGGTGTCCTGCGACCGCGGTGGCGTGCGCATCGGCATCGAGGCGCCGGCTGACGTGAAGATTCTGCGTGGAGAAATCGCGGACAAAGTGGCGCAGGAGAATCAGCGCGCGACCGCCGTGTCCTCCTCGTCACTCCTGGCATCGCTCGTGGCACCGGTGGCCGTGGCGGCCGTCGCCGCCAACTCGATCTCCGCCAACCCGACGCCCACCGACCCCACACGCGGCGCGCCCAACACACCGGCGAGCCAGGCATGAGCGGCGACGCCGACCAGCCCTCAGCGTCGCTGTTGTCGTCGTGCGGCCTGCAGGGTGGGAACCAACACCGCCGCACCGTCATCACGGTACGCACCGCTGCCACCGAACGCCGCGAGCAGCCAGTTGATCGCCGCCACATCGTGCTCGGCGAGTGCGTCGATACGCGGAACGCGACCATCGTCAGGGACGGCACGGGTAGTGAGGAGCACCACGTCGGTGGTACTCGAGATCACCAGCTGCACTCGTCCGGCCCCGCCGACGGCACGCAGCGCCGTGCCCAGCGCGACGACAATCGCCAGCGCGAGTGCGCCGGGTTCGGCGTAGGCCGGCTGCACGTCGCCCTCGAGCACGAGCTCGACAGGCAGCTCTTTGAGCTCGGGATGATGCGCCTGTACCGCGATCGCCTGTGCGACGACGTCGCTCGGGATCACGGGTTCGGCAACGGGATCGACACGCCGGGGCAGCAGACGGAACAGCTGCAGCAGGCCCTCGAGCCGTTCACTTTCCGCGCGCAGCGTGACGGCCGTGGTCCCGAGGGACGACGGCTGCTGTTCGGCCAGATAGGCGGCCGCGGAGATGGTACCGATACGGTTGCTCAGGCTATGTGTCAGCCCGCGCAACAGATCGTCATGTACGGAGAGCCAGCGGGCCGCCCCGAAACGGGTCGCGTCCAACGGCTCGCCGCTCACTGACTCGTCCACTTACACCTCAGGATCGACTGCGTGTTCGTCATCATTGGCCTGGTTATCGTGATGGGCGCTGTGATCGGTGGCTATGTCATGCACCATGGGCAGATCGCCGTCCTGATCCAGCCCAACGAGTTTCTCATTCTCGGCGGCGCCGGGTTGGGATCGCTGATTATTGCGAATCCGCCCTCGGTACTGAAAGCGTGCTTGTCACAAACGCTTGGATTGCTCAAGCCGAATCCGTATGGCGCGAAAGCGTATGCGGAGTTGCTGCAGGTACTCTACGAGATCTTCCAGAAGGCCCGCAAGGACGGTCTGGTCGGCCTCGAATCGCATATCGAGAATCCGGAAAGTAGCGACATCTTCCAGAAGTATCCGTCGTTTACCGGCAATCACCATGCGGTGTCGTTGCTGTGTGACACGCTCAAGGTGCTCCTGACCGGAACGGTGGAAGACCACAATCTGGCGGACATTCTCGACGTCGACCTCGAGAAGCATCATCACGAAGCTATGCTGGTCCCGCATGCCATCACCTCGGTTGGCGACGCCATGCCGGGTTTCGGCATCGTGGCCGCCGTGCTCGGCGTCATCATCACGATGGGCTCGATCGGCGGCGCGGCATCGGAAATCGGTGAAAAGGTGGCCGCCGCACTCGTCGGCACATTCCTTGGCATTCTGCTCGCCTACGGCGTCTTTGGCCCGGTGGCGAAGGCGATGGAAATGCGCATCCACGCCGAGCATGACTACATGCTCTGCATTCGGACGGCCCTGCTGTCGTTTGCCCGTGGTGACGCGCCCATGACCGCTGTGGAGTTCTCGCGCCGCAACATCGAACCGCATGAGCGTCCGAGCTTCGCCGAGCTGGAAGACCTGACGCGCAAGAAGGCGGCGTAACCATGGCGGCACGCGCGGGCAAGAAAGTCGTCATCGTCAAGAAGGTCATTCAAGGAGGCGGCGGTCACCACGGTGGATCGTGGAAGGTGGCCTACGCCGACTTCGTGACCGCCATGATGGCGTTCTTCATGGTGATGTGGATTCTGGGCATGGACGACAAGACGAAGCAGGCCATCGAGGGCTACTTCGCCAATCCCGTCGGCTACAAGAAGGGGTATGGCGCCGGCTCGAGCCCGCTGTCCACCGGCAGCACGCCGTCGAACGTCCAGAAGACGCAGCTCCGCATGATCGTGCGCTCCACGGAGCAGCGCACGTTCGAGCAGCTCAAGACACAGATTCTCGACAAACTCGCCAAGAGCGATTCGCTCAAGCGTCTCAATGCCGTCGTCGACGTACAAGTGACCAACGACGGTTTGCGCATCGAGCTCGTGGAGTCGGGCGCCGGCGATATCTACTTCCCGCTCGGGTCGGCGAAGATGAAATCGGCGACCATGCTCGCGCTGCAGTTGATCGGCCCAGAGCTGGCGGCGCTGCAGCATCCGGTCGTGCTGGAAGGCCATACCGATGGCGCCAAGTTTGGCAGTGATGGCGGGTACGGCAATTGGGAGTTGTCCGCCGATCGCGCCAACGCCGCGCGCCGCGTGTTGGAGACCGTGGGGGTGACCGGCGGCCGCATCATCGAAGTCCGCGGGCTGGCCAACACGCATCTCCGCGTTCCGGACGAGCCGCTCTCGCCGGCCAACCGTCGCATCTCCATTCTGCTGCCGTACAGTCGGGTCACCGGCGGTGAGGGCGCGACCGCCGAGGACGTTGCCACCGGTAAGCGCGACTCACTGGTGGCCAATATCGGCAAACCGCTGCCGCAGACACCGACGATCACGCTGCCCGTTCCGCCGGAGACGGCGCCACCGAAGCCTTAGTCGACTCCTGGTCGGCCTGGTACGCGAAGACGTGCGCCGACCAATCAGGAAATCGTTGACTCATCCCGCCGCGCGACGCGCTGGCGGGATGTGGTGTTTTCAGGCCGGCGTGATGGACAGTCGCTCGGTGGCCCACTGCGTGGCTTCGCCGTAGATGACCGCCAGCGCCCCGCCGTCGGCGGACGCTTCACGCTCGCACGCATCTACGTCATCCCACGCACCCTGTTCGTACGCGATCGCGAGCGCCAGCGTCGCCGCATGCGGACCGACACCATGCAGCAGCGCATCCTGCACGGCAGCGCTGACCGGCAGACGTTCGAGCACGCGTGCCATCGGCTGGCCGAGCATGACATCGATGCGGGAGAGCAGCCCGACGAGGAACCGGGCGCCGGGATCGCCGCTTCCGCTGCGCGACGTCACGAGTTCGCAGAAACGGCCGCGCACGAGCGCCTGCAGCACCACTTCATTGGCCACCGGACTCTGCGACGCGACCGACGACACCAGCATGACCAGCAGCCAGCGCGAGAGCGCCTCGCGGCCGATGAGTCGAATGGCGTGTGGAATCGACTCCACCGATCGGGCGCCAAACGACGCCGAGTTGACGATACGCAGCAGGGCGATCGACAGCGCCGGATGTGACTGAAACGCCTCTTCGAGCACCGTGTCGGTGATCGTCGGGTCTCCCAGCAGTCCCATGATGTTGATCATCGTGGTCTGCTGCACGGTAATGGCACGGCCGGCGAGTGTTTCCGGCCGACTGAACACATAGCCTTGAAAGAGACTGCATCCCAGCTGCTGGCAGAGCGCACGCATGGCGCCGGTTTCCACCCGCTCCGCGAGGATCGTGAGCCCCAGCGCCTTGAGCCGCGCCACCGACGGCGCCAACGTCTCTGCGCTTTTATCCAGCACGTCCAGCTTGATGATCTTCACCAGCGGCAACAGCGGATCGAGCGAATCGCGACCGTCGTAGTCGTCGAGCGCCAACGTGTAGCCGTCGGCCACGGCACGTGCGCAGGCCGCAATCACATCATCGTCGCATTCAACGGTTTCGAGCAGCTCCAGCACGACGGTCGTCGGATCGAAGATCTTGTAGAGTTCGGCCAGCAGGTGCTCGCGGGTCACGTTCACAAACGCAATCGCGCCGCCAGTCAGCCGGTCCAGACCAATCGAGACCACGGAATGCAGTGCGGTGTCGCTGCACATGACGTCTTCGGACACACGTCCGGCGTCGGTGGCATTGGCCGTCGCGCGATACAGCAGCTCATACGCGACCCGTCGGTTACCGGCATCGAAGATCGGCTGGCGCGCGATATACACCGTCTGCGCGACCGACATCGGATCTTCGAGTGGAAAAGAGGTCATTCGGAATCGGAACGTCAGCGAAGGTGCGGCGTAGTGAAGCGCAGGAGCACCCGTGGGCTGCCGCACTGGTGGTCTCAGCGTGCCATTTACAGTATCGTCAGCATCATGACGCATCTGAGGTACAGAATGTACCCGTCTTCACGTGATATCAGCGCTCGCCGACGGCCGGTGGCGAAGGCGGCTCTCCAGCCGGCCGCGCTGCTGCTCACGCCGCTTTTGCTGCTGCTCGGGGGCTGCGATCGCACCGAATCGGTGTCGGTGGCAGACTCCCTGTTGTCGCGCGATCTCACCCTGGCGACCGCATCGGCGCCGCCTGGCCAGATACCGTCGCTGGGTGACACGGCAACGAGCGCCGCGGGGAACAGCGTGCAGTCAGTTGCCTCAGGCACCGGCTCCGATCGCAGCGCGCCGGCACCCCGACCACGCGACGCAAGACCGTCCGCACCTCGGTCGGCACCTGCGCCCACACCGGCACCAGAACCCGTAAGCACTTCTACGCCAACGGTTTCCGCACCGTCCGCGGCACCGGCACCGACACCGGCCAGCGCCACGACAGAGATCGCGCCGGCGGGGGGAAGCGGCACCGGAGAGAGTCCCACAAGTGGGACACGCCGCGCCTTGGGCGTTGGAACGGTGCTGGTCGGCCGCACCAACTCCGGGATCTGTTCACTGGCGAACCGTCCGGGAGACCGTATCGTGGCGACTCTTGGCCGGGAAATCGTGTCGCCCGACGGAGCCAGACTGCCGGCCGGAACGCCCATTCTGGTCGAGATGGCCACGCCCTCCATGCCAGGAGACTTCTCCTTTCGGGTCAAGGCCGTCCAGGTGAACGGCGAGCTGATCCCGATTGACGGCACGGTGGTCGCCTCGGGCGAGACCACGTCACGGCGCGTCTCCAAAGGCGGCGATCAGGGCAAAGTGGTGTCCGGTGCGATTGCCGGCGCCATTCTCGGACGCATTCTGGGCGGCGGCACCAAAGGGGCCGTCATCGGTGCGGCCGGTGGAGCGGCGGCCGGAACGGTGGCGGCGGCGAGGAACAGCGAGACCGAGCGCTGTCTTCCTGAAGGGGCGACATTGACGGTGACCTTGTCCGCCCCCCTCGTGCTTGCGCCCGGAGTGCCGTGATCGAAGTCGACGAATACACCAAACTGTACGGTGACATGATCGCCGTGAACAAACTGTCGTTCACGGTGCCGGCCGGTGATGTGGTGGGTTTGGTTGGACCGAATGGGGCGGGAAAGACCACCACCCTGCGTGCGCTCGCCGGCATTCTGCAGCCCACATCGGGCAGCATCCGTATTGCCGGCATCGATCTCAAAACGCACCCGGTAGAAGCGAAAGCCCGCCTCGCATTCATTCCGGACGAACCGCAGCTGTTCGATTACCTCACGGTGACCGAACACCTGCAGTTTGTGGCGCGCCTGTACGGCGTGGAAGACGCGGGGCCGCGCATTCCGGTACTGCTGGAAGAACTGGAGCTCACGCCCAAACGCGACGCACTGCCGCCCGAACTCTCGCGCGGCATGAAACAGAAGCTGGCCATCGCCTGCGGACTGTTGCACCGCCCAGCGGCGGTGTTACTCGACGAGCCGCTCACAGGACTCGACCCTGTCGGCATTCGCCGCATGAAAGAGACCATTACGGCCCGCGCGCGCGAAGGAGCCGCGGTCGTCCTGAGCTCGCATCTACTGCATCTCGTCGAGGAGTTGTGCACGCGCATTCTCGTCATTCGACGTGGACAGGCCGTCGCGTTTGGGACGATTGCGGAGATCGTCGAAACGCGGCCGGAACTCCACGGCCGCACCCTCGAAGAAATGTTCATCGCACTCACCGGTGATGGGACCGGCGATGCGACCAGCGATGGGCATTCTGGCGGGACCACCGTTGGACCTGCCGACGCGCCCGCCGCGTGAGTGAGCCCGCGATTCGCGAGGGCGCCGTCCGCATGCCGTCGCCCGCGTCAGCATTACTCTTTCTGTACGTACGCAGTGCATACAACCGGCTGCGTCGACAGATCGCGCGCGCGCGAAGCCCGCGATACCTGCTCGCCGTGCTCTTGGGCGCGCTCTACCTCTGGTGGGCGCTCTTTCGCAACACGCAGTACGGCAACGGTCCGCTGGCGACGCTGGTCTCGACGGAGTTGATCGTTCCGCTGCTGGCCGCGCTGTTGCTCGTGTCGGCCGCACGCTGGTGGATCTTTGGCGCCGATCGCGGCACCCTCGCCTTTGTGCCGGCCGAGGTGCAGTTCCTGTTTCCTGCACCGGTGTCGCGACGTGCGCTGGTGCATGCCAAACTGCTGCGCACGCAGATCGCGATTCTGTTGAACACCGTGATCTTCTCCGTGCTGCTGCGCGGCGGTGGCGGCTCGGCCGAATCGTGGCGCCGCGGATTGATGCTGTGGGTCCTGTTTTCGGTGCTGGCGCTCCATCGACTTGGCGCCGCGATCGTCCGCGCCAACGCACTCGAACACGAACGCCCGGGACAGCGACGCAGCATCGCGCCCATCCTCGTGTTCGGATCGATGCTCGGCGCCGTGGTCTGGGGACTGGTTTCGCGACTCGAGGCGCTCAAGCAGGCCAGCACGGTGGGCGCGCGCGCCGTGATCGCGGCGCTCTCGTCCGCCCTGGAACAGCCCATTCCGGCGGTTGCACTCTGGCCAGTCCGCGTCCTGATCGAACCGCTGTTTGCCAACACCGTGAACAGCTGGTTCGCTGCCATGCCCTTTGCCGTGGGCATGTTGGTGGTGCACTACCTCTGGGTGGTGCGGCTCGACGCGTCGTTCGAGGAGGCGGCGCTGGAAGCGACGCAGCACCGCGCGGAGCGCCTCCAGCGCTTTCGCACCTCGCAGATGGGCAAGACGCGCTCACGCAAAGGCAAGCTGGCGCGTGTGCCGGCGCTGTCGGTCAGCGGCCCGCCCGCACTGGCGATCGCCTGGAAGAACGTCGCGGCGGCTCTGCGCGGCGGCGCCTGGCGGTCCCAACTTATTTCGTTCACGGTGGGTCTCATCATCATGGCCGCACTGATCCGCACGGCGTCCGAAGATGCGGCCGACCTGTTCGTCGGGATTACGGTGGGCTGGGGCGCCATGCTGGTCTTCATCGGTCCGCTCTGGATGCGGTTTGACCTGCGCCTCGATCTACCCCGGCTCGCCATCCTCAAAACCTGGCCATTGCCGGGCCGCGAGATCGTCGCGGCCGAGATCGCCGCCGTCGTCCTGCTTCACTCCATCACGATTTGGTCGCTTATGGTCGTGCCGGTGGTGCTGGTGGTGATGGACCCGTCATTGTTGTCCGCCGACCAGTCGTCGATTCCACTGTTTCTCGCGATCGCGCTCGGCATTCCGATGCTGAACGCCCTCATGTTCACGGTGCAAAACGGGACGGCGCTGCTTTTCCCGGCATGGATTCGTCTTGGTACCGAGGCACGTGGCTTTGAAACGATGGGCCAGAACCTGCTGACGATGGGCGCCACCACCTTGGTGGCGGCCGTGGCACTGGTCTTCCCCGTGGGGTTGGGGTTGCTCGTGGTGTTCCTCGGTCGGGACTGGAACGGCTGGGCGCTCCCGCTCGCCACCATGGCCGGAGGCATTATTCTCCTCCTCGAGTTGTGGCCGGTGATCAACTGGCTGGGCGATGTCTTCGAACGCACGGATATCACCGAGATTGCATCGGGCGCCTGAGAGTCAGCGCGCCCCCCTTACACCACCGCGGTCCATCCTCTAACTGTACGGCAGCCGCGTGACAGCCAGCGGAGATGTTCCGTACTCGCCGAAATTTTTATGTCGTCTGACGACTTCGATTCACAGGATGAGGAAGGGCCCGACGGCTCCGAAGAGGGCGAGGCCAAACCGGCCGTGTTTGTCACCACACGTGAGCCGGTCGCCCTTTCCGTGTCGCAACTCGATGACCCGCGCGCGCCAGACTCGTCGGCGCTCGCCGCGCACATCGACGGACGTCTGATCGCCCGCAGCGCCATGCCACCCGAGGCGATCGCGCGGCTGCTCGAACTGCGCTTGTTCGAAGAGCCCGTGCGTCTGGGGCTGTTTGCCTACGAAGAAGCACCGGGGCTGCAGTGCCGGCTCTTTGCACTGGTGCCGCGTTCATCGATCGAGGCCGACGTCCACGCCAGCGAACCGTGGAAGGCCAGCGTGCCCAGCTACGAAGCCGCGCGCGATGCCGAAGACGACGACGATCTCGACGACGACGACTCCGACGACGAGTCCGGTGAGGAGGAGATCCCCTTCGAAACGATTCTGCTCGGACACATCGTGCGTTTCGACAAGGACCGCCGCCATCCGGACGATCTGGCGGCAGAAGCGGTGGATATCCTGCAGCGCATCATCCACGGCGCCGAATCGCTCGAAGACGCCGATCGCAAGGCGATCGACGATTTGCTGGGTTCGTTGTAGAGATCGTCAGCGGGCATCAGACAACGGCAAACCCGGTGTCTGTTCGCGCACGGCTGTTTCCACCAGAGCGGGCGTTTCCAGCAGCGATCCGCCTTCCTGGAGTTCGCCCAGTTTGCGCGCGCTCACCAGCACCCGCTTCTCGAGGCTGCCCA
>Ga0154020_10004270_pt1 | contig 17052 bp, 16 predicted proteins | sample Klosneuvirus_201_FD_109709 | JGI IMG/M metagenome (GOLD analysis project Ga0154020, IMG submission 109709) | Active sludge microbial communities from wastewater, Klosterneuburg, Austria - Klosneuvirus_20160825_MG | ecosystem: Engineered > WWTP > Aerobic digester > Activated sludge | place...
GACGCCGCGTACGCGCGCCAGTCGCTGCGCCGGCTCGAAATCCACGCGCACATCCACGTGCGTGATACCGGGCTGTGCGACACCGTCGAGCCGGCGATACGCGCGCTCGTAGTCGGCCTTCCAGCGCATGCCGTCGGCGGAGGACTGCCACGCCTCAGCACGTCGCGTCGAGACCAGCAGCGCCGCGCCGACGCCACCGGCAACCACCGACCACACACCCACCGCGTATCGTGCGCGCGCGGCGCCGCGACCCCGTTGCCATCCGCCGACCAGTCGGCGCACGAATCCCAGGTCCGTTCCGCGTCGCCACACCATCCACGCGCCACTCAGCAGCAGTGCGGCGACGGTCGTCCACCAGGCCATGAACGCGGCAAACGACCGGGTCGCTGGCCCGAAGCCGTCGAGATCGGAGTAGCGCACCCGCGGCGCCGCGGTGAAGCGCCACATCGGATGTTCGGCGCCCATCGCGTCGCCCTGCTGGATGAACGCCACCAGCAACACCGACAGCAGCATCGCCACCCACCGGTTGGGCATGACGAGATGCAGCAACAACACGGCGGCGGCCAGCAGGAGCAGCGGATACACCTCGTACCGGAACGACGCGAGATAGACCGTGGGTTTGATCGGTTGTCCACCACTGGCCAGATGGACACCGACGGCCACCAGCAGCCCCGTCACCGCAATCACCACCGGAATCGCTGCCAGCGCCGCGAACTTGGCGATCAGGAGACTCGCGCTCGACGTCGGAGTGCCATCCACTAGGCCGTCCACGCGAAGAATGCGCTCCCGCCACATCACATCGGCGGCGAAGAACAGCAGGACCATCGTCCCGAACACACCGATCGGCGCAGCATCGGCCAAGCGGCCACTGGTGGCCAGAATACGCGTGCCGTATTCGCCCGCCTTGAGCGACGAGAGCGCCTCGATCAGCGTCACCACGGCGAACAGCAACAGCACCACACGAAACAGCCACGAGCCGAGCAGTTGCTGCCATTCGAATCGGACCAACTGCGCGAGATGCGGTGTTGACCGGAGCGTGGGTGGAACCGGTATGTACACTGACTGCGGAGCAGCAGCGGTGGCGTGGCGCGCAACGCGTGTGGTGCGCCCTCGCAGCGCGCGCCACCAGCGCGACGCAGACGATCCCGGGCCAGCGGTGCGAACCGCGCGCGCGCGATGTCCCAGCGGCACAATCCGGTAGGCCAACCCCAGCACCGCCGCCGTGATCAGCAACCACACCACGCGATTTCCGAGATACCGTCCACGCCATTGCACGAGCTGCGTCGTCCGTTCGAGCGGCGTCCAGTAGCGCGTCTGATCGAAGTACGCCGACATACCAAACGGATCGAGCCACGCCGCACGCGCCAACGATTCGGGTGTCGCCGGGGCGGCGCCGGCAAACATCGGCGAATCTACAAGCAGCGCGGTCACCATATACAACGCGAACAGCACGATGCCACCCACGTACGTGGCAATCGCCGTGCGTGCCACACCGGCAATGAGTGCCAGCACCGCCGACACGAACAGCAATGTCGGCAGAATCAACGTGAAGAGTGGCGACAGGTACGAGGCGACTCGCAGCGGCGCGACGGGATCACCCGGCGACGGCATCACGAGCGGTATCACCATCAATAGGCCAGCCGCCAGCGAAAACGCGGTGAAACCGGCAAGAACCAGCCCGAGATACCGCGTCACCACCAACTGCGCGCGCCCGACAGGCCGAGACAGCACCAACTCCCGCATGCGGTGCTCGTCGTCGCGCAATACGCCATTGACGGTGAAGATCGTCTGCGTGAACAACATCCAGAGCGACAGCAATCCGAATGACTGCATGACGGGATACGGCGCATTCACGGGCAGTCCATTGGCCTGAAAACCGGTGCGCGCCATCATGAACGCCATGAAACACAACACCGACACCACCAAGGCAAACGTCAGGCGTCGAGTGTGATACCGCCACTCGAACGCGATGAGGTGCGGCAGCATCATGCCGGACCGCGCTGCAGCGTGGCGAAGTACACGTCTTCGAGCTCGGGCGCGACAGGCTCCCACTCGTGATCCGGCGCCACGGCCGAGAGAATGCGCAGCCGCGTTTTCCCCGCGTGCATCTGCGTGGACAACACCGTATGTGGCGCGCCGATGGCCTCCGCCTCATGTCGATCGGTCGTGCGACGCCACACGCGTCCGTCCAGCGCGCTTACCAGGTCATCGGGCACACCCTCAGCGACCACGTGGCCGTCCGCCACAATCGCCATGCGCGTGCACAACTGGCGCACATCTTCCACGATATGCGTCGAGAGCAGCACGACCACCTGCTCGCCGATTTCACCGAGCAGATTGTAAAAACGACCGCGTTCTGCCGGATCCAGCCCGGCGGTCGGTTCATCCACGATCACCAGGCGGGGATCACCCAACAGCGCCTGCGCGATGCCGAATCGCTGGCGCATGCCGCCGGAGAATCCGCTCACCGCTCGACGGCGATCCTCCCACAGATTGACCTGCGCCAGCAACGCGTCCACCTGCGCACGACGCGTGGCGCGATCGGTCAGGCCCTTGAGCACCGCGAGATGCTCGAGCAGATCGAGCGCCGAGATTCCCGGATACACCCCAAAATCCTGCGGCAGGTACCCCAGGCGGGATCGGTATGCGGTGAGATCGGCGTCGATGCGTGCGCCGTCAAAACGGATCTCGCCAGTGTCAGGCGTCTGCAGCGTGGCCAGCACGCGCATCAGCGTGGATTTGCCCGCCCCGTTGGGACCCAGCAGCCCGAAGAGGCCGCGGCCGATGGTGAGCGACACCCCCCTCAGCGCGTGGACGCCGTTGGGGTAGCGAACATGAACGTCGGTGATCTGGAGCATGGGCGATGAAGTCGAAGGCGCGCGGGCTGCTAACGTCGACTTTTCCCAACGAAACCGTGAGCAGATAGTTTCGGCATAACATTGGAGCATTCTATATTAAGTTTTATCTAAATGTTAAACTCAGCTGACCTCGAATTCTTCGCCGTGGTGGCACGGTCGCCATCGCTGGCGGCCGCAGCACGCGACCTCGACGTCACGCCGTCGGCGGTGACGCAGCGACTGCAGGATCTTGAGCGGCGCGTCGGCGTGCGGCTCGTGGATCGTCGTGCCCGCCGACTCGCGCTCACCGACGCCGGCGAGATGCTCGCCACACGCGGCCGGACGATTGCCGATGAACTGGCGGCGTTGCACGACGTGTTGGCAACGCATCATGGCGAGGTGGCCGGTCATCTTCGCGTGCTGGCGCCCTTCGGATTTGGTCGGGCGCATGTGGCGCCCATCGCGGCGCAGTTCCTCGAGGCGCACCCCGGCGTCACGTTGGACCTGACACTTGCCGACCGTCTGGAGCGCGCGCCCGAGAGCTCGTGGGATGTAGCGGTGCACATCGGCGAGCCGCGCGAGACGACGCTCACCACACACTGGCTCGCGCCGAATGCGCGCTGGTTGTGCGCGGCGCCGTCATACCTGGCTCACTCCGCTCCGGTGACCACCCCGCAGGATCTTCGCGCGCATCGCTGCATCGCGTTGCGCGAGAATGATGAAGACGTGACGCTCTGGCGCTTCACGGCGGACGACGGTGCCTCGACGGCCGTGCGCATCGATCCGCATCTGGCGAGCAACGATGGAGATGTCGTGCGCGCCTGGGCGTTGGCCGGGCGCGGCATCATTCTCCGCAGTGAGTGGTCGGTAGCCGATGACCTGCGCACCGGTCGACTGGTGCGCGTGCTCCCGGCCTACACCGCACCATCCGTAGACGTGGTCGCCTATGTCAGCGCGCGCCGCAGCGAATCGGCACGCACGGAGCGATTTCTCCGCGCGCTGCAACGCTCGCTTGCACGACCGCCGTGGCGCGACGAGCCGCCTACGGCGTCGTCCGACCCGGTGCTGCCTTCGAGCGGAGCGGTGGATCGACGATCACCGTGAGTGGGATGTACCACCCCGGCTCCACCGTCTTCACATCGAGCCGCCACGTCCCGGGACGCGTGGGCGTGAACTCGAAATCGGCGGTCTGTCCCGGTCCCATCTCCACGTGCGCGGGACGCAGCGTCGCCACGGCGGTCGGCAGATCGGCGCCATCTTTGGCGACGGCCCGCCACCGCGCTACCGTCGAGTCGTTCTGCAGCGTGAACGCCAGTCGCCAGTCGGGATGGATACTGACGATGCGGAGCCGATGCGTTTGTCCGACGGTCAGATGCAGCGGCGCGGGAAAGCGCCGGCCATTCACCAGCCCGAACGGACTTTCGATTTTCGGCTCGAGCGCCGGTCCACCGCCGCCGGCGACGATGAGATGATCGCGTTTCAGATCGCGCGGGGAATCGGTGACAATCACCGCCCCGTACATGCCCGCACCGATCTGATGCCGATCATTCAAGTGCGAATGATACGGATACGTGCCCGAGCGCGGTGGCACAAACGCGGCGACGAACGAATCGCGTGGCGCAATCTGCGAATACACGCGTGATCCCAGCCCGCTCCAGTTGGGTACACCGTCGGGGAAACTCTCGATCTCGAGACCATGCCAGTGAATCGACGTCGGTTCCTCGAGATTGTTGTGCACGACGATACGCACCGGTTTTCCGCGCTGCAGTTCGAGGACGGGCCCAGGCAGCACCACGGAATCACGCGCCGGCACCTTGTCGCCGGTCTGCAGCGCAAATCCATATGCCGCCGCGCCCAGCATCAACCGCTCCGGCTGCTTCTGTACAAACAGGTGCATGTCGCGGGCGTTGGCCGTCGACGTCTCCACATAGTTGGCGGATGGCGTGACTTTGATGCCCACGACCAGTCCGCGCATCATGTGCGCTTGCGCGCTCCCGCCGGCCGTTGCTTCGTGGGTCGTCGCATGCAGCGGCGCTGACGCGGCTGACGCAGACGCGGCCAGTGTCGCGGCCTCGGTTGAATCGCGCGGAGAGCCTGCCAGCGACACCGTCTCGTCGGCGTGAAAGGCAAAGTGGCAATGAAACAGCCAATTGCCCGGCGTACTCGACAAGAAACTGAACGTCACCGTGTTCAGTGGGGCGATCAGGTCGGTGTTGGAGAGATACTGCCGAGCGCGCGGCACGCGCGTCTCCGAATGCCCGTCGCCCGTGGCCTCGATGCGATAGAAGAATCCATGCAGATGCAGTGGATGATGCAGCGCCATGGCGTTGATCACGCGAAAGCGCGTGGAGTCGCCCTGCGCGATGCTGATTGTTTCCGTGTGCGGCCACCCTTTGCCGTTGATCACCGAGACCACTTCGAATGGGCGGTTCTCATCGTACGGCAGGAACCACTCACTCAGCACCAGGATATGATCGGCCATCGACGCGCCCGGCGCGTCGACAACAATCGCGCCATTGAGCTGACTGTCCTTCCAGAGCCGATCACCCGCCGTCGTGCCGCGAAAGGCGCCCCAGTAGAAGTAGGTCCCCGACGTACCAAGCGTGTAGCGTACCTCCCGCGTCGCACCGGCGGCCAGCTGCACGGTATCGCGCGCGGCGTCCGTGCCAGGACGCAGACCGCCAATCACGATGGCGGAATCGGCGCGATTGCGCAGACCGAGAATGACGGCCGTGCCGACAGGCACACGCACCAGCGGCCCCGGTACACTGGGCGACTCGCCGCGCTCGGCAAATGCCAGAATCGGCACCTCCGGATCATCCGCACCTTCCGGCCGCCACGCGCTCTCGACCACGTCGAGTTCGAGTCGCAATGTGCGCCCCGTGCGCTGCCCGGCTGCCTCGCGATTCTGGTGGACCGTGGCACGCACCGCGGTCGCCGCCGGTTTCGGCAGCGGCACCCGCGAGAGCGGGACCCGCGACGCCGACAGTTGCGCAACGGCCAGTTGCGCGTTGAGCACCACGCCAATCAACGCCGTCATCGGAACCATATGAGGTACTCCGTCAGCGCGCGTGAACGAACGAGTCGGGGTCGCCGACTCCTGGTGCCGCGACTCTACGGTGTCGCTGAGGCGGGCTTGCGATCGTCAGCGACGAACCGGTCACGGTACGGCATCCGAACCGCGCGCAGCCGCGCGGCGTCGAGCGAGACAGTATCCGGAATCACATCGTTGGCGGCCAACAGATATGCCGTGAGCGCGTACACCTGTGGATCGCTGAGTGAACCAGGCGCCAGCAGCGGCATCGCGCGTTTGATGTAGTCGAAGAGCGTGGTGGCGTACGGCCAGTAGTTCCCGATCGTGTGCACCGCTTTGCCGTCGTTCGCAAACGGAAACGATTCGCCCTTGGGGTCGCGACCGATGAGCGCCGGAAACGCCGGCGTGGCCGACGCGGCGGCCATCCCTTCGCCGTTTCGGCCGTGACAGTTCGCGCACTGCGCCGCATACAGCGCCGCACCCTCTGCCACCGATCCGCTGCCGGCGGGAAGCTCCGCGCCGTCCATGCCGATATCGTGGTTCATCCGCGTCACGAGCGAATCCGAAGCGGCGCTCCCAATCGCGTATTGGCGCTTGGCACCGGGGCCGCCCGGCACGGCGCCCGCGTCGTAGCTCGCAAATGTCGTCGGCGTCGTGTCGGAGGACGCACGATCACCGCACGCGGCTTGTGACAGCAACAGCCCGCTCATCGCCACGCTCATCACCATCGAAGCGACGCGCATGCGGACGCTCCTGCGGACGCTCCTGCGAATGCTTCTGCTCATGTCGCTCCGAAAAAGCTGACGCCGCCGGCGGCGTCGACCTTCCAGCCCAGAATCTGGTTGTAGTGATAATCCGTGGCGGGACCGCGTTCGGCAATCAGGGCCGTACGCGTGGGCTGCACAAAACCCGCGTCGTCGGTGGCGCGACTGAGCAGTACCGACTCCGCACCGGTCCACTGCCACATGTACTGAAAGCGTACCGTCGACTTCGGTTGCGGTGTGGCGAGAAACTCTGCGTCGTGCCACGTGGCGCCGCGATCGGTGCTGACTTCCACACGCGTCACGCGCCCACGTCCGCTCCAGGCCAGACCGTTGATCGAGCGCCACCCTCTGGCGGCGATGGTCTGCGGCGCACACGGCGACGTGATGATCGATTTGACATCGATCTCGAACGTGAAGATGCGCGCGGTCCCATTGGGCAGCGGATCGGTGTACTTGGACGTTTCCCACCGCGTCATCCACGGCGCCGTCCCCAGTTCGAGCCGCCGAATCCATTTCACGTTGATGTTGCCTTCCCACCCGGGAAGAAGCAGACGCAACGGATAGCCCTGCGCCGGTCGCAACGGTTCGCCGTTTTGCGCCCACACGATCAGGGCATCATCCCACGCTTTCGCGATCGGCACTGAACGCGTCATCAGACACGCATCGCCGCCTTCGGCAAGAAACCATGTCGCGTCGGCGCGCACACCGACCTCGCGAAAGAGCGTTGCGAGCGGAACGCCCGTCCATTCGGAGGTGCTCAGCATGCCGGAGACACGCTGCGGTGTGAGGTCAGGCTTCGGGTCGCGATAGGACGCGCGTCCGTTGCCGGCACATTCCACAAAATGTGTGCGCGTCACCTGCGGAAACCGTTTGATGTCGTCCACCGAGAACGTCAGCGGTCGATCAACCAGCCCGTGAATGGTGAGCGTATGCCGCTCGGGGTCGAGCGCCGGGATGCCCGCGTGATGTCGTTCAAAGTGCAGATCGGACGGCGTGATGTTGCCGGTCAGATCTTGCAGCGGCGTGAGTGAACTGCCCACGGTGTCGCCAAACGGGGCACGCGTCGGCGCATGGAACGGCGACCGCGCGCCGAGCTGCGCCGTGGGTGCGCCCTGCATCGTGGTGGCGTCGAGCGGGACCTGGGGGCGCGGCACCGGCGGCGGTGGCGCGATCGAGGAGCCCGACGATTGCGCGGCGGGCGACACCGGTGGGGCAGCTTGTCCTGCTGACGTCCGTGGCAACGCGGCCAGCGCCGCACCACCAAGCAGTCCTGCCGTCCCGGCCAACATGTCGCGGCGCGAGAGCGCCGGGGACGTCGACTCGTCGCGCGACTCGTCGCGCGACTCGTGTTGTTCAGCCATGAATTGGCGCTACCGCGCTGGGCGGCGTATGGAGGGAGGATTGGGGACCAGCGCACCGGCCACGTTCCGGCGCGGAATCAGCGCGGGCGGACGAAACGCCTTGTGGCCTTTCGTGTCATATGGCACATCAGACGGCGCTCCGCCAGACGGCCAGTCCAATTCCTTGCCGGGCGAATCCGGGCGCGGATGCGAGTTGATGTAGGCCGAGAGGTCGAAGGCCTCCTGATCACTCAACGTTCCCGGTGCGGTCTGCGGCATGTTGTGACGGATGAAACTCGCCGCACGCTCGAGCCGCGTCATCGACGCCCCCACCGAATACGACTGCGGGCCCCACAGCGCCGGCAGCACGCCCACGCCCTGCCCATCGGGTCCATGACAGGTGATGCACTGCTTGGTGGTGTAGAGCGCCTCACCGCGGGCGACGTCCCCCTCGAGCGTATCCGGCATGGAAATCAACCCGTCGGCGCCCGCGATCTTGGTGCCCACCGGGATGTCCTTCGAGATGAACGCCAGGTAGGACAGGATGTCGGTCATCTCGCGGCTGCCAACCGGAATGGCGTTCCCCGCCAGCGATCGCGTGAAGCAGTAGTTCACGCGATCCGCGAGCGCGATCACCGTGCCCGAACGCGGCATGTACTTGGGAAAACGCGCGTGTGAACCGGTGAGTGGCCCCGACTGGGCGCGCAGTCCGTCATCCTGATGGCAGCTCACACAGTTGAGTTTCGACGTGGCATACGCCGGCAGGCTGTCGCGCGTGAAGCGCAGCAGATACAGGCCGCGGCGAATCGACGCCCCCATCGAGTCGTTCGGAATGTCGGCTTCACGTTTGGGTTTCCACGCCGCTTCGCGGAAGGTCACGGCGGCCTCGGCCACGCCTGCGGCCGGTGCACTGGCGGTGGTGTCGGTCGGGCTCGCAGCCGGGGTCCCACACGCGCACGCGGTCGCGGTCAGCAGCGTCGCAAAGGTTCGTCGCGTCAGTTGCGAGCGGAGCATGGGATAGCCTGTGCTTGGATGTCGGAGGCGAAGTCGCCGAAACGCATTGGTCGGGAGAGGAGACGGAGAGGGCGCCGGCCCCGGCGGAGTCGGGGAAATGATACCGTCACGGCGTGATCCTGCCTATCACCGCGACGCACTTCCCCCTCGCGCGGCAACCTCGTCCCAGGGCAGACGGTCGGGCGGCATGTCGCCGGATCGCAGGCTTTTCCGCATACTTGGTGCCCGGCGACCCGCCACACCGGGTGACCACCCCACCACTGGAGCCTCTGCTGAACCGCCTCGCCATCCTGCACGCGACGCCGGAGCTGTCGGTCAACCGGTTCGATCACCCGCCGCACGAGGCGCACGACGACCCCGAGCGGGAGATCGCTGAGCGATGGGCGATCGCCTTCGTTCGGAGTGGCACCTTCACGGTGACGCTCGATGGCGTGCGCCATGATCTCGTCCAGGGAAGCGTATTCATCACCTCTCCGGGGCTGGCGTTCACCTGCTCGCATCAGCAGCAGTGCCCCGACGACGTCTGCCTCTCCATGGGATTCGACGCCCATGCGGTCGCCGACGTCGAACATGCCTGGGCGCGCGCTGGTTGGGCGGCGCGTGTTGCGCCTACCCCTCGTCTGGCGTACGTGCAGCGGCGGGTCGTCCGCGCGGCCGATGGCGGCGAGACATTTGAGATGGAGCGGTGGGCGCTCGCCGCGCTGAGCGCGCTCGACGCGGACGCGCAGGATCCCGGCGCACATGCAGCACGCGCACCTCGCACACACGCACGCGGCCCATACGCCGTGCGACGCGCCGACCTCGACGCGATCGTCGCGGCCTGTGACGCGATCGACGCCGACCCCACACGCCGCTGCTCGGTCGCGGAACGGGCGCGCGATCTGGGACTGACCAGCATGCAGCTCACACATCAGTTCCGCCGGTTTCTGGGTGTTTCACCACACCAGTATGTGGTGCGCGCGCGACTGGTGACGGCGTCGGCGCTGCTTGACGACGGGCACTCGGTCAGTGACAGCTGTTGGCGATCCGGATTCGAAAATCTCAGTCATTTCTGCCGGCAGTTTCAGCGCACCTTCGGCACGCGGGCGTCCGCGTGGCCTGCGATGCCACTCCGCGAAAGACGACGGAAAGTGCAAGCCTTGCTGACGCGTCACACCTAGCTTCGGGGCTCACGCCACTCGAAACACTAGGAGAATCCGATGAAGCGTCGCCTGCACCACGCCTGGCTACTGGCAACCGTGACCATAGCCATCCCCGCGTCGCCGTTCGTCTCACCGGCCGCGGCCCAACCCGCGCCACGCGTCTCAGAAACCTTGCCTGCCGCCGACCTGTCAGCGCTCGAGACGCTTCGGAAAGACGTGTGGGTGCGGTGGTTTGCCGGTGACACGACGGCGTTGCGCCGAGTGCTGAGTCCCGAGTTGGTCGCCATCAGCCCCGATGGCCAGCAGACGCTGCCCGAGTCGCTTGCCGGTGCCGCACAGTTCAAGGCGGGCGGCGGACGCTTGGTCTCGATCACCTTCGACAACGCCTCCATCCATCGATTTGGCGACGTCGTTGTGATGTTCTCGCACTACACGCTCGTCACAGAGAAGTCGAAGACGCCGTCGACACAGAAGGGGCGCGCGACGGAGGTGTTTGTCCGCCGGAATGGGCGGTGGGTGCACACCTCATGGCATCTCGATCAGACGGGATGAACCGTCGTATCCGGCACACCTGACCGTCGGGACAGCAGGACACTCTGCGCGAGCAACACGGCGACGGCGCTCACCACCACGAGTTTTTGCGCGATGACTTGCGTGGTGAGCCCGCGCAGCGACGCGGTGGACGGTGCAAACTGCAGTTCCACCACGTAGACGATCAGCACGACGCTGAGCACCAGCCAGCCGACACCCACTGTGCGTGGCAATCGGGTGTCGGCGAAGGCGGCGCCGGCCAGCAGCAGTGCGACCAGTGGCACGAGGCGAAACGCCAGCACTGTAAAGCGCACGTGCAGCGCCATGTCGCGGTCTTCAGGAGTCAACGCGACCCCGGCAAACGCGACACACACCGCGATGCCCACCGCAATGGCGGCCCGCGACCAGTGTCGTGCACGCGGGACACCGTCATGCAAGCGCCGAACCGCGTTCAGCAACCCCAACGCGCCCGCGAGCAACAGCGCCAGCGCCGACACGAAGCACAGTGCCCCGATCGCATTGCTTCGCCCATCGAACGCCACCGTGGTGCCCAGATCACTCAGAAAGTTCTGCGTGATCGAATACCCGCGTGTGGTGGGATCGAGTTGCGTGCCGCCCGGATAGACCAGCATGGCGCCGCCCGTCAACACCGTCGACCCGATGACCGAGACGACCCAGCGTTTCACGGCCGCCGGGGCCAGGTGCGTGATCGTGCCGGTCATACGCGTCAGTGACGGGGCGTTGCCAGGTACAACGTGTGCATCGGCCCCGATGTCTCGTGCGCCCGGACGCGCATCGTCTGCACGACCAGCCGCGCGTCCTGCATCATGCCGACGAAACGGGGATCATCGCCGACCGACCAGTACACGATGGAGCCGCCCGGACGGAGCGCGGCGACTGTGGCCGCCACGCCTCGCGCGGCATACAGTCGCGCGTTCTCCGTCATCAACATGCCGTCAGGCCCATTGTCCGTGTCCAGCATGATGGCATGAAACCCACCGGGGTTGGCGCGCAACACGTTGATCACGTCGTCGTGCACCACGCGCACGCGCGGGTCGGCCATCGCCTCGGCGGACAGCGCATACGCCGGATTGGCGTTCCACTCGATCACCTCGGCCACCAGCTCGGCGACCACCACTTCCGCGTCCGCACCCAACATGCGCAGCGCCGCGCGCAGGGTGAAGCCAAGCCCCAATCCCCCGATAAGGACACGTGCCCCCGGCAGCTCGCGAATCGGCTCGCAGGCCACCTCAGCCAGCCGGTCCTCGGACAGGTGACGCCGGGTGGACATCAGTTCAACGCCATCGGCGCGAATGAGGTAGGCCCCGTCGTGGCGATAGAGGGCAATGACGGTGCCGTCGGGCGTACGTGCTTCGCCGAGTCGTTCAAGCGGTTTCATCGCTGAACGATAACGAACCGGGCCGTCAGCGCATTGCGTGCGGCCGCTGATCGATCGATTCGTAGGGGATTTCCGCTTCGACCCATGCGTACACCGCCTGAAACTCCCGGTCCGGGATGAAATCGCGGCGAAGCAGTGCGCCGGCGGCGGCCTCGATGGCGGTCCCGACGCCATCGGAACGTCGCGTGTGCTGCCACACGGCGGCGGAGATGCGGTGCAGCGCGTCCGCATACCGGTCGGCGTGTGGCGACGAGAGCGGCTGTCGTCGCGGTTCGCGCGGCCCATCGAGCGCGGGGGCGACGGTGAACAGTGCCTCGAAGGCGAACCCGATGGCGGTCATCGTGCTGGTGGTGACGTCGGCGATCGCGCGCGTGAGTGGCGCGCTTCGATGCTCCGCGAATTGTGCTGCCGCAGACGATGCGAACAGCTGGGCGCGCGACAGCAGGATGTCCGGTGACCGTCCCGACAGCGGCGCGCACTGCTCTCGCAGTCGATCCCACGCGTCGTGCGAGAGCGCGGCCACACGCATGGAGAATGACTCGAGCAGATCCACATGCGACTCAAACGAACGCGTGTTCATTGTTGTGCCTGCCTGGCAAAGGCGGCTCAGGTCATACACCTCTCACACGCCCAAGGCGCATGCGCAGCAACGTCGCCTCGTCGCTTCGTTGCTTCGTTCCTTCACACCAACATGCGTATCGTAAAATGCCGCACACACGATCGCAAACCTACGCGGTGCAGTCTCGTGACGTGCGCCACGATCAATCGCTGCGATGTGCTGGCGCGACTATTCCAGCACGCAGCAGCGAAACCGCGCACGCATTGATGTGCCTGCTTACGGCGCCAGCGGATTGCGGCAGCCAATCAGTCGTCCCGACTCCGGCACGCGCGCGTCTGCCGAGTCTGCCACCGCTACTCGCATCGCGAACATCAGCGTGCTATCGGCGACGATGATCGGCATCGGACACTCCGACACCCGGGCAATCGCCTCGGCGCCCTGCCTGACTTGGGCCGCCCTACGGCGCGCCGTCATCGCCGCGAGCGACGCCCGCGCACTGCGCAGCATCGCATCCGTCGATGTCGGCACACTCGATACCGGCCCGATACCAAGCGTGCGGGCATACCGCTCAAACAGCGCCGCACCAACGGTGGTGTCGCCGCGCGCACGGTCAGCGGGAAGGAGGCGTCCAGCATCGGACTGCGCCTGCACCTGCGCGCCGCCCAACATCATGAAGAAGAAGACGGTCGCACCTGTCCCGAACGTGATTCGCATGCGTGCTCCGATAGGCATGTGGAGTGCTGCTCCGAACAACCGCATGGGTCGGCCTCGCGTCACGCGAGTGGGACCGGCGGAGAACGACTACTTTTTGGTATGACCACACGCGGATTTTTCGGCCGACGCCCGGACGCCGAGACGGCCAAACGCTTGCCGCCGGGCCAGTACAAGGAGGGTGGGTTTCCCGTGCTGTCGCTCGGCCCCACCCCCTCCGTGAATCTCGCGTCGTGGACCTTCGCCATCAACAATGGCCCGCGCCCGCTGGCCCGATGGACCTGGGACGAATTCGAAGCCCTGCCGCGCTCGACCATTCGCGCGGATATCCATTGTGTCACCAAATGGTCGAAGTTCGATACCACGTGGGAAGGCGTGCGCGTCGATGATCTGTTCGCGGCCGCCGGTATCGAACCGCCGACGGAGTACCTGCTGGCGCAGTCGCATGACGGCTACGATACCAATCTGCCGGTCGCCGATCTGCGCGGTGAGCAGGCCATGATTGCCACACGCTACAATGGCGAGCCGCTGACGGCCGAACACGGCGGACCCGCACGCCTGCTGATTCCGCATCTCTACTTCTGGAAAAGCGCGAAGTGGGTGAAGGGGCTGCGGTTCACCTCGCGAAACGAGGCCGGGTTCTGGGAACTGCGCGGCTATCATCTGCGCGGTGACCCATGGAAGGAACAGCGCTACACCAACGATCCATGACGACGCCGGTGTCTGTCTGGATCGAGGCGACGGTGGACGAGGTGCAGCCGAGAACTGGCCGCATCAGCAGTGTCTTTTTGCGCAGTGCGATCGGCGCGTACGATGCGGGACAACACGTGGACGTGCGATTGACCGCACCTGATGGCTATCAGGCACAGCGGAGTTACTCCATCGCGTCCGCACCGGGGGCGTCCCGACTGGAGCTGTTGGTCGAGCGACTCGACGAGGGGGAGGTGTCGCCCTACTTCACCGATGTGGCGCAACCCGGCGATACCCTCGAGCTCCGCGGACCGATCGGCGGACACTTTGTGTGGCGCACCTTGATGGGCGGGCCCGTCCTGCTGATCGCCGGCGGATCGGGCATCGCGCCATTGCTCTCCATCGCGCGCCACTGGTCCGCCAGCGCTGCCGAGCATCCACTGACCCTGCTGTATTCGGCGCGGTCGTGGGATGCGCTCGCCTGCATCGACGAGTTGCTGGAACGTGCATCGCGCCCGAACACGATGGGACTCGTCATCACCACCACGCGCGCGCCCAAGTACCGTCCACACGACTTTGACCGGCGCATTGATCGGGAGATGCTGCGCGACGTGCTGGCGCGGATTCCCGAAGCACCGCGACACACGTACATCTGCGGCAGCACCGCCTTCGTTGACGCGGCCGCGACGGCGTTGACGGGCCTCGGTATCGCGGCCGCCACCATTCGCACCGAACGCTTCGGCGGTACTGGCTGAGGCCACGTGGCTTCTGCGGGCGCGTGCTGTAGCGGCTACCCGCGAGCGGCTACCCGCGCAGCCGCGTTCCGCCGTTGGATTCCAGCCTGATCATCAGGTCGTGATCTCCACTATCATGTGCCGCGTCGAGCGGACGTTTGTGATCGTGACCAACCCAATTGATGTCGGCGCCGCGTTCCAGCAGCAGCGCGGCCGTGATCTGTTGCCCGCCACGACAGGCGTGCCAGAACGCGTTCGTGATCTCCTCGTGACTGGGCGCGGGCGTCGCATCGCACCATGCCGTGACGCGCTCGGCCAGGCCCAGCGCGGCCGCCTGCCAGAGTGTCGTCGACGCGCCACGCTCGAGCAGTCGGCGCGCGGCGTGGAACTGTGCAAACACGACCGCATCAGACATCGCCGTCCCGCCGGTGAACACCGCCCCGGGTGCGTCGATATCGGCGCCACCGTCCAACAGGGCGTCGATCAGGTTCACGTCATCACTGCTCGCGGCCCAGTGCAGTGGCGTTTCCGGTGCGCCAGCGGGATCAGCCGGACGCAACGCTGCATTGGGATCGGCACCTGCCGCGATGAGCACACGGACGATGTTCGCGACATTCGGATAGTGCCCGGGCCAGTCGGCCGCCACGTGCAGCAATGACCGGGCGACGCCGTGTTCATCCACGATGCGCACGGTGGCCAACGACGGATGCTCCACGAGCCACCGCTGCACGGCGCGTTCGTCGCCCAGCTGGATTCCGGTCACGATGGCGACGGCGCGCGGATCGGCGGTCTGCAGAGGCTCGCCGGGAGATGCCGGTTCGTGAGCCATCATCCGTCTCCCTGCGATTCGCGAGGACGCCGATGGAGGCGCCACCGTACCCAGCTCAGAACCAGCCCGGTGGCAAGCCAGATAGGCACCCAGAACGTGGCCTGACTCAGAATGGGCCGACCGTCGAAGAATCGCATGGCACTCGACAGGAACCACATGATCGCCCCCCACATGACTCCGCCGACCGCGATCTGGCGCCATTCCGCGGAGGTGGGTCTCTCATCGGCACGTCCCATACCATCCTCCGTCGCAGTGAGTCCTGTGGTCGTACGAATATCGCAGTCGTCGCGTCGATAGGCGAGCAGAGCTGGAGGCAGCCGATCGCTCGCTGTTCGTGCACTGTTCGCGTACGGCAGACCACGTTACGAAAGCGTGGCGGTGTCCAGCACGTCCCACGGCTGCCCTGGTTCCTGTTCGATCAGACTCACCGTCCCGAACGAGATGGTCGCCAAGGTCTCCAACGCGGCCACGTGTGCCGCGTTGTTCGCCGGCGCACGGGGGTTTCGCGGATGTGCCAGTGTGATGTGTGCTTCCGGTACACGAATCTCGGCGCGCCCGAGTGCCGCCGCGCGCAGTTGATGAAAGAGCGCCTCGCCGCCCACGCATGGCAGCAGCACGCCGTGCCCGGCAAAGATGCGTGCCGGTCCGAACCGCAACGCCAACTCGCTCATCGACTGACGGCGCAGTCGCTCGCGCACATCGTCAAAGGCCACGCCATCGAGTTCGTCCTCCCGGCACAGCGTTACATGCGCGCGAATGAGACGCGCTTGTACGGGATCGAGCTCCTGCCGAATCCGTTCGAGCGTGGCCGACACCGGCGACGGCACGAACAGCGTCAACTGCCGACGGCGTGCGACACGGGTGTCTGTCAGCGTGTCGGGCCCCGGCGCTTGGACTCGCGCGTCCGCGGCGCGATGGATCGCCGCCAGCGCCGATTGAATGAACGCGCCTTTGGCGACCGCATACGAACTCTTGTTCCACGCCACGGCCTCGGCCACCCGCCATTTCTCGCTCGTGTACGCGGCCCGCAGATTCGCATCGACTCGCAGCGCATCGCGAAAGGCAAGCTGATTGTCCCATGCGACTGCGGGCATGACATACAAATGAATCTGCGTCACGCGCGCACCGTCGACGTCTCGCACGAAATATCCTCGGCGCGCGTCATCGCCGTTCGCACCACGATGTTCGTAGCCCAGCGAGACAATCGGGGCGATGCAGGCATCAGCCTGCGTGTCACTCGCAACGGCGATGGCGATATCGAGCACCGGTTTGCCGGCCAGCCCTTCAACGGCGGTGCTGCCAACATGCTCGATCGCCCGCACGTGCGCCCCGACTGCCTCCCGCAGGCGGGTCGCCTCGGCTTCGAATCGGGCCGCCCACTGCGCGTCGTGTTCCACCAAACGGAGGGTACGGCTCACGTGCGCACGCCCGCACGTCGTGCCGGATCGTTCAATCGTACCGCTGTATC
>Ga0154020_10004271_pt1 | contig 17051 bp, 13 predicted proteins | sample Klosneuvirus_201_FD_109709 | JGI IMG/M metagenome (GOLD analysis project Ga0154020, IMG submission 109709) | Active sludge microbial communities from wastewater, Klosterneuburg, Austria - Klosneuvirus_20160825_MG | ecosystem: Engineered > WWTP > Aerobic digester > Activated sludge | place...
CGAGGCGGCCTGCTCCGTCAACCACATCGAGTAGCGCGGTGGTCCGGCAACCGGGCCCGTTGGCAGACACGCGAGGGCCTCGTCGACGTTCGCGTTGTCGGTCCGCATCCACAGCGAGATCGTGGTGAACTTGCCCGGTGTGCCGTCGAGCGGAACGCTCGGCAGATCGATGTAGCTCAGCGTGGTCCCCGCGAAGTCGAGCGCATCGCCGATCCGCCCGGCTGTCGTCACAGGCAGCTCGCCCATCACGACACCGTCGTGCCCGAAGCCGGATCGATCGCGCACGGTGGTGCCCACGATGTCCGCGACGTCGAGCGTCCACGCGCCCACCTCACCGCCGAGCGCGCAGGGATCCGCAGCAGCGTCGACGCCGCCGTCGCTGGCGAGGAGGAAATCGATGCGACCGCATCCGGCAAGCATCGCCGCGCTCGCGATCAGTCGGAGGTGCCGTCCCAACACTACCGACACTGTAACGTCTCCTCCACCGCGTCGAACAGGTGCATCTATGCGAGGGTCGGCGGGATGACGTCACTCGAGTCGATCGCCGGCATTGCCGACATTCACGTGATGCGCGGCGCGCGGGCAGGCGAGGGCACGGATCTCGTCATCGAGATCCCGCATGGCGCGACCCGCACGGTGGACTTCACGTCCCTCGCGGCGAAGCTCACGAGCCCGCTGCCCGACGCGCTCGTCGACTTCTTTCACGTCAACACGGACGCGGGTGCACCGGAGCTCGCCGAATCGATCGCGGCGCGCCTCGTGGTGGACGATCCAGCGCGCAGCGTGACGATCGTGCGCTGCCGCATTCCGCGCACGTTCATCGACTGCAACCGCCGGATCGATGCGGCGCCCGCGGAGTTCAAGGCCGGAAAGGTCACGCCGGGCCTCATGCCGTGGATCACGACGGACGCGGATCGCGCGCTACTTCGCGCCGCGTACGATGCGTATCAGCAGGCGGTGCGGGATGCGATCGCGCCCGGGGCCGCGGTCTTGATGCTCCACACCTACGCACCGCGCACGGTCGACGTCGAGGTCGACGCGGACATCGTCAAGAATCTCCGTCACGCATATGCGCCCGAGGTCGAGCCGACCTGGCCGCTTCGCCCGGAGATCGACGTCATCTCGCGCGCGTTGGACGGCACGAGCCACGCACCCGCAGACGTCGTGGAGACCCTGCGAGCCGCGCTCGTCGCCGACGGGATCACCGTCGCCGACGGCGCGACGTATCCGCTTCACCCGAGCACGGTCGCGTGGGACCACGTGATGGCGCGACCGGGACGCGCACTGTGTGTCGAGGTGCGCCGAGACTTGCTCGCCGATCCGTTCGATCCGTTCGCGCAGATGGCGATCGGCGCGGCGAAGGTCTCGCGCTTGACGGGCCCGTTTGTGAGCGCGCTCCGTCGATGGTGGTAGCGCGGTCTGATAACGTAGCTAGCTCGTGAACTTGCTGTTCGTCGCGTCAGAGATGGCGCCGTATGCGAAGACAGGTGGGCTCGCCGACGTGATCGGTGCGTTGCCGGCGTACCTCGCCAGCGCGGGACACGACGTTCGCGTCGTGATGCCGCTCTACGACACGGTCGACACGAAGAAGATCACGCTCGAAGCAGTCGGCGACTTCAACGTTCCCCTCGGCACGCACGCGTACTCCGCGCGCGTGTTTCGCAAGACTGGGACCGGACCGACGGTCTACTTCATTCACTGCCCCGAGCTGTACGCGCGCGGTCGCTTGTACACGAGCGATGCCGACGAGCACCGCCGCTTCCTCGCGCTGTCGTACGTCGCGCTGTTCCTGTGTCAGCGGTTCGACTTCGCGCCCGACATCATCCACGCGCATGACTGGCAAGCCGCGCTCGTCCCGCTGCTCCTGAAGACACTGTTCGCGAAGGATGTGCGCTTCCGTCGCACGCGCACGCTACTGACGATTCACAACCTGATGTATCAGGGCAGCTTTCCCGTCGAGTACGGCTCGGATACGAACCTCGACAAGTACTCGGACCTGTTTCATCAGGATCTGATGAAGCAGGGCCGCATCAACTTTCTCCTGCAAGGCGTCCTCTACGCCGACGGTGTCAGCACCGTTAGCCCGACGTACGCGAAGGAGATCCAGACGCCCGCGCTCGGCGGTGGTCTCGACGGCCTGTTACGCGCACGCAGCTCGACCGTCGTCGGCATTCTCAACGGCGTCGACTACAACGAATGGTCTCCCGAGACCGATCGCTTCATCCCGCACAAGTACAGCGCGAGCGATCTGTCGGGCAAAGAGCACGACAAACAGCATCTATTGACGCAGCTCGGTCTGCCGTATCAGAAGGGCGTTCCCGTCATCGGGATCGTGTCGCGGCTCGTCGGGCAGAAGGGCTTCGCCCTGCTCGCTCGGACGATGCCAGAGCTCCTACGGAGGCTCGGCTTCCAGCTCGTGGTGCTCGGCAGCGGCGAGCCCGCGCTCGAGGGCATGTTCACCGAGCTCCAGCGAGCGTTTCCGCGCCAGGTCTGCTTCTACCAGGGCTTCAAAAATGACCTCGCGCACCTGATCGAGGCCGGCGCGGACATGTTCCTCATGCCGTCGGTGTACGAGCCGTGCGGTCTCAACCAGCTGTATAGCCTGCGCTACGGCACCGTCCCGATCGTGCATCGGACCGGTGGCCTCGCCGATACCGTCCGGACATGGAACCCGAGCTCCGGCACGGGTAACGGGTTTGCCTTCGAGCACCACGACGAGGCCGGCCTCCGCTGGGCCGTCCAGGCGGCGCTGGCGACCTACAAGGAATCTGGAGACTGGGATCAGCTCGTACAAAACGGCATGGCCGCGGACTTCTCGTGGCAGACGCAAGGAAAGTTGTACGAGCTGGTCTACAAACGGCTCGCCGCATCGTGACCGCACACATCATCTTCATCGAGCCCCGGTTCCCCCCGAACCAGAAGCACTTCATCCGTGCCCTGGCGGAGATTGGCGTGCGCATCAGCGCGATCGGCGAAGGGTCGAAAGACTCTCTCGATCCCGAGCTGCGTCACTGGCTCACGCACTACGAAGAGGTGCGCAACGTCACCGACGCGAAGGCCGTGCTGCAGGCCGTGCAGTTCATCCAGCGTCACGCGCACGTCGATCGCATCGAAGCGACCGTCGAAGCACACATCATGTCGACCGCGCAGGTTCGCGAGGCCGCGGGCATTCCGGGCACGAGCGTGAAGACGGCGTACCTGTGTCGCGACAAGCCGGCGATGAAGGCCGCGCTCCGCGAGGGCGGCGTTCCGTGCGCCGCGTCGGATGCGGTGAGCTCGCTCGCCGAAGCACGCGCGTTCGCGGAGCGCGTCGGCTATCCGTTGATCGTCAAGCCGCGCGACGGCGCCGGTGCGTCGGGCGCTGCTCGCGTCGATAGCGATCGCGAGCTCGAGAGCGCCGCGCACGACCTCGGACTCGCGAACGGTCGCTCCGTCGCGATCGAAGAGTTCATCGAAGGGCACGAAGGCTTCTTCGACACGCTCACGCTGAACGGTCGCATCGTTCACGAGTTTGTCTGTCACTACTATCCGAACGTCCTCGAGGCGATGCGCACGCGGTGGATCTCGCCGCAGTTCATCGCGACGAATCGCATCGATGCCGCCGAGGGCTACAACGAAGTGAAGGCGATGGGCCAGCGCGTCGTCGAGATCCTCGAGATCGAGACCTCCGCGACGCACATGGAGTGGTTCGCGGGTCCCAAAGGACTGCGGTTCTCCGAGATCGGTTGTCGTCCTCCGGGCGTGCGCGCGTGGGATCTGTACAACGTCGGCAACGACATGGACCTCTATCGCGAGTGGTCGATGCTGATCGCCGCCGGTCGTCCATCGCAGCGTCCGTCGCGTCGATTCTCGACGGGAATCATCGCGCTGCGCCCCGATCGCGATGGCCGTATCACGCACTACTCCGGGCTCGACGCCGTGCGCGAGGCGTACGGCGATTGTCTGATCGATTGGCACACGCCCGACGCGGGAACGCCCACGCAAGGCGTCGAGGCGGGCTACATGGCGAACGCGTGGATTCGCATGAAGCACCCCGACTACGACCGGCTGCGCCAGATCCTCGACTCCGTCGGTCGCACCGTGAAGGTCCACGCGGCGTGACTCGGAAGGTCGTATTGCTCGGCCCGCAAGGGACGACGCCCGACGTGGGTGCGGTCGTGAAGGACCTCGGGATCACGGGGCCGATCGCGTTCGTCCGCGCCGGGTATCAGGAGCGCGAATCCGACGATGAAGCGCTGATCGCGTCGTTCGGTGTTCCCGGCGTGAACCTCACGCTGCACGCGCGGGGCAACGACGTGTTCAAGAACGCCCCGGAGTTCGCGACGGCGTATCAGGCGCGGCAGCAACGCTTGCGTCACATGCAGGGCTTCTACCGGACGCGCCTCGAAGGCACCGAGGAGTCCGCGAAGAAGATCTCGCTACGCTACGTGGAGCCGGAGCTGCTCGCTCAAGAGGAGAAGGTCTCCGTCGATCAGTACCGCTACATGGATCACGATCACATCGAGCGCTGCCGAGCGATCCGCGCCGGCTTCGACGCCACCTGGCCGCCCACCGCGGTCGCGCTGATCGCGAAGCACCGCGAGGAGGTGCGTGCGCTGATGGCGACCGCCCAGGCCCTCGTGATCACCGGTGGTCACGTCGCGTCGCTGCTCAATCGCCTGCAGCTGTTCGACGTGCTCGCGCATGGCGCGGAGACATCCGGTGACAAGCCGATCCTCGCGTGGGGAGCGGGCGCGATGGTGCTCACGGATCGCATCGTCCTGTTCCACGATTACCCGCCGTACGGCTCCGACATCGCCCAGGTCCTCGACGCCGGGTTTGGCCTCGTGCCGGGCTACGTGGTCCTCCCCGACGCGCGCCGGAGGATCAATCTCGAAGCGACGTCCGGCATCCAGCGCTTCGCTCGCCGCATGGCTCCCGCCACCTGCGTCGCGATGGATCACGGTGCGCGGATGATCTTCGACGATGGCGAGCTCGTCTTCGCGAACGCCACCCGCCTCACGACGACGGGCGACGCGGAGCGCAACTGGAACGGCGAGGCGAGCCGATTTAGCTCTCCGTACCTGCACGGCGTGCACGTATGAGCCTCGCGATCGACGCACTGATTCACGGACCGAAGGCGCGCGAGGACATCGACGCGTTCATCGCGGCAAACACGTTCCCGATCGTGTCGGGCTCCAACTGCACGTTCGTGTGGCGCGGCGAGGCGCAGGCCGTGCACCTGAAGCACTGGGTGTTCGGCCTCGAGCGCTCGCAGCAACTCGCGCGCATCGACGGAACTGACGTCTGGCACCTCACGCTGCAGCTGCCGCCGGGATCACGCGTCGAGTACAAGCTCGAAGTGGTTCGCAACAACCACGGCGAGTGGATCCACGATCCGCTCAACCTGAACCTCGCCCGCGATCCCTTCGGCGCGAACTCCGTCGCCCACAGCACCGGGTACACGGTCCCGAACTGGATCCACCCGGATCCCACCGCTGCGAAGGGCCACCTCGACGAGATCTGGATCGACTCTCACACGTTCGGTCGTCGTGGCTTCGGTCTCTACATCCCTGCGCGCTTCCAGCGCAGCCGCAGCTACCCGGTCATCATCGCGCACGACGGTCACGACTACCTGCGCTACGCGTCGCTCAAGACCGTCCTCGACAACCTGATCGATCGCCTCGAGATCGCTGACACGATCGTCGTGCTCACCAGCTCGCCCGATCGCCTCAACGAGTACGCCGACGACGAGCGCCACGCGAAGTTCATCACCGAGGAGCTCGTGCCCTACGTCGAGCGCCTGTTGCCGATCAGCACCGAGCCGCAGAACCGCTGCCTCATGGGCGCGAGCTTCGGCGCCGTCGCGTCGATGTCGACCGCGTATCGCTACCCCGGGTTTTACGGCCGGCTGCTGCTGCAATCCGGTTCGTTCGCGTTCACCGACATCGGCGACCGCAACCACCGCGGCCCGTTGTTCGATCGCATCGTCCAGATGGTGAATCGTTACCGAGCCGAGCCGAAGGTGGTCGCCGAAAAGGTGTACGTCAGCGTCGGCATGTACGAGTCGCTGATCTACGAGAACCGGACCCTCGTGCCGGTACTCAACTCCACGGGCATGGACGTGCGGTACGTGGAAGCGCGCGATGGTCACAACTGGGAGAACTGGCGCGATCGCCTGCGCGACGGACTCTCGTGGCTCCTCCCGGGCCCCTTTCTTCACGTGTACGAATAGAGGAGACAGCGATGGCAGCGATCACTCGCAAGATCGGACTCTCTCTCGGCGCCGACATCTGTTGGCCGCTCTGTTACGAGCAGATCCTCCGCAAGCTGGATCTGTCGATCAACTACGGCGGCGACACCGTCGGGATCGAGGTCGAGCGCGTCTCGATCGAACCGTTCGATCTGCGACAGCCGTGCAAGTACGACGTCGTCCTCGATCGATTGACGCACTGGTATCACACGAGCCGCGAGTGGATCAAAAAGTCCATCCTCATGGACAACCTGTATGTGCTCAACAATCCGTGGGCCGTGCAGTCGATGGAGAAGCACACGTCGTACGCGGCGATGATGCATCTCGGCATGCCCATCCCCGAGACGTGGATGGTGCCGCCCAAGTCATACGAGCCCACGCCGGATCTCTCGCCGACGCTGCGGGCCTACGCGCGGCTGTTCGACCTCGGTGCGATCGGCAAGCACATCGGGTATCCGCTGTTCATGAAGCCGTTCGATGGCGGCGGCTGGCGCGCCGTCACGCGGATCAAGGACGAAGCCTCGCTCCGCAAGAACTACGAGGAGAGCGGCAAGTCGATCATGCACCTGCAGGCCGCCGTCGATCCGTTCGATAGCTTCGTGCGCTGCATCGGCCTCGGCCCGCAGACGTACCTCGTGAAGTACGACCCGGACGCGCCGCTGCACGATCGCTACACCCAGGAGACGAACTTCATCTCCGACGAGGAATCACAGATCCTTCGCGACACCACGCTGACGATCAACGCGTTCTTTGGCTGGGACTTCAACTCGTGCGAGTCGCTGCGCAAGGCAGGGACGTGGCACCCGATCGACTTCGCGAACCCGTGCCCCGACTCGCAGGTCACGTCGCTGCACCGTCACTTTCCGTGGCTCGTGAAGGCGAACCTCCGGTGGTCGATCTTCTGCGCGGTCACGAAGAAGAAGTTCCGCCGCACGCTCGATTGGGACCCGTTCTACGCGATCGCCGCAACGGAGCTCCCGTATCGAGAAAAGCTGCGCGCGTACGCGAAGGTCGCGCATGACCGCTTCGAGACGGACAAGTTCGACGAGTTCTGCACGAAGCACCTGCCGCACCTTGACGAGGTCGCGTGGGAGTTTTTCGGCACGCCGGCAGCGAAGGATGCATTCCGCCAGAAGGTCGCGGCGCTGTATCCCAAGCACGAGGTGGAGATGTTCACCGAGTTGTTCTGGAAGCGCGTCCAGGCGTGGCGCGCGGACACGAACGACGCGAAGGCGGTGTGATGGGGGCTCGGCACGACAAGGTCGTCGAGCGGTGGCACTCGGATCGCGTGCAGCGCACCGTCGCGCTCGCGCGGTGGGGCACCGTCGGGAAGCCGGTGTTGTTCTTCCCCACCGCAGGTGGCGATGCCGAGGAGATCGAGCGCTGGCAAATGCTCGACGTGCTCGCGCCGCTGATCGACGCGGGCGCGATCAAGGTCTACTCGTGCGACAGCGTCGCCGGCAAAGCGCTCGTCGAGAGCGAAGGTACGCCGCAGCACCGCATGTGGTTGCAGAACCAGTTCCACCACTACGTGCGACACGAGGTCGTTCCCGCGATCCGCACGGACTGCAAGACCCCCGACATCGAGATCTGGACCGCGGGCGCGTCGTTCGGCGCGTTCCACGCCGCGGCCGTGTTGTGCCGCTGGCCCGACGTGTTCACGCGCTGCCTCGCGATGAGCGGAACCTACGACCTGGGTCGGTTCTTCCAGACCGATCACTTCACCCACGACTACTTCGTCTCGTCGCCCCAGCACTTCGTGCCGTCGCTGGGCGGCTACCACCTCGACGTGCTCAAGACTCGGTTCATCGATCTCGTGTCGGGCGAGGGCAAAGCTGAGGCACTATGGGAATCGTGGGCGTTTGCCAACGTCCTCGGCCGCCAGGGAATCCCGAATCGCGTCGATTCGTGGGGACCCACGTGGCCGCACGATTGGATGACGTGGCGGAAGATGGCTCCGAAGATTCTCGGTGAGTGGGTCAAGTGAGCACCAAGGAACATAAGGAAGTCGACGGGCGGCTCGAGGGCGAACGCCAGCGCGAGTTCATGTCCGCGATCCTCGACGACGTTCGAGCGCTCGAGTACATGCTCGACAACAACCTGTTCGAGACGGGCGTGCGGCGAATCGGCGTCGAGCAGGAGCTGTTCCTGCTCAACGAGAGCTGGCGGCCCGCTCGCGGCGTGCTGCAAGTCCTCGACAAGCTGAAGGACCCCGCGCACTACACGACCGAGCTCGGTCAGTTCCAGCTCGAGATCAACTGCGACCCGCAGATCCTCGGCGGCGACGGTCTGGCGTCTCTCCACGCGCAGCTGGTTCACCTCGTCGAGCGCGCCCGGCAAAGCGCCGGCGAGCTCGGCATGCAGGTCGTGCTGATGGGCATCCTGCCGACGATGCAGAAGAGCGATCTCAGCCTCGACAGCATGGTGCCGAGTGCGCGCTACATGCAGCTCAACAAGATCGTGACCGCGCTGCGCGGCGGCAAGTTCGAGGTGCAGATCAAGGGCCTCGACGAGCTCGTCCTCGACCACGACTCGGTGATGGTCGAGGCCTGCAACTCGAGCTTCCAGGTTCACCTGCAGGTCGCGCCGGAAGAGTTCGCGCGCATGTACAACATCGCGCAGGTCGTCGCCGGTCCGCTCATGGCCGTGTCCGCGAACTCGCCGATCGTGTTCAACCGCCGTCTGTGGGCGGAGACTCGCATCGCGCTGTTCCGCCAATCCGTGGACACGCGCAAGCACAAGAGCGTGCACCGCGAGCTCGAGGCTCGCGTCAGCTTCGGCACGCGCTGGGTGCGCAAGTCGATCGTCGAGATCTTCAAGGAAGACATCGCTCGCTTCCGCGCGCTCGTCGGCACCGAGCTCGACGAGGCGCCGATGGCGGTCCTCCAGCGCGGTGGCCTGCCGCAGCTCAAAGCGCTGCGCTTGCACAACGGCACCATCTACCGTTGGAATCGTCCCTGTTACGGCGTCGCCGACGGCAAGGCGCACCTCCGCATCGAGAACCGCATCATGCCGGCCGGCCCGAGCACGCTCGATGAAGTCGCGAACGCGGCGTTCTGGGCGGGCATGATGATCGAGATCGGCGCGCGCGAAGAAGACATCACGCGCCGCATCGATTTCGACGAGGCCGCGTCGAACTTCTACACCGCCGCTCGCGAAGGCCTCGGCTCGCACTTCACGTGGCTCGACGGCAACGACGTCACCGCACGCGAGCTCGTCCTCGACCAGCTGATCCCGCTCGCAGCGGCGGGGCTGCGCCGCCAGGGTGTCAACGAAGAGCACGTCCAGCACTACCTCGGTGTCGTCGAGAATCGCGTGAAGACCACGCGCACCGGCGCGCGCTGGCAGCTGTCGTCGTGGAACTCGCTGCGCGATCGGGCGACGTTGTCCGAACGCGCCACCGCGATCGTCGCCGCGACCGTCCATCGTCAGCTCACGGGGCGTCCGGTCGCGGAATGGGAGCGGGCGCGCATGGACGAAGCGAAGGTCTCCGCGAAGAACTATCAGCGCGTCGAGCACTACATGACGTCGGACCTGTTCACGGTCCACGCCGACGACGCGGTGGAGATGGTCGCCAATCTCATGATCTGGGAGCGCATCCGTCACGTTCCCGTCGAGGATGCCGAGCACCACCTCGTCGGCGTGATCACGCATCGCGCGGTCATGCGGTTCATCATGAGCGGCGGCAATCCGCGCCGCACGCCCGTCTCCGAGATCATGAAGAAGGATCCGGTGACGATCGCGCCCGACACGCAGACCATCGAAGCGTTGCGCACGATGCGCCGCTTCGGCATCGGTTGCTTGCCCGTGCTGCACGACGGCAAGCTCGTCGGCTTGATCACCGAGGAAGACTTCATGGACCTCGCGACCAAGCTGCTCGAGGAGCAGATGGGCATCACCGATCAGCTACCGCTTCCACTCGAGCCCGAGAAGAAGTAGCGCTACGTCACGTAGCGCGTGCGTACGTCACCGTCCGATGCCGTTGCGAAACGCGCTCGGTGTATCGCCGGTCCAACGGCGAAACGCACGGGTGAATGCACTCTGATCCGCGAACCCGAGCAGGAAGGCGATGCTCGAGAGCGACATCGCGGGATCGCGGAGGTGAGCCTTTGCCGTGGCCGCGCGCGCCTCGTCGAGGAGGTTCGCGAACGTGTGGCCAGTCTCGCTCAACCGGCGCTGCAGCGTCCGTTCGCTCGTGCCTAGCGATCGCGCGATGCGTGCAGTCGAGGGCTCGCCAGCTCCTAACTGCTGCGAGATCGCGCCCCTCACGCGACTGACGAAGTCATCACTCGGTGGGAGCTCCCGCAGCAGCCGCTGCGCGTGGTCCTCGAGCACGGCGAGCAGTGCGGGGTCGGCGTCGGTGACCGGTGCATCCCAGGTCGTCCTCGAGCACACGAGCCGCGGCGTCGAGCGGCCGAAGCGCAACTCGCAGCGAAACACGCGGCCGAGCTCGGAGGAGTCACGCGGCGCAGGGAAGGTCACCTCCACCGCGTCCGGCGCCCAGGTTGCGCCGGCACATACGCGCGCGCGGGTGACCATGGCCGCGAGGGTGTACTCCTGTGCCGGCGCGGGGAGCTCGACTCCCGGATCGCGCGCGCGCATCTCGAGGGCGAAGCCCTCCGCGATCGGCACCGCATCGAGCACGGCGCGCGCGTCGATGATCGGGAAGTACGCCGCGATGCGCCGGAACGCTTCGCCGATGGTCGGGCTGTGCGCGGCGAGGAAGTCGACCACCTTGTACGCACCGAACGGCAGCGCTTCGGCGGCATGCAATGCGAGTTGCGGATCCGCGCTCCGTGCGTAGGCCGCGCGCCACAGTGCGTCCGCGTGCGCCACGGCGATCCGTGCATCCGAATCGTAGACGTCGGCGCGGCGAAGGCCGGCCTCGCTCAGGAGCGTGTCGCCGTCGAGACCGAGCCGCTCGCAGGCCTCGAGGACGGCGCGGCTGGCGATCGAGAGGACCGTGTCTGCCACGAGCGTGCAGCATACCAGCGCGATCGCCGCAGCACCGCGATCGCGAATGCGCCCAGCCCGAACAGCGTGCACGCGATGGGGAACACGTCGCCGATCGCCCCGTAGACGGTTGCGATCCCATGCCGGGGGAGGCTCGTGACAAGGACGCGCTCGCGCCCGTCGAAGTGACTCAGCGAACCCCGGATCCGCCCGTACGGATCGATCCCCGCCGAGAGGCCGAATCGCGTCGAGCGCACGATGGAGTGTCCGCCCTCGATCGCGCGAAGTGCTGCCATCTCGGTGTGGATCGGGTCGATGCCGCGCCAGTCGGAGGCGGGGAGCACGACGAGGTCGAGGTCGAGTGCAGCGTGGGCGAGCCCGAGCCGCGGGAAGTCGTAGTCGTAGCAGATCGCACCGGAGACCCGGCCGAGCTCGGAGTGCACGTACAGCGGCATCGGTGCGGTGCCGGCGATCGCGGGCTCCCCCGGGACCGGATGATGCTTGTCATAGATGTGAGCGATCGTGCCGTCGGGGGTGACCATCGCGTAGCGATTCCGGTAGGTGAGCGGCGACTCCGCGAGCGGCACGACGTATCCGGCGGCGATCACCACGTGGCTCTCGCGAGCCACGCTACCGACGCGCGCGAGAAACCGAGCCTCGTCGTCCGTCCGCACCATGGTAGCCGCCTCGGTCCAGACGACCAGCGACGCACCGGCCCGCGCGGCCTCGCGCGTACGAGCGAACAGACCGACCTCCACCTGGCGACTCGTCTCCGCATCGGGGAGCGGGCCAATCCCGACCGTCGAATCCGTGCCGACCGCCGCGACACGGCGCTGCTCGATGCCACTCGACGACCACGCGGCGAGCCGCACCTCGCCGAGCACGACCACCGCTCCGACCAGCGCGACCGCCGCTGCCGCGAACACTCGCTGCCGCCGCGCCGGTACAGCGAGCAACGACTCCGCGCTCGCCGCGACGAAGTAGACGAGGAAGCTCACGCCGTGGAGCCCCGTCACGGACGCGAGCTGGAGCAGATCGAGATGCTCCAGCTGGGTGTTCGCTGCGCTGCCCCACACGCCGAATGGGAACGCGGCGTGGAGTGTCCACTCACCCGCCACCATGAGCGCCGCGAAGCCGAGCACCGCGCCGCGCTCGCCAAGCTGGTCTCGGATCGCGCGCGAGAGAAAGTACGGCGTCGACAGCGCGAGTGCCACGGGCGCCGAGAACAGCACGCTCATCCACAGCGGCAGCGGCGCGGTGGCAATCTTCGCGACCGCCACGGTCCAACCGATGAACGACGCGCCGCCGAGGGCGATGTTGCTACGCCACCCAGAGCGGTATCGGCGATAGCGAAGGAATGGAATCGGCGCCACCCAGGCCAGCGCGCCGATACCGAAGCGCAGCTGCGAGCCAGCGAGGAGCAATGTCCCGAGCGCGAGCCAGAGCGTCGGGTGCCGATCGAGGAATCCGAGGAGCATCGGGAACGCGCGACCGCGAGCGGGCCGCGGATCGGAGTGGGAGTCGGTCATGAAGCCACTCTGCGATCGGCGCCGACGGTCGGCTTGACCGGTCCCGCCAACGATTCGACCGACAGCGCCAATCCAGCGAACGGCGACGTGTTCGGAGCTACTCCGCGTACATCGTGATGTCGTTCGCGGCGATGTCGGCGAGCTGATTGGCCGTGCGCCAATCGGGGTGGCGCAAGATGATGAAGCCGTCGCTGAGCAGCGTGTGCTTCCAGTTGCGCCGCTGCGAACCGACGGGCAACAGCTTCTCGTCCATCACGTACTCGCCGTAGCGATGCATGAACTCGCGGAGGCCGACGATCTTCGTGATCCGTCCTTGCCCGCGCGCGCGCTTGAAGATGATCGAGACGTTGTACTTGCGCACCGTCGGCGCTTCGAACGAATGCCAGCACACCGCGCGCGCCCATTCGCGAAACAGATCGATGTCGCAGGTGTAGTTCATCTGATCGACGAGGTGCGCGCCGCCGGGCCGACACCCGATCTCGCCGAGCACGACTTCGCCGCTCGGCTTCTTGAACCACTCCATGTGCGTGAAGCCGGTGCCCATGCCGAGCGCCGAGAGAACGCCGCGGCCGAGCCGGATCCCGTCGGCGAGAGCGGGCTGCCGGAGCTCGCGCACCGTCGTGATCACGGGGCTGATCCATTCGTTGGTGCGCGCGATCAGCGGCTTGGGCAAGTACTGCGCGACGTTCATGAACGCGGGCGTGCCGTCGATGCACACGCAGTCGAACGTGAACTCTTCACCGTCGATGAACTCTTCGATGCTCAGCTCGCGCACGTGCTGAGTTCGCACCAACGCTTGCTCGAGCTCGCGCTCGCCGCCGACCTCGAACGTGTCCGCGCTGCCCGCACCCGAGATCGGCTTGACCACGAGCGGATAGCCGAGCGCCGCCGCCGCTGCATGGGCTTCCGCCGCGCTGCGCGCTCGCGCCGATCGCGGTACGCGCAAACCCGCCGCGATGGCCCGCTCCTTCATGAGCTGCTTGTCGCGAAAGCCGCGGACCGTGTCGACGGACATCCCGGGGATGCCGAACGCTTCGCGCAACCGGGCGGCGGTCATGACCATGACCTCCCAGTTCGCCTCGATGCGATCCACGGCGCGCCCGCGCATCCACGCCGACACGCGCGCGACCACGTCGTCCTCGTCGAGGAGCTTGGGCACCTGGAGGTAGTCCGTCAGGTACTGCTTGAACGAGGGCTCGAGCCGTTCGCGCGGGGCATCGCCGACCCCGTAGACGGACGCTCCCACCTCCGCCAACCCGCGCGTGTACTGCTGCATCTCCGGCGGGTACCCACAGGCCAGGAAGACGACGTTCACGCACGTCAAATGTCGCATCGCTGGGCGTGTTACAAGCCCCGCGATGCGCAATGTCGTCTTCGTCGCGCCGTTCCCGCTGGAGACCACCCTCCGGTTCGCGCGGGCGGTCGGCCAACTCGCCGGCGTGCGGCTGTTGGGCATCGCGCAGGAACCGCCCGGGGGCGATGACCGTGCCCTGTTTGCCGATGTCGTCACCGTCCGCGACGGACTCGACACCCGACAGCTCGTCGAGGCGGCGCAGCTCCTGGCGCGACGGCACGGCGGGCTCCACCGCATGGTGGGGATCCTCGAGCCCCTCCAGACCCAGCTCGCCGAAGCGCGGCAGGCGCTCGGGATTCCGGGCACGAACCCGGTCACCGCGGATCTGTTCCGCGACAAAGCGCGCATGAAGGACGAGCTGCGACGTCATGGTCTGCCGTGCGCGCGACACGCCGTCATCCGGTCGTGGGCGGACGCCGAGGCATTCGTGGCGCAGGTCGGCTTCCCGGTGGTCGTCAAACCGCCTGCCGGCATGGGCAGCAAGTCGACGTGGCGGATCGAGAACACCGACGAGCTCGCCGCCGCGTTGCGTGCGCTGCACGCGAGCCCGGAACGACCCGCGCTCGCCGAAGAGTTTCTGCGCGGCCGCGAGTTCAGCTTCGAGACGATCACGATCGACGGTCAGGTGCGGTTCGAATCCGCCACGCGCTACTACCCCGCGCCGCTCGAGGTGATGGAGACGCCGTGGATCCAATGGGTGGTGGTGCTGCCGCGGACCATCGACGGCCCCGACTACGCGGATGCGCGCGCGCTCGGTATCAAAGCGGTCACGGCGCTGGGCCTCGAGACCGGCATGACGCACATGGAGTGGTTTCGTCGAGACGACGGCAGCCTCGCGATCGGCGAGATCGCCGCGCGCCCCCCGGGTGCGAACATCGTGCGCATGAACAGCTTCGCGCACGACGCGGACATGTACCGCGCGTGGGCCCGAGCCGTCGTCGACAACGCGTACGATGGTCCGTACGAGCGAAAGTACGCCGTCGGGTGCGCGTTCCTCCGCGGCGGTGGGCGAGGGCGCGTGCGTGCGGTGCACGGCGTCGACGCGGCGAACGCGCGCGTGGGCAAGCTCGTCGTCGAGAGCAAGCTCCCCACGCCGGGCGCACACAAGTCCGACAGCTACGAAGGCGATGGCTACGTGATCGTCCGCGATCCGGACACCGAGATCGTGAAGCAAGCGATGACCGCGATCATCGAGACCATCCAGATCGAGTACGCCTGATGCGCGTCGTGTTTCTCTCGCCGCGCTACCCGAACGAGATGCGGCAGTTCACGCGCGGGCTCGCCGAAGTCGGCGTGGAAGTGCTGGGCGTCGGTGATGGCCATCCCGATCCCGAGCTGCGCCGGTACCTCTCGGACTATCTCGAGGTTCCCTCGCTCACCGACGAGGGCGATCTGATCCGTCGCATCCAGGGCTGGCTGCAGGGGCGCAGCGTCGATCGCATCCTCGCGAACTGGGAGCCGCTCGTGCTCACCGCGGCGCGGCTCAACGAGATCTACGGGCTCCCCAGCATGTCCGTCGACACCGTGCGCGGCTTTCGCGACAAGCAACTCATGAAGGAGCGCGTCGCGGCCGCGGGCGTGCGCGTACCGAAGTCCTCGCGCGCGCGTTCGATCGACGACGTTCGCCGCGCGCTCGAGGTCACGGGGTATCCCGCGATCATCAAGCCGATCAGCGGCGCCGGCAGTGCCGACACGTTCCGCGTCGATTCGCCCGCCGCGCTCGCCGAGATCCTGCCGCAGCTGCGCCACGTCGCGGAAGCGAGCTGCGAAGAGTTCATCGCCGGCCAGGAGTTCACCTACGACACGGTGTGCATCGGCGGCAAACCCGTCTACGAGAGCGTCACCCAGTACCTGCCGAACGCCCTCGAGATGCGATCGCAGGAGTGGGTGTCGCCGATCATGCTCTCGGTGCGCGACATGACCCAGCCACACATCGTGCGCGGCGTCGAGCTGGGTCGCCGCGTGCTCACCGCGCTCGGCATGGGCGACGGCATGACGCACATGGAGTGGTTCCTGAAGCCCGACGGTGAAGTCGTGTTCGGCGAGATCGCGTGTCGCCCCGGCGGCGCGTGCGTCGTCGATCTCATGAACTACACCGGCGACATCGACCTGTTCCGCGAGTGGGCACGCACGGTGTGTTGGCACGCCTTCGAGACGTCGACCGAGCGCAAGTACAACGTCGGCATCATCTTCAAGCGCGCGAAGGGCCACGGGCGCATCACCGCCATCACCGGGCTCGCGCAGTTCTACGATCGCTATCGCAACTACATCGTCGAGGACACGCTCCTCCGCCCGGGGGCTCAGCGCCGTGATTGGAAGGCGACGTTGCTCTCCGACGGCTACATCATCGTGCGCCACCCCGATTGGCAGACCGCCAGAGATATGGCGATCGACGCGGCAACCGACATCCAGCTCTACGCTTCGTGACCTCCGGACCCATGCCGCATATCGTCTTCATCGCGACTCACTTTGTCGGCAACACGAACCGCTACGTGAAGGCCTTCACCGAGCTCGAGGGCATCACGTTCAGCGTGATCAGCAGCGACCCGAGCAGCTCGATCCCACCGTCGATGCGCCCGAAGATCGCGGCGCACTATCGGATCGCGAACTGCCTCGACTCCGTGCAGCTCGCCGAGGCCACGCGCGCGATCGCGACATCGATCGGCCGCGTCGATCGCCTCGTCGGGTTCCTCGAAGAGCTCCAGGTGCCGATGGCCGAAGTGCGCGACGCGCTCGGCATCGAAGGCCTGACGACGGACATCGCGCGCCGATTTCGCGACAAGGATCGAATGAAGGATGTCCTGCGCGCGGCGAACGTGCCTGTCGCGCAGAGTGCGCTCGCGACGACCACCGCGGAGCTGCAGGCGTTCGTCGCGAAGATCGGCTATCCCGTGATCGTCAAGCCGCGCGCCGGCCTCGGAACGCGGGCGACCTATCGCGTGACGAATGCCGAGGAGCTCGCGGCGATTCCTGCACCGACGCC
>Ga0154020_10004273_pt1 | contig 17050 bp, 15 predicted proteins | sample Klosneuvirus_201_FD_109709 | JGI IMG/M metagenome (GOLD analysis project Ga0154020, IMG submission 109709) | Active sludge microbial communities from wastewater, Klosterneuburg, Austria - Klosneuvirus_20160825_MG | ecosystem: Engineered > WWTP > Aerobic digester > Activated sludge | place...
ATGGAAAACACCGTTCTAGAACGATCATGATCACAGCACTGAAGATCGTAATGACCAGGGTGATCCAGGTCAGATCAATACCCATGGTTATGCAAGGGCCTCTGAAGAACGAACGCGACGTAGTTTGGAGCGTGGACCGATCTCACTGTCATAGACGCGTTTAACTCCGTCACCCATAGCCCCTTCAATATCACGGATATCACGAACAAGTCGACCCAGTCCGCCAACTTCCACGCTGGCTGCCTGATCCGAACCCCACATTGCACGGTCGAGCGTTATGTGGCGCTCTACGAACCGCGCACCTAATGCAACGGCCGCATAGGTGGTTGCCAAACCTACTTCGTGACCGGAATAGCCGATGGGGATGTTGGGGTAGAGCGCCTGCAACGTTTGGATCATCTTGAGATTCAATTCGATCGGAGGACATGGATAGCTCGAGGTAGCATGGGCGATGAGCAATGCCTCTTGGTCCAATGAGGATACCGCATGTTCGATCTCCTCCATCGTGGACATCCCCGTAGAGATGATAAGGGGCTTCCCTGTTGATTGCATTGCTCGAAGGAGTGGCAGATCCGTCAATGAAGCCGATGCGGCCTTATAGAACGGAACATCGAAATGAGCTTCCATGAACGCTACTGCTTCTTCATCCCAACAGGATACTGTCCAGTCAATACCATGTTCACGACAATACCTGTCGATCACTGCATAGTCTTCGGCGGTGAACTCCACCTTGTGTCGATAGTCGATATAGGTCATCCTCCCCCACGGCGTATCACGTTCAAGAAGCCATTGATCCTTGGGCACACACAATTCTGGCGTGCGCTTCTGGAACTTCACACAGTCCGCTCCGGCTGCTACTGCGCCGCCGATCATCTTCTTCGCAACGTCGAGCGACCCGTTATGATTGATCCCGATCTCAGCGATGATGTAGCATGGCGAACCATTTCCGATGCTGCGGCTTCCAAAGTTTCTTGAAGTATTCATAGTGGGTTCCGTGTGAAAGTGTTCGTGGGTGTGTGAATTCTTGCGTGTACGATGTCTACCAAGCGGTCCACCCGCCATCAACAATGAGATTCTGCCCTGTCATGTATCTCGATGCATCACTTGCCAGAAAGACCAATGCCGCTTGATAGTCTGTAGATGTCGCCATTCGACCTAGCGGGGTGCGGCGACTGTATTGCTCAATAAACTGTTCGCTCTGTCCATTCTCTACGCCACCTGGTGAAAGGCAATTGGCTCGCACTCCTCGATGTCCCCAATACGTGGCAAGGAACTTCGTGAGCATGATCACGGCTCCCTTACTTGTGGGATAAGCAGCGCTCTTGTAAAACGTTTGCTCACCTGATGTCGAGCGATAAATGCTCTGATCGGGCGCAACTACACCATAGGTTGATGCAATGTTGATGATCGATCCCTTACCGGACTCTGCCATGATGGATCCAATGATCTGACTCATCAGGAATACTCCGGTGACGTTCACGTCCATCACTCGTCTGAAGAGCTTCACCGGATAATTCTCGAATCTTGAGGACTCTACTGATGACAAGGGGCTCTCCACCATGTCGTTCATGGCCGCGTTGTTCACAAGGACATCTACACCGCCATGCTCGTCCAACAATCGAGAACGCAACTCCATGATGGTCTCGTCATTCGTTACATCGAGTGCCATTCCAACATGTTGCGTCCCGAGGTTCTGTGCCACTTCTTGAGCGGCCTTGGCAGACAGGTCACATGCGAACACGGTGGCGCCGGCATCTGCAAGTGCCTCACAGTGCCTTCTTCCAAGGAGTCCGGCCGCCCCGGTCACCACTGCTACTCTACCATCGAGTCTCATCAGATCTTTACTCATGCGCCTACACTCACGTTGCGTGGTTTGGTGTTGAAATTGCCGGTACGTCGGAACACCGGCTGCACAGGCGTTCCCCGGAGTTGTGCAAGCAGGTTGCTACTGCTTACTGCTTCACGAAGAAGTAGGAGTACCTCGTGATACGACTCAAGAGTGTACGTCACATCGGCAGGTGTATGCGCATATGACATGTTGTGGAAGCCTCCCCACAGGATTCCGCGGGCGATCATCTCTTGCTGCACGTAGGACTTCATCAACATCGGGTCGGCAACTGATCCATCAAACGCCACGATCGTACGTGTGCCAAGCCCCTTACATGATACGTAGGGTATTTCTAGATCTTCGATGAGAGAGTTCAGACCATCTCGAAGCTGACAGCCGAGTTCTTCGATCCTGCGCGGCACATCGTTGTCGGCCAGATATTGGATCGTAGCTTTTGCTGCTGCTAAGGACAGTGCCTCACCACCGAATGTTGTGAAGAAGAACACGTCGTGTGCGCAAAGCTTCATGATGTCTGACCGACCCGTTAAGATCGAAAGGGGCATGCCATTGGCAACGGCTTTCGAGAAGCAGGCGAGATCAGCGCGGACGCCAAATCGTTCCTGAGCACCGCCAAGTGCGATGCGGAACCCTGTCCACATCTCATCGAAGATGAGGAGTATGCCACGTTCATCACAGATCGAACGCAGGGTTTGCAGGAATCCGTCACGGGGCTCCTCAAACACCATTGGCTCGAGGATGATCGCAGCCGTGTTGTCATCGATCGCAGCGAGGACACTATCAACATCATTGTAGTTGAACGTATACGTCAGGTCCTTCACCGATCGCGGAATACCTGCATCACGATCCGTTGTTCCGATGTACCAATCATGCCAGCCATGATATCCACAACAGACGATGGTATCCCGACCGGTAAATGCACGTGCCAGTCGAACAGCTGCTGAGGTAACGTCACACCCGGTCTTAGAGTATCTGACGGATTCTGCGTTCGGAACGATCGATCGGACGAGTTCGGCCACTTCCACCTCAAGGGGATGCATCAACGAAAACGTGATACCATCCTTGAGCTGACGTTCAACGGCTGTATCCACAACTTCGTGACCGTATCCTAGGATCAGCGGGCCAACGGCCATCGTGTAGTCGAGATACTTGTTCCCATCAACGTCCCAAAGATGTGCGCCCTTTGCCCGCTCTGCATAGATCGGCGCAACACCCTGTACGTATTGCCCCGGACCCTTGGCATGCGTCTGTGTGTAGGCAGGAATGAGTCCTTCTGCACGTTGAAGGAGCTGCTCGGAACGAGTGATCGTAGGATACTGTGCGTTAGGCATACGACGGCTCCAGGGACTGACGTTCGATACTTCGCTGAAGGTGCTCCTTGATCCGACGTGCAATGTGGTCACCATTCAGTCCTTCATTCTCAAGTACATCGGGAAGGATCGCCGGACGGAACCATGTTGTAAATCCGATCGGAAGGACATCCACCGACTTGCGACGCTGGACAAGGATCTCAGAGACGATACTGAAGAGACCGTTCGTAAGGAAGTGATCCTCGAGTGTCACAACGAGATCGCTATTCTCCGACGCTTCGAGAATTCGTTCTTCGTCGATCGGTTTCAATGTCCGCAGATTCACAACCTGCACAACGATCCCCTGTACGGCTAACATCGATGCTGCCAGGACGGCATGACGAAGCATCACGCCGTAGGTAAGGATGGTAACATCGCGCATACCGAATGTTGGACCGGCAACGATCTCGGCCACACCAGGAGTGAATGCTGGTTCGTGATCAACAGCAGCCGGCGAATTGGTGTATCGCACGTAGTATGGCTTCCCGCTGAAGATGATGTCTCGAAGGCCGATCTTGAGGTCCTCTTCATCGGCTGGACAGAAGACATTGATATTCGGGATCCCACGCATGAGTCCAACGTCATCGATCGCCTGATGCGTAGGACCGTTTGCATCGCTGAGAATCCCCGGTACCATTCCAACCATGATGACCGGTAAGGCTTGAATACCAACGTCATCTCGAATGAACTCAAAGGCTCTGAGCGTGATAAATGAAGCAAGTGCATGTGTCACAACGATCCTTCCTCGCGCAGCCAATCCGGCTGCCATGCCGATCATCGTCTGTTCAGCAATGCCAACGTCGATGAATCTGTCGCCCATAAGGGGCGGTGCATTGCGCATGTGCCCCCTATTCTCGGCTGTGAGGACCATCACTCGTTCATCGGAGCGAACGCAATCAAGGAGTATTGACTCATAAGGGATCATCGCACCACCATGGTTTCGGATGTGAGTGTGGCCTGGGTGTGTCCGTGCAGTTCTTGGATCAAGGCCGATACTTCCTCGTGTGTGAAGTTGCAGAACCATCTGTCTGCGCGTTCTGCGATGCTCGGCACACCTCGTCCGCGTTGTGTATCGGCGATCACAACAGTAGGGGCCCCATTTCGCGATGGGAGTGACGAGAACACACTATGAAGATCATCGAAGTCGTGACCGTTCACGGTCTCAACGTTCCAGCCAAATGCCTCAAACTTTGTTGTAAGGGGCTCAAGAGGTATCAGCTCTTCAGTACGAATGTTCGCTTGGAAGAGATTTCGATCCACCACAGCGATCAGATTATCGATCTTCAGTGCATGAGCTGTGAGGCAAGCCTCCCAGATACTCCCCTCGTTGAGTTCACCATCACCGAGAACAACAACAACTCTGCTATCAAGACCTTTCATTCGTATGTCAACGGCCATACCAAGACCAACGCTCAACAAATGTCCCAGCGAGCCACTGTGGAACTCTACGCCCGGAATGTTTCGATTGGGATGCCAATACAGATCGTCATGAACGCGCAAGTGATTCTTGAGTCGATCTCGCGTGATGAATCCCAATTCAGCGAATACGCCATAGAGGGCCGGTACATCATGCCCCTTTGAGAGTAGAAGGACATCACGGTCTGGTGAGGCTACGGTGTCGGGCGTAACGCGCAGATACGTCGTGTAGAGGTACACCAGCAGGTCTGCACATGACAAGGATGCACCGGTGAAACACCCGCCATCGGTTGACATGCGCAGAATGTGCTCACGTACGCGAAGGGACATTTTCGGCAGTTCAGAAAGATGGGCTACGTTCATGCGGGTTGGGATGAAGATGGGTAGTCACGAGTGTGCCGCGCATCGATGGTTCGGAGATCTGTGAGATGATCTCGGTACCAATTCACTCCGGCGAGGTGTGCATTGACGCCAGCGATCTCCGGATGATCGTTCAGGAAGGAGAGGATCTCGTTTGTCCCGAAATGGGGGGACTGGCAATAGAGATTGTCATACACCGCTTTGATGAGCATGTAGTCTTCCGGATAGTCGATCGTCCAGCGCTGACTCATACTCAGATCAGGTCCGTGATGCCACGTCACGTTTGCCGTACGAACACCAGCGTTTCCGTCCCACATCCAGGGCGTGGTATGCTCCCGTTCATACGGAAGAAGAGCTGCATACCACGCCCGTTCGAGGATCTTCACACTCATCACCTCTACGTCATTACCATCAGGCCATGAGCCGGGATGAAGGTTGCTGACGTAGTCCACTGTGCCTTGATGTGCGAGATATGATGCGATAACGGTGTCGATGATTCCGGGATCGATAAGTGGACAATCAGACGGGATCTTCACGATGACGTCTGCACCAAACGCTTGAGCGGTCTTGAGATGCCTGTCAAGGAGGTCATGAGGATGTCCGCGGTACACATCATACCCTGCCTCAGAACATAGTCGACAGAGCTGATCATCAGAAGGGTCAATTGTTGTAGCAACAACCACCTTGCTTGCCAATCGTGAGCGCGATACCCGTTCGAGGAAGCGGAGGAGAAGGGGCTGTCCAGCCAACGGCAGAAGCACCTTTCTTGGAAGTCTTGTCGAGCCCAATCGCGCCTGACAGACGATAACGATCCTCGGTACGGTCATGCTGCGCTCGCGATCATCTGTTGAGGATGTAATGCTGCAACTCGTACCCCTAGCGAGTCCACAACTTCTTCACATACCGAAGCAATACGTTCAGCTGATCTTCCGCCATTCTGAATTGGACATAGCTCGCGCAGGGTTTCGATCGGGAAGTCGCTGTATACTTCCTTCCCGAGCGCAATACCGACGTAGACACATGAAGAGTACTTTGTTATCAGTGTATCACAGTGTGCGATGAGTGGTTCGATCGGTCTGCCTGTGATCACCTCCGCGCCGGGCGCCCACTTCTCGATCTCAGCTACCGCTCTTGAGGCAACTTCATTCGGATGGAGCTTGAAGATGAGTTTACGGCCGTTGGCGATCGCAAGGGACCGCTCGATCGTAGCCTTTCTGTTTTCGTATTTGAACGTCTCCCGCGCATCACTCGTGGCCACGAGTACGAAGTTGCGATGTTCGAATTGCTGTGCTGTGTACTCTATACAGTTGTCGAAGTTCGGTATTCCCGTGACGGCGATCTTGGAGTGCTTCGCCCCTTTTTGAATGAAGTGGCGTTTGTATCCCTCTGATGCCACGCACATGCGCATATAGGCGTCGGACATCCCGAACGTTGACGTAGACGCGAGGTACCGTGGAAGTCCCAGGTACTTGACGAGATAGTAGGCCATGTTCTCCGGATCGGTCATGCCCTCTTGGACCAAGACCACACGTCCGTGACGGATGTTCTTTGGGACAACGAGATCGCTGCATGTTACCACCAGGTCATACATGTGGCGAGAGCCCCGAAAGTCGATCTGTTTACCGTGTTGCTCAAGAAAACCTAATGCCCGCGACTGATGGCCTTGGCCAGCAACGGTCCATTCAATGAGCTTTCGTTTTTCGAGGATCCCGATGAATCCGTCAGTGTAATGGGGAGTGAACCAGCAGTCGTGGTGGAGAAGATGTCGAGATATCTTTTCCATCATCGTGGTCTGATTCATCGATCCGCAGATGAACAAGATCCGGCGTCGTATTCTCATGACGCAAATCTCGTTCGACAACATCACGCACGTGTAACCGCTACATCAAGGTATTGTAGGGTGTAACGAGACTGTGAACAGGTAACGAAGAGGTATCGTTATGGCTTTTGCCACTGCGGATTGGTGAGTACACTCGAATCCGTTAGTGCCTTCATGAAGGCAACGAGAGCAGCCTTTTCAGGGTCCGTAAGGCCTAGCTTCTTTACGCGCGGGTCTTTGTTGGGGAAGGACGTGCCGCCTTCATTGTAATGATCTACAACTTGTTCGAGTGTTGTGAGGAGCCCCTTCTCACTATCACCCGTGGCCATATAGGGCGGACTGAGGGCAACATTCCGCAACGTTGGGGTCTTGAACTTTCCCTCGTCAAGCGGGTCCTTTGTTACGTTGTACAGACCGCGGTCGAAGTAGTGATGGAAGAGTCCAACGTTATGGAAGAGATCGTCCGTGAAGTCAGGACCGCCATGACAGGAACTGCACATGGTCTTGCTGCTAAAGAAGAGCTGCAATCCCTGACGTTCTTGAGCAGAAAGGGCATTGATCTCCCCACGAGCGAATCTGTCATACCTGCTGTTCGTGCTTACGATTGTGCGCTCGAAGGTCGCAATGGCCTGCATAGCGCGCGTCATGTTCACAAGAGTATCACCGAAGGCCGCGGTCCACTTTGCCCGATACTCAGCGGAACGCAGGAGAGCGGCAACGGCCAACGTATCGGCATCCATCTCGGTGGAGTTAAGGAAGGCACCCATTGCTTGCTCCTCGAGAGTACCGGCGCGACCATCCCAGAACATCACCTTACGATAGCCGGCGTTGACGATCATCGGTGCGTTTCGCTGTCCGCGAGAACCATAGACTCCCTCGCTCACTTGGTTCGGAGCATCAGAGAATGACATTTCCGGACGGTGACACGATGCACAGGCGATCGTACCTTCGCTGGAGAGTCGAGCATCGTAGTAAAGGTGACGGCCAAGATCCACCTTGGACGGCGTGATCGGATTGTTTGCCGGAAACGGCATTGTCGGAAGATGAGCCGGAACTGCTGGGAACTGCTCAGGCAACGGCTCCAGGGGATCGTTGGCACAGCCAGCGACCACAATGAGTGATGCAAAGAGCAGGGTCAGTTTCACAGGCTCGACATTTCATCCAGTTTCGTGAGGAATTCCTCGGCTTCGCGTCCCTTGAGACCGGCAGCTTCCAGTGTAGAGGCCTCGGGCGTCATCGTAGTCAACATTGCACGCAATGCAATGAGTTCCTTGCGAGAGAACCTGCGGGCATGCAGCAGATAGTCTTCGAATGCCTCCCACGCTGCAGGTACAACGGCCTTGACGATCTCTGCCATGGCTTCTCCATAGACGCGGATCTCATATTGCGCGTGTGCATCGATCCGCAGGCGAAGGAAATGGAAGAGGTTATGCAGATCGATCTTCCAATACCACTCTGTGTAATTCGATACGGGGAGATTGATACGGGCGATCTCGCGGGCGAGATCTGTTCCCAGCAATTCTTGGTACTCGGCGTAGAGTTTGTCCTGCGTGTCGGACATCATCGTGCGGATGCGTTCGGACTCCTCAGGGGCAAAAGCATCCTCTGATCTACCCTGTTTGTTCGATGTACTCTGTGCTCGGACCTGATCCGGCGCAGGTACGTAGAATTCGTCCTTCATTTCCGAATACCGGCCGGAATATTCGTTCACGTTGGCTGTGCGATGCCTGATCCATTGTCGGGCAACGAAGATCGGCAGCTTCACATGGAACTTGAACTCCACCATTTCGAACGGTGTAGTATGCGCGTGACGCAGCAAATAGCGGATGAGCCCCCTATCCTCGTGCACCTTCTTTGTCCCGGAGCCATAGGACACGCGGGCGGCTTGCACGATGGCGGCATCATCCCCCATCACGTCAATGAGTCGAACGAATCCCTTGTCAAGGCAGGGAAACTCCTTACCGATCAGCGATTGTATCTGTTCTGTCATAGGTACAAAGATAGAATCTGGCTTCCGTAGATTCGCCTTTCGGTCAAAGGATCCTAATCGTATTCTTCTGAGGGGCTATGTATTTCTTTCGAACGATAGTTTGCTGTGTCGGCGCAATAGTCCTTTTTCAGGGGGCTGGGCAGGCCGGAGAGACCTCACCCGCAACATTTGAGGCGTTCCGCGATACCGTCCTGAACCTCAAACTCGATAGTTCATCCCACCGACAGATAGGGGGCGTGATCTTCGAGGACGGCCTGATAACGATCAGTCTCGACAGCGGATCCTGGGTCTATCTGGAGCGCTATGATGGCCGTCCGGTAGCCGGCGTTTTCTCCGGAAGTGGCACCGTTACCTTTACCCCGAATCACCCTACCGAAGTGGTGAACCTCCAACGATTCTACCATGCCGATCAATTTTCGGAAGAATTCGACAAGGCCGTGTTCATCTTCACGGATAATCGACTTCCTTCGCTGATCAATGAGTTTCCTGCCTCTGGGAGCGTTCCGGAATCAATGCAGGGATCTGCGTTGATGGCTACGTCCTTCATCAGTGAGAACGACAACAAGGACGTCGATGGCGCATTCTCGCGTTGTCTGTTGAACAACTATTCATCACCTCTATTCTATGCGCAGCTAAAGTATCGGAAGGACATGGAGTGTTACGTGGTTCACAACCCGTACGACATCGAGCCTTTCATTCTCTCGGCACGACACGAGAAGAAGGGTCCAAAGTCCATGACCTTTATCAATCAATGTCCGGACGTGTCCGGTTGGCCACCACTCTCTGATGACGGTGTTGAAGGCCACGATCAGGTTCGAACGATCAAGCATACGATGACGTGCGACATTGCAAGATCACTCGACATGAAGACACATGATCGGATCGACATGGAGGTCAATGCCGACAGCGTGCTGTGGCTTGAAATGGAGATCACCTCGTATCTAAAGCTTGACTCTGTTAAACTCAACAGTGAGAAACTCACCACGTTCCGCTCGAAAGATGCATCTCGGTTCTGGGTGAAACTCCCCTCTTGGCACAAGAAGGGTCAGCCCCTTTCCATCACTGTGTCGTACAGTGGCGACATCATTGAACGATATCAGGACTACACCGTGTTGAAGACGTCGCTCGATTGGATCCCATCACACTCGTATTTCCATAAAGCACTCTACGACATAACGTTCTCCTATCCTTCATCGATGACGTTGCTCTCGCTCGGCGAACAGAAGTCGATCAATACCGTTGATCGCACAACCACGAGTCGTTGGGTGACAACCATCCCGAACACTAACAACTCCTTCCATATCGGTCTCTTCAAGAGCAGAGAGCTTGAGACGACCAAGGAAACACCAACGGCCACGTTGCACTACAATACCAAGGACCAGGTAGATGCTGTTGCCTTGGATGTTCAACAATCATTGTTGTTCTATTCTCGACTCTTCGGTCCTCTCTCGATCAGCCACCTGAATGCAACAGAACTTCCGGGAAATCACGGCGAAGCATTCCCCGGACTCTTACACCTATCGAGTTATGCGTTCTTTCGTGCAGAGGATGCATCAACGGATGATTTCTTTGGCGAACAGTTCACATCGCACGAGGTAGCACACCAATGGTGGGGTATCAGCGTGAAGCCGATGCTCTACCGGGACCGCTGGATCTCAGAAGGATTTGCTGAGTACTCATGCCTCATGTATTCCCAGTTGGCTGCGCAGGAGGGAAAAAAGTTCTTTCGTTTGCTCGATGAATACCGAGATCAGATCATGTCGTTCGGCAAGAAAGCACTCGGTGAGAATCTCGCCCCACCCTCTGTAGCACTTGGTCATCGCGTAACGTCAGGTGCAGGAATCAGCGGCGGAAATGCTTACAATGCCTTTGTCTATTACAAAGGGGCATGGGTTCTTCACATGCTTCGGAACATGATGATCGACCTCAGGACCATGAAGGAGGATGTCTTCCTTACGGTCATGAAGGAATTCTACGTGAAGTACAATGGTAAGCGTGCATCAACGGCCAACTTCCAGCGCACCATTGAGAACGTAACTGGCGCCGACTTGCAGTGGTTCTTTGATGAATGGGTCTACGGCAACCAGCTTCCTACCTACACCGTTGCATGGAAGAAAGAGGCACTTCCAGCGGGACAATGGAAGGTTACGCTGCGTGTGAAGCAAGAAGGTGTCTCGGATGACTTCACAATGCTTGTGCCGGTGAAGGTTGTTGGAGATGACAAGCAGCTCACACGCATGCGCCTCCAAGTGACCGGCAAGGTCTCTGAAGTTGTCTTACCGCACTTTTCTTTCGAACCGGACGATCTGATCTTCAACGATCTGTCTTCTGTCCTCTGCACCGTAGAGACTGAAAAGTACTAGCTGCCACTCGATGGTAGGAATGGGATCAGCGACTGCGCGAAGTGCCGGATGTTGCGCGTTTGCATCCAGATCGTACCCGGACCGCTGAACATACAGACAAGACCTTCTCCACTGGCAAAGGAGCTGAAGAGCCCCTTCGCCGCTGTTTTGATGGAGTATTGCATACCATCGGTGAAGGCCACGATATGTCCAGTATCAACAACGTACGGCTCACCCGGACCAAGCGTCTTCTTGTAGATCGCACCGAATCCATTGAGAAAGAGCGGTCCGGACCCTGAGAGAACACTGAGGAAGAGATCTGTGCCCGCCACGAGTGACTTGATCGAACCTCTGGCACTGATCGTAAGATCGGGGCTGCCAGCGAGGTAGGCACCACCGTAGGCAAGGATGGTCTCATTGTTCAGATCCAGCTGCATGATGTCTCCGGGTGCAGACGGGGCTAGGTAGAGTTCGCCCGGACCGTGGGCGGCAGTGTACATCGAGGCAAAGATCGACTCTCCGCCGACGGCGGCTTTGAGTGTTCCAAGAAGCCCCTTACCTGCAGACTTCGTCTCCAGTTCGATGGTAGGTGTCATCGACAACATCGCACCCGGCTCGGCTCGGAATCTCTCGCCCTGTTGCATATCCACGCGCAGGGAGGCGTAGACGGGACCATTCTCGATCGTGAAGTTCATCTTATTCTCCGTTATAGATCACGGCACCGGAGGCCACATAGGCCTCGAGCACCTTCATACCTTCATTTCGCAGAACATCGCGAGTCACTGAGATACCTTGCGATGTGTAGTGTTCGATCCAATCCTGTGGTTTGTTGCCTTCGTTGAAGCCGACCGCACGAACATCTTCATCACGTACACAGGAAACCACTCGCTTGATACCGGCCCATGGTATAGCGCCCATACACATCGCGCATGGTTCTGCGGTGATCACCATTGTGAACCGACCGCGTTCTGCCAAGGCCCACGTGCCGAGTCGTTCACTTGCCATCATGATCGTTACGATCTCCGCATGAAAAACAGCGCAGTTCAACGACGTAACAAGGTTCACACCCGAGGCGATCACGCGGTGATCTTCACTGACAAGTGCTGCTGCGAATGGTCCGCCCGTGCGTTCTTCGATGTTCCGCTGAGCGAGCGTGAGAACATATCTCATCGCCGATTCATCATCGGCATATTGAGGGGGCTTTACCAGCTCCATCCATTCAGGGAGTGCGATGTTCATCGAACGCGAACGCCGGTAGCCTCAAACGTGAGTTCTTGTTGGTCGCCCTTGATCTTCTCGATCTCCTTCTTCGACTTCCCGGCATCCTCTGCATAGTGTCGGGCATCGGCCTCACTGAGCACATCTTCTTTGAGCATTCCTTCAGCAACGATGCGTTTACCGGCAAGATCCTTCGGCATAAAGAAACTATAATCCTTGAAGGTGACGCGCACCTTGGTTGTTCCGTCGGCAAGGATCATCCAGCACCCCTTTTTCTGACAGACTTCCTTCACCATCGCCGTTACGGCGATCGGTGCATTGAACTTCTTCTCTGTAACCGCACGAGAGAGGGAGAGAACCGTGGACGCCTTCACCCCGGCACCATATTCTTGACCCTTTTTGGCAGGTGCTGGGTCTTGTAGAGTGAATGCCATTACGACACATGCGATGAGCACAGAGAAAAATGTCTTCATAAGGGGGCGTGATGTTGTGTACAGATCAATGACGAACTTACATATTCGCAGACGAACAAGGAACACCATGCGTATTGTCATCCAACGTGTCAGCTCAGCCCACGTAGACGTAGACTCCATCACGGTTGGTCGGATCGACCGGGGCTTGTTGGCCCTTGTGGGCATCACCCATACAGACAACTCCATGAACGTGGCGTGGATGGCTGAGAAGCTCCTCGCCCTGCGCATCTTTCCCGATGCTGAAGGGAAGATGAATCTCTCCATCAAGGAGACAGGAGGGGGCATCCTCCTCGTCTCACAATTCACACTCTACGGAGATGTGTCCAAGGGCACAAGACCATCATTCGTCGAGGCCGCACGACCGGAACATGCCCAGCCCCTCTTCAACGAACTCATTCGCCGCATTGAGGATCTCTCCCGAGACGCTCAACAACCGATCACTATCGCCACTGGCGTCTTTGGTGCCATGATGGACGTGCATCTGGTGAATGATGGTCCGGTGACCTTGTGCCTTGACAGGTAGCTTTTTAAGCGCCTTTTTCAAGCGCCTTCTGCAAGCGCCTTCTGCAAGCGCCTTCTGCAAGAGACTTCTGCAAGCGCCTTCTTCAAGAGCCTTCTGCAAGCGCCTTCTTCAAGAGCCTTCTGCAAGCGCCTTCGTTAAGCTATTCGGGGGCGACAATGAAGGTGCCGGACTCAAGGATACGTCCGTCCTGGGTGCGGAGGAGGAAGCCGTACATGCCGGGGGCGACGCGTTGGTTTGAGCCGCTGCGGAGATTCCATCGGTAGCGGGTCGACGTCGGATCTAGCTGTGCCGTAAGCATTGTACTCCCCATCTCGCTGTAAACGATCAGATCGTTTACTTCAGTTCGGCTACTTGACAAAATGAACTCAGCCCACTCAGTTGCTGGATTTGGGAATGAAACGATTCCAATACTATCAACAGCTGTATCTATGTCGGGGGGAGGTGCGACTGGAGGCAAAGGCGTTGTAACGTAGAAAGTATCCAGCCCAGTTGTTCTTAGAATGGCCTTGGCATCAAGTATGTGCAGCACCGTATCCGTAGCGTTCCAAACCAACATTCGGGATCCCGAAGTGTCAAAGACCAACCTAGACAAACGTCCTCTGAGGACAGTTCTCCCGGCTGTATCGCCTGTTGCTGAGTGAAGGAAGATGAACAGTGTTGAATCCAATTTGTTTGAATACAGTTCCTTCGTGCCTAAAACAAGACTCGTGTGTGGAACGGCTTGCACGTTGGCTGGGAGCTTCCTTGATCGCACCAGCTCATAAGTTCGGCCGTCGAAGATACCGCTCCCCGACCACAGGTAACGTCCTTCGTTCACAAAGAGCATCGACTCCGCGGGAATAAGTAGTGTGTCACCGCACAAACCAGAACCGCCGTTTTTTCGCCAGACGCCACCATTTGTGACTGCATGGACAAACAGCGGATTGTCCTGTGAAGGATCAAAAGCAACGCAATTGAAGTAAGCATGGCACCCAGAACGCATACTGGAGCCTGGCTCACCTACAACGAGTTCAGATTGATATTGATATCGATTTACGTAGTCCGTCGTAAACTCAAAGAGTGAGATGCGACCATGCCGACGATCAATATGTCTCTGGAAGAATACTGACTTAGAACAATTCGGTGTGTATGTCTCAAAACGCTGTTCAACCTCAGTCCAGTGGAAGCCGTCAACGTCCAAGAACCTATGAGTCCAACGCTCGAAGAAGTACCAATTTTCCTGTCCACCCGGAAGCTTCTCGCCTCCTTGAGTGTATCGACTAAATGCCAACTTGTCGTTTGTGGCAAATGATACAACTTGCGACTGCATCCAGTCTACGAGTGGTTTTTCCACAAAGAACAAACTATCGCCTTCCAAGTCAGCTATGATGTTATGTTCACCACACGCAGCGATTCTGCGACCAGACGGTGAGAGATCATAATTGTAGCTTTTGGGAAAACGCCCCGTCCACAATGCATGGGCAACCGACGGAAGCGTATCGACGACGATCGTTGTATCAAACGTTGAACGAACACCAGATCGATCGCTGACTTCCACCCTCATTTCATGTGTACCTGCGGGTAAGAATGCGAGCCCATTCTTCGGTGGAACTCCATTGAACACTATTCCGATCCTAAGACCAGCGTTGATCGGAATCGGACTAAATACGGGGGTGAAGGTAGTGTGCTCCGTGTACCGAACAGGTTTGATCGGTTTGGATAGGTGGACCTCGTTCTTAAGCTTTGAAGCTATGTAAACGTTTATGATAGTGTCCCTCGTGACCACCACCTCACCTGATGGCGACATTTTGAACGAATGTCGGCCTTCGAACATTGGTTGACTGTACAGATTCGCCTCAATGAACTGCTTTTCTTCAGTTTCGATATCTGAAATGACCAAATGAATTCTCGGGCTAAGACGACTGTCTTGTACATGCTCGTATCCAATTGTTCGCATACCATTATCACAGATAATGCCTCTCAGGGTCATCGGGAATTGCGTTATGGTCTGACCTGAACACAGATCATAGGTAATTCCGTTAGCTAGATACTCATTTGTACCAGGCAAGAACTGGTGTATCATGGATTCATCTGATGACGGGATAGCGAACTTACATGCCTTAGTGCTAGAGTCCACAGAGTACCAGCTATTATATCGCTCGTCATGAACGTCACCTCGTATTCCGACCCACCTACGCCCATAGAGGTATGACGCGAAGGCATCATCAATGCTGAAGCTGGCGTAAACGAGATTGTAGTTGGTGATCCGACTGCTCGACTTTGCCTTGCGATTCAATAGGATTCCGCTCTCCGTGACAATAAATCGACCACCTTGACTGATGCAAAGAATTCGATAGGCATACTTATCGTTGATCAGATTGATCGGCACATTGAGCGTATCACTTCGCTCCAATACTCCATCGTCAGAGAAATCATAAACTGTAACGATAGACGATGCTGTATCAGTCTTAACATGTAGCAGCGTCACCCCCTTCTTATGTTTCGGCAGACAGATCCCATAGATGTTGAATGGTACCGTCCATACACGTTGTACAGCTCCAGTATAGGCATCAAGGATTCTTACACTATCATTCCGTGCAGTTACAACCGTTGAATCGCTAACATCATACAACCACCCTATGGACATTTTCCACGAAGGTTGGAGAATCGCACCTTGCGACCATACATCGGCGACCGTGATCACCCAAATGAGGCAAAGCGCCGAGCATTTTACAATTCGAATCATGTCTTTGGATCCATTATGCAACCTACAACATAGCCCACTACCGCCTACTACACACCTTGTTGCTGCGCCTTCTACAAGCTACTCGGGTGCGACGATGAAGGTGCCGGACTCAAGGATACGTCCGTCCTGGGTGCGGAGGAGGAAGCCGTACATGCCGGGGGCAACGCGTTGACCGGAGGAGGTAAGGAGGTTCCAGTCAACGTAGGTAGACCCCTCTGCAGCAAGTGTATTCCATTTACATACGCCCATTAGATCGCGCACTTCAAGCTGGAGGTCTTCGTGCGATGCAGGACGATCGAATCTAACGACGTTTGAGGCAGGGTTAGGTCGAGGCGCATGCGGAACGGCTGGGTCACGCTCTGAGACTGACGTGGGTGAATCGAGATAGTACTGTTCAAGACCATTGTCCTTGATCATGGACTCAAGGTCGAGCACTTCAACCTCTGCTGGATAGCCTCGCGAGATGAGCAGTCGGCGACCTGAGGTGTCGCATATGATCGAACCAATAGAAGCCCCATAGTGGATAGTCGCAAGTGGGCGGGTGTCTAGTGCCGAGTAAAACACGAGATCTGTCGGCGATGATTGTGGTTGTGCAACGGGGCACAGGACGAGACTTGAGTGGGGCACCGCAATGCAATTCTCTTGCAATGAGGATGCAATGATGTTGCGCCCAGTTTGCGAATCATACGTTCCGTCTCGTGACCAGAGGATCTTTCCATCGTGCACAAACATCATCGGAATCGCTGGCAGGCCGATCAGTCCCAAACAAGTTCTTGACTGACCATCGATTCGTCGAGATGTGCGTGTTTGCGGTGCATTGATCGTAAGCGTACCGATCAACAACGGACTATCTGTTGATGGATCAGCCGCTACAAATCGTGGAGAGTAAAAACATGGCTTTTCAGAAGTAAGTGACGTATCGGTTACCACCCACACAACACTATTGGAGTCACCGTCAAATCCACCCGTATAGAATAGACCGCGACCTC
>Ga0154020_10004274_pt1 | contig 17048 bp, 8 predicted proteins | sample Klosneuvirus_201_FD_109709 | JGI IMG/M metagenome (GOLD analysis project Ga0154020, IMG submission 109709) | Active sludge microbial communities from wastewater, Klosterneuburg, Austria - Klosneuvirus_20160825_MG | ecosystem: Engineered > WWTP > Aerobic digester > Activated sludge | place...
CCGAACGCGGCGCCGCCAGCAATCGCAGCCACGTTGGTTAATCCTGCCGGCACATTGGTTTGCCCAAGATTGCCGGCGCCCCAAGCCGTCACAACACTGTTCCCGCTCAACGCGAGATTGAATGCACCCCGGCTCAGCGCTGAAACCGTGTTCGTCAAATTCGGCGGCACATTGGTTTGGGCGCTGGCGTTGGCACCCCACACCAAAATCCTTCCCGCCACTCCACTGTTCACGCCGTAAGTGGCCGCCAGCTTTTCACCGATGCCGGTGATTTCGTGCGGATTCAACGCCCGGTTGTAGAGTTGGATTTCGGCGATGTCCCCATTGAAGCACAATGAACCCGCTGTCATGGCGCCAATCTGGAAGTTGTAGTTGCCACGCGCCGCCGTGCAGAGAGAACTTTGCGACGCCACCACCACTCCGTCCACATACAAGGTCACCGTTTCGCCCGCGCGGACATACAAGGCGATGTGCGGTCGTCCGTCGGTGACGTTCCCGCCGTAGACGCCCAAGTCCGACCCACACCCGCTGCCGCCCCCGCCCAATCCCGCGCCCAACTGGGTTCCGTTGAGGCACAGCGCCCAATCCGCCACGATGTTCGGCTGTTCGCAACCCAGCAAACCGGTGGTCTGATAAAACGAACTCGAAACACTGCCCGGCGTGGAAGTCTTGAACACCACGGCCAGGGTGAAACTGCCGGCGGACGAGACCGCGCTGTTTGTAGCAGCAACGGTTAGATACTGACTGCTCGCACTGACGAAACGCACCACCTTGTGCCCGTTGAGAACATTGGTGTAAACGCGGGGCTGATTCGCCGCCGAACCCTGAACAGCAATCTTGCCGCCCACTGCATCGGCCCAACTGGCTACCGCTGACCCGTTGCTGCCGGCCAAGCTGTCAGCCACCCAGCGGCTCACAGGTTGCGGATTGGTCGAAGAGATTCCATCCGCCTTGAGCACGAGGCTGTTGTTCTGCCCCGCTGAAATCGCCACCGCATGCATCAGCCCGGCTGGCACATTGGTCTGCCCGGCGTTGTTGTATCCCCAAGCGGCGAGCGACCCGTCCGCCTTAAGCGCGACACTGTGACCAAACCCGGCAGTCACGGCGACGACGTTGGACAAATTCGCCGGCACATTGGTTTGACCGAAGGCATTATCACCCCAAGCCACCATGGTTCCGTTGGCCTTAAGCGCCAAGTTGTGGGAGCTGCCCGCGGCGATCGCAACGACGTTGCTCAATCCGGCGGGCACGTTGGTCTGGCCGAGCGAATTATCGCCCCACACGGCAACGATGCCATTCGCGGTGAGAGCCAGACTGTGTTGAAGCCCGCCCGCCACCTCCACGACGTTGCTCAATCCGGCGGGCACATTGGTTTGACCTAGCGAACCAAGCCCCCAGGAAACCACCATGCCATCGTTCTTCAACGCCAGTCCGTGATTGTCGCCGCAACTGACCGCCACGATGTTGGTCAATCCGGGTGGCACATTGGTCTGTCCCACATCGCCCTGCCCCCAACTCTTCAGTCGGCTCCCCACGGTAAACTGCTTGTCCGCGCCATACGCCACGCCCAACGCGTTGCTCGCCGCCACGCGGTAATGGTAAATCGTCCGCGCCGCCAGGCCGCTGACCGGCGCTTTCACCCACACAACAGAACCGCCCGCTACGTTGGTCGCCGCACTCACGGAGCCATAACTGGTGTTGGTTCCCCACTCCAACCACGCCAAGGTGTTCGTGGCATTGGGCACGACGAAGCCCTCCACAGTTGCGCTCGTCGTGGTGATACTCCGCGCTGATTTCGTGACCGCAAGTGGACGTGCAGCAACGCGGTTGTAGAGCAGAAACAAATGATCGGGGCGCACCAAAACGTATTTGTTCGTATCCAATGCACTGGCAACGGTGCGGAGGTCGGTGGGTGTTATATCCCAGACGTTGCCTTGCGCCGCCAGGAAGAGCGGCGCGCTGCCATTCCAGTTTCTCGCGGCGTTGGTGATACCGTAAATGATGTCGTTGGTGGATGACGAGTAAGCCGGTGATAACCCAATTGTGCAAAGCCCGAGGTTCACCGAGTTGTAAGCCCCGCCGCTCTGATCAGTCAGGCCCAACAACGATGGACAATTTGTCGCGAAAGCGCGGGCAACACCCGTGGTCACCTGGTCCCAAATCGTGATCACCCGCAGCCCGGTGCGTTTGTGGTAAGGCTCCGAGACCTTCGCGAAGGCCGCCGTATTGGCCGCGCTCCACTTCTGCATGTGCGTGTATCCGGCGCCCGATGGACCGGCGACGAGACAGTCATTCTTGGTCGCCGTGCTCCAGTAGAAATCAAGCATGGCCGGGTCCATGTCGGCCGCGAGCGGACTGACCGTCCAGCCGATGGGGATGCTGCCGCGCGCGGAGTTGTCCCAGCGAATCTTCATCGCGTGCTGCATATACTGGATGTTGTCGCCGTCGCTGAGGATCAGCGCCACATAGACCTTGTTCTGCAACGGAGGCGGAGGCGGAATCTCGGGAACATTGATGGTGTGGCGAACTCCGCTGAAGACCGAAGCGTTGAGCATGAAGTCGCTCGCCAGCACGGGAATCCCGTATTGATAGATCCAGTTCAAGCCATTGGCTTCACTCGGCCACCAGCCGGCGTAAACACCCTGCGCCGGGGTCATCTCGGAGAGGAACAACGCCAGCACGGATTGATCGGTGAAGTTCAGCGTAGCCGGATCAAGCCAGACCGTCGCCGACTTCGTCGCGACAATATATTCGCGGAAATGCCCGTGCACGTTCGGGTCCATGCCCGAGATGATGCGATGCGAACATTGCGGCCAGTAGTTCGTGTAGAGATACCGATAGACCTGATATTTGTCCGTGAACCGCCCGCGCAAATCATCCAGGACAGGCAGGCTGTAAGGCGCGTTGGTCAACGTCGCCAGCAGGATTGGGTCGCAGATCAGCGCATTGCTTACGCCCGCGATGGTCGTGGCCAGATTGAGCGTGTGCGGCTGATTGGTATCCGTGACGACCAGCCCAGCTAGATTCGTCCGATACTTGAGAATCGTGCTGTAGCCGTTGACCAGTGTGTAAGGGAGGTTGTGCAGGTTGAGCCAGGTGAACGCACCCTCCTGCCCGCCGACCACACACGCGATCCGCGGCTGGGTGCGGTTCACAATCCCCTCCAGCGATGCAAACAAATCGCTTTCCGCACCGCTCACGGACGACACGTCAATGCAATCCAGGACCGGCGCCGGCGATGAAAACGCGGGGAGCAACTGATTGGTGGGCCAGTTCAGTCCGTCACCCCGCATCTGTGCCGGCCACAAGATGACAGCGGCAAGCAGCATCACGCCGACCGACCCGACGAAATTGCGTGATGCTAAATGGCGCGTCATGCTTCATTCCTCATCACATCACGAGCGAATCACGACCCCGTCGAGAAGCGATAGATGATGGTGTTGCGATACACCTGCCCCGGTTTAAGGACCACGGACGGAAAGCCTGGCTGGTTCGGCGAATCGGGATAATGCTGCGGCTCCATGCAGAAGCCATTGCGGAACTGGTAAACCCAGCCGCCCTTGCCGGTGATGGTCCCATCCAGGAAATTGCCGGAGTAGAACTGCAATCCCGGCTCGGTGGAAAGCACCTCCAGCACGCGACCAGTTGTGGGTTCAAGCACCCGCGCCATCAGGGCCAACTTCCCCATCGGCTTCGCGATGACCCAGTTGTGATCGTAGCCGCCGCCGAACTTGAGCTGTTGGTTGTCGTCCTTGATCCGCGCGCCGATGGTTGTCGCCTTCCGGAAATCAAACGGCGTTCCCGCCACCGAAGGCAGTTCACCGGTCGGGATGAGCGTCTCATCAACCGGCGTATATTTGTCCGCGTTGATCATAACCTCATGGCCAAGGATGTCGCCCTTGCCCGCGAGGTTGAAATAGGAGTGCTGCGTGAGATTGACGACGGTGTCTTTGTCAGTCGTTGCGGAGTAGTCGAGCCGCAAGGCATTGTCCCGCGTCAGCGTGTAAACCGCCGAGACGGTGAGCGTGCCCGGGTAACCTTCCTCGCCATCCTTGCTCACATATTGCAACTCCAACGCGGGCCCTTCCGGACTCATCGTCGGCTTGGCAGACCAGACGACCTTGTCGAATCCCTTGAGACCGCCGTGCAGTGCGTTCGGACCATTGTTGGTGGCAAGCGTGTAAGTCTGTCCGTTCAGCGTGAACTTCCCCTTCGCGATGCGGTTGCCATAGCGTCCGATGAGCGAGCCAAAATATGGCGTCTCTTTGAGATAGCCCGCGAGATTGTCATAGCCCAGCACCACATCGCCCAGTTTCCCATTGCGATCAGGAACTTTCAGCGACGTTACGATGCCGCCGTAGTTGCAAATCGTCGCCTCAACACCGTTGGCATTGCGGAGCGTGTAGAGTGTCACCGGCGTGCCGTCGGGCATGGCGCCGAAGGGTGCTTGCGCAACGTTGCCACTGGTTGGCGACATCGAGGAACAACTCACGAGCAAAGTTGTGCAAGCCGAGATGGTCAGGAGTAAAAGTCCGCGCTGGTATGGTTTCATGGTTTCTGGTGTGTGTTTGAACCGCTTCAGTTGAATTCATTTCACATGGGCCACCTTGCTGGCAGCACAGCAATGGGACTTCGTGCGAATGATCGAACGGAAGATAGTGAGCTAAAGCCCAGTCGTCGTGTCACATAATCGTGTGACACTCGAACAACTGGGTCCGTGGCTGCGGTGGCGAACGCGTGCTATTGCACCTTCACGTTGGCGAAACCGAGGTCAACGTATTGGCCGCCTTCATTCTGCCGGCAGTGGATGGCGATGAGGTTTTTCCCGGGCTTCAGCGCAGCCTTGGCCGCGGGCGGGAGTTCGAACATGTCGTATGACGTCGTCCAACCCGACGTCTTCAACGCGAGAACACCGTTGAAGTAAATTTCCGCATCCTCGTCGTGATGCAACCACGCTTGGATATCTTTCAGGTCGTTCGCTGTGAGCGACACCTCGCGGCGCATCCAGATGTTGCGCGTGTTCCAAAGCGTCCGGACTTTCCCTCCGGGCGTAGCCATCGTGCCAAAGCCAGATTGCCCTTCCTTCCAAGCCGAATCGTTGAAACCCGGCTGAAACCAATCGGAACTGGGTTGGGCCGTGGTGTAGCGCCACGAAGCAGGTGCCTGGTCGGCGGCGGCGACAATCGTCGTGATGACCGGACGCTTCGGAATCGCCGCCCACTTGGCCGCCTTCGTCTGATCACGACGCGCCCACTTCGCCCAGACCGCCTTGTCATACATCATCTGCAGGAACACGCCACCGACAACAGGTCGCGCAGTGAACCCAACCTTGCGTGCATCCCGCGTTTGATACCAATCCGTCATCGGCGAGCGATCCGGCGTCTCATTCAAGAAGTTGAGCACCGGCGCGACCAAAGCTTCAAAGTCCGCGCGATCTTGCGTGAGGGTTGCGGTCCAGAGAATCCAATCCAGCTTGGTGTAGGGTTGGCGGTTGTCCAGCGGGATGCCGTAGCGGTTTTGCGTCCGCTTGTAGAAATCCATTTCCTTGCGCCACGTCTCCGCCGGCCAGAGGCCCAGGCCGAGGATGCGGTCCCAGGTGGCGTTATACTTCTGGCTCCACGACCCGGCCTTGTCGAAGGCGAGGCGATAGTGATCGCCGCTGTCCGCCTCCTTCACCCAGCGCTGCGCGAATTCTTTGGCCACGCCCGAATACTCTGCGGCTTTGACCTTGTCCCCGCGCATTTCGCACAACTTGGCGAACGAACCGAGGCCACAGATCGCCTTGGCGCTCAAGTTCACGTTATGCGCCATGTGGCCCGCGAAATCATCCGTGCAAAGCTGGTTCTCCGGATCAAAACCCTTGTCCTTGAGATACTCGGCCCATTGCTCGAGCTGCTTCCAATACTTCCCGGCGAAATCCGCGTTGCCGTCCATCTGCGCGACCGCCGCCATGAGGATGAGCAGGTTGCCGCTTCCCTCGACGGGCATCTGGTTGTTAACGCCGTTTTCGCCGTCGCCGTAAACCTGGCCATTGGCCAGCGGATAGGTGCCCAAGTCGTGCGGCGCAAACGGGAATTTCCAGCGCTCGCTCGCCGCGTAGTCCATGAACGGCACCAGAAACGACTTCGCCACGGATGAGCCGAACAACAGGAACTGCGGCGCCATCGGATAAAACACGTCGGACGTGCCAATGCAGCCATTGGAATGGTTCTCCTTGCAGAACGAGAGCGGCTGGCCGTTCGCATCGGCGACGAATTTACCGGCGGCGAAACATTGCCGGTAGGCGAGCGCGCAGATCTGCGCATACTTTTCGCCGCCCGCCTTGGTGACGTCGGCCATGAGTTCCGCATCGAACTTCTCGCAGCGCTTTTGAAGTGATGCGTATTCCTTCGCCGACGCCTTGAGCAGATCGGCCGCCTCCCAGCCATTGCGACGCCAATACGGGCGTAGATTCTTCTTCATGTATTGGATCGAGTAAATGTCGTCATACGCGAGCATCAACCAGCACGAAGCAGATTTGGCGGCCGTGGCGTTCATCTCGAACATGAAAGCGCTGGTGAAGGCATCCCCCGCCCCGGTATTCGGAGTGATGAAACTGAAATCTCCATTCAACCCGGACTTTGCGAAACTCGCACTCAATACTCCACGAGGTGACACGGATTGATTCCCCGCACCCTGCTTCGGTGCCGCAACATACAAATAGCCCCAGTCGATCCGGATATCGTCACCGCGCTTGGCCAGGATTGGCTGCTCCACCGAACCCATTCGCAGCACATTCAGGCCGGCTACTTTCTCGCTCGAATGGGTCACTTGCTGACGCCGTTCATTGATGGTCAGTTCGGACGATGCATCGAAATACACCTCAACCTTGTGGTTCCTACCATCGGCGGACTGCGCCTCCCATGTGAGATAAGTCACCGGGCGCGAGAGGAGATCAATATCCTCCGGCAAAGCAGGCGTCATGAACGTGAGCGTCAACTTCACGGCCTCGCTGGCAAACGAATAGATGGTGCGCGTCGGCAACACTTCGAGCTTGGTTTGCGGCAGCGCTGGAATATCCGCCGGCTCCTTGCCCATCAAGCGATAGGCCTTGCCATCAACCCGCACCAAACTGGTCAGGCGATGCGGCTTGCCGGTCCAATGCGTTGTGTCGGCGTCAGTCAGCTTGTCGGCTGGCGACCAGATACTGAAATACGGATCGCACGCGACCAGCGGCACGGAGGGCGGGCGGAGTGGCTGAACCGCAGAGTTGACGGCGGGTGCTGCGCTGGTGGAAACGGCTCCAATACCAACCGCGCTCAAACCAACCAATACTAACACTGCAATGGATCGCAATTTAATCATATTACACTTTTAGTTCGCTGCCCAAAATGAAAGTCCAAACATGCTGGATGTTGGCCCGCCGAAAAACCTCCCTAAACCGCAAAGGCAGCAATTTCATAGCTGCACTAAACCGATCAACGGCCGCGGGATCTTGAACGCAGTTCTTGAATTATCTTGGCAGCATTCGCGTCGCCCTGCTGTGCCGCTACGGACGCCTTAACCATCAAGGCCTGCCGCTGCTCTGCAACTGCCTGTTGCTGCTCCGGAGACAGTTGGGCCGCCAAGAGTTGATCCAAGCTTGCCTTGGCTTTTACAAGGTCGTTGCTGGCTAACGCCGATTTTATTTCTGCATAGTCCGCTTTGAGCGCTTCGGGTGCAGTGTCAAAGGACTCCTTCGCCACTTGGATGGCCTTATGGGTCGCCGCTTGCTGACCGTCCCCACACCCACAAATTCCCAACAGCGCCACCACCGCCATCAATTGACAGGATTTCTTCATGGCTACATTCAAAGGCTTATTCTGATTCCACTCCTTACTGTTCCAACGCACTGTTGTATGCCGGTGTCACGGTCCAAGTGAAGGTATTGTGCGGTTGGTTGTCATTGTTCCAGCGACGGCGCCACGGCGCATCGGCCGCCGGGTTTATGACATCGTTGCGTTTCGGTGACTCGACATGCCCGTCGGCGAACAACAAGTCCGTCCGGTAATTGTGCCGGTTGGAGGGACGTTGGGGGTGCGGCCAAACATCATCCTGCACATCCATGTTCGCATTGAAATTCATGCCGGTCTTGACCGCTGGAAGATCGCCTATCGCAATCATTTGGCTCGAGGAAACAACGTCCGATTCCTTCACCAGAAGCTTGGGGTCGTTGACATCTCCACCCAAACCAAGCCGCGTCCCCACCGCGCCAAACCCCCAGTCATTGTAACCGTAGGAGAAACGGGAAGTGTTCATGACCGCATATTTGTCATAACTACCATCGGGGGCTGTGCCACCCAAGGTGGAAAAAGGCGTCCCGGCAATCAAATTGACCGCCGGATCCCACGCACTTTCCGGCAATGCCGCAGGGCAGCGGAAGGCTGCACGATTATTCCCCATGTAGGTCAAGAGGCGTGGGGGCCAGACGTAGTAGTAAGTTCCTCCGTTCACCCAAAGGCAGCCAGTATAAAAACCGGTGTAATCACCCGCATACATGGACATCGCCACCCCCATTTGTTTGAGGTTGTTGATGCAAGATATCTGCTGTGCCTTCTTCTTGGCCTTGCCCAGTGCTGGCAGCAGCATCGCGGCAAGGATTGCAATAATGGCAATCACCACGAGCAGTTCAATCAAGGTGAAGGCTCCGAAAGAGCCGCGCTTGCAGCGCCGGTGGTTGGTGGGAATCATAGGTAAGCTCTCCGTTTAATGACTTGATGGGTGGGTAGAATTCGTTGCCCAGCGCACAACTGCCTTGCGGCAGCGTGCTGCATCCACCGCCAACAGGGTGGCCATGTGTTTCGCCGGAGAACGAAGTGGCATGCGTTGAAGCTAGACCGGAAAGGCCCAAACGTCCTGTCGCATGATTGGGTGACAGTCTGAGGGGAGCCTGCCAATCCAGCGATTTTACGCGTCATTTCGCGGGGGGGGCAGCCATCAAACCCGCGTCAATGTATTGTCCGCCCGTGGTTTGATGACAATGCACCGCCATCACGTTGCGGCCTGGGCGCAATGCCGCCTGGGCCTCAGTGTTGATGCGGACCACCACGTATCCAACCGTGTGCCCTTCCACCCGCGCCGCCAGCACTCCGTTGAGATAAACCTCCGCATCTTCATCGTGATGGATCACCAGATTGCATGAATTGGTGTGCGGCTCCGGCAACGTGAACTCCCGACGCAGCCAGATGTCTGAAGTCTTCCACTCTGTCCGGACCAGCGTGCCCGGCGTGCCGCTGATCCCAAAACCGCCCGGGCCCTCTTTCCAGGTCGAGCCATGGTGATCCATTTGAGTCCAGTCATTAGTTGGCTTCTCGGTCGCGTAGCGCCAGCGGTATTCGCCTTGCAGGGCGGTAGGCAACACCATCACCCCGGTGAACGAGGCGGGCTGGTGTGTGTTGGCCTGGCGCACTTTTTTTACGTCCACCTTCAACGTGTGCCGGTCGTAGGTGAGGAAGCCGTTGCACTCGGTCTCAACATCCGCGAGTTGCGTGTAAACGGCGGCGGCGAGGCCGTTCATGTTTTGCAGCTCCCAGACCTTGTCCACGAGCGCGCAGTATCGGCTCGTGAGTTTCTGCGCATCGGCCATGCCCTGATACCCCCACGCCTGCGACGACCACTTGTGCCCTTCCACGCTCAAACCCAAGCCGCCGAACTCCCCGATCACACCAGCGCGCGCCCCTTCAGGTGTGGGCACCGATGGTTCGGGATAGCTGTGCATGTCGATCACGTCGCCCGCCTTCGCGTCGGTCCAGCCGCTCGCGTTGTTCACCAGGCGCGTTGGGTCCACCGCTTTCATCCAGCGCACCAGCCGCTCGGTGTCGAACTGCCCCCAGCCCTCGTTGAACAACACCCACATCACGATGCTCGGATGATTCATCTTCTGATCCATCATCCGCTCCAGTTCCATCCGGAAATCCCGGCGACCTGCTTCCGTCGCGTTGTTGCCGCTCGGCATGTCCTGCCACACGAGCAGGCCGAGCTTGTCCGCCCAATAATACCAACGCTCCGGCTCCACCTTGACGTGCTTCCGGACCAGGTTGAAACCAAGCTGCTTCGCCGTTTCCAAATCATAACGCAACGCTTCGTCCGACGGCGCGGTGTAAAGTCCATCCGGCCAGAAGCCCTGATCCAGCACGCCCATCTGGAACATCTGCTGGCCGTTCAGGAAAAGCCGGCGCATGCCCTTCTCATCCACGCCCACGCGAATTTCCCGCAAGCCAAAATAGGTTTCCACTTCATCCACCACGTTCGATCCGCGCAGCAATCTGACCGTGGCATCGTAGAGCTGCGGCGTGGACGGGCTCCAGGAGCGCACCTTTGCCAGCTTGATGCTGGTTTCGGCACCCACGTCGCTGGAGGCGCGCCCCACTTCCTCCCCAAACAAACGGACGACCACCTCAACCGTCACATCCGCCGCCAGCGTGTCAGCCAGCGGCGTCACCCGCACCGCACCGGCGTTGAGATCCGGCACGAGCCGCACCGAGGTCAGATGCGACTGGGGCACTGGTTCCAGCCAGACGGTCTGCCAGATGCCGGAACTCGGCGTATAAAAAATGCCCTCGGGCTTGCGCGATTGCTTGCCGCGCGGCTGGTCGCCTTCCGTCGGGTCCTGCACCGCGACCAGCAGTTCGTTCTCGCGATCCCGGTTCAAATTTTGCGTGAGATCGAGACTGAAAGAATCGTAGCCCCCGCGGTGCGAGCCGATCATCCGGCCATTGAGCCAGACTGTTGCCGCCCAATCCACCGCCCCGAAATGCAGTTGCACCCGCTGTCCCCTCCACGCCTCCGGCACCGTGAAGTGCCGCCGATACCAAAGCGTGCTTTGCTCATCGAGCCGCTTCGCCACGCCCGACAAACGCGACTCGATCGGAAACGGCACCAGAATCTGCCCGGCGAATGTCTGCGGCGCACGCTGAGTGTCCGTCGTGATCGTGTATTCCCACAGGCCATTCAGATTCTGCCATTGGGGGCGCGCGAATTGAGGCCGGGGATATTCCGCGTGGACGTTGGTCGGCGAAACCGAAGCCGCCCAGCGCGTCAGCATGGGTGCCAGTTCCTCCGCCCGCGCGATGGGGCAAACCAGCGCCACGAGCATGGCCGCCAGCGCACGGCGCACGGACAATTTCCGCGATGTCGGGTGATTTATCACTTCCTGCCTGTTGATTGTCCTCCCGCCATGCCGCCCGAAGAGCCCAGAAAGCGCACGACCGCATCGGTGCGCGTGTGAACGTGCAGCTTCTCGTAAATACGCCGGATGTAGGTGCGCGTCGTGTCCATGCTCACCCCCAGTTCATCGCTGATCTGTTTGTAGGCGTAACCTTTCGCCAGACACTCCAACACCTGCCGTTCACGCTCGGACAACGCGTCACCCTCCTGCTTGGGCGGCGCACCCTCGCGGAAGGACTGAACCACCTTCCGGGCGATGGGGCCGGACATGGGCGAACCGCCGGCATGAACTTCACGGATCGCCTCCAGCAATTTCTGCGGTGCCGCACGCTTGAGCAGGTAGCCGCTCGCCCCCGCCGCCAGCGCCTTGAAGATACGCTCCGTGTCTTCATAAACGGTCAGCATCAGGATATGCGTGTCCGGCGCCAACTCCTTCAAACGACGCGTGCATTCGATGCCATCCATGCCCGCCATGTTGATGTCCATCAGCACCACATCCGGGCGCTCCTTGGGCACATTCGCCAAAGCGTCCTCCGCCGACGCGTAAGCGCTCATCCACTTGAACCCGCGCGCCGTGCGCAGAAACCGGGGAATGCTGTCCCGCAATCCCGCGTCGTCGTCCACCAAAGATACAGTGATTGTCATAATCGTTTTCTCGTCTACTCCATCGCCAGCGTTCTGTATGGCAGCGGACAACTCAATCGCACCGTGGTCCCCCGCCCAAGTTCGCTGACCGTCTCGCACCGGCCGCCCACCGCCTTGAGCCGCGCCTGCATGTTGATCAGGCCGTTGCGGCCAGTTTTGGAACGAGCCTCGCCAGTGGTGAAACCGCGACCGTCGTCTCGCACAACAATTTCAAACGCACCCTCCTTGAGGCTCATCTCGATGTTTACCTGTGACGGGTTGGCGTGCTTGAGGGTATTGCCCAGCGCCTCCTCGAAGGCGAGGAAGACGTTGTGGCGCACTTCCGCGGTAAGTTCAGCCTGCGGCAGGAACTGCGGCACGGTGATGTTGCAGTCCACGGCGGTTCGTTGGAAATATTCGCGCGCGTATTGCTCCAAATAACCGGCCAGATGTTCGAGGTTGTCATTGCGCGGGTTGACGGCCCAGACGATTTCATCAAGGGCCTGCAATAATTCCCGCGAGGTATCGGCGATTGCCGTCACGGTGGCGCCATCGTCAGCCGGGTTCCCTGCGCCCTGCCGGGCGACCTCGCTCAGAAATGAAATGCGCGTCAGTTTGGAACCGATCTCGTCGTGCATGTCCTGAGCTATGCGCGTGCGCTCGCGCTCCATGGCCCGGCGCTGTTCGGATTGCTTCAACTGCGCCCGCAACCGGCGCAGCGAAACATAGCGCACGATCAGCCAGATCGCCCCCACCAGGGCGACACCGCACAACGTCAAAAACCACCAGGCCTGCCAAAGCGGCGGCAGGACAATCAGGGCCACCGAAGCGCCGGTTTCATTCCAGACGCCGTCCGCGCTGCTGGCGATCACGCGGAAACGATAGCGACCCGGCAGCAACGAATCATAGTGTGCCGATCGCGAAGCCCCATTCTGCACCCACTCTGTGGACGAACCTTCCATTTTGTAGCGAAAGGTCGTCTTCTCGGGCGCGTTGAAGCTGATCGCCGTGAAATTAAAGTCCAGGCTGCGAATGCCCGGGCCGAGTTCAAGCGGCGCATCGGAGTTCCGCAATTTGCCAGGCGGGACATCCTGGCCATTCACGGAAACACGCTCGATCATCACGCGTGGGGCGGATGCCTTGATGTTAAGCGGGTCCACCAGCAACAAGCCGCCGCTCGAGGCGAACCACAGTGCGCCGCTGGGAGTGATCAGCGCCCCCGGCCAGCCATCCGCGCAACGCACTTCGCCCCCACCCTGGCCGCGCGCCGAGAGCACACTGGTCACCGAGTTGGCGCCGCCCGCCAGGAAGACCTGCACCTCGGACCCGCGCACCTGAAAGAATCCCCGGTCGGAACCGAACCAATAATTCCCCGACCGATCCTGGATGATTTCCCCGATGACATCGGAAGCGAGGCCATGCGTGGAGGCCAGGTTCAACCATGTGGTGCCAACGCGGCAGAATGCACCCGCACCAGCCGTGCCCGCCCACAGGCGTCCGCTTCGATCCTCCGCCAGACAACGCACGGCATGACCGGCCAGCGCGGGCGGTGTCGGAACCAAGACCAGCCGCTGCCCATCCCAGTTTACCAAACCACCGCCGTCGGTGCCGATCATCAGTCGCCTTGACTGCGTGAACAACAGGCTGCGCACAGCTTGTCCCGTAAGTCCGTCGGCCGCAGTAAAGCTGGTGATGTTCGTCGGCGAAATGCGATGCAAACCACCCACTCGTGTGCCGGCCCAAACGGCGTCCGAACCAGGTTCTACGGTGATCGCAGTGATCACGTCATCGCTCAGACCTTGCGCAGTGCCATAGCGCCACTGCCGGCCCCCAGACAGCCGCAGCAACCCCTGCCCCCAAGTGCCCACCCATAGCGCGCCGTTTTGATCCAGGCCAAGTGACAGGATCTGCATGGCCCCGTTGAATGGAAAGCCCGCCGTGTAGGACTCAAATCGCGTTCCGTTGAACCGCACCAACCCGGCGTCCTCGGTTCCAATCCACAAATTCCCGTTGGGTTCAGCCGCGAGCGCACTGAGCTTGGGCGAAACCAGCCCGTCATTGGCGGTGAAGATCTGCCATTGGCGCACCCGCAGCCGCACCAGGCCATTGTCACTCGTGCCGATCCAGAGATTTCCTTCGCGATCAGCGAACAAAGCCCGCACGTCGCATTGGTCCAATCCTTCACGGCTGCCGACGACATCGAAACGGCCCTTGTGGAAGCGGACCAGGCCGCGCCCGCTGGTCCCGATCCAGAACGTGCCATCATCCTGCTCGCAAATCGTCCAGACGCGGGAGGACGCCGGATCCAGCGAAGGGAATGCGTTGTAGCGCTTGCTCTGGCTGAGGTTGAGCAGAAAAGACGAGCTAAATGTCCACAAGTTGCCCGCACGATCTTCGTAGGCACCGCGCAGCTCGGCACCGCCTTCCTGTGGGATATTCTCATCACGGAAAGGTTCCACCTTGCCATCGCGCATCCTATAAACCTCGGAACGCGTCGTAATCCACATGACCCCTGACCGTCCGGAGTAAAGTGCCACCACCGCTTCGCCCGCACGGAGGGTGTCTGACGTGAAGGTGTCCAACCGCTTTTCCCGCCAGCGGTTCAATCCGCGTTGCGTGCCGATCCACACGGTTCCGGCTGCATCCTGCGCCAGACTGGTGACCGCATTGTCCGCCAGTCCTTCCACAGCGGTGACCTGGATGGCTGCATCGTCCTTCAATCTGAATACGCCCTTGCCCTGAGTGCCAACCCACAGCGCCCCGTCACCATCCTCCAGCAAAGCGGTGATGCGCGCCTCCTTCAAGCCCGACGACATTTCATCCCCGATGAGCGTGAAAGTCAGGCCATCGAACCGAACCAATCCGTCCGCGGTGCCCACCCACAAGTAACCATCGCGCGTCTGGAGAATGGCGCTGACGGTGTTTTGCGGCAGGCCCTGCTCCATCCGCCAGAAATCCACGACGTAGTCGGCGTCCCCATGATGTGGAACCACCGCCCCACCGGGAGCCTCGTCCTGCGCGTGCAGCAACGTCAGCCCACATAGGACAAAGGCCATCCCCACAAACCAACGCCCGAAGGTTGGCAGACAACGGCTCATGCGGTGTCGCGGGCGCCTCATGCGGGACGTTTGTGCCGGAGAATCACGGCATCAGTCTGCCCACAAGGACCGCAACGCGCAAATCCGGATGTGCACCTGGCCGAAAACAAATCACTCTGGTTGAGTAGTTCATTCTCGCGTCTGTCGCGCATTTTCCAAATGGAAAAGCCCGTGACCAGCAGAGCCAGTCACGGGCGTGAGAGAATTAAGTCTCAATTACGGATACGTCAGGCGATAGAACACGGTCGGGTCAGTGGCGTTGACCGGAATGGTCACCGAGTTCGTCGCTGCTGAACCCGCGACGTTGAACCAGTTGGTGGCCAAACCAACCGCGCGCGAGTTGGTCTGCACTTGCAGTGTCCAACCGGTGTGATCTTCCGGCCACGTCAGGGTCAGGTTGCCGCCGCTGTAGGAATTCGTCAGCGTCACGGGCGTTGTGGAAACCGGGCCGACCAACACGATGATGTTGCCACCCACCGCGAGGTTGTTGCTCCACGTCACTGAAGCCCCAGTCACCGTCAACAGATTGCCGTTGACCACAGGCTTGTTGAACAAGGTGAACGAGTTGCCGACCGCGAGGTTCGTTCCCAGGTTTGAAACATTCACCACGCCGGTGCCGGTGTTGGTCACGCCGCCCGTCACGTTCACCAAGTCGTTGCCATTCGTGCTCAACTCAACCGCAAGGTTGCCGCCGATGGTGAGATCGCCACCAACCGTGAGGGTTCCGACCGAGGTGCCCGGAGCAAGTGTGCCCGCCGGACCCACGGTGACTGAACCAGCGATGGTGCCGGTGCCGCCCAGGGCTCCGGTGCTGACCAGCGTCGATCCGGTGTAGGTGTTGATCCCGTTCAGGTTCAACGTGCCATTGCCGATCTTGGTCAACCCGCCATTGCCACCGCCGTCGAGGAGGGCCTGGCCGATGTTGATCACGTTCCCGCCGCTGTTGATCACTGCGCCGCCTGCCAGCACATTCGCGGTCGTCAAACCGGACATGAAGCTGGTGTTGGCGCCAGCGAGGGCGCTGAGCGTGCCGCCGTTGAAGTTCCAAGTGGCCGTGCCGCCGCCAACATGCGTGATCCGCTTGGCCGCAATCGAGCCGCCATTGAGATTCACCGTGCCGCTGCCGCCGCCGGAGGTGACGTCCAGTTCACCATTTAGAACCTGCATGGAACCCGTGCCGGAAACATTGAGGGTGCCGGTGCCGTTTTCGCCGACATTGAACCGGCTGCCGGAATTGACCTTGATGAGTGAACCACCGGAGAGGTTCCAGACGCCGACGCTGCCACCATTGCGTCCGATCACGCCCCAGTTGGTCACGATGACCGTGCCGCCGGTTTGATTCCAAGTGGCGTTGCCGTCGCTGCCGCAGCGGAGGTCACCACCACGGGCAACTACCGTGCCGCCCGACTGGTTCACGGTGCCGACACTTCCAACGGACTTCCCGATAAAGACTGCGTTGCCACTGGCCAGGCCATTATCCTGCACGGTCAATAAGCCGACACTGGTCCCCGTGTCGGTGATATTGAAGTCGGAGCCAACGATGAAACTTCCGTTGTCCTTGAGCAACACGGTTCCATTGCCGCCATTACCATTGCCAATAGAATTCCAATTGGCCGTAACCATCCTTCCTGAGTTGGCGATAACCACCGTGCCGGTGGCATTTCCGCCGCCGACTTGAATGCGGTTCCGCGAACCGAAGATGGAGTTGCCATTGATGTTGACTGTCGCCGCAGAATTACCATTGCGGGCGATATTCAGGTCATTGACGTTCGTCATGATGGAATTGCCGTTCATGGTCAAGATGGCAGTCGAGCCACCACTCTCACCAAAGTGGAATTCACCGGTGTTGGTGATTGCTGAATTGGTGAGCGTCAGGATCTGCGTAGCCAGATTGCCGACGATCCCATTGTCATAGCCGAACGACATATTGCCCACTCTAAGGGTTGAATTGTAGAGGCTCACACTTGAGGTGTTTCCGACGGTGCCGTTGCCACGACCCGCAGCGAACCAACTGCCAAGATGTAAACGGCGGCTGAAAAGTGCGGCGGGGGTCACTTGGGTGACAGGGCGGTTCAAAAGTGCGGCATCTTCAATAACCATGAAGCATGTATCGCAATATGGAAGACTGGAGCGAGATACGGA
>Ga0154020_10004276_pt1 | contig 17046 bp, 10 predicted proteins | sample Klosneuvirus_201_FD_109709 | JGI IMG/M metagenome (GOLD analysis project Ga0154020, IMG submission 109709) | Active sludge microbial communities from wastewater, Klosterneuburg, Austria - Klosneuvirus_20160825_MG | ecosystem: Engineered > WWTP > Aerobic digester > Activated sludge | place...
CAATCGGCGCGCCGGAAAGCCGATCGACGGCCGGGCCGCACATGACCGGGTGCGTGCAGGCCACGAAAATCTTGCCCGCGCCGAACTTTTTGCAGGCCTTGGCCGCGTCCACGATGCTGCCGCCCGTGGCAATCATGTCATCAATGATCACGCAGGCCTGGCCCTCAACGTTGCCGATCATGTCAAGAAATTCCGTCTCTTCGCCGCTCACGCGCCGCTTGTCCACGATGGCAAGCCCAGCGTGCAGGCGCTTGGCGTAGCCGCGCGCGACTTTGGAGCGACCCACGTCGGGCGCGACAATCGTGAAGGGCACGCCATCGAGGCGCGACTTGAGATCACGGAAATAATCAAAAAGCACGGGCGCGGCATACAGGTGATCAACGGGAATATCAAAGAAGCCCTGAATCTGTGCTGAGTGCAAGTCCATGGTCAGCACGCGGTCGTAGCCCGAGGCGCCGATGCAGTTGGCGATCAGTTTCGCCGAAATCGGCACGCGGCCCTCGTCTTTGCGGTCCTTGCGAGCGTAGCCGTAATAGGGAATCACGGCCGTGATGCGCTCGGCTGAAGCGCGGCGCGCGGCATCGCCGAACAGAAGCAGCTCCATCAGGTTGTCGTTGACGGGCGGGCAGGTGCTCTGGATGAAGAAGCAATCGACGCCGCGCACGTCGTCGAAAATCTTGACGTCGATTTCGCCATCGGGAAACTTCTCGATGCGCACGTTGCCCAGCGGCAATTCCAACGAGGCGCAGATCGCCTTGGCGAGCGCGGGGTTGGAATTGCCGGCGAAAACCTTGAGACCTTTGCTGCGTGCCATGATTGTGCACCCGTGGGAGCGCGCAAATTGCCTAGTCTTGGTCGCGTTGCCAATGGGATTTTAGAAGTGTCTTGGCCGGGCGAGTGATTCTCGTTCTCGCTAAGCGCGCAAAGGGTCGCCAAGAACGCCAGGTTTCTTGCTTCTACCTTGAGTCCCTCGCGACGCTTGGCGTTCTTTGCGAGAAACTGACCCCTACGACTTTTTCTTGAGCACGCGCGCGGGGATGCCCACGACAATCGTGTCGTCGGGCACGTCTTTGCCGTGGGGCACGACGGTGTTGGCGCCGGTCTGGCCGCGCTTGCCTACCTTTACGGGGGCGACCAGTACCGTGCCGCAGCCGATGAAGGCTTCGTCGCCGATTTCGGTCTTGTGCTTCTTTTTGCCGTCGTAGTTGGCGACGATCGTGCCCGCGCCGATGTTGACGTCTTTGCCCAGGGTCACGTCGCCCAGATAGGCGAGATGGCCGGCCTTACTTTCGTCGCCGATTTTGGCGTTCTTGGTTTCAACAAAGGCGCCCACTTTGCAGTCATTGCCGACCACGGTGCCGCTGCGTAAATGCGCGTAGGGGCCGATTTCGCAGCGTTCTCCGATTTGCACGCCCGCGTGAATCGCCGTGTAGGGATAGACCGTGGTGTCGCGGCCGATTTTCACGCCCGCTTCGATGTACGCGTTCTCCGGGTCGAGAATGGTCACGCCGCCTTGCATGAGTTGTTCCACGACGCGCGCGCGCGCGATTTTGTCGCAGGCCGCCAGCTCTTTGCGCGTGTTGATGCCCAGCACTTCGCGCGCATCTTCGCAGCACCAGGCCGCCACGGGCTTCTTGTCGCCCGTGAGCAGGTGAATCACGTCCGTCAGGTAGTATTCTTTTTGTGCGTTCGTGTTGGTGAGTTTGTCCAGCCGCGCCAGCAGTTCGGGCCCGTTGAAAATGTAAGTGCCCGAGTTGATTTCGTGGATGCGTTCCTGTCCCGGCTTGAGATCGCGCTGCTCGATGATCGCCTGCACGTTGCCCAATTCATCGCGCACGATGCGGCCGTAGCCCGCCGGTTTCTCAAGCACCGTCGTCAGTACGGTTGCCGCCGCGTGCGAATCGCGATGCGTTTCCGAAAGCCTCGCCAGCGTTTCAGCGGTCAGCAGTGGCCCGTCGCCGCACAGAACGGCCACTTGCTCCGCCCCCTGCAAAGCCGCGCTGGCCTGCTGCACGGCATGGCCCGTGCCCAGTTGCGGCTCTTGCGTGATGAATGTGAGTTTGTCAGCGGCGAATTCCTCGCGCACAGCATCAGCACCGTGGCCAACGATTACGATGATCTCTTTCGGAGCCAGCGCGCGCGACGCTTCCACCACCCAGCGCAGCATCGGCACCCCGGCAATCTCGTGCAGCACCTTGGGAGTGTCCGACTTCATGCGCGTCGATCTGCCGGCGGCAAGGATGACTACTTTGAGCATGAGCGCAATCTAGCAAGCCAAAGGCATCACGCGAAGACGCGACATGTCCAACGAAACCTTGGCGAAATTGAAAAAACGGCGAAGCGGACGCTGAGTCACGTCCAAACAAACGCGCCGTGCACCATCCTTCGCCCAGGCTTCAAATGGCAGGCGCCGAGACGGCGTGCCTCTTGAGCTATTCGCTGGCGCGATGTCGAGCCTTCACGGTGTGGTGGCGAGAAAGCGGAGCTTTGCGGAGCGGTCGGCATCGCGCGCGTTCATGGAGTGCTGTAGCATCCGGCCAGCCCATGAACGCTGAAACCGCCTACCTCTTCCGGCACGCGCTGCTCCGAGATGCCGCGTATCAGTTGCAGCTGCCCGGCGACCGCGCGCGGCTTCATGCGCTGGCGTTTGAAATCATCGAGCAAGCCTTTGGCGGTAGAGCACCCGAGCCCCCGCCGCTGGATTCGCCCAGCACCGCCACATTCAGGCGGCACGCCACAGATCAAGTTGCGCACGAGCTTGCCGGACATGCGCAACTGGCACAGCAGAATCCGGGCGCGGGGCGTGCCGCCATGCTTGGTGTGCAAAGACTCTACCTGCGGCGCGCTGCCGAGTATGCGGAGGTCGAGCATCGCAACCCGGCGGCCGCCCACGACTGGCAAACACTGGCGACTCTGGTGGACGGCAGCGACCGGGCCGAATGCCTGCGCCGTGCGGGAGTGATGCACAACAAGTCCGGTGTCGTCGCCACTGCCGAATTCTGTCTCGAACAGGCTTTGGCCGGCGCGCGCGCTTTCGCCAACCGACGCCTTGAGGGTGTCGTGCTGGGCAACACGGCGGAACTGTATCGCGAGACCGGACGTGTCGCACAGGCGGAGGCGGCTTACCAGCAGGCCCTGGCCATTCACCGCGAAGTAAAAAATGTGTGCTTTGATGGTATAGCGCTGGGAAGCATTGCAGCCCTTTACCGCGAAACCGGGCGCGTGACGCAAGCCGAGACCGCCCTCGAACAGGCGCTGGCCATTCACCGTGAAACTGGAAGCCGCACGCATGAGGGCATCGCGACGGGGAGCCTGTCAATCCTCCACCAGATTACAGGGCGCATCGAGCAGGCTGAGCAGACAATCATCCGGGCCCTGGCCATTCACCGTGAGGTAAACAACCGACCGTTCCAAGGCATCACGCTGGGAAACCTCGCGGCGATGTATGCGGAAACGGGTCGCGTTGAAAAGGCGGAGAGTGCATTTGAGCAGGCGGTTGCCGTTGCACGCGAAGTTGGCGACCGGCGCTTTGAGGGCGTCGTGCTGGGGAACCTCGCGCTGTTTTATCTGGAGGCGCGGCGCCATGAGCAGGCAGCGCGCACATTCGAGCAGTCCATCGCCATCTCGCGCGAGGTCGGCAATCGGCGCTCAGAGGGAATCGGTCTTGGGAATCTCGCCATCGTTTACAAGGAAACGGGCCGCGTTGCGCAGGCAGAAAGCACGTTTGAACAGGCCCTGGCGATTCACCGCCAAGTGGGCAACGCCGCGTTCGAAGGACTCACTCTTGGAAACCTGGCCAACCTCTACGTCGATTCCGGTCGCACGGAACAGGCACAACAGATATTTGAACGGGCTATTGCGGTCTTGCGCGAAACGAAGAACAAACGATTTGAAGGCGCGACCTTGTGCAGTTACGGGCTGTGTCTGCTGGTTCGCCGGCACGGTGACGCCCGAAAACACTGGCTTGCGGGCGCGGCTATACTGGAGGAAATCAAAGATCGCGCGGAACTGACGAGCAAAAGAACCGCTATGCGCGAGGCCTGCGCCAAGGCTGGCGTGCCGCCCTTTGACGCTTAGCAGGCCGCTGAAGAAGTACTTTTCAGCGGTCTGCATGGCCCGCCCGGATGGACGGGCCGACGGAGTGGCGGGCTTTGCCCGGCACTTCGGCCTTCGCCTTCCGCTGGAAAAGTCAGCTTCATCGACTTTTTCACCGGCCTGACCCCCCTTGCGGGCACAATCGACAATGCCGCCATGACCTCGCCTTCCGCTGAAACCGCCTATCTCTTCCGGCACGCGCTGCTCCGAGATGCCGCGTATCAGTTGCAGCTGCCCGGCGACCGCGCGCGGCTTCATGCGCTGGCGTTTGAAATCATCGAGCAACTCCACGGTGGCCGCGCGCCCATGCCCGGAAACATGGATGACTGTATTTTGACAAGGCTCTTGCCGCACGCGACTGACAGCGTAGCCGAGGAACTGGCTGAACATGCCGCGCTTGCCGTTGATGAACGCGGCGAGCCACTGCTTCCGGGCGTGCAAGTCTTGTACCTGCAGCGCCACGCCTGCGCCTGCACGGAACGCTTCAGGCACGAGGCGGCAGCCCGGGCATGGCAGGCCGCGGCGGCGCTTTTGCCCAACTCCGGCCGCCTGCCGATGCTGCGATTTGCGGCCGACTCATTGCACCAACTTGGGCGCGGCCGCGAAGCTGAGCCGATTGTTGCCCAGGGGCTTTCGTTGGCGCGGGGCAGCGGCGATCAGCGGCAGGAATGCTGGCTCCTTGAATTGCTGGGAACGATCCAGCGCGAGCTCGGCCAGCCCGATGCCGCCGAAATCAACTACCAGCTGGCGCTGACCGCGGCCCGGGCGAACAAAGATCGCCGGGCCGAAGGCATCACGCTGGGCGGGCTCGCTGTGGTTTATCAGAACACCGGGAAGTTAGAGCTTGCCGACGCGACGCTGAGGCAGGCCTACGAAATTCACCGGGAAACCGGTAACCGCAAACATCAAGGCACGGCGCTGAGCAATCTTGCCATCACGCAAAGAGATCGCGGAAACTACGAAGCGGCCGAGGCGCTATACACGCAGGCACTTGCCATGCAGCGCGAGATCGGCGAGAAGCGCCATGAGGGCCTTACGCTCACGAACCTGGCATCCATTTATCGCGTCAAGGGGTGCAACCAGGAGGCGGAAACGCTTTTGCTCGATGGATTGAGAAACCTGCGCGAAACAGGTGATCGCCGCAGCGAGGGCACAGCGCTCACCAATCTTGCCGTGCTGTACCAGAACATCGGCCGTGACGAACTTGCCGAGTCGACTTTCGGAGACGCCCTCTTGATACATCGCGAGGTGGGCAACCGCCGCTTTGAGGGCGTCACGCTGGGGAATCTGGCGCTGATCCAGATGCAGTCGGGCCGCCTCGAACTTGCAGAACAGAACTACCGCGAGGCGCTGGCCATCCACCGCGAAGTGAAGCACAGGCGTTTTGAGGGCATCAACTTGTGCGACTACGCCCTGTGCCAACTGGCGCTGGGTCGCCTCTCCGATGCCCCGCGAATCTGGCAAGAAGGTGCCGCCATCTTGCGCGAGTTCGCGGACAAGACCGTGCAGGAACGAAAGACCGAATCCATGCGCGCGGCTTGCGCCAAAGCGGGCGTGCCGCCCTTTGATGAAGCGCAGTCGTGCGGCGGGTAGTCGGCGCGTCGGCGTTCGCTCGACGATGATCCCAAATTGGCCGACGCAGACTTGAGCGAGCGCCCCAGCGTGCGCTTTGCCGATGTCGGCAGCATGGAAAACGTGAAAGAAGAAATCCGCCTGAAGATCTTCCACCCGCTGACGCATCCGGAGGTTTACAAGGCTTTTGGCAGGTAGGCAGACGGCGGCTTTTTGTTGCTGCCGCTGGCGTGTACGGTCGCTGTGCAGCGCGGCTGGCCGCGCGCGGCGATGGTGCTGGGAGCGTCCACGCTGGCGCTGATGGGAGCGGGGTTTGCTGGCGGTGCAATGCTGGCGGAATTTGGAGACAATCAGCAGGCGTTTGATTTCTCGATCGGCCTGATAGCGCCGTTTCAATGGGGCTGTGTGCTTTCAAACTGGGCAAGCACAATTCTTGGCGCGTTCGTGCCCAAGCCCTGACTGGATTCACGTGGTGACTTGAAAGCAAAAGCGAGAGGAGTGGCCGTTATCGCGCCCGCTGCTGCGGCCCTGTAACATCCGGCCATCCCGTGAACGCCGAAACCGCATATCTTTTTCGCCATGCCCTCTTGCGGGACGCTGCGTACCAGCTTCAGCTGCCCGGCGACCGCGCGAAGCTGCACGAAGTCGCGTTCTTCTTGCTGGAGGAGATGTTTGGCGGGCGGGCGCCAGACCTGCCCGCGCTGGACTCCGGCACGGAGGGGTCGCACGCTCATCCCACCGATGAGGTTTGCCTCGAACTTGCGGAGCACGCGCGACAGGCCCTGGCCGCACCGGACGTTCCTCAACCCGAATTCCAGGGCGCGCACAGGCGTTACTTGCGCCGCGCCGCAGAGCTGGCTGCCCTCGCGTTCGATTCTGAGAAGGCGGCAGCACTCTGGCTGCAACTGGCCGCGCTTGAAGAGCGCGGCACACGGGCCGAAGCCTTGCGAAAGGCAGCCCGGGCCCAGATGTTGTGCGGTCGCAGCGAAGAAGCGGAGCGCGAACTTGAAGCCGCGCTGGCCCTGCACCGTGAATGCGCCAACGAGCGCCTGGAGGCCCTGACACTGGACGGCCTGGGTACTCTCTTGCGCGCCGGCGGGCGCCTGGGCGAGGCGGAAGCGCTTCTCAAACAGGCGCTCGACATACTGGCGCGGGCCGGCCATACCCGGGACGAGTGTCTCGTGCTGGGCAACCTGGGCGCCGTCTATCACCAAGGCGGCCAGGTTGACGCGGCCCGCCGAACCTACGAAAACGCACTGGCGCGGGGTGAGGCGCACGGCAGCCCCCAATCGCTTTGCATGGTGATCGCCAATCTCGCACTTCTGAACCGGGAAGCCGGTCGCGCCGATGAGGCCGCGCGACTCAACGATCGGGCGCTGGCGCTGGCGCAACAGGCCGGAGATGAACGCTCGCGCGGGGCAATCCTGTCGAACATGGCCCAGGCGCTTGCGGATGCCGGGAACGAGTCCGGCGCGATGGAGCAGTTCGCGCTTGCTGCCAGCGTGTTGCGCAAGATCGGTGAGCGCCGCTTTGAGGGCATCACACTTGGCAACCTCGCGGCGGTGCAACTGGAATGCGGTGACTGGAAGTCGGCCGAGCGCAGCGTTGAGCAAGCGCTGGCCATGCATCGCGAGATTTCAAACCGCGTTTACGAAGGCGCGGCCCTGGGAACGTTGGCCGATGTTTGTCTGGCGTCGGGCCGCATTGAGGCTGCGGAGGGTTACTATCAGCAGTCTTTGGCGCTGCACCGCGCATTGGGCTCGCGCCGGCTGGAGGGCGCTACGCAAGGAAATCTCTCGGCGCTGTACTTGAAAACCGGGCGCGCCGGCCTGGCTGCCGAAAACCTGCAAGCCTCACTCAAGATTCACCGTGCGGTTGGCAATCGCAGATACGAAGCGCTCGATGGGGCACGCCTGGCGCTGGCGTATCTCGCCCTGGGCAATATCGCGCAAGCAAGAACCGCGTGGGCCAAAGCAACAAGCCTTCCTCCGGTAAGGCGCGAACAGGCTCGCCTGGTGAGCGCCATGCGCGCGGCTTGCGCCAAAGCGGGCGTGCCGCCTTTTGTCATTCCTGAAAATGAAAACGCGGCCCGTTGATGCGGGCCGCGTTCTTTGAGTGGAGTTGTTCAGCTCTTGCTGACGTTTTCAACGGCGAGTTTGTCGCGCATGGTGGCCTTGGCTCTGTGCAGGCGTGACATCACGGTGCCGATGGGCACGTCGAGCTTTTCGGCGATGTCGGCGTAGCTTTCGCCGCCGACGGTGTTGAGCAGCAGCACGTCGCGGAAGCGTTCATCGAGGCCTTCGAGTTCGCGCCGCACCGGGCCTTCGAGCGATTCCAGGAAGCGCTCGTCGTGCATGAGCTGCGCGGGCGTTTCGGTTTCGGCGTCGCTTTGCGTGACAACGTCCTTGCCGAGGAAGGGCTCAACGCTGGCGAGATCAACGGCCGGGCCTTCCTTCTTGCTGCGCCGGTACTGGTTCACGAACTGGTTGAACAAAATCCGCGCCATCCAGGCCTTGAGGTTGGTACCGGGCTGGTAGGTATGGAACTTGTTGAAGGCGTGCAGGTAGGTTTCCTGAACGAGGTCTTCGGCGCTGTCAGGGTTGCGCACGAGGTGCAGCGCCTGACGATAAAGCACGTCATGCAGCGGCAGTGCGTCGCGCGTGAAAGTTTCGCTAAGATCTTTGGCGGTCGATACCATGGCGTTCTCCCCCTCGTTGTGCGGCTGAACGTCTCACCGCGTCTGCGACTGCTGCATAAATGACCTGTTGGTCATCAAAGCGGAACAGAACCGTCTGTCTATTCATTCCAAAATTCTTCGGCCCGATTTCAGGCCAAACCTAGAATCCTCATAGTCATCTGTCTCGCATGGCGCAGCGGCTTGAGATCTCCGGCCTTACGCGAGTTTGTAAGTCCTCCCTGCATAACGACTTCGACGTCATCTGCCAGGGTGCCAATCTGCTCCTTGGGTAGATTGCGGTCGCGCGTGGCGCGCCCAACGATCTCCTCCAGAATCTGGCGCATGGTCGAAGTATGCCATTGCATCACTTGTCGCACGCGCCCATCGGCCACCGGCATTTCAGCCAGGCAATTCATGAAAGGGCAACCCCTGAAGCCAGTGGCACTGAGTTGCTCCTCGTGGAACCGGAATATCTCCGCCACCAGTTCTTGGCCCGCCAACGGCTGCGCCAACAGGCTGCGGACCCGCGCCGTGGCCTCGTTATGGTTGCGCTCAAGCCACGCAACCAGCAGGTCTTCCTTTGTGGGGAAGTGGTTATAGAAGCTGGCTTTACAAACGTCGGCCTCGTCGATGATCTGGTTGATTCCGGTGGCCTGGTAGCCTTGGGCGTAAAACAACCGACCTGCGGTTTCAACCAGTCGCTGTCGAACGTCAGCCTTTGGCGTCGCTGTCATGCCACAAGTGTATACAGACAAGTCTGTCTAGTCAAGTCGCAAATTAACTTCATGACCGTTTGGTCGAAAATTCCTTTGAAACAGAAACTACCTACCGGTAAATAGGGAGCCATGCACGAAGCTGGCCCAAGGTCCTCCGAATCATCTTCCTCGCGACTCACGGCCGTGCGCGGCCAGAGCGCCACCTCACGCAACATGCTTGAGCGCGCCGCGGAGCTTTTTGCCAAGCGCGGCTACGACGCCGTGAGCGTGCGCGAGATTGTGGATGCCGTGGGCGTTTCCAAGCCCGTGCTCTATTACCACTGGAAGAATAAGGAGGGCGTGGCACGCGCCATCATCGCCGACTTCTTCGAGCAGGCGCTCGCGCTTCGCGCGCAGGCTTTCGCCGAGAACAAAGATCTCGCCGGCGCGCTCACGCACTACGCGCGCGGCATGCTGGAGCTCGCGCAAAACCGCCGCGCCACCTTGGAGTTCGGGCTGAGCGTGCGCTTTGGCCGCACCAGCCTGCGCGTGATCTTTGACGAGATGCGCGAGCACGATCGCTGCATGGTCGAGCAATGGGGCGAACTGATTTCGCAAAGAGGAGTCGCAAAGTCGGAATGCGAGCGTGTGGCCCGCACGTTCTGGAGTCTGCTCTTTTCCGAACTGCTGGCCGTGCTGGATTGTCCCGAGAGGTCGGGAAGTCCGCAGGCGCGCGCCGTTGATGTCGTGAACATCCTGTTCCACGGAGTCATGGAAAAGCCGAGGAAGACGAAATGAGAGTTCGATCCACCATCGCGTGGCTGCTGGCCGCAACGACCGTGTTCTTCACGGCCTGCTCGCAGCCGCCCGCCGCCGAGCAACCCGAGGTCGTCCACTACATCACGGCGCTCACGCTCAAGCCGCAGCCCTTCAAGGTTGAGATCAAGCTGCCCTGCCTGACCAAGCCGCGCGAGGTTATAGAGTTGCGCGCCACGGCCTCGGGCATCATCGCCGACTTGCCCTATCGCGAAAACGACAACGTGCCGGCGAGCGCCTCGCCACAGACGGTCGAGAAAGTCGAAGATCTCAAGCCGATCGTGCGCATCGAGGACACGGAGCTGCAAACGGCGCTCAAGGACCGCGAGCTGCGCCTCGAAAGCGCGCGCCGCGCGCTCAAGCGCGTGTTGGATTACGCCGACAGCACCAAAGAGCAGATTGATGCCGCGCAAACCGGCTTTGACGCCGCCAGCACCGCCCACAAAGCCGCCGTGCAGGCGATTCGCAACACCTATATTGTGAGCCCGATGGCGGGTGTGCTGACGCGCCGCATGCGCCAGAAGGGCGAGTTCGTAAACCACGGTGAATTGATTGCGGTTGTCAACGTGCTCACGCCCATGGTGGTCAACCTCGATGTGCCTGAAGCGCATGTGGCTCGCCTCAAGCAGGGCGACGAGCAAAGCATCACTTTTGCCGCGCTTGAGGGCGTGACGCGCAAGGCCAGGGTCTCGCTCGTCGATCGCGTGGCACACGCGCAGACACACACGTTTCGCGTGGAGCTCGAGATGGAGAACGTCGACGGCCAAATCCCGGCGGGCGTGTTCGGCACGATGATGCTGACCATCTATGACAAGCCAAACGCGCTGGTGATTCCGGTCGATGCGATCAAGCTCGAGGGCAACAAGAAGTTCGTGATGCTGATTGGCGCCGATGGCAAAGCCGCCAAGCGCGAGGTTGCCATTGGCCAGTTCACGCAGAACTCCGTCGAAATCATCGGCGGCCTGGTAGCCGGCGACAAGATCGCCGTGCTGGGCGCGCGGCTTCTGAACGAAGGCGACGCCGTCGTAATCCGAGAAGATCCGGGGGCGGGCAAGCCTTAGCGAGTTTGGACTTGGAATCGGGGCCGGGGCCCACGCGATGGCTCCAATCCAAAATCGAAGATCGGCAGGGGCGGGGCTGGCAAGTACAGATCGAGCAACCTGATGCGAATCATCACCGACATTTCCGTCAAGCAGCGCGCCGCGGTCATTGTTTTCACGCTGGCGATCATCTTGATGGGAACCTACAGCTACATTGCGCTGCCGCGCGAATCGGCGCCCGACATCAAGGTGCCGTTGATAACCGTTGTCGTGCCGCTGCCCGAGGCCAGCCCCGAAGACGTCGAAAACAACATCACGGTGCCTCTGGAGCGCCAGCTCAAGAACCTCAAGGGGCTTGACGAGCTCACGAGTGTTTCCAGCGAAGGCGTGAGCATCACGACGTGCAAATTCACACCCGATATCAGCGTGGAGGACGCGCTGCAGCGCACGCGCGAAAAGTTCAACATCGCCAAGGGCGAGTTCCCCAATGACGCGGAAGACGAATCGATCAGCGAACTCAGTTTCTCGGAGTTCCCGATCATCACGATTTCGCTCTACGGCGCAGACATGAACACGCTCCAGCCGCTCTCGGAAAAGCTCAAAGACGAACTCGAACAGGTACCCGGCGTGCTGGGCGTGGACATCGCGGGCGCACTCGAACCGCAGATCGAAATTGAGATCAACCCCGAGAAGCTGGCCTCGTTCCGCCTGCCCGTGAACGAGCTGATCGCCAAACTCTCCGGCGAAAACGTAGATATCTCGGCGGGCGCCGTGGATACCGGCGGCGTCAAAACCGCCGTGAGATTGCCCGGCGCGTTCAAGACAGCCGAAGACGTCAACTCGCTGGTGGTCTATCACGTCAATGGCAAGCCGGTCTATCTGCGCGACGTGGCCACTGCGCGCCGCGTGTTCAAGGAGCCCACCAGTTTTGCGCGCCTCAACGGCAAGCCCAGCGTCTCGCTCAGCGTGAAGAAGCGTGCGGGCGAAAACATCATCATGATCACCGAGATGATCAAGGTGGGCATGGCCCAGGCCAAGGCCACGCGCTTTCCGCCCGGCGTGGATTACGCAATCTCCGGCGACGAGAGCGTCCAGATCAAGAACATGGTCAGCGACCTCGAGAACAACGTGCTCTCGGGCCTGGTGCTCGTCATGCTGTGCGTGTTCTTCGCCATGGGTTTCCGCAACGCCATGTTCGTGAGCGCGGCTATTCCGCTTTCCATGCTGATCACGTTTGTCGTCGTGCGCACGATGGGCCTGACGCTGAACATGATGGTGCTGTTCAGCCTTGTACTCGCCAACGGCATGCTCGTGGACAACGGCATTGTGGTTATTGAGAACATTTACCGGCACTTCTCTCAGCTCAACAAGCCGCGAATCCAGGCCGTGCTCGACGGCACGGCGGAGGTGGCCTGGCCGATCACGACTTCGACGATGACCACGCTGGCGGCCTTTGGCCCGATGCTGTTCTGGCCCGGCATCATCGGCGACTGGATGAGTTACCTGCCGCTGACCGTGATCATCGTGTTGACCAGCTCACTGTTCGTGGGCCTCGTGATCAACCCGGTGATGGCGGCCACGTTCATGAAGAAAAGCAAGCACGGCGAGGCGGGCCTGGCCGATTACTTCGGCAAGACCGGCCACATGTTCCTGAGCGCCTATGAGCGCACGCTGCGCGCATGCCTGAAGTGGCCCAAGATCACCATCCTTGCGGGCTTTGCGGCGCTGTTTGGCTCGGGCTTCCTGCTGACGGTGGCGGGGCACGGCGTTGAGTTCTTCCCCGACAATGAGCCGCGCCTGGCGACGGTGAATGTGAAAGGCCCCGATGGCATGAGCCTCGATCAGACGGACGCGATCGTGCGCGAAATCGAGCGCCGGCTGCCGCCCAACGAGGACGTCGAGTCAGTCTCCACGGGTGTGGGCACGGGCGCGGACAACTTCTTTTCGGCCTCCGGCGACTCCAGCAACACCGGCGTCGTGACGATGCACTTCAAGAAGGACAGCGATCGCAAGGGCAGCCCAAGCAAATACATCGAGCAGGTGCGCGAGGTGATGCACGACATTCCCGGCGCCGAGATCGAAGTGAAAAAGCAGAGCATGGGCCCGCCCACGGGCGCCAAGATCAACATCGAAGTCGCGGCTGAAAACCAGGCCGACCTCGTGGAAGCCGCCAGGCGCGTGCGCGCCATTGTGGCCAACGTGCCCAACGTGGTCGATCTGCGCGACGACTACCGGCCCGGCAAGCCCGAGTTCCGCGTGATCGTCGATCGCCAGAAAGCCGCGCTGATGGGCATGACCACGCAATGGATCGGCAGCTTCGTGAAAATGTTCATCAATGGCCGCCGCATTGGCGGCTACGACGAAGGCAACGAAGAGCGCGACATCGTGGTGCGGTTGCCCGCCGCCAATCGCAACGATCCCAAGGTGCTTGACTCGATCCTGGTCAGCGACGCCTTTGGCAACCCCGTGCCGCTTTCGAGCGTGGCCCGCTTCGATTACTCCGGCGGCCCGGGCTCGCTGCGCCGCCGCGACGCACGCCGCGTCATCAACGTGATGGCCGATGTGCCCGCAGGCGTCGATGAAAACGTCGTGCGCGCCGAATGCCTCGCCAGAATCGATGAGGCGCGCGCCGCCAACCAGCTGCCCTCGGGCACCCTGTACCGCCTGACCGGCGAAAGCGAAGACCAGGCCGAAGCCTCGCGCTTTCTGATGCAGGCCTTTGTCGTGGCACTGCTGCTGATCGCGATGATCCTGGTGGCGCAGTTCAACAGCGTGCTGCAAACATTCATCGTGATGACTTCCGTGATCATGTCCTTCATCGGCATCAATCTGTCGCTCGTGATCCATGCGCAGAAATTCGGCGTGATCATGACCGGCATTGGCGTGGTCAGCCTCGCGGGCGTGGTGGTGAACAACGCGATCGTGCTGATTGACTTCATTAACGTGCAGATGGCGGAGGGCAAATCCGCCGAAGAGGCCTGCGTGATCGCGGGCAAGACACGCATGCGGCCGGTGCTGTTGACGGCCATGACCACGCTGCTGGGCCTGCTGCCGATGGTGGTCGGCATCAGCTTTGATTTCTTCACGTTCTCCTGGATCATCGGCGGCGACTCCGTGGCCTGGTGGCGGCCCATGGCCACTGCCGTGAGCTGGGGCCTCGCCATTGCCACGTTCCTGACCACGCTCTACGTGCCCACGCTTTACCTCATGACCTACCGCATCAGCCAGGCCACGGGCAGGTTCTTTGGCCGCTTCGTTCAGGGCGAAAGCGACGAAGCGCCATCATCGCCCGCGCCCGCAACCAACGGCCATGCGCTCGAAGAAGCCTACGCAGCCGCACCCATCGAGGAGAAAGCGCTGCGCAACAAGTAGAGTGCGGCATTGCTACTTGACGGCCTTGGGTGCTTTGCTTTTTTCGATCGTGTAATAGCTGTCGGCCTTGATGGCGGCGATCTTTTGTTCTTCGTGTTTGGCGTTGGGCCATACGATGCGCACGGAATCGGCCTGTGTGGCTTTGCCCAGGCCGATATGAATCGTGCGCGGGCTGTGCGGCGCAAACTGGCCCGTTCCGCCGGTGACCTGGAACATGCGCGTGGTTTTGCCGATCGTGACGTACACGATGGCGCCCACGGCGTCGCGGTTGCAGGTGGCATCGCCGATCAGATCGAGCGCGAGCCAATGGTTGCCTTTGCTTTCGTTGCGAAACACCGAGAGTTCGTGGTGCGGCAGGTCCTTGGTCTCGGGGATGCGGTCGGGCCATTTGTATTGCACGCAGGCAATGTCCACGTCGCCATCGCGGTCGAAATCCGCAAGCGAAAGCCCGTGGCTCGACAGCATGTTCAGGCCGTAGGCGTCGCTGGCATCGGTGAATCGACCATCCTCGCCCTGCTTCCAGAGCTTCAGCCCGACACCGGGATAGCTCGTGGCGCTCGTGAGCAGGTCGAGGCGGCCGTCGTTGTCGATGTCGATCCAGCTTCCGTAGGTGTCGCCCCAGTTGTCGTTGATATCTGGCGCGGCTCGCTCCACCAGATCGAGGCGCCGTTTGAACTTGAAGCTCTCCTTGGCACCGAGGTTCTCGCAGATGCATGAGAGATCGCTCGAAGCCCCTGCCCAGCCGTGGGCAATCTCCGCGAGGAACACATCCATGTCGCCGTCATTGTCGAAGTCACCGGGCGCCATCTCAAACGTGTTGCCGTTGGCGCGCCAGGAGGGCTCCGTCGCGCGGCGCACGCCGGCGGGATACTTGCCGTCGCGCAGTTCGTCGCCGTCGACCCCGAGCTTGTCGGCCACGTACTCGAACGTGCCGTCGCCCTTGTTGTGCCACACAAAGTTAAACTGGCGGCCGTAGATCGGCACGAAGATGTCCATGAAACCGTCGGCGTCGTAATCAAAGCTGCCGCAGCCGTAAGCGGGCCGCGACCACAGCCCTTTCGTGCCGGGCTCGGCGGGCGTTTCCAGTTTCGCTTTGCCCGTCACGCAGGCAAATCCGCCCTTGCCGTCGCCCTGATACAATTCGCTCTGGTAACAATCGAGCGTGACGCCGTAGTTCGAGTACCAGTTGGCAATGAAACAATCGAGCTTGCCGTCGAGGTTGTAATCCAGCCACGCGATCGACGACGTGGTTTTCGATGCCTCGCTCAGCCACGGATTCTGCTCGGCTTTCACGAATGTGAAACCGCCCTTGCCGTCATTGAGCATGAGCTCGCTGCGATCCATGAATGTGCCGTCCGCACCCTTGGGCGTCTTGTTCGCGTAGTGCGCGCCGGAGAACAAATCCTGGTCGCCATCGTTATCCACGTCGGCGCAACTCGCAAAACCCGAGACGCGGCCATCCTTGATTTTGTCGTCGCGGTTGCGGAATGCGCTCGCATCGGCGGCTTTGAAGCCTTTTCCTTTATCGTTGATCAGAATCCAGCCGTTGTTGCGCACGCTTTGCCCGTGGCCGTGCACGATCAAATCCGGGTAGCCGTCGCCGTTGACATCGGCCCACGCCGTGCGCGTGACCACGAGATCAGCCAGGCCCGCCTCTTTGCACAGTTTCGTGGTCTTGGCGGCATCCTGAGCCGCGCGTTCGTTGAGCGCCGCCACGAGGCAAAACGCTGTAAGCGCAAGCATGAACGGGCGCATGAGAGTCTCCGGAAGAAAAGCCCGCCGGTAACCCGGCGGGCTCTGGGATCGCACATCGCGGATTACTTGCCCTTCTTGAACTCAGTCAGTGTCACTGTACTCGTGCGTTCTTCTTTGCCGTTGAAATCCAAGCGCACGGCTTTGACCAGCAAACCGGGCTCGTTCTTGGCGACGTACACGGTGTTGATCATCTTCTTGCGCTCCCACTTGATGACCTTGCACTCGAACTTGCCCGCGGGGGTCTCAATCGTTTCTTCGCTGACCGTGGCAATGGCGCGCGGGCAGGTGAACTCGCGGTAGAACTTCGCCCACTTCTGGTGTTTGGCGGGCATGGCCTTGTCCCCGAAAGTCATGGCCGCAGTAAGGCCATCATTGTCAGTGGATTCCACCGTGAATGCGACAGTGCCTTTCTGTTCGCCGTTTTCGTCGTCGTACTTGAGCGTTGCGCCGTCCTTCCATGATTCCTGCACCTGCTTGTAGCTCCAGGGAAATTGCACCAGCGGCACGCCGACGGCCGCCAGTTCCCAGGTCTGGGCGATCTCTTTGCCGTCCTTCATCATGCGGTTTTCGGCCTTGATGAAGATGCCGGGCAGATCGGCTGCAAACCAATACGTCACGCTTGAAGCCGCGGCCGGCACGGCGTAGCGCTTGCACTTGTACTTGCCGGCGGGCACGGTGATTTCTTCGTCGGTGATCGCGGCACCCTTGATGCGTTGTGTGAGTTCGCCCAGGTAGACTTCCCAGGTTTTTTCTTTGGCCTTTTCGACGCGCTCTTCGCGCTCGTTGCTGATGCTGACGGTTGTACCGAGGAACGACTTCTCCGTGATATTTTCCGACTCCAGGCGCATGCCGCCGTCGGGCTTGCCGTCGTTGGTCAGAGCAAACTCGAACGTGATGCCGTCGTCCCACTTCTTGCGGATTTCTTCTTGCGTCCAGGGCAACGCCGTTTCCTCGGCGGGTTTGGGCTCGGGCTTGGGATCTTCGCGTGGCGGCGCGCGGTCTGCCATCACGTTTGAAGCTGCCA
>Ga0154020_10004277_pt1 | contig 17045 bp, 14 predicted proteins | sample Klosneuvirus_201_FD_109709 | JGI IMG/M metagenome (GOLD analysis project Ga0154020, IMG submission 109709) | Active sludge microbial communities from wastewater, Klosterneuburg, Austria - Klosneuvirus_20160825_MG | ecosystem: Engineered > WWTP > Aerobic digester > Activated sludge | place...
GGAACAAAATTTACCTCGACGTTGCCGAGCGGTTCGCCGCCTTTGGTAATCGTGACCTCAACGTTGATCCCGGTTGGTGCCGGAGCCTGAGCATTCCCACACCCTGCAAGGAAGAGGAAACTACTCGACATCATCAGAAACGCGCACGTTGAGACAGCATGATTTTTTAACAACATAACAGACCTTGCCTTCCCCTTAGATTCCCTTCGTACTGCCGGTTCCAACAACCCAAAGTGAACGCTTCTTTAAGGATTTGCCCAGCCATACTATTCGAACGACCGAGAGAACTTTTAATACTCACCGAGAACTTCACCGCCTTGAGGAGTATTTGCTCCCTGCCAGATACCGCCATCTACATTGTCGCTTACGAATCTTACTGAACCATCCATCAAACCGCATTGAACTCCTCCGGTGTGGTAGCTGCCTACTGTTCCAAAGTTCGTCGTGGTTGTGTAAGTGGGCCTCGGATTGTTGGGAGTTGCAAGCGACATTGTGGAATAGAGTGTGTTGCCGTAGCTATTGGGATCGAACCAACTCTGCCCTTGCGTGTTGATATAGCCGACGGGAATCACATACGTCAAGCCTTTCGCAAACTCAGACACGACAATCGTATTGCTTGTGCCATCCGTGAAATTCGGCAATCTCATCTGACCAGCAGCCACCGCACCCGTACCTTCATTGATTAACCCCCAACGACTCGCGAAAGCTCCGGCACCTGCGTCAGAACCATGAACCCCACAAGTTGCGTAGCCATGGTTCGTTCCGGCAAATGGATAGTTATGGGCCGCGTAGACCGTAGAATCAATCTGCTTTGCGCTGGAACAAACGTAGGCCCCAACTTTTGTAGCCCTAACCACGGCATTGTTCGCGTGATCTGCGCCGACGCTAAAATCAATCTTGCTGTAGAGTGTCGTCTGCTCGATGTACGGCAAAAGCATCGTGTGAATTGAGTGAGAATACTGTGGTGCCGCAGAGTTCTTCGTGGTGCAGCAGCAGGAAGGTCCACTCGTGTGATTGACTCCACGAGGAAAAACCCCTGCGGTCGTGTCAATGTAATTGTGCAATGCGAGAACGATCTGCTTCATGTTGTTCTTGCACTGTGTTCGCCGTGCCGCTTCACGCGCCTGTTGCACTGCTGGCAAGAGCAACGCTATTAAAATCGCAATGATTGCGATTACCACTAACAGCTCGATCAATGTGAACGCACGCCTTCTTGCACACTTGGATGTCATCATTTTAAGCCCTTCACCATAATGAGAAAAAGAATTACTCGAGTAGTACACGCATGTGCCGCATCATCAGATTACACGTTAATTTATGGAAACGCAAGTGCCATACCGAATTCCGCTTCTGAGAATTCGATTGACGGCGAACCTGAATGTTTGGCAGGAAATAAAATTTTCAGGAAATAACGCAGCGCGGATGGTCGGCGGAAAGAAGGCTGTACAACCTCGTATCCTCAGCGTGGTCTGTGCGTATTCTTGTGACAACTCTGCGGGCAGATTGAGCGTGAATGGTTCTTGGCTGAGATCGCGCGTTGGCTTAATCAGAAAATACGCCAGATGTGGTCACGTGTTCACCTGTTGACTCAATTAGAGTGATTGGCCCCGACATCGTCAGATGGGTCCAACGCTCAATGTTACCTCTCGACCAGACAACATCGATCGTCAAAGGGGCTTCGCGATCGCCGGTTGCAATTATTGTCTGAGATGCCGAACTGGATTGAAAACTTCCACCTGATTTGATCTTGTGACGCAATCGCTCACCATCGAGTTGCGCGACCACTTGAACGCCCAGCGGTTCTCGAGCTGCACGGCGACCGATCAGGCGTACCGTAACACCTCGACCAAGTCGGTCGCTTGTATTCCGCAGTACCGCAGCTGGCTTCCGCTGATGCGAAATCACAATGTCTGTCATTCCATCATTGTCCAGATCCCCATCTGCAGCGGATCTCCCGAGCCACTTCTGCACAAAGTAGTTTCCCGCACTTCGCGAAGTGTCGCGGAATTTTTTTCCTCTTTCGTTTCGGAATACTTGTGGTTTCATTTCATATTCGTGACGATCAGCAGCAGCCGTTAAATCCCAGATGTGACCATTCGCAACAAACAAGTCCGGCCAACTGTCCAGATCGAAATCTTCCGCAACCACACCAAATGCCAGCATTGGTCGGGACGGAAGATCAAGACCGTAAGTCGTACTGGCGTGCAGGAAACCTGTCTCTGTAACGTTCAAGTACAAATCATTGATCGCGTTTTCAAAGTTCGTGACAAACACGTCGAATCTTCCGTTGTGATCGAAATCTGCACAGCCGATTCCCATGGACGACTCCGACGTGCCTCTGGAACCAACGGCAACTCCTCGTAAATTGGCGACCTCAGAAAACCTGAGTCCACCTTCATTCACAAAAAGAAAGTTTTCCGTCGTGTCGTTGGCGACGTAAATATCGAGACGACCGTCGTTGTTGAGATCGACGATTTCCACTGCGAGCCCTTTGCCCGCGCGAACATCCAGAATCCCGGCCTTTTTGCTGGAGTCACAAAACATTCCATCACCAAGATTCTCCCACAGTCGATCCGCGACTGCCGACCGTTCCATAGGACTGCATGAGATCGGAATTCTCCTTGCCGTTTCCAAAAAACATGGTGGATCGTTAAAGGAGTAGTCAACGTAGTTTGTGATGTAAAGATCGAGGTCGCCATCATCATCAAGGTCTGCGAAGGCGGCACTGGTCGACCAAACATTCTCAACTATCCCAGCCTGTGATGTCACGTCATCAAAAGTTCCATCTCCGTTGTTTCGCCACAGCTGAACTTTGCCGTAGTAACACACCAGTATGTCGGTGAAACCATCGTTGTCGTGATCGCCCGCTGCCACTCCCATTCCAAATCCTGTTTGCGCGACGCCAGCCGAAGTCGCGACATTTTCGAACTTCAGAAACCCGTTCCGGCTCGCATGATTGCGATACAGATGATGGCTGGATTCGATGCCGCTGGCAGGTCGATCAATATGATCGCCATTTGAGAAAAACAGATCCAACCAGCCATCTCCATCGAAATCAAAGATGGCCACACCACCACCGTTCTGTTCGGTCATGTAGTGTTCGGGGCTGGGATTGCCGTAGTAGACAAAATCAACGCCACAATTCGTTTGCAGTTCAAAGTGAATCGAGGAGTCTTCTTCCGGTGATATTTTCTTTTCCAGTGTCAGTGGAGGATCCAGTTGTTTGTGTCTGCCGGAATGGGGAACATTTGACCGTTCGGATGACTTCCCACACCCTGTCAGTTCCAAAGCCACGATGAACGTGATTAGCCAAAGACGTCGATGTGTAAAATTCACAAGGATGTACTCTTTTCAGTGTCATGTGCGACTCTACAAGTTGCCAAAACATATTGTTGCAGTTGTTGCCAGTATGGACTTGTCATGGAAATGGTTGTACGGTTTCAATGTGTGCAATCAGTAACCTGATTCGCTGACAATACTGACTGCAAATTGATTCCTTCTGGTCCTCGGCAATCATGACTGATCTCGAATCCTTTTTTAGTTTGGCGGTAGCGGTGAATGGCCGACATGACTCAAACACCATGTAGTCGATCAGATGTTGCGTCGAGGCAGGGCAGGCAATGGCGGCCCATACGTCTTGCAGCCTCGATATGCGTATTATTGATCGTCATGCGGTTGGTTATCCAGCGAATACTATTCCAACCCACGGTGATTTCAATTACCACCGCGATGCGAGAAGGCCACGAAGATCTTGCGACGAAAATGACGGAGCAATACGTCGCGCAAAATCCCGACGACGTTGCGGGGTGGCTACTTCAGGCGGAACTGGCCGAACTCGCTCAGGATTATCGAAAAGCCTCAACTGCCTGCGCCGTCGTTGTTTCCCTCCGACCGGAGCAACTCCGATACCGGCATCAACTTGCCAAGACGCAGCTGCGGTCAGCTCAGTTTGAAGCTGCAGAAGTGAGCTATCGACAGATCCTTGAGCGTAATCGGCTTGACGAGGTAGCCCAAACAGAAATTCAATGGATGCTCTTTCATCAACAGCGCGTTCGAGAACTCGAGGACTTTCTTGAACGATGTTTGGCGGATGATCCCGCAAGTTCGAGGCTCCTCTTCCATTTGCTGATGAGCTCACAAAAGCCGCCCAATCCGCTTGAATCGCTGCCGGTGCTGGAAAAGATTGATGCTGCATGCCCTGGGCAATCAGTGATTCTGGCAGGTCTCGCACGCTGTGCATGGAGAACAGGAGACGTTCCGCGCGCTCGTGAATTGTTTGCCCGGCTTGGACATGAAAGCAAAAGTCAGCGCGAGCTTGTTCTGACATTGGCAGAATTTGAACTTGAACAGTCGAATATCGATGCCGCCGATCAGCTTCTCTGTTCGCAAGACAACAATCGTTCAGTTGACTGGACGACAGAGGATCGCTGGTGGTGGCTGCAGTCGCAAATCGCTCAGTATCGTCGGCAGTACGCGGCTGCTTTAGAATCCATAACCGAAGCCTGTAGATTGCGTCCACGCGAAGGTCAGTATCTACAGACTCGCCTAACACTGTTGCAGATTCTCGGTCGAACAGATGAGGCTGCAGTCGTGCAGGCTGATTTGGAATCGCGGCGGACTGCGGTTCAGGAGATCTACCAAATCGTCAGCCGCGGTGATCTGAATCAACAGTCTGAAAACGTCCTTGGCGAAATTGCTCGCCATTGTCGAACTCTCAGGAAATTGGAACAAGCGGACGGCTGGGATCAACTGCGATCCAGAAGGTAATTGTCCAGCGCCGCAAAGTCCAGCCCAGCCGATTTCAAGACCCGTGTTCACACCGCCCATAAACCACGCAACCGACATTCCCCAGCCACCGGGCCGGTCTCAGCGAATGTTTCCGCCGCTCTTGCCTGGAAGTTGTTGACGTTTTGCCATGCGGCGCGGATGCCTTGTTTGGCAGATTGCTGGGCGGCGGCGATGGCGATGGAGTCGTCGAGAGCTTCGTTGGCGTTGTGACCGTCGAGATCGGCGGCAAGGTCGTCGATGGCTTTCGTGTAGCCCGCGTTGATCGCTTCGCGTTGGGCTGTACTGACGGCAGTGATGCTGTTATTCTCGCGAAGCAGCGCAAAACCGGTGGCGGCGGTGGTGGCGATGAAGCGGACTCCAATCGAGGCCACCGTGAATGTGTAAACCAGATCGACCGTCCCGTCTGCCGCTGTCTGAGCCGCGTCGATACTGGCGTCGGCGTTCGCGAAAGATTTGATCAACGCATTGTTGTTTCGTTCATCATTGAGAAAAACGGTTCTGCGCGAAATGAAGTGCGCGGGTCAGAAAGTCGGGGATGTCATGGACTCGCGGGTGTCATCGGGAAGTGTGGCAAACCACACAGGCCCACGAACTCTTGAAAGCCCACTGAAACACTGCGATTCAGCCCAACGGGCCACAACAGGTCAGCCTGGGCAACGCCCCAGGTTTTTCGGCAGCAATGCGTTTGCCCTGAAAGGGCTACACAAAACCGTATTGTGGAACCCTTTCAGGGTTCGTGTTCGGATGGTGCGTGAACCTGGGGCGGCGTTCATTCGCATTCGCGGATTCTCTTGCCCCAGACTGATTTGTGCGAGCCTTTCAGGCTCAATCACAGCATCCATCAAATACTACTCGTTTGTGGTACAGGGCCGACCATGCACTTCATTTCGCGCAGAACCGTAATGTCTCGTAGCCAGCAGCTTCCGCCACTACCAACTCTGCTGATGGTCCGACAACTGCGGTCCCCGCTCCAGCAGTAACGGTGCCCGAACTGACGATGAGTGCGCCCGCCCAAACGACAGCGATCTCGCCAGCACTGTGTCCGCTCCCACTGCAGCGATTGTGTAGGTCGCATCGGCATGGGCCAGAGCGTTCGTCAGGGTTTCATTCGCATCGGCCATGGAATCCGCCTGAGTGTGGCTGGCATCGATTTCGCCATTTGCGAAAGCGGTTCCGGCAGTGATCATCGCCACATTGCGAATCTGACTGGCAGCGGCGATGGCTTTCGACTGGACCGCTGAAGCGGCAGTGGCGGCAGCGTGTAGCCGTGGGTGGAACCCACAGTGGGCGGAGAAAATAAACCCCACGAGCCTCGGCGAGGCGACAGCAGATTTCAGTTGCCGAATAGCTGTCGCCCCATCCAGCAATGCCGTTAAGTATTTTTAGCGGTGTTTTCGGTTCCATTGTGTTTACCGCAGAGCGGTATCAGACTTCTGCTGTTGTTTCCTGATCGACCGTGTATAATCAGCGATCCGCTGTGCCGAAATCCGGCTTTGACATTTCGTGCCGGGAATTTGGCAACGCGGATCACAACGGATGTCTTTCTGTCCTTTCGCCGGATCCTCGCTATGCCATCACCATTTCCCGGAATGGACCCGTTCCTCGAAGGTGACGAATGGGAAGATTTTCACGCTGCCTACATCGCAGCCATGCGGCGAACGCTCGTCCCCACGCTTCGCCCGGATTATGCAGTGCGGACGGAACGTCGAATCTACGTCGAACATCCTTTGGAAGATGTCAGAACGATTCGTCCTGATGTGGCAATTCTGCGCAATCCGGACAACTTTGGCTATTCGCGGAGCGGATCTGCGGCGGCGGTGGCGACGTTGGAACCTGTCGAACGTACGGTGCCAATGTCGTTCGAAGTCGAAGAAAAATACCTCGTCATACGGCGACTGGATTCGTCCGCAGTCGTCACGGTCATCGAATTGTTGTCGCCCTTCAATAAACGCCTGGGAACGCGAGGCCGTCCGACGTATCTGGCGGAGCGTCAGGAAGTGATTCAAAGTGCCACGAATCTTGTGGAACTGGATTTGCTGCGTGGAGGCGAACGACTTCCGACGCTGGAACCTCTACCAGTCGGCGACTACTTCGCCTTAATTCGTCGCAGCACGCGCCGCAGTATCTTTGCGGTTTATGCCTGGCCAATGAACCACCGTCTGCCGACGATCCCTATTCCCCTGGACCCTGGCGATCGCGAAGTAACGCTCGACCTGCAGGCCGTGTTTGATACCGTCTACGATGAGGCTGGCTACGACTATTCGCTAAGCTACCGCCGTGAAATGTCGCCACCGTTCAGAGACGCGGAATCGACATGGGTGATATCTCTGCTGCCAGACGGATCGAGTGATGTTGTAGTGGACTGAAATTCTCGAGCGACCTGATGAACTTCGCATCTCAGGTTGTCAGATCGCAGTATGTGTCGAGACGCATTTTGGCCTGCCGATGCTGGATGATCCTCCCGAGCCGGAAATTGATCTGAATGAAGATGAGGAGGACGACGAATAGTGTCGTCGCCAGAAGATGTCACTCTGTGCGGACGGAGAACGGGAATCTTACACAGCCAGTCGTCTAAACTGCGGTATCAGAGTTTATTTTCGGTCGTCCTGACTTACACTACGGGCTCTGAACTATCGCCTTCGCAGCCAGCCCCTTTACACGTGGTCCGGAATTGATCACATTGTATTTTCATGGAAGATCGCCAGCACCAATGAGTCTCGCCACACAGGAAAAGTCCGTTTTCGGATCCGGAGTTCGGTTACGAGGCCAGGATTACTTCGCCTCCCGTTTTGTCACGATCCTGGAAAGAGACAGCGACCAGGCCGTCGCAGTTGTGAAGAACGATCATGGTGGCACCTATGATGTTGTGATTGTGTTTGACGGTGAAACAACCAACATCATCGACACCGATTGTTCCTGCCCGTATTTCGCAGGGGCTGGCCAGTGCAAACATCTCTGGGCGACGATTCTTCAACTGGATTCAGACGACAAAAAAACTGCCAGGCAGGCTCGACTTCCAGCACCACAGAGCGATATCCAGCAGACCAGCGGCCGACCGTCGCAGCAACACCGGACGTCGCAGCAACAAGTGCGTCAACCCGACTGGATGACCGAACTGCGCCGACTGGGCAGTGAATCGACGGGTTCGATGGATGCTCATACGCCAGCGAGCACCGGCGAGTTGATACTACAAAGTCAGCAGTTCTGGTATGTCATCGACATTAGTCGTTCGGTCGACAAGGACAGCGTGACCATCGACCTGATGACTCAACAGTTCCGTGCCAGCGGAGCCCTCGGAAGCATCAAGGAATTTCGGCTGGATCGAAACACCCTTGATGCATTGAAAGATCCGGTACACGCCCCGCTGATGCAGCAATTGCTCAGCATCACAACCTCGAATCTTCCAGCGTATTCCTACAGCTATTATTCGCAGCCCAGCGTTACGACGGTCGAGATCAAACCCATGTTTCAGCCAGCCCTGTTGCCGCAACTGGCAAAGACTGGCCGACTCTGCTGGCGTCTGTCAGCTCAAGTGCCAATGGAGGATGTGAAGTTCCTCACATGGCAAGACGACGCGATCTGGGAACCTGTGATTGATTTCGTTCAAAAGCCGACACAGCAAGAGTGGATCATCACAGGGCGCATGATCCAAAACACATTCATCGCAAGCGATTCCATCGGAGCCATGCAGCAGACACGGCCAATCGCCGACATGATGCTAATGACATCTGCAGGTCTCGCCGTTTTTCCGGAATCTCTCGCCTTCGCGCGGCCTGGCGACAAAGAAGGCTGGGTCCGATTGCTGCAGAGAAAACCGGAACTGTGTGTTTCTTTCGATGATCATCAGCTGTTCCTGAAGCAGGTTCTAAAAACTCCGGCATTGCTGCGAATGCCCTTACCTGCCGACTTCTGTCCCCATCGACAGAACGTGACATGCAAGCCGCGACTGCGCCTGCTGGCTGCCGACAAGTTGCCGCAAATGCTTCGTCAAATGCGGCACACGTTCGGAGTGATCGACTTCCTTTACGACGACGTCGCCGTTTCGATTCGAAACCAGCATGGAGCCATCTGGAATGACATTGAGGCGCAGGCTTTCTGGCGAGATTCTGCCGTTGAAGCGGAACATCTGAGGTCGATTACAGAACTCGGTGGCCAATCGCTGCCGTCGTACTACGGTGCGTCGAATATCGATGTTCAGTTCGTGGGCAGCCAGACCGTCAATGTCATTCATAAACTGATGGCACTTGGCTGGGAAGTAGAGGCCGAAGGAGCAATCATCAAGCAGCCGGGCAGTTTCCGCATCGGTGTGACGTCAGGACTCGATTGGTTCGAACTAAACGCCGACATGGATTTTGACGGTGTAACGGCGGCCTTGCCAACGCTGCTGCAGGCCCTCAAATCGGGGGCGTATTTCGTCACACTGAGCGATGGCTCACGCGGGATGCTGCCAGAAGATTGGCTGCGCCGGTATGGCACGATCGCGAGCTTCGGTGAAGTTGACGGAGACGCGATTCGCTTCAAGCCGTCTCAAGCGATGATTCTTGATGCGTTGCTGGATGCTCAGGACAACGTTACCCGCGATCGCGGCTTCAAAGCCTACTGCAAGAAACTGAAGGATTTCACCGGCATCAAGACCCGGAGCGCGCCGAAATCGTTTCAGGGCGAGTTACGAGACTATCAGAAGGACGGGCTGAGTTGGCTGCATTTCCTGAATGATTTCCGTCTGGGCGGATGCCTTGCCGACGACATGGGACTTGGAAAAACGATTCAGGTCCTTTCGCTGCTGGAGGCCCGTCGTACACGACGCCTGAAAGCCAGCGAAACTCGGCGACCGTCGCTGGTCGTCGTGCCGAAGAGTCTGATCTTCAACTGGAGCAATGAAGCCACTCGGTTCACACCAAAACTGAAAATCGTCAACTACACAGGGCTGCAGCGACGCGATCACGATCTGGCAGACGTCGATGTCATTCTGACCACGTACGGTACTTTGCGACAGGACATCGTCGATCTTCAGGCGACGCAATTCGACTATATCGTCCTTGATGAAGCACAGGCGATCAAAAATTCCGGTTCGCAGGCTGCTAAAGCCTGTCGCCTTTTGAAGGCCGATCATCGTCTTGCCATGACAGGAACGCCGGTTGAAAACCACCTGGGGGAACTGTGGTCGCTGTTTGAATTCCTGAATCCCGGCATGCTCGGAGCCAGCAGCGCATTCCAGAAATTGACGGCGGCGTCTAATAACGAAGACGACAAAGCCGCCGCCCTGAACACCTTGTCGAAGGCTCTGCGGCCTTTCATGCTGCGACGTACGAAGCAACAGGTTTTGACAGAACTTCCCGGCAAGACTGAGCAGACGTTGTACTGCGAAATGCCGCCAAAACAGCGCAAGTTGTACAACGAGCTTCGGGATTATTACCGTGTTCAGCTATCGTCGAAAATCAAAGAACTTGGCCTGAAGCGGTCCAAGATTCATGTCCTGGAAGCATTGCTTCGCCTGCGCCAGGCAGCCTGTCATCAGGGACTTATCGATTCGAAACGCCAGAACGAAGACAGCGCGAAACTGGACACTCTTCTGGAACAACTAACGCAGATTGCTGAAGACGGGCACAAGGCTTTAGTGTTTTCTCAGTTCACCAGCCTGCTGGCGATCGTCAAAAAGAAACTGGACAAGGTCGGCATCCGCTACGAATACCTTGACGGCAAATCCAACAAGCGTCAGGAGATCGTATCGCGATTTCAGACGGATGAAAAATGTCCTCTGTTTCTGATCAGTCTGAAAGCTGGCGGTCACGGATTGAATCTCACCGCCGCCGATTATGTTTTCATTCTCGACCCATGGTGGAATCCGGCCGTGGAAGCTCAGGCTGTCGATCGAGCTCACCGCATCGGGCAGGACCGACATGTGTTCGCGTATCGCCTGATCTGCAAAGACACGGTTGAGGAACGCATTCTGGAGATGCAAAAGGACAAACAACAACTGGCCGAATCGATCATATCCGCCGATGCCAGCCTGATCCGTTCGCTGTCCTCCGAAGATTTGTCGCTTTTGCTGAGCTGACAGACTCCAATAAAAAAGCCTCATTCGCAGCAAATGCGAATGAGGCTTCAAATGGGTGACTAACCGGGCTTGAACCGGCGACCTCTAGAACCACAATCTAGCGCTCTAACCAACTGAGCTATAGCCACCATGAACTGGGGGAATCGTAACCGCCGACTTGCGGTGATTCAAGGTTCTGCCTGCGTAATGAGACAGCTTTCGGCGTGCCGAGGTTCGCGACTGCAGAAAAACGGCCTTCCGCGTCGTGACATGAACCGATTCAACCGGAAAATCCCTTCCCCTGGACGGGAATCGGTTTCAGCGGCAAACCTTTTCGCCATTCGCGGGACTTAGGCGATCGGCAGGGCGTCAGCCCTCCGAGATGAACGCGGCCCCGAAAAACTCGGCGGGCTCACACCCTGGCAGGAAGCCAAGTTTCGCAGCGTTGCACATGGTTCACCGTGCAAAACTTTCCGTTCCGGTTGGACAAGCCAACCGGGGCGGCCTCTTGTTTGTGTACGCTTGATAATTGCAAATCTTCCGCTCGTGCCAGGCGAGCTGGCACGGGGCGAGATCAATTGTTGCCTAAAAAACGTTCCGACAACATGATTTGAATCCACAGTATCACCAGCATAAAGTTCGTTCCTGTCTGCGAACGAAAACTCAACGCCACGATCATGCGGGAACAACTGGATGTCCGTCATTGTCACCACTGCCCTTTGCCGAACCTACGGGTCGCGGCGCGGGATTAGTGATGTCAATCTCACGATCAATGCGGGCGAAATCTTTGGGTTCCTCGGCCCGAACGGGGCGGGGAAATCGACAACCATTCGCGTTTTGATGGGGTTGCTCCGGCCAAGTTCCGGCGCTGCCCGGATCTTTGGACGGGATTGCTGGAGCGATGGGCCAGCCATTCGACGGGATGTCGGCTACGTTGCAGGCGATGTGCGGTTGTATCCGTGGCTGACGCCGCGACGTGGTCTCCGCATGATCTCGCGGATTCACGGTCGCGATCTGCTGCCCAACGGCCTGAAACTGGCCGAGCGATTTCGACTGGAACCAGACCTCGTCGTCCGGAAAATGTCGCGCGGAAATCGGCAGAAGGTGGCTCTGGTGCTCGCGCTGGCTCATTCGCCGCGACTCGTCATTCTGGACGAACCGACCTCGGGACTCGACCCGCTGATGCAGGACACGTTGATGCTTTGTCTTCGTGAAATGGCCGGGTCTGGGCACACGGTGATGTTTTCCAGTCATACGCTTAGTGAAGTCGAAACGCTGTGTGATCGAATCGCGATCGTGCGAGACGGACGAATTGTGGAGGATTCGACCTTGAACGCATTGAAAGAGCAGGCACCGCGTCAAATTGTGGTGACATTGCAGGAACAACAGTCTGCTTCCGGAATTCAGTGGCCAAACGGCGTGAACATCAAGTATTTGCCGGACACAGCGGAAGGCCAAACGGCTTCAACGATTGGTCTGCTGGTTCCTCCATCGCTCCGACATCGAACATGTATTCTGGAACTGCTCGGCACATCGGCACCGTTCATGCGCTGGGCCGCCGAGCAGAACTTTGCTGATGTCGTCATCGGCTCACCATCGCTGGAGGTATTGTTCCGACGGTATTATGAGTCCACAGAGCCTGGAAGTTCCCCATGATCCGCTCTCTGGGATTGGTTCACCATTTTGGCAAACCCTTCTTCATCGCCCGCGTTGCACGTTCGGGATTGAATGCAGCGGGATCAAAGGGGCCATTCCATTCGAGCATCTCTCCGTATTGTTCATCATTCGGATTGGTGATGATACCGACATATTCTTCGAACCCGTAAACACCACCAACATCTTCCGGCGGACAGGCTTGCGCGCCGTCGATGCAGCGAGGATACTTCTGCCTGGGATCTGCTTCGGCCTTGGATTCCAGCTCGATATCGTGCAACCATGAATCGCCAAAGTCGTATTCGTAGGTCAGTCGAAGGTTTTCCCCGTGCTGACTGACGAGATCGCTGATTCGGATACCTTTGTAGCTCGTCGCTCCAAAATCTTCCCCGTCATTTCGAAGAAAGCGAGGGTCTGTGTATCGGTCCACTCCCACTTTGAATTGATGAAGGTGCGAGTTCGTCCAGCCCATGGACGTCTGAATCAACTCGTGCAGTTTTTCGAGCGTGACATCCGGAGTCTCGATGCGTCGCCAGATCAACGGTTTCGTTTCTCTCAAACTGATCTTGAAACGGTAAATCTGCCGCGTGTTCGTTGCGGCGCTGTCACCGGCTTGAATCGGATTGCGTTGTTTCTTTGGTGGCGCTGGTCCCCATCGCGTGACGATTCGCGAAATTCGTTTGCCCTTCCATTTGGGGATTTCCGCGATGGGAACAAGGATTTCAATCGATCGTGCCTTACCCGGCTCGCGGCGGATGAGTCCTTTCTTCTGGAGATTCTTCAGCATCTGATTCACAGACGGACCAGATACGCCAAGAATCTCTGCAATCTCTGATTCCGCTGGCGGCAGCCCAAAGCCTTCTGTGTAAGTGTGAATGTACGACAGGTAGCGTCCCTGCGTCGCCGTGAATTCTGCCATTGCTATACTCCTTCAATCGTTGCTGATCGCAATCAGCGCTGTTAATAAAGTTCAAAGAACGATTCTTTGCCAAGATGAGGCAGCAGTTTCGTTGCGAGTTCCGAAAGTGAGCCGGTCTTCCGGCCCTGGTGCATCCAGCCTTCCATGAAACTGCGATGGCAGTAGCGAGACGAAGAAAACGTTCTTCGCTCATGATCGACGAGTTCAAACTTCAGTTCAGGAGAATAGTGCGCGTGTTGGGACAATTCAGCTACCGACCTGCCAAACATGCCCATGAGTGATTGGAGACCAGGACTCGGGCTTGCCGCAGAATAGACGACCAGCGAATTGTCCTCAATGACCACCCGACACGGACAATCACAGTGGCGAACAGCCAGATCGGACAGCAGTTCCAGTTCAGACGGCAAGATGTCAGATTCTTTGATCCGACGAATCACAACCGTGCCGTTAGCGGGATTCTCGTAGAACTCAAATCCCTGCGGCATCGCCGTCATTCGCTGAGCGGCGTCACTGGATGATTTCTTCGATGCAAAATACTTTGGTTTGCCAGTTTTTGTGACGCCTTCAAAGGCGTAATAAGTGTCGCCACGGCGATTGACATGTTTCATTTTGCCTCCTAAATCAATTGTCTGCCCAACTCACAACAGACAGATTCTCGATGACATTGATTCCAATTTCAATCGGCAATCGAATACCATCCAGCGCATGACCGGTTTGTTAAGCAAAATCTGGATGGAAGTTCGCTGGGCGGTGTTGTGGCTGAGTCTCGGACTGTGCGCGATCATGGGACTGCTCACCGCGCTGCTGCCGAAAATCCTCGGCAACATTCATACGATGTTTGACAAAATGCCCATGGTCAAACCGCTGATCACGGCACTGCTGGGAGTTGATCCCGGCGAGCAGATGTCGTCGCAGTTGTCACAGGCGTTCCTTTGGGTACATCCGACTGTGCTGACGTTGACCTGGGCGCATGAAGTCATGTACTGCTCGCGAATGCCTGCCGGCGAGATTGATCGGGGAACAGCCGACTTCCTGTTGTGTCTGCCGGTTTCGCGCTGGAAAGTTTTTGTTTCGGAAACGATCGGCTGGTTGATGTCCGGGTTTTGTATCCTTGCATTTGGATACGTCGGGCATCTCACCGCTTCGTTGACCGTGCAACCGGAGATGCGGCTGTCGGTGCCTCACACGATGATGGTGATGGCGAACTTTGCCGCCGTCTACCTGGCGGTCGGCAGTTTCGCGTTCTTTATCTCAGCTCTCAGCGATCGCCGAGGCCGCGCTATTGGCGTGGTTTTTGCAACAATGCTTGCGTCGTTCCTGCTCAACTTCCTGGCGCAGTTTCAGGAGTGGGCGAAGAGTTTTTCCTGGCTGTCAGTGATGGAATACTATCGACCGGCCATCATCATCCAAACCGGCACGTTTCCCTGGTTCGACGTCGGAATCCTGCTGTGTATCGCGGCGACGTTCTGGATCGCCAGCGGCGTAGCATTTCGGATGCGAAGTATTTGTACTGTGTGATAGTCGTCGTTCGCTCCGCGAACGATACGGTCCGCGAGAAAACATAGAGCTGAGACCGAACACTGGATCATTTTCCCGAATGTCTTCGGGCTGCCTGGTCCATTCATTGTTACTACTCGGCAAACGAAAAAAACTGTGCTGTACTCGCGTTTCGTTCGCAGAGCGAACGACGACTATCACATCCCCATCAGCTTCTGCCGAAACACAAAGAACGCCGCTCCCAGAAGACACAGGCTGGCCCAGAGATAATCCAGTGTCAGTTTTTCCTTCGAGTACAGCAGGACAAACGGCACGAAGACAGCCAGAGCAATGACTTCCTGCAGGATCTTGAGTTGGCCGAGGTTCATCACTTCATTGCCGATTCGATTGGCGGGAACCTGAATCAGATATTCAAACAGCGCGATGCCCCAACTGATCAGCGCTGCGACCAGCCAGGGGCGATCCCTGAGGTCTTTCAGATGTCCATACCACGCAAACGTCATGAAGATGTTGCTGAGGACCAGCATTCCGATCGTCATCCAGATCCGAGCCATCAGGTTTTCCTTGAGTTACCGCAGCGATTCTGTAAACAATCGCGATCATCAACAGCAAAGAGAGCACGGATAATGTTTCCGTGATTTCCGTGTAGTCCGTGGTTTGAAATGCGATTTGAGTTTTGAAAATGCGCCCTTTGCGGCTCAGTTTCCCGCACCCTTTGGCAAGTGTCGCTGCAGAAACTCGGCTGACCACGCAGCGTATCGGTTCTCTTCAATCGCCTTGCGAATCGCACGCATCAGATCCTGATAGAAGTGCAGGTTGTGCAGCGTCGCCAGCGTTCCGTACAGTGGCTCATCGGCAAACAGCAGATGCCGCAAGTAAGCTCGGCTGAATCCACCGGCGCAGCTGAGACACTCGCAGGACGTGTCAATCGGATAGCGATCCTTACGAAATTTCTTGTCCTGCAATCGCATCTTGCCGTCCCACGTGAACACCGTGCCTTCGCGGGCGTAGCGAGTCGGGATGATGCAATCGAAAATATCCATGCCGCAACCCACGGCCGCAACGAGGTCTTCCGGGAGGCCGACGCCCATCAGGTAACGCACCTGATCGGACGGCATTAACGGCGCTGTGTGTCGCACGATCCGCACCATCGCGTCGTGGCCTTCACCGACCGACACACCGCCGATGGCGTAGCCCGGCAGGTTGAGCGATGTCACCTGTTTGACGGCCTTGGCGCGCAGATCCAGTTCCATGCCTCCCTGAATAATTCCAAACAGATGCTGATGTTCTTGAATGGGTGCGGCCGCACAACGCTTGAGCCATCGAAACGTTCGATCCAGCGACTCGGACATGTACTTGGGTGGCATGCGGTGGTCAACGCATTCGTCGAAAGCCATTACTATGTCAGCACCCAAACGCCGCTGGATATCCATCGCGCTTTCGGGCGACAAGGTCATGGGAGTTGTATCGCCGTCCTTCTTGCCCGATCGAAACTGAAAATTGACGCCTTCTTCCGTGATCTCGCGATCCGGCAGACTGAAGACCTGAAAGCCGCCGGAGTCTGTCAGGATCGTCTGATTCCAGCGCATCATGGAATGCAGACCGCCAAGTCGTTCGACAATTTGAGTCCTGTCCAGAATTCCAAGGTGGTACGTATTCGCCAGCACAACCTGAGCCCCGGTCGCAGCGACCTGATCGGGCAACACGCACTTGACAGTCGCCTGAGTTCCCACCGGCATGAAAGAAGGCGTTTCCACTTGTCCGTGCGCGGTCACAAATCTGCCGCGCCGCGCACGGGCACTCTGAGCCAACAGCTGAAAATGAAGGCCACCGCCGGGAGTCCACGCGGGCATTGAGTTGGTCATTGGATCGATGATTCAAATTGCTGAAGTAAGACGGGACCAGAGCCGCGTAGCGTATCCGCCTGAAACACGAGAGCGAAACAGTCCGGCCTTGAATCGTTCAATTTGGAAGATTGAGAACAGCGATCAGCCCGTTAGGATCACTCGATAAATAGCTGACGATTGGGAGGTCGATAGGGGTAGGGAAGGCTCATTGATTTGAGTCTCCCCTCCCGCCGAACCGGACTGGCGGATCTCCCGCATCCGGCTCTCCAGTTGATTGTTACTTGTGACAAGATTGGCATTCACA
>Ga0154020_10004279_pt1 | contig 17038 bp, 10 predicted proteins | sample Klosneuvirus_201_FD_109709 | JGI IMG/M metagenome (GOLD analysis project Ga0154020, IMG submission 109709) | Active sludge microbial communities from wastewater, Klosterneuburg, Austria - Klosneuvirus_20160825_MG | ecosystem: Engineered > WWTP > Aerobic digester > Activated sludge | place...
CCAGCTTCTTTCAAAGGGCGCCGCCGGTTGAGCTAAAGGTGAAAGCGGCAACCTGTCCTTTCTGCGCCTTGGCGCTGAAAAATCCGCCCGGCCCGCCCAGAACCAACCCCGAAAGTTTTCGGGGCACGCCGCTTTTGGCCGGGAGCGCTTTCAGCCAGCGGACGTCTCAGGCCGTCCGAGCGCGCCATTGAGGTGATGCCGTGTTAGGGGGACCCGCAAAAGCTCGCATCAGGAAATCCTCCACACGCGGGGGAAGTAAAATGCGGATGCCGGTCAACAGCGGTCGTCGCTGCGTTGGGAGGTAAACTATTTGGCGGGCGTTGCTCGACCAGCGATGAAGGCACTCGCGTTTACGATCACCCGTCTTCCTGAGCTCTCCAGACCGTCCAGAAAGCACTTCTGTGCAGCGGTGAGTGCGCGGTTGTGTTCAACCTGAACCGTTCCGTCGTCCTGCTCCAGCACACGAGCGAAGCCAAGATCGAACATGTGCTGATAAAGGTCCTCACGATCAGTGGGCGTGACACCCTGTTCCGCCAGCACTTCCTGGGCGATGGCGTAGTGACCATCGCCAGGCTTGCCCTGCATGCGCTTCGTCTTCGCGCCGATTTTATCCAGAAAGTATCGCTCCATACTGCGTTCAGAGTTTGCGCGCTCCCGTCTGCGCTGGCGATCCAAACTTGGGCTCTGCCCGGCTTGAAATCATGGGAGCACATCGCGCGACCCAACTGCGCACGTCTGCACTCCGCCCAGGTTGCCGCTCCATTCCGGCGACCAAGTCCCCTCGTTGATCTGCATGGCTTCTCGCCACTTGGATTTGAGCCGGTGCCGGGATACGCTCGACTTCACCGAAGCATCATGACCAAAACCCTTGCTCTTGATCTGAAAAAACTCCATGCCCGCGCTTTTGACCGGGCGGAGTGGGCTCAGGAGAGTCTCCGCTGTTACCATGCCGCCATCCCGCAGCTCAACGCTGTGGATGTTCAATCACTGCGCGGGCTTTACCACTGGATGTTTGTCCCGCCAACGCTCTGGCCGTTTAATGTCCAGGATGTGCTGGAAGATTGCCTTGCCGCTCTGGGAAAGCGAAAACGCCTGAACTCCTGGCACCTTCTTCTCATCGATTTGCTGCCGGAACCACCGGATGAAGCCATCTGTGCTGCCGTGGCCGAACACGAACTTCACGTTCAGAAAGGCACCTACGAGAACCTCGTCAAAACGCAGGCCAAGTATGCTCAGAACGAACTCGCCATCCGCACCGATCCACAACTACGCCGCCAATGGTCGCGCATCAAGGCAGGTTTCAGAGTCCAAGCCTACCGCGACCATAAGGGCGTAATTCGCCGAACCATGAGCGCCGAGCGGAACCTGCGCCCGTCATTTGCTGTCAATTTGAAACGCCGCGAAGAAGTCTTTCAAGCTGCGTTCGATGCGTTCTGCCTGCGCTGGAACCTCTACGGCATGCAAAACGATGAACCACTCCCCCTCAAGCTCGCTGTCAACCTTACACCGTATGGGACGATGATCCATGTTCCCGCATATTGGTCATTTGATCCGAAGCGCGACATCCGCTGGGACGCCATCGCCAGCCTCCACCGGGCACGCGTCCACGGTCGCCAAGGCAATGCACTGGCCGAAGGACTTGCTGCACGGATGAAAGCTGCCGAGAAACTTCGCCAACTCGACAAGGAATCTCTCCGCCTCGGCTTGAAGGGTGATAGGAAACACGAGTTCCTCTGCGCTGGTCTTGGCTGGGTGCCGGAGACAAGCCCCAAGCGCATCAGCCGACTCAGGGCGGAATTCAAGAACCGGAGGGCTGTGGAGAAGTAGTCCGCGCCCGGGACAAGGTTTGGGGACATTCAGTTCCTTTGAAACGCGGTCAAGCCGGGCGCATGCTTGAAATCACTGAGCATGAAAAACCTTTCGGACCTGACACTTGCTGACCTCAAGGCGATGAAGCCCCGGCCTGAAGTCCTGGCCTTTGCTAAATCTTGCGACGGCGACATCCAGAAATTTTGGGACATGTGTCCGAATGGGGAATGGCTGTTATGGCTGCTCAACAAGACCGGCACCCTGCCCGAGTTGTCGGCCCGAGCAATCGCCCTAGCCTACGCCCGCAAAGTGTTGCCCATTTATGAGAAGACGATTCCCGTTGATGACGGCCCCCGCCGTTGCCTCAAGGCGGTGGAAATCTTTCTTAAATGCCCAACCGTGGCGAACCAAAGGTCCATGATCAACGCCGCCACCGAAGTGCGCGGCGTCTGCACAGCCTACGTTGCTGCTGTCGCCGCCTACCATGCCGCCCACGACAGCCACCCAATGCTCGCCGCCTACCATGCCGTCAGTTTTGCCGCTGTCGCCGTCGATTTCAGCACCCCCGAGCACTCCTTCAACTCTGCCGCCTCCTTCGCCGCACGTAAGAGATTTGAACAATGGGGCGCAAACAAGGTTCGCTCCATTATCAAATTGTCCGACCAGAAATCTAAAACCAGCAAGACGCCTTGTCGTCGCCGTATTTGGAAAGGGCTTTGACCAATGAACACAAATTCACCCTCAGTTTGGCGCGCCGGACAGAAAGTCATTTGCATTGATGACGTGTTTCCGCAGGCCGTCATGGATTGGTGTGATTGTTTGCCGGTTGCAGGCTCCGTTTACACAATCCGCGCGTTGCAACTAGGACGAGATGGCGTTACCGGACTCGGCAGCTTGGGATTTCTTCTCGAAGAGATCGTCAATCCACTATCATCATTGGGTTGCGAGGCAGGCTTTGTGCATACCCGGTTCGTCGCGTGGCTCGATGCATACATGTGCAAAAGCCGCGCGAACAACGATAGCGCCATGCCGATTCGAGTGGCCACATCCAAGCAGACGTAATCGAAAGACGCTTTGCAGCCCGCATGACCATCACCAGCCTCGATTTTGAAACGGCCAATCAATCGCGCGTCAGCATCTGCGCCGCCGGACTGGCCGTTTTTGAGGATGGCAAACTCAGGGAATCCCCCTATTGGCTGGTGCGGCCACCAAAGGGGTATGGATGGTTTCTGCCGGAGTTCACGGAAAATTGTCACGGCTTGAACTGGTTTGATGTTCAGGACGCACCAGAATTTGCGGCCATTGCGCCGCAATTGCTGGCCAGGCTAACTCGCTCCGACATCGTGATCGCGCATAACGCGCCATTCGACATGGGGGCGTTACATGCAAGCCTCAATCATTTCGCTCTGCCTTATCCGGAGTTTGATTATCTTTGCACCTACCGCGTTGCCGAACGCATTTGGCCAGACCTGCCCAGCCACAGTCTCAACACTCTGGCGGCGCACATCGGCCATGAGTTCAACCACCACCACGCCCAGTCCGACGCCGAAGCTGCCGGACGCGTGCTGCTGGCGATGATGAAAGACGCGAACGCAAACACGCCGCGCGAGTTGTTGGAGAAGGCGGGCATGGAGCCGAAGCGTTTTTGTCAGTAAAATGATCCAACATAATCGGCTTGCAGCTGCCCAAGAATTTGATCAGCAAAAAGCACTAGCTGCCGCGACGATGATTGTCATGCGCTGACCGGAATGGTATGAATGCTTCCGCGAATGTCAGCAGACTCAACACTTGGTGAAAGTCAGCTCACTGCGGCAGGGCAACGGCACCATTTCCGGCCAGATTGACTAGCGCAACCTCTGAACAGCCATGCTCCCAAAGTTCATCGACAATGCTCGCGAAGACTCGTTAACCGCCGCTGTCTTTTCACATCTGCTGCACCTGCCGACGGAAGTGTTTTGGAGAATTATGCGCAGGGCTTGTTACACGAATCTCCAGCCGGATTATCCCGGAGAACCACGCAGCGTAGAATTTTGGCCGAATTGGAAATCCGCAGGAACTGGAAACTCCGACCGCGTCATTCCCGACCTTTTCATGCGTTTTATGTCCTTTGACCTGATTGTCGAAGCTAAGATCAAAGACCATGGAACACAGTATCGCACGCAGTGGCAGCGTGAACTGATTGCCTACACCAATGAATATGGAAAAGAAAAACGCTTGGTGAAAATGATCGCCTTGGGTGGCATTCACTCGGAAAGCGATGAGCGATTGACTCATCAATGGTGTGAAGCAACCACGGCGAGCGGTGACGCGAATGTTGAAACCCACCAGTTCGACTGCGTTGTGCACATGTGCCGGTGGAGCACCGTGCTGCTGGAATGCCAACGGTTGAAAGTCGAACTAGAAGAAACGAATAAAAATAATCCATCTTCCAGAACTTTCGCCGATTTGCGTATCCTGAATGATCTTATCGTCTTCTTCGCTACACACGGGTATGTGGTGCTCCGATGGTTCGATGACTTTGATTTTAGATCAAACTTACTTGGCCCTTTGGCTGATTCCGATCAGCACTACTTCCGAAACATCAGCCTCCAAATTCAATCATCATGATTACTGCCCACACACCGCCCCATGACGTGTTCCTCAATGTCCGCAAGGCTTACCGCCTCCTTCACGATTACCAATGCATGGTGCGGGACGGCATCGGCTACATCGGGTCACAGTTTGACATTGGATACAACGGTTGGTGGCCCCGGTTGCCCGGCAGTGCAGGACTTGACCGAACTAAACTAAAAATATCTCCGTGGGACTTGCTGGAGATGGTTTTCAATGAGTTCCATTTCGTTAAGGAGATTGGAGATAACGCATGGTTGAGTTTGTCACTTATTGTCATCAGTGATAGCGGATTCATCGACGGAGACGAAAAGGTGAACGACAAAGAGAACCTCTCCGCATTCGCTCCAGCCGACGTATCGTCCACTAAGTTTGCCTTTATCTTGCGTAAGACCCACTGGGATCACCTCCATTTCATGGATGACAAGGTTCAGATGAGAAACTTCATCAGGGCAGGGGGAAGCCTTCCGCATGAACTCATCAAAAGAGAGTTTGTGGGCAAATGCTACGATATGACCTGCCTCACCAACGAAGCTGAAGCGAACAAGGTTGTTAGCGATATCATTGCTTCAGCTAATGAGAGGGCATGGCCACTCGAACTCAAGAATAGCTCTCGTGGAAGGTCCATACCCGAGTTGCACTCGCCCAATCAGCCATCTGGCATTCAACAATGAACTACTACTGTAAGTATTCCTGAGCTGAAAACTCCAGCATCACCAGCCTGACGGGTGCATCCTGTTTCCGCCACTCGGACGGCGCGAACAAAGACAAACACGCTTAGTATAAGGAGCCGGTTCAGTTTTGCGTAGCTGACCATCCAACTCGGAGACGTGGCTTTCCCGCCCGCATTACTCGCAGGGAAAACCCTTTTCCATTCTCAAACGGTTCAACGCGCGCTTCCACTTCCAACACCGGGTAGCGAACAGTCGCCAAGCCGTAATTCTTGTAAGTCTGCGCGAACAACTCCGTCTCGACAATGCCGGTGCGATCGGCCAGTGATAGAAACTTCATCGGCTCGCCAGTGATCTGATGATGCGTGCGCTGTTCCACTACCAGGCCACATGTAGTGATGGTTTGACCGACGTAGTCGCCCAGCCGGTTCACCGGACAGTAAGTGTCCCACGCCACATCCGCAAACAGGTCGAGCGGATGCCCGCTAACGGCGAAGCTGAACAAGTCCGTTTCCCACTCCAGCCGTTCGCACGGCGTGGGTTCGTTGAGTGGAATGCTGGGCAGATGCTGCAACCCAGATGGCGTTATGAGCCAGCCCTGATTTACGCCCATCCCGGCACCGTAGGTTTTGATTAGATGTTGCGCCTGCCAGAACTGGCGTGTGCGCGTGTCACCAAATTCATCGAAGGCACCCGCGCGGATCATCGCCTCCAGTTCTTCACCAGCCGGTGAGACGCGCCGGAAGAAATCGGCCAACGATTCAAATGGCCCGCGTTCACGCGCGGCCAGCAGCGCACCGGTGGTGCGAGCGGTGAGCCCTTTCACCCTGATCAACGGCACGCGGATTAAATTGCCGTGCGGAACAAATGCCGGGCCGGGTTCGTTTACTGAAGACGGTAACAGTTTCAAACCGAGCCGGTGGCATTCCAGAACATAGACCAGCGGGTTGTAGAAGCCTTTGCCATTCGTGAGCACGGCGGCCATGAACTCGGCGGGGTAGTAGCGCTTGAGCCAGGCGGACTGATACGCCTCAACGCCGTAGGCCGTGCTGTGCGCCTTGCAGAAAGCATAGCCTGCAAAGCCGGTCACCAGCTCCCACACCTCAGCCGTCTTCTCCGGCATATGTCCGCGCGCCTGAGCGGAGGCGAAGAACTCACCCTGAATCTCCTCAATCACTTTGCGCTTCTGCTTGTTCAGCGCCCGGCGCAGCACATCCGCGCGGCCTGGAGCTAGACCAGCGAAGGCTTCGCACAGTTGCAGGATGTGCTCTTCGTAAACAACCAGTCCGTAGGTGCTGCGGAGGCACGGTTCGAGCGACGGATGCGGATAGGTCACCGACTCCAGCCCTTGGTAGCGGCGCGTGAACGCAACCTTCTTGCCCTCGTTGGCCGCTCCCGGGCGGATGACACTCACGATGGCGACCAACCCGTCGATCTCTTTCACGCCGCACATGCGGCACAGGCTCGTCATCGCCGGGCTTTCGATGTGATGCACAGCCCGGGCATGGCCGCTGGCGATCATCGCCCACACCTCCGGATCATTCCACGGCTCGTTGGCGTCGGGATCACCCAGCAGGAGTCGGCCATCAGTCTTATCCCGCGCGACGCAACGTTCCAGGTCCACGGTGATGCCGCGTTGTTCAAGCATCGTCTTCACATCGCGCATAGCCGCGAGGCCGCCCTGAGCCAGGATGTCCATCTTCACCAAGCCGATCGTCTCCACAGCATCCATGTCGAAGTGCGTGGTGGCATAGCCTTTGTTCGCGATGAACGTCGGCGTCAGTTCGTGCATCGGCTGGCGGGAGAGCACGAGGCCGCACGGGTGCATCTTTGGGTAGCGTGGCATGCCATCCAGAAACTCAGCCATCTGAAGTGCTGTCCTGTAAGGCTCTTCATCCAGTGGAAGATCACGGTTTTCCGGACTGGCCCGTAGCATCTCAATCAAGCGTGCGCCACCGCTCGGTGTTGGTTCATCCGGCACCCAGCCGCCGCCGAAGCTCCACGGAAAATGATCCGTGAACTTGCGCACTTCCCGGTCAGCCACGCCCAGCACCTTGGCCACCTCGGCAAACGCGCTCCGGGCTTGGAACGTCGAGAAACCGCCCACAACCGCACAATGCTCACGCCCGTATTTGGCGAAGATGAGCTTCACCACTTCGTCCTTTAGGTCGTGCGCGAAGTCGATGTCGATGTCCGGCAGTTTGTGCAGTGCCATGCGCTCCTTGTTCAGGAAGCGCCGGAAGTAGAGATCGAACCGGATGGGGCAGACGCTGCTGATGCCAAGGCAGTAGCAGACCAGGCTGTCAGCGGCACTGCCGCGCGTGATCCAGTCGATGCCGCGTCGGCGACACTCTTGCAGGAAGTCCCAGGTGAGAAGGAAGTATTCCTCGTAGCCGACGTCATTGATGATGCCGAGCTCTTCCAACAACTGCGGTTGGAAGCGATGGGCACGGTCACCGTAGCGCGCACGCAGTCCTTCAAGCGCCAAGTGACGGAGATACTCACTCGAAGCGGAACCATCTGGTGGCGTAAACGCCGGGAACTGCGGCTTGCTGAAGGGTAGCTCAAACGCACAGCGCTCCGCGATCTCGTGCGTGTGCTCCAGCCAGTCGGGATGCTCACGGCACGCGTTCACCATCTCCGCTGCGCTGCGGAAGTGGAACCGGCCACTCGTGTGCTTCTCCGGGTGTTCCTGTCGCAGCAGGGTCAGGGTGCGGATGCTTTGGACGATGTCATACTTCTGCCGGTCAACTTCGGCGGCGTAACGGATCGCCGGGCAGGCCACGACCGGAAAGCGGCTCGTGGTGTCGCGTGCATCCGCCAGCCGGTAGAAGCGCTGTGGAAATAGTGGAGCCAACGTTTCATCGGCACTGACGGCGATTAGTCCTTCCGTGAAGCCTTCCAGTTCACTGCGCCGGAGCGGGCGACGCTGTTGGGTGGCGACGGAGCCCTCGTCATCCCCAGCAGTGCTCTCTGCACGACGAGAAAGTAAACGGCATAGGTTGTGATAGCCGCGCGCGGACTCGACGTAGAGCAGCAGCGGCTTGTCGCCGACGCACAACTGGGTTCCGAGGATCGGTTTCACGCCATGTTGCTTGGCGGCCTGCATGAACTCGACCGCGCCGTGCAGGTTGCCGGTGTCGGTCAGCGCTACGGAGGACAATCCATTCCGCCGCGCCAGTTCCACGATGGCGGTCGGCGACAGGGTTGAATCCAGGAACGAGTAGTGGCTGTGCGCGCGGAGCGGCACATAGTCAGTGACGGCGCGCTTAGCGAACTGAACCCGCTGCGGCGACGCGGTGGCCTGGCGGGCGAGCACGGTGGCCGTGTCCGTGGGCGGCGTCCTCAACCGGAAGTCGTGACCGCGAAGGATCACGGAACTCCCGTGCGAGCGGCGAAGATCGTCAATGACGCTGGCCAGCTTGGAGCGCGCTTCCTGACGCTGGGCCGACACCTCCAAGGCCAGTTCACTGCGGAACCGACTGTCGTAAACATTCGACAGCTTTAGCGACACGAGACGCAGACTCACTCGACGTTTCCAGGCAGCGTTGAGCATCATGTTCAGGCGGCTGTAAACCTCTGTCTCCAGATCAGTCGGCTCCAGCAGGCTCTCGCTCACCTGATCCTCGGCCATGTCGTTGTAGCGCACCTTCACCGTCAGTGTGCGTATGCTACGTCCCTCCTCGCGCACTTTTGTAAACAAGTGATCCGCCATGCGTCGCAGCGTGGCCTGAATGTATTCCTCGTCTGTGACATCACCGGCGAATGTTTCCTGCTGGCCAAATGATTTCTGCGGTTCACGCGCGGCCACCAGCGGGCTGTCGTCCACACCGTGCGCATATTGCCGGATGCTGCGGGCTTGATTGCCCAGGAGCAGCTCTAACATCTCCAGCGGTGTTCCAGCGATTTGGCAGATCAATGCCAGTCCCGCCGCATTAAGCCGCGCGCTCGTCTTGGGTCCGACACCAGGCAACCATTTGTTGGGGAGCGGATGCAGGAAGGCGGCTTCACCCCCAGCAGGCACCTCGTGGAACGAGGCGGGCTTGTTGAGCTTCGAGGCCACCGCGCTGACCAGCTTGTTCGAGCCGATGCCTTCACTGACGGTGATCTTCAGCTTTTGACCGATGGCTTTGCGGATGATCAGCGCGATCTCCGCCGCTGGCTTCTTCCGGTTGGCGGTGAGATCGAAGTAACCTTCGTCAATGGACGTCTGCTCAACATCGGGAGTGAAGTCGTAGGCGTAGCCAAACATCCAGTTGGAGAACTGTTCGTAGCGCTCGAAGTCACCGGGCAGGACGATCAACTTCGGGCACAGCTTGCGCGCTCGCACGGTCGGCATCGGGGTGTAAACGCCGAAGGCCCTGGCTTCATACGATGCGGAGGCGATGATGCCGCGTTTCTCGCCGCCGACTGCCACGGGCTTGCCGCGTAGCTTCGTATCCGAGGCTTGCTCAACCGCCGCAAAGAAGGCGTCCGCATCCAGATGAACAATCGTGCGCGGCATTGTTCATCCCTTCGCCTTTCGTCTCCGCTCCAGTTCGCGCAACGCATCACTCGCGATCCAGCGGGCTGACCGGGTTTTCTGCCGGTGGATGCGCTTGGCGGTGCGGATGGCAGGCGTTTCCAGGCTGGCGCTGCGCTTTCCAATCTGTCGCAACGCCCAGTTCACCGCCTTCTTCACCCCGTTTCTATTGTCATGCGCCTCCTCCTCAACGCGTGACAGATAAGACCTGAACACGCTGTCCGGTGCCGCCTTGTCATGCACCGCCAGCGTGGCCATCAGTGTGAATCCGGCCCGTTTGACGAACTCGCCTTTGCGCCGACTCCACGCCACCGCCAATTCATGAGCGAAGGGTGTCTTGCGTAACTGATGAAGGCACACACCATCGCAGTCGGCCCAGTTCTCAAAATCACGCGCCCAAGAGTTCGCCTGTCGGCGGCTCAGTTTGTCGGGCACCGCCACCAGCGCGGCCAGCAGGCGGGCCTCGAAAATGCCCGTTTCCCAGAGTTGACCAGCTAACGCGTGGTTTCGACCGATCCGCCTGGCGATCGCCCGGAGGTTCGGGATTGTAATTCCCAAGGCATGTCGGGCGCAGATGCCAAAGCGGGCCATGCCGACGATGTTTTCCGGATGCGCGTGGAGACGCATTTCACCAAGCACCCGGTCTAAATCTGTCTGTGCGCCCGCTGCCATGACTCTATTCCTTCGCCGTTCGGATCAGCGCCCGGAACACGCCCTGGATCACGAGCTCTTCGGATGGAATCAGGTCGGGATACTTCGGGTTCTCGGCTTTCAGGTAGGGCTTGCCGTTTTTGACCAAGAAGGTCTTCAGGGTGTTCTTCCGGTCGATCAGGGCGGCCACGATCTGCCCCGGACGTGGTTCCGGCCCGTGCTCGAACACGGCGATGTCGCCTTCACAGATATGCTTCCCGATCATGGAGTCACCGACAACGCGCAGGGCAAAGGTGTTACGCGTGGGTTTGAAGCCGATGGTCTCGACATCGACGGTCACGCAGCTATCAGGCTGCTGCTCCCGGTCGTCGCTGAAACCCGCTGGGATGGAGCCGAACACCGGAATGTCCACGATGCGATTGCGCAGCTTGGTCAGTGGGGAAGTGACGCGCAGGGAGCGTGCCCTGCCGGTTTCGGACTCGATGAGTCCTTTCTTCTTGAGCGCTTCCAGGTGGCATGCCGCCGCGCGGTGGCTGCGGTAACCAAATCGTTCAGCGATCTCGCGGAGCGTGGGAACCGCTCTGCCCGAGGCGAGCTCTCCTCGGATGAAATCCAACACCCGTTGCTGTGCTTTGGTGGGTCCGGTCATATACTACACGGATGGATAGTATAGTGGTGGTATGCCGTCAATGGGCAGTTACTCACAATCGGGAATATTTGCCTGGGACCGTTTTTGTCCCGGGCGGTCTGCTAGCGGTAACGCGTTATGGCGCAGTTGTTGTTAATGCAATATCCTAAACGCTTTTCATGGATGGTTGGGGGTGATAATGGACTTAGCGATGAAACTCATCCAAGCTCGCCGCCATTCCCAACGCTTCAGCATTGGCTGTGGCTAAAAGCGTTTCCAAAACATCGGCGAAGTCTCGGAGAAACGCTCTGTCAGAGTTTAGTAAATCACGGTGTTCTGCCAAACAGCGCTGAAGAATTTGGATAACATCGCCGACAATCAAGCGTTCAAACAGCAGGTTCGTCTGCGTTCCCGCCTGGCAAATTCGACAAAGCCAGTGCAAACAACGGGTTGGATAGTAAGGAAACCACACCGCCAACGCATCTATGAGATGATTGCCGAGGTGTGGATGCAGCCACTTCTCCAATTGGCTGAAAAGCGGTTCAGCACGCCCCCACCAACTATCCGCCACTTTTTTGAAATTTGCCGGATCATTGTCCGCCGACAGTTTAGCATGGTCCTCGGCGCTGAATCGGATTTCAGAAGCGAAATAATCAAACTGCTCCGCAACAGACTTTACCCAGGGTGCAGGCTCCTTCGGCCTTTGGTCCGATGCCATGGCTTGCTGCGTTTGATGCAACTGCCGCAATGCCCGGTGAGCCGCATCGAAGAAGAGATGGCTCAGAGCCGCTGCCTGCGCAACCTTATCGGTTGGCAGGACAACTTTTGGGTTGCGTGGCATTTGCCATTCGACAAGCACGCGCACGACCTGTGCACTTTCAACTGCGTGAACTTCTGGTCTTGAAAGCGCCAATTCAACGAGTTTCCTACTCTGAGCATTGTCTTCACGGATCGCCAACGCGGCCAACCACGCGAGAAAGCCTTGAGCTAGGTCCGCTCTGTTGAATCGCCGAGCTGCATCAAGCATTCGCTCCAGTAGTTGCAGTGCACGATGCTTGTCAGTGTGAAAAAGCCACCAGAACCACGAGTCGCGCAATACGCGACGGAGAGCTTCCGCAACTGCGTCTTCACCCATTCGACTAGTCCAGCAATCAAGACTGTCCCAAACAAAAGCAGGCCAGGGCTTCAGAAAAGCCCAGATGTGATACCCGAAGTGCTCGATCACTTCCGGTTCTGGTCGCCTTACTAATCGTCGAAGAAGCTCGCGATGCTTCTTCGTGAGCTTGCGCTTTTTTGAAAGGGCGAGGCCAGTTGCCTCAAGAGCGTTATCCTGTCCTGCCTTTGTGTCTATTAGCCTTTCGCACAACGTAAGCATACGCTGCAATTGCTTTTCTGTAAGAGTCGCAGCTGTCTGAGCCAACTCAAGTAGCGCCCACGAAAATCCATTTTGGAACTGCCCACGCAAGCGGGACTGGAGTTCGCCCTCAGCTTCAGAAAAGTGAGATTCAATTTCAGCGATTCGTCTAAGCATTCGTGGCCCAACTTTCTTGAGACGCGACGGACTTAAGCTAGCCAAGTCCTTCTCCAATCGGAGGTGAAGCGGGTTGCTCGGATTCAGACCGTTTCGCTCCCGCTCCATCAGCAGGCGATCGGCCTCCGTAAACTGTGGAGATTTTGGCGGTTGATACCGTCGAACATTCTCTGGTTTGCACTGAGACAGGAAAGCGCGTGAGCGTTCCGTCAGCGTCGTGTCCGGCAATAGAAGTAGATAACTGGCTTTTAGCATTTCCAATACGTCGCGATTGGCTCGATAGTTGTGCCTCCGCAAATCCTGGGGCTTGATTGCCAGCACTACATTTTGGAACGCGATCAAAACTGATTTTGCCGCGCTCTTAGCCAAGGCGGTAATGCACGGGTCAACGAACTTCTTGAGCCGCCAGCAAGAGAGCAAATCAATGGATTGGAGCATCGGCCACACGTCATCTTGAAAGATGTCGGGTTGGCATGGCACTACGTCCAGCAGCGCTGCCCACATGTCAACGCTCGCTGCTTCTTGGACGAGGGTATCGCGCACTTCGCACCATTGGTCCCGCGCATTCGGAGATTGGGACAGCCCGCGCAAGGCGTCGCACCAGGCAGCTAGCAGGCGAGATTTGTCTGCGAATTTCTGGTCGAGGTGCTCAGCGTAAACGGGGAGTTCGTTGGTCGTGATTTCAGCATTGTGAAAGTTAAACCGCACGGTTGGCTCATCTGGCTGCCGCAACTCGCGCTTCTCTTCGCGCAGCGCTCCGCACACTGCGCGAGTGGCAGTTTTCGGACTAAAACCAAAGATGGTGGGCAATCCCTTTTCCAAATCATGATGACAAGAACCATACATGTCGTGGCGGCTCATGCGCATAGGCATGACAGCACTATCACCCATCTGAACTGAGTCGGAGCTCATTTCACGGTATGAATAAAGCGACTCGTAAACTTCAACAGCCAGGTCTGGACTGCATCGAGCGATTGGCACAATTTCATCGGCGACTTGGTTGCCGCGAAAAAATCCGGAAACCGCCAACTCCTCTGGAGTCAACATCCGCCTAATCAATTTTGCCGACTCTTCTGGGTTTCCAGAAATGGTTCGGCAGAACAGCCAGATTGACGCCTTTATTCCTGGCCCAAACGGGGCTGCAATCGGCCAATGTTTCTCCACTTCGAGCCGAGCCGCATAATTGATGAGCGGATATGCTTCCGGCTTGAAATGCTCAATTTCATAAAAGAGCGCGTAAAGAATCTGCCAACCCAGGACCGTCACAAACCGCTCGCCAGAGCGAAGCAGTTCGCATGCGTATTCCACCCACCAAAGGCCGTCACTCCGACGAAAGAACTGCTTCCAAACCGCTGCTTCAGCGCAGCCGTTGATACCGCGAGCCAAGCTTAACCACACCTCTCTGTCAGGGCCGGTGGTCTGAAGTCCGTCCAAGACCGGAGCGAAATCGTCTCGGTGATGCGCACTGCGTGCGACAGTGAACCATATTACCGTTTTGTGGAGAGTTGGAACTGACGCCAACTGAAATGCGCGAGCGCGCTGCCAAAACTCGATTCGATATTTATCCCAGAACCAAGTGAAGAAATGCCCCAAGCTTGGCCGAAGAAAAAGCCCCCACGAGTCAGGAGTGGAAAGCTCGCCGACGAACTGGTCACGCCTTGGTGAAACAAAGCAACGAAAAGCCGCGTAGTCAAATAGCACGTTATGCGTAAACTCAACGGCATTCTCCGGCATGAAACCGGGTCGCGGGATCACGGCGCGTAGGAGTCCGAAAGATTGTGCGTCGTTGATGGATTTAGCCTCCAGGTCGCTGGTGATAGCTTGCAACTTACGAGCGGACACCATTCGCTCCACCACACATGTCAGCGCGGCCTCAATTTGTGAGCCGCCAGCTTCGTCGATGCGTTTTCTCCACCACGCTTCCAATAGTTCCAGCTGTGTGCGAACCGGATTGTTGGGCATTCCTCCATCTGCTAGTTGGCAAAGCAGGCTAAAATTGTAAACGTTCTTCGCCAACGAACGAATGGCAGGCTGTGCTTCAGACAACTCTCGAACCTTTGGAAATTCAGCGAGACCGTGGCTGAGTTCTTCGTCCGAAAGCTCGCCAACATGCATGAAACGGACTTTGTTCAGCCCCGGCACCGCACTCGACTCAGGCTCCTTAGCAGCAAGGGGGAACAGCTCTTGCCAACATGGCGAGTTGCGAAGATCAAAAAGCCGAATCGTGGCGATAACTGGCACCCCCCGACGATTCGCCTCACGCACCAGCGCCCTCCAAGTGCTCTGCTTGACTCGGTCACGGGCTGCATCAAGTCCGTCGAGCAGCAGGACCGACCGGCCATCTTCGGCGGCAAATCCCAAAATGTCAGTAAGGCGGTGATGCAGGTTGAGCTCCTCCTCCAGGCTCGGAAGTGATTTTGCTTCGTATCCATCCACCGACAAGAACCACACGCGACGCCCCGAAGCTGTGAGCTTCTTCGCCAATGCCATGAGCACGCCTGTCTTTCCCACGCCGGGTTCGCCTATTACCAACAATGAACCGTCGGTTGCGCGAGCCGCAACTTCGTCAACCGCAGAACGAGCCAAAGTGAGCCGTCCACCAAGCTGATCCCGATGATAATCGTGAAAAGCCTCGCGCGTTCGCTTGGTTTCCGCGTTGAGTTCCCGCACATCAGGATCGAGTTCGGGAATATCCTTCAGCTGAATACCAGCTTTGCGTAAGCGGAGTCGAATCGCGGCGATGTCGAATGAAAGTCCACGTGTTGTGGTCAATTCTTCCCCCAAAGTATCCAGCGTCTTTACCGCCATTGACGCATCGCGGATGTCCAACAGTATCGCGTTCTGAAGCGTCTCTGCGGACTGAACACGAGCGTCGCAGGTGTCATCAACTTCAAGACGATGAAAATGAACCACGGATACCAGCTCGCTGAGCTCCGGGAGGCTTCTGTTCTTCGCCCGCAACTTGCTATGTAATTGGCATAGGGCAGTTGTGGCCCCCTTCTCTTTCTGTGTGAGCGCGTAACTCGCGAGCGACGTCCACCCAGATTCTTGCTGCGCTCGCTTAAAGACGGCCTGCAACTTGGTAAGAGCAGAGCTCGGCTCTTCATAGGAGAGGACGCACCGAATCGGATGCGCTGAGTCCCTCGCACGCTTAACTTGCTGGCAAAACTGCATCCACGCCTTTCCAAACTCGCTCGTGGGATTCTGAGAAAGACCTACCGTTCGTTTGCACTGAAGATAGAGTCGGGCATCATCGCTACATTCGACCCGAATATCATCAATCGGGTCTTCAGTTTGTCCAGCAACCCGAATCGGCATTGCTCCATTAGACAGACCCAATGCCGCTGCTATTGTGGTGTTTTGAGACAAGACACGCACCAACCACCAAGCCGCCGCCTTCTGCTGATAGACATTCCCTCGCGCCCCACCCGCACCGCCAGCAGATGGAGAATTCCTTCGCTTAGATTTCTTGTGTGCGGCCATTGGATTAGTGTTACGCCTTTACACCCCCCGTTCGCCATTTAGCATCTCGCCTTGATCAATTGGCCATTCGCCGTGTTTTCGTCGTCGCGTTCGGTCAGCCTACGTTTGCCCGGGCTCGTTTAGAGCTTCGCTCCCAAACCTCGATCAGCGACACACCCTTCGTCCCGGCAAAGGTGGTCTTCGACCGGCGAGGCAGTCCGGCAGGAAAGTAATTGGAGCCACCGTTTGAAAGCGAGCAGGGAGAACACCTACACCCCGACAACAGAGTCCTATCCAGCGTCTGTAATCATAGCTTCGATTGTCGCCAGGGCGTTTCCTTCCAGCCGATTGTTGACGTAGATGAGGGTCTTACGCTTCGCAGCATCTTTGCCCTCCTTGACGAGCGCCGCACCGGCCTTGCGGGCTTCCTCATACACTTCTTTTGTTTTGTCGTAGGGCTGGAAGCGCTTCACCGCCTCTTCGTATTTACGACCTGGCTTCAGCAGGAACCGCGCGGCGATCAGGTGGGGGTTGGTGCGGCTGCCGGGTAGGGCCATCTGCTCGTTCACTGCTGGCATCGCATCCCAGGAATTGAAGACGTGCGTCACGCCGTGCCGGGCAAGGCAGGCGAAGTAATCCGGCACGAGCCATTGGTGGTTCCGCATCTCGATCGCGTAGGGCCAGCCGGTCGGGAGCTGGCCGAGGAAGCGATCCAGGTCCGCGACGAAGTCACGTCCGTGCTCGTAGTCGGTGGGGTAGAACCGCGAAAACTCGAACATGAGCACGCCGACGTTCTGCCGGATGCTCTCGCACGGCTTCAGGAAGGCGCGCGTGAACAAATCCGCATTCAGGAAGTTTTCGTTCGGCTTGCCAGCGCGGATGCCGAAGCGCGGCAGGTTCGTAAACTTCTTCACCGTGATCTCGTCCGTGACCTTGAAACCAAATTGGAAATCAGGGGGCACGGCTTCCACCAAGCCAGCCAGGTATTTTTCACCTGGGAACGTGTAGTAAGCGGCATCGACGCAGACGGTCTTGAACACCTCGGCATATTCACGCAAGCAGTCCCGCTCGAAGCGCGTCTTGGCCAGCTTGCCCCGGTAGATGTAACGATCCTCCGTGTAAAGCTGGCCCATCCACCCTTCGTATTTCCAGGA
>Ga0154020_10004280_pt1 | contig 17035 bp, 11 predicted proteins | sample Klosneuvirus_201_FD_109709 | JGI IMG/M metagenome (GOLD analysis project Ga0154020, IMG submission 109709) | Active sludge microbial communities from wastewater, Klosterneuburg, Austria - Klosneuvirus_20160825_MG | ecosystem: Engineered > WWTP > Aerobic digester > Activated sludge | place...
CTAGTCCCCTGGGTCCGAAGTTCCTTACAAATTTCGCAGGCCCTTTTCGCGTGATCTCGCTCGACACCTTCGGTGGCCCTAACGGGCCGCTCCGCCTCACGTATCGATGGATACGCACCGGCTCCGCGTCGAGCGAGCTGACGCGAAAACTGCTCAGCGGAATATGTAAGGAACTTCGGACCCAGGGGACTAGCAGCTTGCTGAAAAAGGGGTTGGAGGCGAGAGCGAGGAGACCGAAGCGAGGTTGGCACCCGAGGAGAGAGCACCGGAAGCGCAGTGATTCTGCGCTGAGAAGCGGAGCGACGAGGCTGCCGACCGCAGCGAGAGGATCCTCGTTCGCAGCCCCAAGCCCCTTTTTCAGCAAGCTGCTAGATCGTGCGTGGATCCCAGGCGCATCCATGGGTCGCCAGTCCTACCCAGACCCTCGGCGAGTTGTTCATCGATCCGAAGAAGGCTGCGCCATGGGCAAGAGCGCCTACGCCGACTCGGTGCGCGCGCAGAAGGAGCTCGGCCCCGAGGCCTCCGAGGTCGAGCGCAAGCAGGTCGATCGTCAGCTCGCCGCGAGCGAGGAGGAGCTGAGCGGCGCGCTGACGGACGTCGCGCCGCTCCTCACCGGCTTCAAGCTGTGAGCCTCACCACCCGCGAGAGTTGATGCCGTCCAGCTTCCCCTCGGCGTCGAAGTGGAAGCCGAGGGACTTCGCCCCGTCTCCCAGCAGCTGCCAGACGCCCCACTCCTGAACGCCGCCGGGGAACTTCGCCTCAAGGAAGTCGAGCGTGAGCACGTCGCGGAGCTGAGCGACCAGCTTCTCGTCGGAGATCTGCTGCGTCCCCCACGTCGCGCCCTTCCACGCGCCCGTGCTGGCGAGCGCCTCGACGCTCTTCTGGAGGTCGCGTAGGAGCTGCTCGACGCTGGTCTCGCTCACTCCCTCTCGCGTCAAACGAGCTCGGAGCGCGTTCACCACCTCGGTGATGGGCTTGCTGCCGTCGAAGCCGACCGCCGCCAAATCGCTGAACTTGTGCTGGGAGACGAAGGCGACCTTCTTGGCCATCGTCCCCACCGCCTGGGATTGATCTCGTCGATGCGCGACCTCGGTCACCGCCGCCTTCAGGCGCGCGGAGGCCTTGGCGTCGAGGAAAGTAAGGCCGGAGAGCGCACCGAGGTCGGGCGGGCTTGGCGCCGGCAGCGGCTCGTAGACCACCGCGGCGTAGCCGTGTTCTACGATCCGATCGATGAGCCGCTGCTCTTCCGCCTGCGGGAGGCTCCTCTTGAGGTGGTCGAGGTCCTCGAGCGACTGTCGCGTGGCGCGGTACAGGTCCCCGATGGGCGAGGAGATCGAGTCCTCGAGTCCGCGGTCCCGGTGGTACATCTCGGTCAGATCGACCGCCCCTCGCAGGCGGTGATCGCCAAAGCCGCTCGACATCGCGCCGAGCAGCGCGTTGCGATAAAGCCGGGCGCGACCTTGGTGGACGCCCCGCAGCTCACCGACGAGCGCCTTGGCGCCCACCACGTCTCGATCCGCCTCGATGACCGCCGCGATTCCTCCGGCGAGCTTTCGCTGCATCGCGTGGACGGCCTGAAAGTCCTTCAGCTCCAGCGCGGCGGTCGTACCTTCGATGAGTTGGGTGACGAACGCCCGATACTTGGTCGCGGCCTCGGGGCCATCGTGCTCTCCCAGTTCGAGCGCGTTGAGCAACGCCTTCCTTCCCTGGGGGCTCAGCTGGTCGAACGCGGACGTCCCAGCGGCGGGCGGCCGGAGCCCCAGCGCGTCGACGCAGCTATCGTCGGAGAGCGCAGAGATCGCGCCGTACGCCGCGTTGTACAGGTGGGTGCTGTAGAGGCAGTCGATCGCTCCGAACTTCCACTGGAAGAGCTGGTGGTCGAGCTGGTCGGGCTCGACCTTCTCGGCCAATGCGGCCTTCAGCTTCTCGATCTTCGCGGGCGTCGCGCCTCTCTTGGCCGCGGCGGCGACGATGATGTCCATCGAGTCGCGCAGCAGGTCCCTCACATCCTCGAACGCGCGGAGCCGAGGGACGCTGCCCTCGTCGCCCAGCGCGATCCGATCCTGGAGGAGGCCGAGCTTCGCGACGAGGTCGAGCTCACTGGTCGCCTTCGTCTCTCGACCGGCGCCGGTCTGAGCGAGCTGGCCCAGGTCGCGCGCGGCGGTCAGGCCTGCGATGCGGAGATCTTCGGCGGCGCCGCGGGTCTGAGCGTCCAGCGGCGGCTTCGAGGCCTCGCGGAACTCGAGCCGTGACAGGATCGCGTGGAACTGGAGCATCGCGCCGCGTCCCGTTTGGTACGCCTGCTCGCGGGCGTCCTCACCCTGGTTCACCGCCGCGCGGAGGCACCGACTCAGGTCCGAGAGTGCGACCGCGCCCCGCGTAAGCGCGTCGACGCTGGGGGTCGCCAACACATCTTTGGCCAAGGTTTGGTCGACCTCGGTGAGCGCGCGCTGGGCGCGCAGCGCAGCGTCGACGGCGTCGTCGATCTCGGTGTCGTTCTTTCGTGGTCCGAGCGGGGGTGAGTCCGCGACCTTCGGGCGGGCCTTGCCGGCCCTGATCGTCGTCGGCGTGCCGTTGAGGGGGGCGGGAACCGGCAGCTGTGTGGGTAGCTTCATCGCGCCCTCCGTCCTTCGCGCACCCGAAGTCCGAGCACGCTGGAGGCCGCCCCGCGCGTCTCGGCGACCTGGGGCCAGCGCTGCCGCGTGAGCGTGTCGAGCGCGCGCTCGAGCGCCTCCGACGGCGGACCGGCGGCCACCGCGAGGTGCGAGGCGAGCGAGCTGGCGCGGAGCCACACGGTGTAGCCGCGCGGATCGGCGGCCAGGCTCCGCATCGGGATCTCGATCAGCTGGCTGAGCACGCCGATGGCGGCCTCTCGCCAGCCAGCGGCGCTCCGCAGCCGCGCGTCCTCGATCCGATCCATCCATCCCCACAGGTCATCGAGCACGGTGTGCATGCTCGATGTGTGCGCAAGGTGCATGCCGACGTGGGTCACTTGACATAATCGCTGGCGTCGACGGTGAAATTGGATGCGGAGACCAAACCTGACAGGCCCTGTCTGATCTGCCCGACACTCCGCGTTCGGGTCTCCTGCGGCGTGGGTAGGGGCGGATGATGCTCGAACTCCTCGAGGCATCCAGAGAGTGTAGAGCGTCGCGACGCCGTGCTGGTGGAGCGCCTGCGCCTCGAGGCGGTCGATGGGGTGATCGCGTGACACACGCGCTTTGCGCCGGCCACGCCGGGCCTCGCGCTCACGCCGTGGCAGCGACCCGGCGCAACAACCTCGGTGACCTACCCCTTGTCGGCCTGGCGCAGCGCCCAGAACTGCAGCGCCGCACCGCCGAGCTCGGAGACCACGAACACGAGGAACACCTGCGACATGCCACCCGCGAAGGTGTGAAAGAGGATGACCGACGCGACCGCAACGCGCGCCCAACAGTCGCAGACCGTGAGGAAACGGTCCTGCACGCGGATGCGGGCAAACGACCAGAGGAAGACGAGCACGCCCGTCACATTCACGAACACCTGATTCGCCGCCGCAAAGGGTGGGAACTCTCCCGCCAGCCCCAGGCTCTGGTGCAGTCGGAGGAAGAGCCCCAGCGTCAGCGCCGAGAGGCCTGGCACCGCCAAGCCGAGCGTCGACACAATGTCGTAGGTCGCCACGGCGCGAACGACCTTCGTGTACGTGCTATTCATGGCCTATTCTCCCTGCCCCAAGTAGAGCTAGCCTCGACGTGCGTCAACGGCAATAGCTCGGCGGTCAGGGCCGCGCGAGGGAGGCACCATGGGACACACTGCACTGATCACCGGAGCTTCGGCGGGGCTGGGGGTGGAGCTCGCGAAGCTCTTCGCCGCGGACAGCTACGACGTCGTCCTGGTCGCGCGCCGCAAGGAGCGGCTCGACGCCGTCGCGGCGGAGCTCGCCACGAAGCACAAGGTGAAGGCCTACACCATCTCCGCGGACCTGATGGAGCCCGAGGCCCCCGGGGCGATCGTGGCCGAGGTGAAGCGCCTCGGCCTCGAGATCGATTCCTTGGTGAACAACGCCGGCTTCGGCTCGCTGGGGAACTTCCACGCCCTCGACGTGGAAAAGGAAGTCGGCCAGGTGCAGTGCAACGTGACGGCGCTGGTGGCGCTGACGGGGGCCTTCCTCCCGGGAATGGTGGCGCGCCGGCGCGGCCGCGTGCTCAACATCGGCTCGATCGCGGGGTTTCAGGCCGGGCCGACCATGGCGACCTACTACGCGACCAAGGCGTTCGTGAACAACTTCACCGAGGCGCTCTGGTACGAGCTGCGGGGGACGGGCGTGACCGCGACGGTGAGCTGTCCTGGCCCGATCACGACGGAGTTTTTCGAGGCGTCGGCGGCGCTGCCCCCGCGGCTGATGGTCCCCATGACCGCCGAGGCGGTCGCGCGCGACGCCTACCGCGCCATGCAGGCAGGGCGGCCTCTGGCAATCCCCGGGCTGCTGAACAGGCTGGTCGCCGCCTCCGGCGCGTGGACGCCTCGCTTCGTCATGCGGCCGCTCGTCGCGTTCCTCCTCAAGCCGCCTTCGAGGCCGGCCCTAAAGGCGTGAGCCCGAGCTCATGTGGCGCGACCCGCTGGTCGAGGATGGTTCATCCGGACACTTCCGTAAGTGCCTCCATAGGCACCCTAGTTCCCGGCGAAGGGGTCGAGGATGACCGAGGCCGGCACGCCCGAAGGAAGCATCGCCGGCAGCGCCGGAGTCTCGTCGGTCGTCAGCCGCATCATCGTGAAGACGCCCCGCCCAGCCCCCAGCGCCGCCCGCTCGTTGTCGAGCCCCAAGAACACCGCTGGCGCGGTCATCGACGCGTCGAGCAACTCCCGGTCTTCGTCGGGCGCGCCGGGTAGCTTGCCCATCCGGAAGCGACCCGCGACCTCCATCCCCACCACCTCCACCGGGGGCACCACGGTCTTCATCAAGAACGGGTAGACGTGGAGCACCCGGCCGTCCGGGGTGTCGGCCACCTGACCGCTGGCCCGGAGGGTCGAGCCGGTCGGCGGGTTGGGATCGAGCTTCCAATCCCGGGGGACGCGGTTGGTCTTGGGGTCGACGCTCATATCCACCGGATCGACGTCGGTCCCGAAGATCCGGATCTCGCCCGTCTCCGGCCGCACGGCGACGTAGAACCAAAACTGGAGCAGCGCGGGGATGGGGACCTGGGTCTCTACGAAGGCGAAGAAGACGCCGGACTTCAGATCGGTCGGCGCGCGCACCAGATCTCCCGCCATATGAAAGCTCAGATCGACCGGGACGCCGTGACGGTGGCCAGCTGCGTCGGCGAGCCCCGCCTCAAAGCGGATGAGGTACCGCTCGTAGGGAATGAGGTGGGTCTCCGGGATGAAGCGGAGCTCGGCGCCACTCGAGGTCACCAGGATCGCGCCGCCCAGACAAGCGTAGCGGGCGCCCTCATCGGTGCGTTCGGCTTTGGCCGGGTCGGCGCGGCAGCGCGAGAGCACGGGCAGGGCTTCAGCCACACACCCGGCCGGGAGCGCGGCCGCGGCCAAACAAAGATCGCCCTCGCTGCCGCGGCGATCGACGACCAAGCTCACGTCCATGGTGGCCAGATCGAGCTCCTTGGCCAGGCTCACCGCCAGGGCGCCGCTGTCCGGGTTATAGACGCCATCCGTAAGGCCCAGGACCACCACGGTCGGCGGCGGGACGTAGGTCTCGCAGGCCGTGAGGACGGACAGGAGGAGCAGCCAGCGCATCGGCCTAGGGATAGCAGACCGCACCGGGCGGGTCACTCCCACGCGGGGCTCGAGCCTGGTCAGCGCTCCCCGCGCGGAACGGATCAGCGGCGCTCTGCCGGCAACCACAGCCGAAGGCAGGCCCCACCCTCCGGCCGCGCCTCCGCGGTGGCGCGACCGCCGTGGGCCACCGCCACGGCCCGCACGATCGACAGGCCGAGGCCAGTCCCGCCGCGGTCGCGCTCGGTCGTGTAGAAGCGCTCAAAGGCGCGGTCGAAGTGCCCTGGAGGGAGCAGGGGTCCGTGGTCGGCCACCGCCAACTCCACGCCCTCCCCCTCCACCTTGGCCGAAAGCTCGATGGGGCCATCACCGCCATGGCGCGCCGCGTTCTCGAGCAGGCTGGTCAGGGCGGCCTCGAGCTGCTCGGGATCGGCGGCGATGGTGAGCCCCGCGGGGCACTCTACCGCTACGTTCGCGCCCCGCCGCGCCCAGCGCTCGGAGGTGCGGGCGAGGAAGCTCGACAGATCGAGGCCCGCCCGATGGGCCTCGGCCGCCTCGATGCGCGCCAGCTGCAGGATGCGGGAGACGAGCCGATCCATCCGCAGCGCGTCCTCATGGATGTTCCCCAGGAACCGGCGGGTCTGCACCGGGTCCATGGCATCTCCGCCGTCGAGGAGGAGCTCGGCTGCGCCGCGGAGCGAGGTCAGCGGCGTCTTCAGCTCGTGGGCGGTGTTGGCGGCGAACTCTTGGACGTAGCGGGCCCGCGTCTCGAGCTCAGCTCGCATCCGCGCCAGCGCCGCCGAAAGGGTGTGGATCTCCTCCGGCGCAAAGCCCGAGACCGCCAGCGCCGCCTGAGGATCACCCGCGGCGACCCGTGAAGCCGCGTCGCGGAGCCGCCGCAGCGGGCGCTCGATCGCCGCCGAGAGCGCGGCGATGGTCAGCAGCGTGAGCAGCAAGATGACCACCAGCGGCCCGATCAGCTCCCCGCGGATGAGCCACAGACCCTTCTCCATATCCAGCGGGGTCCGTGAGACGAAGATCGCGCCGATCACCGGCGCCCCGCTCCCGACCGGCGCGTAGGGGTCGCTGAACACCGGGATCGCCAGGGAAACGCGGACGTGGGCGGCGCGGGAGAGGCTCGACAACGGCGGCCGGGCTTCATCGCTCCGCCGCTCGCGCAGCACGGGCTCATAGGCGCCTCGCAAGGCAGCTTGCACTTCGGGGAGGTGCGCCAAGCTGTAGCCGCGCTCATGCTTCGGCGAGGCGATGACGATCCCCGTGCGGTCGAGCACTCGAATCCCCGAGAGGTTGCGCAAGATCGCCCGTTCGAGGAGCCGCTCCAGCGGAGGGGTGACCGAAGAGCTGCTCACGCCCTGCCCCTCTCTCGCGGCGGCAGGCAGGATGGGTGTGCCCCGGAGATCGAGCTTGGCCGTGAAGGGATGGAACTCGGCGGTCACCTCGGGGGGCGGCGGCAAGGCGGCTTTGGCGGCGGGGTCGAGGGAGGCCCGGAGGACCTCCCCCACGAGCACCGCCTCCGACAACAGGATCTTCTCGGTCTCGCGCACCAGGTGGTTCTCGTAGATGCGCGCCAGATACACGGCGGCCGCGGGCAAGAGCAGGACGAACAAGGCCAGGCTGGCCAGGATCGTCCGTACCCGCGGCGGCCACAGCGCGCTCACCTTCACCTCGGCTCGGTGGCCAGGCCCAGGCGATAGCCGAGACCGTAGACCGTCTCGATCGGCTCACCGCCCGCGTCGAACTTCTTGCGGATGCGGCGCACGTGCGAGTCGATGGTGCGCTCGGTGACGTGGTGATCGAACTCGTAGGCCCGATCGACCAACTCGCTCCGGGTGTAGACCTTGCCCGGCTGGGAGAGCAGCGCGTCGAGGACCGCGAACTCGGTGACCGTGAGGACGATGTCGCGCCCGGCGAAGCGCACCCGAAAGCGCTCGGAATCCAGCTCGAGCGCTCCGTGGAGCTTGGGTGGCTTGGTGGGTTCGGCCGGCGCTTCCCGATCGAGCGCTTGCCGGCGGAGCATCGCCTTGACCCGCGCCACTAGCTCCCGGGGGCTGAAGGGCTTGGTGATGTAGTCGTCACCGCCGACCTCGAGGCCGATCACCCGATCGATCTCGTCGTCCTTGCTGGAGAGGAACAGGATCGGCACGGTCGACTTCGCCCTCAGCCGGCGGCACAGCTCGATGCCGTCGAGCTTGGGCATCACGATGTCGAGCACCACCAGATCGGGCGCATCGGCCAGCGCGCGGGCCAGCCCGGCCTCGCCGTCGGAGGCAGCGAGGACCTCGTGGCTCGCCTGGGTCAGCGCGAAGCTGACCACGTCGCGGATGTGAGGGTCATCGTCGACGATGAGGATCTTCGCCACAGGGCGGGATCATCACAGGAAGCCACGAAGTCGGGAAGGGGTCCTCAGGCCCGCTTTCGGTCCCGGCGCAGCATCCAGGCCAGGGCCAGCCCCGCCATGCCGAGGCCGAGCAAGGTCGAGCGGGGGCTGGACTCGGTGCTCTGGCAGCCGCAGCCCTTGTCGTCGACGGTGCCCAGCATGCCCGCCGGCAGCTTGCAGAGCGCGCTGCAGGTGTTGCCGCCGTTTTGGCCGCCCGCGTCGCACTCCTCGCCCGGATCCACGGTCCCGTTGCCGCAGCTGGCCGGCGCTTGGGTCAGGCAGGTCGCGCTGCAGCCATCACCATCGGTGGTGTTGGAGTCGTCGCACTGCTCTCCGGGGCTGACCACGCCGTCGCCGCAACGCACGGTGTTCGAGGTGCAGCTCCGGGTGCAGCTGTCGGTGTCGTCCTGGTTGCCGTCGTCGCACTGCTCCCCGGCGCCCACCTGGCCGTCGCCGCAGATCGGCGCAGGCGTCGGCTGGCAGGAGGCCTGGCAACCGTCGCCGTCGGTGGTGTTGCCGTCGTCGCACTGCTCGCCGGCCTCCACGATGTTGTTGCCGCACACCGGCTGAGCGCCGTCATCGAAGGCCACGATGCAGAAGTCGTCGATGGTCCAGCCGCCAAACTGCAGGCCTTGGTCAGAGGCGATCTGATAGCTGACCTGCACCGTTCCGTCCGCGGCGATCGCGTTCGACAGGTCCACGTCCTGGAAGCGCCACTCCTTGTCCTTGTGGTGCGTCGAGCCATTGGCGTCGGTGAAGTAGTTGCGCCACAGCACCGTGTTTCCGCTTTGGATCGTGGCCTTGTCGAAGAAGCCATCCTCGACGGTGAGCCACCGGTAGTACTGCAGGCGGACATTGCGGTGACCCATGACGGGCACCTTGGGGGAGGTCATCGAGTTGGTGCGTCCAGCGGGGTACAGCCCGTTGAAGCCGGTGCCACCGAGGTCATTGCCGATCACGCTCTGGCCCGAGTGCGCGCCGCCCGGATCCCCGCTGCCCGCGCTGATGTTGGGCGCGCCCCACTGCCAGTCGTCGGCGCCTTGGCTGTTGCGGCCGGCCACCAAGCGGTGGGCCCAGCCAGCATCGGTCGGATCCGTCTCGAAGTCGGTGCAGTACAGCGGCGTGACCTGGCCGACGAAGAGCTCATACATCGGGTCGGCCGGGTTGTCGGGGAGGTGCAGGACCTCGCCGCTGGTCATGGTCACGTCGATCCGATACTTCACGACCTCGCCAGCGGCCTGGGGCGGGATCACCGCGGCGAACTGGGCGGGAGCCTGGCTCATCACGATGTCACCGTTGACCGCGGGGTTGGAGCGCAGCTCCCAGTGCAGGCGAGCCGACATGAGGTCGGTCCCAGCGCAGAGCGAAGCGCCCGAGTAGGGCACGCTGACGTCGAAGCCGGAGAGCGAGACGCTGCCGAGCTGGGGTCCGACCTGCGATCGTTCGGCCAGGCCGTGCGGCACGAAGGCCTCGTTGATCTCGCAGAGGTTCGGGGTCCCGTTTTGCAGGTTGCCGTCGTCGTCATCGGCGGCCAAGGCCTCGGCGTAGGACGTGGGGATGTCGGCGGCGCGCTGGATGATCCCGAGCCAAATCGCGTCGACCTTCTCGATCGCGGCGGCCTCGCCGAGCTTCACCGTCAGCGACTTGCGTAGATCCCACAGCGCGCCGGCGATGATCAGGCCCGTCTCGTGGGGATCTTGGCTGATGTCCTCGGGCCAGCGGGCCTCGCTGCCGGCCGGATCGATGTCGCGCAGCGGGCGGTTGTCGAAGAAGAAGCCGCGGCCCATCTGGGGATCGCCCGTGGTCGTCGCGGCCAAGTAGTCGCTGACCCCTTCGGAGAGCGCGGTGTCGAAGTCTCCCACACCCTGGATGATCGAGTGGAGGTGAACCGCGTGGCCGAACTCATGGTAGATGACGTCCGGGATGCGGCCGGTGTTCTCGCAGCCCTGCCCCGAGTTGAAGAAGTTGATGGTGTCGCCGTCGCTGTAGGCGTTGCAGACATCATCCAGGTTCACGTTGGCGGTCAGCTGCTGATCCAAGTAGCGGAGGCCCGGCACGATCTGGCGGACGCGCTCCTTGACCACGTGCGAGGAGACGTAGGTGATCAGCTGGGCGTCGAGCTGCTCGTTTTGGGCCCCGTTCCAGGCGAAGCTGCCGCCGCTTTGGAGATCGAAGACCGCGCGGGCGGGCTGCCCGGTGTTCGCGACGACGTCGACCAAGGGACCGCTGGCGCCCGCGGTGACCTGGACGGCCGCTGAGCTCGAGATGGTGAAGCTGCCGTCGGCCAAGGTCTCGACCCGGGCACCGTCGACCGTGATGGCCAGGTGCGGGGCGGGACGATCGGCGCGGTTTTGGCCGGGCCAGCGCTCGGGGCTGTTCATCAGGACGGTGCCGGTGCCAAAGCGCAGCTCCTGGCGGAGCGCGATGGCCGCGCCGCTCGTTGCGTCGACGTAGACCGAGTAGCGCCCGATGTGCTGGCGGGTCTCGACCGTCACCTTGCGGGCGCGGAAGTGCTGGACATCACCGCCCTTCGTCACCACCGGCAGCACCACGAGCTCTGAGACCTGGGTGGGCCGAGCGTCGGGGGAGAGGTTTCTCGCGACGTAGTCGACCGCGCGATCCCGCGCCGCGGAGGCGTCGAGGGCCACGTCCGGGGCGCTCGGCACGTTTGGCAGGGCTTCGCTGGCCACCATGAAGAGGCGGTCCTTCTTGAAGCGGAAGCTGAGCTGCCCGCCCTCGACCCGCAGGCCGTCCTTCCATTGCCAAAAGCCGATGGAGCGGACCCCACCGCTCAGCACGTTGGACTCCAGGGTGAAGTCGGAGGGCTTGCTGCCGGGCGCCAGGAGGTCGATCCACGCGGCCAGGAAGTCGCGGGCGGCGGCCTCGGCGACCTCGGGTGAGTGGATGCTGCCCGGCACCGAGGCGCCCTTGCCGTAGAGGCGGGTCGGGACGTGGGTATCGGCATCCCAGAGGCCCCGCCAGCCCTCGTACTTCCCGAGGAAGCGGGCGTAGGCTGCCGAGCCGGCGGGCGCCTGGTCGTTGGTCCGGCGCTCGAGCCGCAGCTCGACCCCGCTCAGGAGGTGCAGCCGACTGTCGTCGAGGGCGGTGCGCTGAGGCGCAAAGGCGAAAGCGGAGGTGGTGAACAGCAGCGCGCCAAAAGAAGAAGCGAGGGCGGGCGCGGCTGATCTAAGACTGGTCATTCTGGGACTCCTGTTGGGCGCCTCGGCGCCCGACCCTAGTGTTCCGATCGCCCCGCTCGTGCCCGGGGCTCCTTTTCACTGGCGCGGGCTCCCTGTCCCCTGACCCGCGCGCTCTGGTGTCGCCCCACCGCACCTGGCCCCAATTCCAGGCGCAAAACCAAGCAGAACGACGTGCGCAAAATAGGTGAGCGAACCCACCCTGTCGACTCCGGCGGCGGGTGGATGCGCTCGAGACCTACAATTGAGAGGCCCTCGAATTCCCGCCTGGTCGCCGCATTTTTCGCGCTCCTTCTCCCCGAGCTCCGCGCGGCCTCAGCGCGCACGCAGGCGCTGCGAATCCCCTGAAAACCTGCTATCGCGCTGCCATGAAGAAGTTGCTCCTGCCCCTGTTCGGCGTCCTCGCTGGCTGTGGTCCTTCGGTCGCATCGATCGCGGTCGATCCCGCCGCACCGACGCTTGGCGCAAAGGGTCAAACGGTCGTACTCAAGGCCGATCCTCGCGACAAAGAGGGCAAGACGATCCCCGATGCGATCTTGAAGATGGTGTGGGCCAGCAAGAACCCGGAGCTGGCCTCGGTCGCCAACGGCGTGGTCACCGCGAAGAAGTCGGGGGACGTCGAGATCACCGCGACTGTCGGAGAAGTCGTAGGCGTCGCCAAGGTGAGGGTCACGATCCCGGCCACGATGAGCCTCGAGCCCGCCAAGTCAGCGATCGTTGGCGTGGGAAAGACGGTGACCTTGAACGTCGTGGTGAAGGACGAGGCGGGGAGGCCAATCGCCGGTGTGCAGCCGGTATGGTCGACCAGCGACAGCAGCGTGGTGAACGTCAAAGACGGCGTGATCACCGCGGCTGGAGCTGGGACGGCGAGCGTGAAGGCGACGCTGGGTGAGATCACCGCCACCGCCGAGTTTGAGGTGTCCCACCCCAAGGTCGCGAAGATGAGCATCGAGCCCCAGACCGTGAGTTTCGAGAAGACGGGAGAGGTCGTGCGGCTCAAGGCTTCGCTCGTCGACGAGGCGGGGCAGCCGATCCTGGGCCTCGAGCCCAAGTGGAGCACGAGCGACGACAAGATCGCGACCGTGAGCGAGACGGGCCAGGTTCAGTCGGTGAAGAAGGGCAAGGCCAAGGTGAAGGGCGTCGCCCAAGACGTCACGGTCGAGGTTGAGGTGGTGGTGAAGTAGCCCCGGGCGGGCGCTCAGACCGCTGGCTGCCGGGGGGGACCGCAGGGCGCTGGGCCCGCTGCGGGAGGGGGCAAGAGGGACCCGCGCGGGCGCTGGGCCCGCTGCGGGACGGAGGCGGTCTACTTGCGCTTCTCGGCCAACTTGGCCTGGTACTTCGCGACGAGCTCTTCCTCGATGACCGGCGGGGTCAGGGAGTAGCGGTTGAACTCCATCGTGAACTCCGCCTTGCCTTGGGTGGCTGAGCGCAGCGTGGTGGCGTAGCCGAACATCTCGGCCAGCGGCACGTCCGCGTCGATCTTGGCCATGCCACCATCTTCGGAGGAGCCGATGACCATTCCGCGGCGCTGCATGATGGTGGTGAGGATGTTGCCCGAGAACTCGGACGGTCCTTCCACCTGCACCCGCATGATCGGCTCGAGGACGCGCGGCTTGGCCTTCTCGTAGGTCTCACGCCAGGCGCCGCGGGCCGCTTCCTGGAACGCGATGTCCGAGGAGTCGACCGCGTGCGAGGCGCCGTCGTCGAGCACCACGCGCACGTTCACCACCGGCACGCCAATCTTGCGACCCTTGTCGATCATCGAGCGGAAGCCCTTCTCGACCGAAGGGATGAACTGGCGAGGGACCGAGCCACCGACGACATCGTCGACGAACTCGAAATCCTTCTCCTCGAGCGGCTCGATGTAGCCGGCGATCTTGCCGTACTGACCCGCACCACCGGTCTGCTTCTTGTGCGTGTAATTGTAGTCGGCCTTCTGCGTGACCGTCTCGCGGTAGGCGACCTGCGGCGGTGAGGTCACGACCGACACCGCGTATTCGCGCTTCATCCGCTCGATGTAGACGTCCAGCTGGAGCTCGCCCATGCCGGAGATGACCGTCTCTCCCGACTCGGGATCCACGCCCGCGCGGAAGGTGGGATCTTCCTTGGTGAAGCGCTGCAGCGCCTTGGACATGTTCTGCTCGGACTTGGCGTCCTGCGGCTTGATCGACAGCGAGATCACCGGCTCGGGCACGTGCATCGAGCTCATCACCAAGCGGGTGGTGCCGTCGGTGAAGGTGTCGCCCGAGTTACACTCCAGGCCGAAGATCGCGACGATGTCCCCCGCGCCGGCGTCCTGGATGTCCTCCATGTCGTTGGAGTGCATGCGAACCAGACGCGCGACTTTGTGCTTCTTCTGGTTGCGCGCGTTCATGATGAAGTCATCGCGGGCGATCGTGCCCTGATAGACGCGCAGGTAGGTCAGCTGGCCGTAGCGGCCGTCTTCCAGCTTGTAGGCCAGGAGCACGGTCGGCTCGGTGGGATCGGTCTTCAGCGTGACCTTGTCCTTGTCTTCGCTGCCGTCCGACTTCACGACGATGGCTTCGTTCTTCACCTCGGTCGGGTTGGGCAGGTAGGAGACCACGCCGTCGAGCAAGAGCTGGACGCCCTTGTTCTTGTAGGCCGAGCCCATCATCACCGGGGTGAGCTGGAGCGAGATGCAGCCGTGGCGGACCGCCTTGCGGACGAGGTCCGGCGTGATCTTGTCGCCGCCCTCGAGCATCGCCTCCATCAGCTCGTCGGAGAACATCGAGACCGCGTCGAGCATCTTCTCGCGGTACTTCTTGGCCTGATCCATCATGTCGGCCGGAATTTCTTCCTCGCGGATCTTCTCGCCCTGCTTTCCTTCGAAGATCAGCGCCTTCATGTCGATGAGGTCGACGACGCCGATGAACTGGTCCTCGGCGCCGATCGGGATCTGGATCATGACGGCGTTGTGCTGGAGCTTCTCACGCAGCTGGTCGGCCACCCGGTAGGGGTTGGCACCGGTGCGGTCCAGCTTGTTCACGAAAGCGATGCGCGGAACCGAATAGCGGCGCATCTGGCGGTCGACGGTGAAGGACTGCGACTGCACGCCGGCCACGCCGCACAGGACGAGGATCGCGCCGTCGAGCACCCGCAAGGACCGCTCGACTTCGATGGTGAAGTCCACGTGTCCGGGGGTGTCGATGATGTTGACGTGGTGCTTGTTCCACTCGCAGTGGGTCGCGGCCGACGTGATGGTGATGCCGCGCTCGCGCTCGAGGTCCATGTGGTCCATCGTGGCGCCGACGCCGTCCTTGCCTTTGACCTCGTGGATCGCGTGGATCCGGTTGGTATAGAAGAGGATGCGCTCGGTGAGCGTGGTCTTTCCGCTGTCGATGTGGGCGGAAATTCCGATGTTTCGAATCTTGCTGAGATCAGTGATCACGTTGGGCCTCGGGTTAGAGAGCGCTAGGAGCCAGAGCGGAACGCCCCGGTCAAGCGTTCAGAGGTCAAGCGGTCGCACCATTCCTGGAATACCCTTCGACCGTCCGAGGCTGCGCGATCGGCGTCCGGCCCCAGATCGCCGGCGCAGCTCACGCGTTTAGGCGCACCACGGGTTGCCCACCCTGAGGCCTTCACTAAGATGCAGCCACCCATGTCCGAGCTCCGATTTCGGCGAAGCCCGCTGCGGCGTTGGATCCTCGGAGGCATCCTGGCTTCGGCCGGCCTCTGCCTCCTGATCCTGTCCTTCACGACCTGTATCCGAGCCTTCATCTTCGACGGGATCCTCGTCCCCGTCTGCCCGGCCGGGAACGTCCGCCAGACCCTGCACCTCAGCGTGAGCAACGCGCGCCGGAGCCCGGCGGGGACCTCCGTCAACGTGTCCGCGACGGCCCACTTCACGACCGGGGCCTCGGACGCCGCCGAGACCACCAGCGTTCGCCGGCTCGAACCGCAATTTTTTCTGGTCGACGCGGCAGGGAAGGAGACCCGCCTCGAGCTCTCCCCCAAGACCTCCATCCGCAGCAGCCCCTACGGATCGTCGGCCAGCGTCGCGATCCCCGACGTCCCAGACGGCGACTATCGGCTCCGCGCCAAGGTCGCCACGCCGATCGAGAACGGCCAGATCGAGGCCAGCCTTCCGCTCTACGCCCCCGCCCGCATCCACGTCCTGACGGATCGCCCCTTGGTGCAGCCGGGGCAGTCGGTCCGCTTTCGCGCGCTGGGCCTGAGAGCGTCGGATCTGAGCCCCCTCGACGGGCGACCGGGCAGCTTCAGCGTCCGCGCGCCCAGCGGCGAGACCGTCTTTGAGGAGCGCGCCCCGCTGGGCGACTACGGCGTCACCGCTGGGAGCTTCCCGGTCGACATCGAGGCCGAGACCGGCCTTTGGACCGTGGAATACCGCTCCGGCACCGCGGTCGGGACCGCCAGCTTCCGCGTCGAGCCCTTCACCCTGCCCCGTTTCCGCCTGGAGCTGACGCCCTCGCGCGCCTTCTTTCGGCCCCGGGACGTACCCAAGATCGCAGGGGTCGTCCGCTACAGCTCGGGCGCGCCGGTCGCCGGAGCGCAGATCACGCTGAGCTGGAGCGTCGCTGGGGCTTGGCCGCCCCCCACCGATTGGATCGCCACCAAGCTGCCGCACTCGGCCACCGCGGACCCGGCCGGGCGCTTCAACCTCGAGCTCCCCAGCATCCCGAGCGACCTGCAGGGTCAGGCGCGCCTGATCCTCGAGGCCGAGGCCATCGACGCCTCCGGCGATCGGGTGCACGAACAGAGCGCGCTGCTCCTCTCCGAGGACGGGATCGCCGCCGCCGCGGTGACCGAGCTGGGCGATGGTCTGGTCGAGAACTTCAACAATCGGCTGTATGTGCGGGTGACGACCCCCGATGGGCAGTCGCTGCCAAGCACCGAGCTGCTCGTCAAGCGGGCCTGGGAGCCTTCGGATCCGGGCGTCCCCGCCAAAACCGATGAGGACGGCGTGGCGGCGCTGCAGATCGATCCCGGACCAGCGGTGAACGTGGTGATCCCGCCGCCGCCCTATCGCCCGCCGCCGCGCCCGCCCGCGATCGTGCGCGGTGCGGTCAACGATCTCATCGCCGAGTCGGAGCCGCGCCTCGAGGATCAGCTGGCGATGGACCGGTGGCCCACGCTCCTCGCGCCCTGCGCCCGCTTCGTAGCCAGCGGCTCGGAGGAGGCGACCTTGGCGCTCTCGGTCAGCGCGGCGGGGACGATCAGCGGCCCCACCGACGGGCTGCCGCCGCTCGGCCGCTGCCTGCAAAAGACGCTGAACAGCTGGCGCTTTCCGGCGGGCCCCGAACGGCTCTACACGGTGAGCCTCACGGTCAACGATCCGGGGCTGGCTCGCCTCGGGATGGAGTTGGCAGTCGCGGGTGAGGCGAGCGAGGGCATCCAGGAGGCCTTCGAGGGTGCGGCCAGCGACGCGCGGGCCTGCCTCCCGCTCGACGTCGGCGAAGGGGGCCCCTTGGCCAACCTCATCGTGTGGAAGCTGAACGAGGGAGAGCGCCGCTTCAGCGTCAGCCTGGCTACCGATCGCGCGGACGAGGATAGCCCCCGCGCCCGGCTCAGCGGCGCCGCGATGACCTGCATCCTCGATAGTTTCAAGACCGCGGCCCTGGAGCAGAAGGCTGAGCGGAGCGCCCTCGGCGTCGCGCGCCTCAGCGTGACCCCCGCGGATGTCGCCAGCGGCGAGCGCCCGCAGGCGACCGTGATGCTCGGCTATGAGTTCGAGATCGCCGCCAAGAGCGGC
>Ga0154020_10004283_pt1 | contig 17027 bp, 10 predicted proteins | sample Klosneuvirus_201_FD_109709 | JGI IMG/M metagenome (GOLD analysis project Ga0154020, IMG submission 109709) | Active sludge microbial communities from wastewater, Klosterneuburg, Austria - Klosneuvirus_20160825_MG | ecosystem: Engineered > WWTP > Aerobic digester > Activated sludge | place...
AGTTGTGAGTGCCCAGCGCGCATTCGTCGTAGTCGCAGCTCGTGCCGTTGCCGGTGTAGGGGGCCTTGCACGTGCAGGCGTAGCTGCCGGGCAGGTTCTTGCAGCTGGCGTACGGGCTGCACCCCGCACCGCCGGTCGCGCACTCGTCGACGTCGCTGCAGGTGAAACCGTCGCCGGCATACCCCGGCTTGCACTTGCAGCTGAAGCCGCCTGGGCCGTCGGTGCAGGTCGCGTCGGGGCTGCAGCTCGTGGCCGTGCACGCGCTGCCGGCCTGGCTGCACGTCTTGCCCGATCCCGAATAGCCGGGGTTGCAGGTGCACTGGTACGACCCTGGCAGGTTGGTGCACGCCGCATTGGGGTCGCAGGGTGGCGAGCCGTTGGCGCACTCGTTCACGTCGACGCAGCTCTTGCCGTCCACGGCGTACCCCGGCGGGCATCCGCAGTAGTACGATCCCGGCGTGTTGATGCAGGTTCCGGCGCAGCCGTGGGCGCCGGCGCACTCGTTCACGTCGGAGCAGGTCTTGCCAGTGCCGGTGAACCCCGGCTTGCAGCTGCAGGTGAAGCCCGGCGCGGCGTTCACACAGGTGGCGTTCGGATCGCAGTCGTGGCTGCCCGTCGCGCACTCGTCGATGTCGCTGCAGGTCTTGCCGTTCCCCTGGGTGCCCGGTGGGCAGACGCACAGGTGCCCGCCCAGCGTGTTGTGGCAGGCGGCTCCCGGGGCGCAGCCGTGGGTGCCCGTGGCGCACTCGTCGACGTCGGCACAGGTCTTCCCGTTGCCCGAGAAACCGGGCTTGCAGGCGCAGGTGTACCCGGGCGAGGCGTTGGTGCACACCGCACTTTCGTCGCAGTCGTCCAGGCCGGCGGCGCACTCGTCCAGCTCCTTGCAGTCGAATCCGTCACCGACGTAGCCGGCCTGGCACGCGCACATGTACCCGCCGTGGGTGTTCAGACACTTCGCGTGCACGTTGCAGGTGTGCTTGCCGGTCAGGCATTCGTCCGCGTCGTCGCACTCTTGCCCGTTGAGCTCGAAGCCCGGCAGGCAGGCGCAGTGGTAGGCGCCCGGTGTGTTCTCGCACTTGGAGTTCTTTCCGCAGTTCGCTGCCCCCTTCGCGCACTCGTCCAGGTCGGCGCAGCTCTTGCCGTTGCCCACCCAACCCGCGAGGCACGTGCAGGTGTACGAACCCACGGTATTTGCGCAGATCGCCTGGGGTGAGCAGGCCGCGGTCCCCAGCGCGCACTCGTCCACATCGGCGCAGGTCTTCCCGTCGCCGGCGTAGCCCGGGGCGCACTGGCAGTCGTAGCCGCCCGCCGTGTTCACACAGACTGCGTGCGCGTCGCAGACGTAGGTGCCCAGCTTGCACTCGTCGGTGTCGACGCAGGTGCTCTTTCCATCTCCGCTGAACCCGGGTTTGCACTTGCAGGTGTAGCTTCCGGGCAGGTTCTGACACTCTGCATTGGCAATGCAGCTGAACTTGCCCGTGGCGCATTCGTCCAGATCGGTGCAGCTCTTGCCGTTGCCCTGCCAGCCCGGGTTGCACGCGCAGGTGAAGCCGCCCACCGTGTTCGTGCAGGTCGCGCTGGGATCGCAGTCGTCGCTGCCGAGCGTGCACTCGTCCACGTCGGTGCAGGTGACGCCGTCGCCGACGTAGCCGGCGTTGCACGCGCAGGCCCAGGTCCCCGGCACGTTCACGCAGTGCGAGAGCGGCCCGCAGGCGCCGGCTCCGATCGCACACTCGTCCACGTCGACGCAGCTCTTGCCGTCGCCCTGCCACCCGGCGTCGCAGCTGCACGCATAGCTCCCGATCAGGTTCTGGCAGGAGGCGTGCGGGTCGCAGGCGTCCTTGCCCAGCGCGCACTCGTCCTCGTCACTGCAGGTCTTGCCGTCCCCCTGCCACCCCGGTTTGCACTGGCACTCGTGGCCGCCGTCGTGGTCCAGGCAGAGCGCGTTGTCATCGCAGTCGTTCAGGCTGGGCGTGCACTCGTCCACGTCGAAGCAGAAGAAGCCATCACCCACCCAGCCGGGGTTGCAGTTGCAGAAATAGCTGCCACCCACGCTGGTACACGTCGCGTGCACGTCGCACGCCGAGAGCCCCGGCTGGCAGGCCTCACCCACCCCGCCACATCCGGCGGGGCCGCAGTCGCAGCTGTATCCGCCGTTTTCGTTCTTGCAGGTGCTCCCCGGGAAGCACGAGTCCACGCCGGCGGCGCACTCGTCCACGTCGCTGCACGTCTGGCCGTCGCCTCCGAAGCCGTAGATGCAGGTGCAGCTGAAGCCGCCCTCGGTGTTGCTGCATTCGGCGTTGCCATCGCAGCCCGCGGTGCCGTTGGCGCATTCGTCTTGGTCCTGGCAGCTGGCGCCGTTCCCGGAGAAACCGGGTTTGCAGGTGCAGGTGGCCCCGCCGGGCGCATCGCTGCAGGTGGCGTGGGGCGAGCAGGGTGCGTCGGCGCAGGTCACGGGCTTCTGACAGCCCGGCGTGGGGCACGATGCGTTGCCGGTGACCAGGTGCTCGAGCTCCAGGCGACCGTGCAGGGTGCGGGTCTTCAGCGCCGCAACCGGGGCGCTGGTGGTCAAGAGCGCGGTCTTGACCTCGCCCGGCGTCGCCGCCGGGCTCTTCGCCAGCCAGAGCGCTGCGGCGCCCGCCACGTGGGGCGCGGCCATGGAGGTGCCGCTCATGCTCTGGGTGCCACCTGGAACGGTGCTGACGATGCCGACGCCGGGCGCGGCCACGTGCACGCTCTTCACGCCGAAGTTCGAGAAGCTCGCGAGGGCGTCGTTCTGATCGGTGGCAGCGACGGCCACCACGTTGGGGGCCGGGTACGACGCGGGGTAGAAGGGCTTGTCGTCGATGTTGGTCGCCGAGTTGCCTGCGGCCGCCACCAGCAGGCCCCCCGCCTTCTCGAAGCTGGCGATGGCTGCGGCTTCGTACGACAGCGGGGCGTGGAACCCGCCCAGGCTGGCGTTGGCCACGCGCGCGCCGTTTTTCGCCGCCAAGAGCAGGCCTTCGGCCAGGTGCGTCGTCTGGCACCCCGTGGGCTTGCAGACCTTGATGGGCAAGAGCGTCACCTTCCAGCTGACGCCCACCACCGCTTGCGAGTTGTCGCCAACGGCACCGATCGTCCCCGACACGTGGGTGCCATGCCCGTGGTCGTCGCTGGGGTCGGCGTCGCCGTTGGCGAAGTCCCAGCCCGCCACGTCGTCGATCAGCCCGTTCCCATCGTCGTCCACTCCATTGCCGGGCTGCTCACCCAGGCTCTGCCAGAGGTTGGCGGTCAGATCGGCATGAGTACGATCCACGCCGGTGTCGAGCACGGCCACCACGATGGCGCTCGAGCCCACGCCCTGTTCCCAGGCGGCGGGCGCGGCGATCTTCTGAAGCCCCCAGAGGGCGCCGTAGCTCGGATCGTTGGCATCCTTCTCCACGTCGAGCAGGTAGTCGGGCTCGGCGCTCTCCACGACTCCGGCGTCCAGAAGCGCCTGTCGCGCCGCGTCCAGCTCGAGGCCCGGCGGCAGGTGCACGCGCTCGAAGCCGATCTCACCCAGCAGCCCGGGGTTCGGATCGGTGGTCGCGCCCAGCGCTGCGACGGCTGCAGCGAGCTCGGACGCCGTGGTCGCCGCGGCCCGGCGCACCACCAGCTCGTGCGCCAACCTGCGCTCCCCGTCGGCGCCCACCGTCACCTCGTCGCTGGGCCCCGCGGCTCGACCGGTGTCGGCGGGTGTGCCACATGCCCAGAGCGCGCCCGCCAGTGCCGCCACCATCAGTGGGCGGGGGTGCGCGCGTGGCGATGGGGGTTCGGTCATGCGGGGGTTTGGCGGACTCCGAACCGTGAACGACCCGCCGCCGCCCGACTTGAGCCCCTGGCGCGCAGCGCCGCCCAATGGCCCCAGGGGCGTATCGCGCCGTTACTTCCGAGCCCCGGCTTCGCCCGTTACCGCCGCGATTGACGCGGCCCCCTGCCCCTCCTTATGTTTCGCGCCGTTTTTGGCGGAGCGCGCCGCTCACGCCCGAGGGAGCAGGGAAAGAGACGATGGCCGAGCAATTCAAGAACCTGGTCGATCTGTGTGAGAAGAGCTGCAACAAGTTCAAAGATCGCGAGCTGTTCGGGACCAAGGTCGACGGCAGCTGGAAGTGGATGACCTACGGCGAGTTCGGCAAGCTCGTCGACGACTTCCGCGGCGGGCTCGCCTCGCTCGGCGTTGGCGCCGGCGACAAGGTCGGCATCGTCGCCAACAACCGCGTCGAGTGGGCCGTCGCCGCCTACGCCACCTACGGGCTCGGCGCGGCGTTCGTGCCGATGTACGAGGCGCAGAAGGCCGACGAGTGGCGCTTCATCTTGGACGACTGCGGCGCCAAGATCGCCATCGGCGCGACCCCCGACATCTACAAGAAGCTCCAGGGCGTGAAGGCCCAGGTCGCTTCGCTCGAGCACGTGGTCGGCTTCGAAGAGCCCGAGAGCGACGACCACTCGTACGCTGCTCTGCTGAAGAAGGGCGCCGACAAGCCGGTCCCGGCCCAGCACCCCAAGGACGGCGACACCGCGGGCTTCATCTACACCTCGGGGACCACCGGCAACCCCAAGGGCGTGATCCTGAGCCACGGCAACCTGTGCAGCAACATCAACGCCATCCACGCCATCTTCCCCTTCGAGGCCAGCGACCGCTCGCTGTCGTTCTTGCCCTGGGCGCACTCGTTCGGTCAGACCTGCGAGCTCCACGCCATGCTCAGCATGGGCTGCTCGATGGGCATCAACGACGCGGTCGAGAACCTGGTCGCGAACCTGGCCGAGGTGCAGCCCACGATCCTGTTCGCGGTGCCGCGCATCTTCAACCGCATCTACGACGGCGTGAACAAGCAGATGACGGAGAAGCCCGGCTTCATCCAGAGCCTGTTCCGTAACGCGGTCAAGAACCGCACCAAGAAGGGCCGCGGTGAGGACGTGGGCGTGTGGTCCGGCATGGGCATCTCCATCGCCGACAGCATCATCTTCTCGAAGATCCGCCAGAAGTTCGGCGGCCGCCTCAAATACGCGGTGAGCGGCAGCGCCGCGCTCTCGAAAGAGGTGGCGGAGTTCATCGACGCCCTCGGCATCGAGGTCTACGAGGGCTACGGCCTGACCGAGACCAGCCCGATCGCCACCGCCAACTTCCCCGGCAACCGCAAGATCGGCAGCGTGGGCAAGGCCATCCCCGGGGTGACCATCGTGATCGACAAGGCCGTGACCGGCGACGCCAAGAACGGCGAGATCCTGATCCGTGGCCCCAACATCATGCAGGGCTACCACAACCGCGACGACGAGAACAAAGCGGTGCTGATGGCCGATCGCACCTTCCGCAGCGGCGACATGGGCTTCGTCGACGACGACGGCTACCTCTACATCACCGGGCGCATCAAGGAGCAGTACAAGCTCGAGAACGGCAAGTACGTGGTGCCCTCACCGCTGGAAGAGGAGCTGAAGCTCTCGCCGTTCATCGCCAACGTGATGATCCACGGCGCGAACAAGCCCTACAACGTGGCGCTGGTGGTGCCCGACAAGGCCGCGCTCGAGAAGTGGGCCGCGGACAACGGCAAGACGCTGGGCGACTTCGAGAAGAGTGACGACGTCAAGAAGGTGATCGAAGACGAGCTGAAGAAGTACGCCAAGAGCTTCAAGGGCTTCGAGCGCCCGGAGAAGTTCGTGCTCACGGCCGAGGACTTCACCACCGACAACGGCATGCTGACGCCCACGCTCAAGCTCAAGCGCCGCAACGTGCTTCAGAAGTACGAGCCGGCGCTGGACGCGCTCTACAACTGATCGTTCGGAGCGGACGGGCCGACGAAGGCCCGAGGTTGCCCCTCGGGTTCTCCGCGGCCTCTCCACCGAATCGCCGTCCGGCGACCCGAGAATCTGCACGGTTGCCCGGTAGGGTCGTTCGCATGACCCTTCCACTCGCGCCAGACCGCCTGGCGAACCTGCTCTACGGCAACTCGAGCGAGACGCGGCCCATGGTCGAGCGCGCGGCCAGCGGCCTGGCGCTGTCCGCGACGTTCGGCGCGGCGGCGGCGGCCCGCCACGGCGTCTTGGCCATGCTGGTCCACGCGGCGGGCGTCCCGCTTGGGCTGACCGTGGCCGTGCTGCTCGCGACCCCCGCGCTGTGCATCGCAGTTGCCCATTTCGATCTCCCGCTCGACGCCACCGGGGTCGTTGCCGCGGTGTGCCGCGGGCTCGCCGTGACGGGCTTGGCGCTCCTGGGCATGGCTCCGGCCGCGCTCTTGCTGACCGCAACCGTGGAGTCGCCGGTCACGGCGGCGGTGGTGACCGCCCTGGGGCTTGCCCTGGGCGGCGCACTGGGTCTGCGCCAGGTCGTGCGGGGGCTCGGCTCGGAACGCAGGGCCTACCTGGTGGTGTTCATCCCGTTCGTCGTGCTGCTCGCGACGCGCACGTGGTGGCTGACGTTGCCCATGCTCGGGCGCGGCGTCGTCGGTGGAGTCGCGCCATGAGCTTCCACTCCGAGGTCTTGCGGTCCCCCGCAAGCGTCGTCGAGCGGTGTGGTGACTCGAGCCAGCAGCGCTGGATCGCGCGTCAGGCGCTGCTGTGCATCGTGGTGGGGGGGGCGTGCTTTGGCGCCGCGGCGGGCTCTTTCCGCGGCTGGGAGCAGGCACTGGCGGCCGCGCTCAAGCTCCCGGCGGTGACGCTGGTCACGCTCGCGGTGGCCGGCCCCGCGCTGTTTTCCCTCGCGCGCTGCTTCGATCGCCGCTGGAGCTTCGGAGCGACTGTCGCACTGATGCTGGCTGCAGGGGCGCGCACGTCGCTGGTGCTGCTGGCCGTCGCCCCGGCGCTGGGGCTGGTCGTGGATTCGGGGGTGAGCTACGGGGCGGTCCGGATCGTCGCGCTCGCCGGTTACGCGCTCGGCGGGCTGTCGGGTCTCTCCCTCTTGATACGAGCGCTCGGGGACTCGCCCGGTCGCGTGGGCGCGCTGCTCTCGTTCTCGCTGGTGTTCGGCGCGGTCGGGCTCCAGAGCGCGTGGCTCTTTCGCCCGTATCTCGGCGACCCGCGCGACGAGCGTGTCCCGCTCTTCGCGCATGGTCGGATCGAGGGTGGCGTGGCCGGCTCCCTGCTCGACCGCCGGGCCGGCCCATGAGCACCACCGCGCTCTTGCTCGGGTACTTCGCAGGCGGCCTGGCTTCGTCGGCGCTGGTCCTCGCGCACAGCTCGGCGCGAAGTCTCTCGACTTGGGGCTCCGCGGTCTTGGCCCTGCTGGTCTGGCCACTCTGGCTTCCTTTCGCGTTTGCCGCGTCGGACGGCGAGCCCGCGCGCGGGCGGCGACGCCCCGTCGAGCTGCGCACCATCGGCGCGGTGACCCGCGCACGTGGCGCGGTCTCGGGCACCGCGCTCGACGCGGTTCTGTCGGAAAAGGACGCCGCAGATATCCTGCGCGAGGTGGACCGCATCGCGCGGCGGCTCGACGCCATCGAACGCGAGCTCTCGAATCACGCGGCGGGCTCGGCGCGCGGCCGTGAGCGACTGGCGGAGCTGGCCCGCGCCGACGAGCGCGCGCTGTGCGACGTGGGCGAGCTCGCGGAGCTCCTGGCGACCGAGCTGACCCTGGCTCGCCACGGGCGGGGTGAGGGTATCGAGCCACTGGTTCTCGAGCTGAGCGCGCGGATCGAAGCGCTGGCGTCGAGCTGACGGTGCGGCTCGCGCCAAGCTTCGGAGCCGGTACTTCCTTCGGTCGTCCGATCGTGCCAAGACCCGCGGGGCGCCATGACCTCGATCTCGTCTCCACGCATTCTCAGCGCACTTGGCATTGCCTTGCTGTTCACTCCCGCCTGCACGCCCGCCGCGCCGCCTCCGGCTCGGGCGCCTGGGGCCGAGCCGGCGCCCGCCGCTGCCAAATGCGCGGCCATCGACGTTGCCCGGGGCGAAGCCGCGTTCGCGCGGGCGCGGCCGTTTCTCGAGCACCTGAAGCACGAAGAGCACCCGAAGATCGAGGTCTTCGAGCAAGGCGTGCGTGATCTGGAAGAGGCGGCCGAGCACGGCCAGCTCGAAGGCCAGTTCCGCTTCGGCACCGTCGTGTTCGGCTTCGCGTTCACCGACCACGCGCCCGAGCCGGCCGACGAGAAGGACTACGTGCGCGCCTTCACCTTTCTGCGCATCGCGGCGCTGCGCGGCCACGCCCGGGTGCTGAGCTCGTTCCCCGGCCTGGATGCCAAGAGCGTGGCCAGCCTGAAGCTCGAAGAGCCGCTCGACACTCTCCCGCGGGCGTGGCTCGAAAAGGCCTTCGCCCGGGCCGACGCCTGGGTGGCCTGCGCGCCCGCCGTCGCCAAGACCCGCTACGTGGCGCCCCCGCCCGAGCCCGAGAGGCCGAAGCTGGTGAAGAGCGACAGCGGCTGGACCCGCGCGGGCGACGCCGAAGGTCCGCTCTTGCGCGTGATCGAGAAGCACGACGGAGGCGCCACGCTCGCGCCGCCCATCACCACCGCCTGGCTCGGCGCGCTGCCCGCGCTCCACGCCTGCTACGCCGAATGGCTGCGCCGCGAGCCTCAGGCCACCGCAACGCTGGTGGTGAGCACCCAGCTGCCCGCGGGCAAGCTCGAGGTCACCGGCGCTCCCGACAACGCCCTGATGAGCTGCTCGCGCGCGGCGTTCGCCGCCGTGAAGCTGCCGGGCGACGCCGAACGCACGGCGCGGCTCGAGATCGCGCTCTACCCCCGGGCGCTCTCGGCACAAGAGCTGCCCGACGGCCGCGACGACGCCAAGGTCGAGCGCTGGGAAGCCGACGGCAGCTGCTGGATGATCGTCACCCACCCCTGCGCCCCGAACAAGATGTGCATGGCGCCGACGCGCCAGCGCGTGCGCTGCAAGTCGGCAGACTGAGCGGCGAGCGGGGAGCGGTCGCGAAAGTCAAACTGCTCGCCGCGGTGCTGGGGGGAAGCGGCGACACCGGATCGAGGTCAGCCCCCGGGCGGCTTGGTCTCGCCGTGCCGGTCGCGCCCCCAGCACGCGACCCTGCCGTCCGCGCGTAGCGCGCAGGCGTGCTCGGTGCCCATGTCCATCTGGACGTACCGCCCGGGCGGCGGGCGGCTGATGTCGTCCGGGGGGGCGGCCGCCGCGTGGTAGGGGCCCTTGCAGGTGAGGGTTCCGTCGAGCTCGATGACGCAGGTTTCCTTGATTCCGGTGTGGACGGAGCGCGCCTGACGGTTGTGCAGGCTGCCGAAGGTGTCCTTCTCTCCCCAGCACACGACCAGGTTGTCGGCGTTGCGAGCGCAGGACATCACCCCACCGCTCGAGATCTGTACGAACCGCCCCGGCGGCGGGCTCGCCTGACGGTAGCTGTTGCTCTCGCCCCAGCATGTCAGGGTGCCGTCTGCCCGGATGGCGCAGACGTGCGACAGCCCAACGGATACGTCCAGGAACGGGCCGCCGGGCGAGTTGGTCATGCCGCCGCGTTTGCCCCAGCAGACCAGCGTTCGGTCGAGCCGGATGGCACAGGCGTGCGCCGACCGGGTCGAGACCACGCGGTAGCGGCCGGGGGGAAAGGCGCCGACATCATTCATCTCGGCGGCGGGCCAGCAGGTCAGGGTGCCGTCGCGCGCGAGGCCGCACCCTGACGTATCGAGGTCGACGAACGCGAATGCCCGCTTGGGAGGCTGGTGGCTGGCGGGCTGCCGACCCCAGCACGAGAGGTAGCCCGCCGCGTCCAGGAGGCAGCTGTCGTCAGTACCCACCACCACCCGCGGGTAGTCGAGGCGCGGCGGCCCGCCGTCGGCTTGGTCGTCGCTGCGGGTGGTCCGACGGCAGCCCGTGGCCGTGAGCAAGAGCGCGAACAGGAGAGGCTTCAGGTTCACCGCCCGGGTCCTTTTTGCCGCGTTCAACGCGGCTGCGCACCGGGCGTTCGGGGAGGACGCACGTCGGTTCGAGGTGACCGCCACTCAGCCCCCGGGTGGCTTGGTCTCGCCGTACAGGTCACGCCCCCAGCAGGCAACGGAGCCGTCTGCACGCAGAGCGCAGGCGTGCTCGACCCCCATGTCCATCTGGACGAAGCGCCCGGGCGGCGGGTGGCTGAGGTGGTCGTTTGCGCCTGTGCAGGTGAGCGTGCCGTCGAGCTCGATGATGCAAGCGTGGCGATCTCCGCTGGTGTGGACCGAGCGGGCCTGCCGGTTGTGGATCCCACCGAACGTCTCCTGGGCCCCCCAGCAGGCGACCACGTTGTCGGCGTTGCGTGCGCACGACATCAGCCCGCCGCTCGAGATCTGCACGAACGTCCCTGGTGGTGGGTTTGCCTTGCCGTAAGAGTTCGAGCCCCAGCAAACCAGGGTGCCGTCCGCGCGGATGGCGCAGACGTGCGAGCCGCCAACGGCGACGTCCTGGAACAGGCCAACCGGGGAATCGTTGATGCCACCTTGCGGGTGGCCCCAGCAGACCAGGGTGCGGTCGAGCCGGATGCCACAGGCATTCATCCCCCGGGTCGAAACCGCGCGGTAGCGGCCGGGGGGAAACGCGCCCACGTGGTTCATCTCGGCGGTGGGCCAGCAGCTCAGGGTGCCGTCGCGCTCGAGGCCGCACCACGACGATTCGAAGTCCACGAGGGCGAACGCACGTGGCGGAGGCTCGTCGCTCGAGAGCTGCTGTCCCCAGCATGCCAGCCGGCCCGCCGAATCCAGCAAACAGCTGCGACCAGAGCCGACGACGACCCGCGGGTACCCCGAGTAGGGCGGCTCTCCGTCGGGGCGGTCGTCCCCGCGGGTGGTCCGGCCGCAGCCCGCGGCTGCCAGCAGCAGTGCGAGAAGGACTGGCTTCAGGTGCATCACTCGACTCCTTTCGGACGCTTCTGGAACGTCAAGGAGAGGTTGTATTTGACCTTGCACGGCCCGCTCTTCAGTCGGACGCCCACGAACATCTTCCAGTACGAGCCAGCGCAACCGAGGGGCGGACACCCACCACCGCTGAGGCCCTTGAACGCGAAGACGCTGTTCGGCGGGGCGATCTGCGGCGTGCTGCCGTCGGAGCCGGTGGGCGGGTGGATCTGGTGCTCGAGCGCGCAGGTCTTCGGCAGCCCCTCTTCGAAGGAGCAGGGCTCGTGCCGGTAGAACCGGATGTCGAACTCGGGAGGGGGAGTTGGGTTGGACAAAGCGCTGATCGTGTAGTGAATTTCGTCCCCCGGCGCGATCGTCTCGTTGACGACGAAGAAGTCCTCGTCACCCGCGCAGGCGGAGCCAGTGATCTCGCGGCTTACCTTCGAGCCGAGGGCGATGAGGTTGGCGGCGGCGGTCGGGCCGAGCGAGCCCACCGTGCTGGCGTTGTTCGGCTCGGTTTCATCTCCGCGGCCGAAACCGTATTCGGCGAAGGTGCGGCGCGTGCGCTCTTCCGAGCTCGTTTCGGACCACTCCGTGCTTGCGAGCGTCTTGCGGTTCACGGCCAGGATGTTGATCAGGTCGTGGAACGACGTGGGGTGCGCTTGCGCATCGAGGAAGGTGTACTTCAACAGGCGAGTCAGGCGCGCAAACCCGAGCTGCCGGTCGACCACGCCGTACGGCCCCGTCGCCAGCGCGTCGGTGCTGTAGCCCGCCGCAGTCACGGCCGCCGGGGAGTTCGAGCCGGACTTCGGCACGGCGACTGTTGGCCCCCCGGTCACCATCAGCCGGCAGACAGCCCCGAGCAGGGTGCTGTCCTTCTCGTAGTCGGAGAACGTCGAGCGATTCCCGGACCAGGTCGTGAACCGAAAGCCCGCGCTCGGCCAGTCGAGGGGCCAGCTCTTCTTGGGGTTGTAGAGGTTCGGGTAGCCCGGGCTGATGGTGATGTCGTCCTTGTCGTAGCTGCCCGCCCAGAACGAAAAGGGCGCGAAGGTGCCGAGCGTGTCGTACCCAGGGTGGGGAGGGTTTCCAGTCGGATCGGCTTCCCACTCTTGCTGCATGTCGTTCATGGCCGCCATTGCGAAACAGTCCGCAAGCCCTTCGAAGATGGCCCTCTCTTCCGTGCCATCGGGCGGTCCTGGGAGCACGTCGAACCAGAGCGAGTGCCCGAGCTCGTGCGCGAGCACCATCGGGTCCGCGAAGGTCTTGAAGTGCGGCCCGCCAATGCCGATGTCGATCTCGCCGTTCTCCGCCCCCAGCGTCGTCTCCAGCTCCCAGAACCGCGCCGTCTCGGGCGTCCCCTTCTGCCACGCCACGAAACGCACGGGAGTCCCGCTGCCCAGGCGGTGCGTGTACCCGTTCTTCTTGTAATACCTGAGCGCCCGCTCGCCCCAGTACTGGCTGTTCACGGCGTGTCGGAGCAGCGGATCCGTGTCGTTGACCCACTTGTCGTCGTCGTCCCGATAGACCTTTGCCTCAACGGGCGGCTTGCTCTGGGGGTTGTCTCGGAAGGTGACGACGTCCTGGGACTTGATCAGCCGTGCCGGCTCGGCCCATTCGTTGCATGACACCAGGGCGAAGGGGAGACTCTCTTTCGGGTAGTAGGTCGTCGAGAAGCGTCGCAGAATGCCAGGGGTGTCGACGTCGGCGCCCTGCCCCTCGAAGTTGGCGCAGTAGAGCAGCGGCTGAACCCAGTTCTCGAACGCGGCTTGGCCGGCGGTGATCGCCTTGTTGACGGGCTTGACCTTGCCGAGGCCCACCCAGCCCAGCGGGTGAGACGAAAGCTCGAACGTCCGCATGGGTTGGGCCGTGGTCGCGTCGACCCAGACGGCAACCATCTGGCGGGACACCGCGTCGTCGGTGACCAGGTGGACGGCGTACACCAGCTGGTCGTTGCCGCGTCGGAGCTCGGCCGCTCGGCGCGCGCCCGCCAGGGGTGCGGGCTGTCGGATCACCATCAGCGGCGGTGGATACTCGCCCGCAACGAGCGGAATCGAGATGAGTCCCTCGGCGGCGCTGAGCGCGGTTGCGACGGCCTCGTCGGGTGCGACTTCGACGGCAGGCGGAGAGAGATCCGGCTGGGCCGTGCTGACGATGGACGCCACCGAGGCATTGTCGGGAGCAAGATTCAGCGTGACGCGCGCGGCACGAACGAGCGCCCCGCGGTGGTACTGGGCGAGCGCCACGGCGCGCCAGCTTGCGTCCCCCGGCAAGGGCTCGAGGACGTCCACTGCTGGATCGAGCCCGAGCAGCTCAAAGACCTCCGCCGAACGCGCGAGATCGAGCAAGCGCGCTCGACGCTCGGCGTACACACGCCGAGCCACTGCTGGCGGCATTGGTCGGACGCGCTCGCTCTCGAGCCAGAGCTTGGACGCGCGGCTCAGCCCCGGGATCGGGACCGGATCGCCCCACTCGACGATGCGAACGCTGTCACCCGTGCGATCCACGATGGGGGGGGGCAACGCAAGTGCCCGGTTTGACGAAAGAAATGCCATGATCAGCGCCGCTGCGAAGACTCGTGCCTCGTGCTCACGTCGCATCGTCCACCTCTCCCGCGCGTGTTGAACGCCAACGCAGGGTACGCGAAGCGTAGCACGCGATCAATGTGAGCATCTGCGCACCGTGTACGAGCCCAAGGTCCCCTCTTGCGCGTGATCGAGAAGCACGACGGAGGCGCCACGGTCGTGCCGCCGACCACCACCGCCTGGCTCGTCGCGCTGCCCGCGAGGCAACCGGAGAAGTCCGCGCCGTCAATTCGGATCCACGAGCACCAGTGTCGCGCGCTCCGGCGACACGCCGAGGAACACCCCGCGGCCGTGGGCAAACGCGACGCGACGCCGGTGTCGGATGGGAATTGGGGCATAGTCCGGTTGCTCTTCGCGCGTGCGGAAGACCCGCGTCTCGGCGCCGTCGGGTGCGAACCAGGTGCCGTCGCCCAAGAGCGCGGCTCCGGTTTTCGGATCGATGGCCATCGGGAAGTCCATCTCTTCCGGCGAGCTGATTGGGCCCGATCCAATCGAGGTTGGATCGACGCGCCCCTTCCAGATCGGTGTACCGCCTCGAAGGGCCGAAACGCGGAGCTCGCCGCGGGTGTTCCAGGCCATGCGCGTGGGGGTGACGTCGAAGCGTGGAAATGTGCCCCTGTCGATTGCGGACTCCCGTGCCTCCGAGTCGAAGCCCGGCGTCGGAATCGGGTAGCGACGGACGACGCGGCGGAGATCTCGGCTCAGCGCGACGGCCTGGTATTCGCTGACCCCGCCCGATACCGACCACACGGTGGTGCCGACCACTCGCACATCGGAAAGCGGCGTCGTGTACCCTACACACAACGCCAGCTTGCGCCCGAGCTTCCGCTCTCCGACGACGTTGCCGGTCGGAACGTCGAAGGTCGTGATGTGGTGCTCGCCTCGCTCACAATGGGCCAGCGCCAACGTTTCGCCCGAGGCGTGCAAGGACAGCCGGCGGGCGTCCACGGTCAGAACGTCGATCACGCGATGGTGCTGCTTCGCGAAGTCCTGTCCGACGAACCAGAGCTCGATGGGTGACGGATCCTCGTCGCCGGTGGTGGCGTAGGCGAAGCCGCTGCCGGTGCGCGTGAGCGCGCAGGTACTGCCGACCTGTATTCCGTTCCCGGGCCGATGGAGGTGGGTGACCTCGCGGAGCGTTCGTGCGCTGACCGGGTCCCATTCGACGAGCGCAAAGCCTTCGTCGACGGTCTTGGCGAATACCAGCGTGCCGTCGACGAACTCGCGGGAGGGAGCAGCGCCTGCCACGACGTCGACGGCGGGAAACGGCAGGTCGACGACCCGGGTTCGGTGCGAGGTTGGCTCGACGCGGACACGGACATCGTCCTCCGCCCTGGCGGCGCCAGGCAACGCACCGCTCGCCGAGGGGGGGGCAGGCACGATCGGTGGCGCCGAACCGCTCCGTGACACGGGGACGTCTTCGCGAGAACAGCAAGGCCAGAGCAGCCCAGCGCACGACGCGATCGCGACGACCAGAGCGAGAGACGTACGGCGTGTCATTGCACCCCAAAGAGTCCCACGATGGTGTGATCGTAGGCGCCCTTTCTCGACTCCTTGAACGCCCCGCTCCGGAGCCCGTCGAAGTAGCCCCAGGTCTTGGTGCTCTCGTTGAATAGCCAGATCTCGCGTTTCACGCCTCCGAGCGGAGCCTTGCCCTCCGCCCCCCACGATGAGTCAACCTCGAACACGTGAACGGGCCCACCTTGCATGAAAGCGGCCGGCACCGGCGGGCGTCCCGGAAATGACGGCGGCGGAGACCCAGCGGGGAGCGAGTGGCGCGAGTAGACCGCGACCTTGTGACCCACCTTTCCGCCGAGAACGATTAGGTCTCCGGGGCCCGCCGCGCGCAGGTCTTTGCTCTTGTTGGGCGCGGGGATCCCCTCCTGAAGACCCAACTTACGCGGAGTGCCTCGAGCTGCCGCGTGGGCCTGATACGCGAACCCCGAACAATCCAGGCCGATGCCGAAGTCGAACATCAATTGGCGAACTCGGTCGCGCGGGCTGCCACCCGAAGCCGCAGCCAGGTGACCGCGATCAATCAGCGACTGAGTGACACGCTGGATTTCTTCGGGGGTGCCTTTGCCGCCCGCGATCACGTCCAGGCGCCGCCCCAGCTCGCGAACCAACTCGGGTGGGAGCGCCTTCTTCAACGCGGCGGTCGCCCGCTCGGGCCGGGGGCCGTATCCACCCTGCATTCTGAAGGCCGGCGTGACGCGAACTTCATGACCATCGACGCGATAGGGCGCGTTGGCCGCCGAGAGGAACGAGTCCAAGCGCTTTTGCGCGTCGGAGCGAAGGTCCGGGGTCGATGCCGGCGTGGCCCGTTCCGCCCGGAGCTTGCGCGCCTGGGCCTGTGCTTGGTCACGCGCGGCGAGCAGGGCGGCCGTGCCCTTCGACAGTGCGCGGGGCGACGCTTTGGGCTCGGTGGCCGTCTGGGCCAGCGTCGTGCCCGGGTCTGCAGCAACCTGGCTGGTCCGCGAGCGGTGGGCAATGGAAGTGACTGACATGCAGCCCCTCATTCGGCTCGCAGTGCCGGTGGGTTGCGTGGTTTCTGCGGTGGCGCCGCGCGCCCGAGCTCCGACCGCGCGGCCGGTCGCGCGCCGGCTTGACCCGATCGCGCGTTCGTGACATTGAAGTTGGGTCACCAGGTGATTTCCATGAACCGCCTCCCGCGTCACACCCTGCCCTGCACGTCCTTCAAGGACGTGAGTGCGCAGACTGCTGTCGCGGCAGGAGGTCGGTGGATGAGCTAGTCCAGCCCAAAACCCCTGATTTCCTGCCGCGGGCACCGAAAGGTCCCCGCGGTTTTTTTTTGCTTCGAACCCCCGAGAAAGCTGCTCGTCATGACATCGCAATCACAACGCGAAGAACTTCGCTGGAAATTGAAACCCATCCCCGAGTTGGTGCGGCTGGCGTGGCCCATCACGGTCTCGATGCTCTCGTACAGCGTCATGACCCTGGTGAGCACGCTGTTCGTCGGCCAGCTCGGGGCGAACGCGCTCGCAGGCGTGGGGCTGGGTGGCATCGCCGCCTTCGGCCTGATCGTCTTCGGCTTTGGCTTGCTTCGCTCGGTGAAGGTCGTGGTCAGTCAGGCCGCGGGCGCCGGGCGGCGCGGGGACATCCCCGTGTACATCGCGGCGGGCGTCGCCCTCGCCGTCGTCCTCGGCGCGGTTGGCATCGGCGCGGGCCGCTGGCTCGCGGGCGTGCTGCCGCGCTTCTCGGCCAGCCCCGAGGCGGGCCTTGCGGCCGCCGAATACCTGTGGTGGCGCAACCTGGGTGCGCCCTTCGTGCTGATCGCCGTGGCGCTGCGCGAAGCGCGCTACGGGCTCGGTGATTCGCGCTCGTCCATGGTCGCCGCGCTGGGCGCCAACCTGACCAACATCGCGCTCGACGCGCTCTTCATCCTGGGCCTCGGCCTGGGGGTGCGCGGCGCCGGCGCGGCCACGGCGCTCGCTCACGTGGTCGAGGCGGCGCTCTTGGTCGGCGCGTCGCGCTCGCCGGGCTTTGGCTGGGCCCGGGTGCGGCTGCGCCACGTGACCACGCTGCTCAGGCTCGGCGTGCCCCTCGGCCTGCAGTTCTTGCTCGAGGTCGGCTCGTTCGCGGTCCTGGTCGCGGTGCTGGCCGGGATTGGCGCGGTGGATCTGGCCGCGCACCAGATCGCGCTGCAGCTCAC
>Ga0154020_10004284_pt1 | contig 17023 bp, 13 predicted proteins | sample Klosneuvirus_201_FD_109709 | JGI IMG/M metagenome (GOLD analysis project Ga0154020, IMG submission 109709) | Active sludge microbial communities from wastewater, Klosterneuburg, Austria - Klosneuvirus_20160825_MG | ecosystem: Engineered > WWTP > Aerobic digester > Activated sludge | place...
CAAAACTTCGGCGATCTCCTCCATCGTCAGGCCGCCGAAGAATTTCAACTCGACGACGCGGCTTCGGCGTACGTCGATCTGTTCGAGGTTCTTGAGCGCGTCATCGAGGGCGACGATCTCCTTGGAATTGCTTTTTGTGGATACGGCATCGTCGGCAAGCGTGACCCTTTCCTGCCAACCTCCCCGTTTCTGGCTATGCTTGGAACGAGCGTAGTCAACCAGAATGTGCCGCATTGCCTTTGCGGCGACGCCGAAAAAATGAGATCGATTCTGCCAGTTCCGCTCATCCTGTTTTGCAAGCTTCAGGTATGTCTCGTGGATCAGTTCTGTCGTCTGAAAGGTATGACCCGCAGGCTGCCGGCTCATATAACGCTTTGCCATCCGCCGCAGCTCATCATAGACAAGCGGCATCAACTGCTCCAAGGCAAGCTCGTCTCCGTTGCCCCAGTCAACCAGCAGAAGCGAAATTTCGTGCGAATCACCGCTTTGCATTATGTTTCAGATGGAAAAATCTCCGCTGATTATAGAACAAAAGGTTGTAAATAAGAATCTTTTTTTCTCGTTCGCTGCCCCTTTTTATCCAGAGGTTTCCGTTTAGAGAGTTAGAACCATTAAAAAAGGCAATGCGACCGCTTGAAACGAGTGAAGCGGACGCACCGAACGGATTCTCGCTGCCTTTTGCACTCAGTTGAAGAGAACAGGAGAAAGATCATGAAACGCATCCTCGTATCGCTCATTCTTACGCTCGGCACCGCCGGGTACGCCTTCGGCCAATGCAGCCCCGCAGACAAGAAGGCCCTCGAAGCCTTTGATCACGCGTGGGGCACCGCAACCCTCGCCGGCGACCGTGCTGCCCTCGAGAATATCTATGCCAACGACTACACGGGTTTGCCCGGAATGCAGGGTAAGGCGGCCGCGATCGACAACGCGGTAAGGGCCGCCGAACGAAACAAGGCAAACCCGGCAAATGCTGACAAGACAACCTACGACCATTATTTGATCAGCTGCACGGCGAATTCTGCCACGATCACACATCGCAACACGGTCTGGACGCCGGTCGGTGCGGGCGGAAAGCCCGAGACGTTCTATTCACGCAGCGTTCATATCCTCGAGAAACGCGGCGGCAAATGGCAGGTCGTCAGCAATGCCGGCAGCGGCCTCGATGACTACGACGTTATTTGGTATCTGGAGCAGGACTACAACGATGCCATCGCCAAACAAGATCGCTCATGGTTCGAAAAGAACTACGCCGCGGATTTCACAAGCATTAGCGGCAGCAGCGGAAGGCTGATGGACAAGGCAGAAGATATTGCCGATACGGTCGATAGCGGAGCCAAGATGGAGCTTGCCGAGACGACCAATATGAATATTCGGATCGACGGCAGGACAGCTATCGTTACCGGCGTCTTCCGAACAAAAGGCACTGACGCAAAAGGTGCGGCCTTTGACCGGAAGATCCGTTATACGGACGTTTGGATCAAACGTGATGGCCGTTGGCAGGCATGGTCTTCTCAGGGAACTCCGATGCCATAGGCATTCCTTTCACTACCGTGCGGCGGCCGTTCGAATTGAGTGCAGCGTCCGCCGCGACATTCGGTTTCGCACTTACACTAAAACACAGGAGAAAATTATGAAACGCAATCTGATATTAGTTTGCTCGCTCTTCGCAATGATGCTGACAGCGAGTTTAGCCGCATCGGCACAGGTGAAACGGCCGTTTCAGAACGGTTCGGTTTGGACGATCGGTTTCATTGTGATGAAACCGGGAATGGACAACGCCTACCTGAACTACATTGCCACCGATTGGAAGAAGGAACAGGAAGCTCTGAAAAAGGACGGGCAGATCCTTTCGTATATGGTGATCAAAACAGAAGGTCACAGCCCGAACGACTTTAATCTGATGCTGATGACCGAATACAAGGACCTCGCAACAATGGAAGCCAACGATGCAAAGGCCGATAATCTACTGCAAACGATCATCGGTAACGATGCCCAACAAATGCAAGGCTACCGCGACCGCCTGCAGATCCGCGAGGTGCTGGGCAATCGACTCGCTCGGCAGATCATTTTAGAACCGAAGCGTTAGAGCATCGCTCACCAATTGAGTCACCGGGAAAGGGCAACCCTCCGGATCATTTTGATCTCCGCCTTTTCTTCGGTGACTCCATTGCGAAGGCCTTACGATCGATGAAGGTTTCACAGCCGCCTGAATTACAAGTTGGCGAAAAAGATGAGCGAAGAAAAAATTGTTCTGATCGCACGTTTGAAAGTAAAGGACGACAAGGTCGAACTAGCCAGATCCGCTGCACTGGCAATTGTTGAGCCTTCCCGGAACGAAGCCGGTTGTATCAACTACGACATTCATCAGTCTATTGAGGACGAGACCGTGTTCCTTTGGCATGAAACATGGGTGAGCAAAGAGGCGATCGACGAGCATTTTGCGACACCATTCTTTCAAGAGTTCTTCGGAATTGTTGGCGAGATCGCTGCCGAACCACCGCAGATAAATTTGACCAGAATGATCACCACGAAAGCCTAGCAATGGAAAATATACGAACGTCAACAAAGCGCAAAGCCGGCATCTAGGGCGGCGATCAGCTCGTCAACATTGTCTTTGGTCGAGTTGAGCATCATTCCGGTGCGGATGACGTTGCCATAGAGGCCGCCTTTGCCGATGAGGACACCGCGGCGTTTCGTTTCTTCGAAGACCTTGAGAACCGCATCGGCAGCAGGCTCTTTTGTCTCGCGATCTTTAACAAGCTCGATTCCCTGCATTAGCCCGCGGCCGCGAACGTCGCCGATGATCGCGTGCTTTTCTTTGAGTTCTTCGAGACGCTGGCGAAGATAGTCGCCGACGACACGTGTGTTCGTGAGAAGGTCGTTATTCTCGATGAATTTTATTACCGCGAGACCTGCCGCCATCGAGATGGGGTTGCCGCCGAACGTAGCAAAGGTAAGCCCCGGGAATTTATCCGCAACTTCGGCGGTCGCGATCGTCCAGCCAATGGGCACGCCGTTGCCCATTCCCTTTGCAGACGTGATGATGTCGGGTTTGACGCTTGTGTGCTCGATGCCGAACCACTTGTCGCCGGTACGTCCCCAAGCAGTTTGCACCTCGTCGGCGATGAATAATCCTCCGTGTTCGCGCGTGATCTCTTCGACGCGTTCGAAATAACCGTCTGGCGGGACGATGAATCCGCCGACGCCCATTATAGGTTCGGCCATGAAGGCTGCTATCTCGCCGGTCGTCGTCGTTTCGATAACGTCTTTGACGTCTTCGGCACAGGCTGCTCCGCAATTATCAGGCGTCATTTTCCACGGACAGCGATAGCAGTAAGGTGCACGTGCGTGGACGATGCCCGCGACCTGCGAAGCGACCGGCCGCCACGACGCGTGCCCGACGCTCGAAAGTGCCGTCGCACTTCTGCCCGAATAGCTGTGACGAAGCACGACGATCTCGCTGCGGCCGGTCGCGAGTTTCGCGGCCATTATCGCCGTGTCGTCGGCTTCCGTGCCGCTCGAAGTGAAGAATGACTTCTTAAGTTCGCCGGGCGTGATCTCGGCGAGCTTTTCAGCAAGATCCGATTGCGGCCCGTTCGCGTACAATGCCGACGTATGCTGCAGCGTCTTTGTCTGCTCGATGATCGCGGCATTCACATCCGGGTTCGCGTGTCCGACGCTCACGGTCAGCACGCCGCCGAAAGCATCAAGATAGCGATTGCCGTCAGCGTCCCAAACGTATTCGCCCTCGCCCTTTACGAGTTCGATCGGCTCCTTGTAATACATCGCAACTGCAGGAAATAGAAATTCCTTGTGCTTTTCAATAGCAGTCTTAATTGAAGACCGTTGTTCCGTTTGTGTCATTCGTCGCCCTCCAGCATGTCGATCGCCTGGTCAAATATTTGAGTGATGTCACGAGCGCTATGTAGAACCCGATAGATCTCTACCCCTTGTTCGGTTGGATAGTAAAAAATGTTGTAGGTCTCGTGCGGGTGCATCCGCATTCGCGCCAGCAAGTCATCTCTCTCTAGGCCGATCCGAGGATTTCTTGCGAGCATGAGAAAAGTCCGGTACAGATCATCGGCTACTCGATCCGCCGCATCGACATTGTCTTTAGCAATGAAAAGCCATACCTTGTCGAGATCGCTCAACGCTTGCGGCGCTATCGTATAGCCGTATCGCCGCCTAACCATTCTTTTGCGCCAACTGCTGTCTACCTCGGCGCTTCACACCTTCAAATAACTGACGCAACTCGTCCTGGCCATCAACAACAATACCTTCGCCCGCTCTTATCTGCTCGACGCCAAGCATTATCTCTCGCCGCAGATCGTCATTCTGCAGCGAACGCAGTCCATCGCGCACCACCTCGCTTGCGCTGTTATAGCGGCCTGAGTTCACTTTGTCTATGACGAGCTTTTCCAGCTCGGGGGTCAAGGATACATTCATTGTCTTACGATAGCGGCGAACAATGGTCAATGTCAATCTTTGTTATTAGCGTTCTAGAGCGCTACTTCAACTGTTCGAACAAAAATGCGTAAATGTCAGCAAAATATTCGTGGATCTGCTTCGAACTTCCGCCCCCCTGTAAAACAAAAACTAATGCGAAGGCTGCTCCGAAAACAACCGTCCGTGCTGACAACAATACATTCTTGCTCATATTTCCTCCTTTGACCTCTCCTCGGTCGTCTATGTCCTTCTATGCCTTTCACTCGATGCCCGGATTTCTTAGAGGTACTATTTCGTCGGTCGGATTACTTTTTAACCGGGCTACCTGATCGCTGATCTGGTCGTATATGCTGTCCGATCTTGGCGCGCGGCTTAGGGACTTTTCGTACGCTGCAAGAGCCTTTGCGCGATCGCCGACCGCCAGATATTGATTGCCGAGTTCGAGGCTGACAAAAAAGCATGAGTCATCAAGGCTGAGTGATCGCTCGATGCCTTGGATCGCGGCCTGAGGATCAGGCTGCTTCGAATAGATCGTCGAGTAGATCGTCGTGTAGAAGATGTGCCGGGCACGCATTGCCCTTGGCATTTCAAAAGTTCCCTGGAAGACAAACAGATTTCCGAGCCGTCGAGTCGGGACGGCACTCCTAAACGGCTTGCCGACATCCCACCACATACCTTCGTTCAGTTCGTTGGCGCCGATCATTACGGTGCCCGTGAAGGTCTCCGCCTCGTATCTCGCCGCATCGCGTTGATCATCGCGGCCCACGTAATCCATTCCACGCGCCTTTAGATCGTCATCGTTAGAGAAATACGCGAGAATCGGGACCTCACCTTTCGGTTCCAGTTCTTCGTGATAAAATCTTGCGGCCTCAGCGCCACGCTGGCTGAGATCGACACCCTCGTCGTTAAAGTACAGATGGCCGTTGGCTGCTCCGCCTGCAAGTTCGTTGAAATATTCCCACGGCCGCATCTGCGGCACGGCGGAGACAAGAGCGAGAACGACACATACCGCCGCCGTCGCCTTTAGCATCTTCGAGCGAAATTCCACCGCCGCATATATCGCCACTCCAAATAGGACCGCCACTATCGGCAGCAGCGGAGTCGCGTGCCGCATTCCGCCGTAGGTCGAACCGCGAATGAGGAAGACGAGAAAGATCGCCGAAAATACGGCGAGACATAGCGTCGGCAGGTAGAATTCGTTCGGCACACGCCGCAAGATCAGTAGGCCAACGCCGATAATACCAAGCAGGATCAGGCCAATTGGCAACTTTGCCAAAACAATTCCGGGGAAGAAATAGAATGGCGCCTTTGCGTAGTACGACTGTCCGAACGCCAGCACTTGAATGGCACGGCCGTCGATCCCCGCCCGTATGGTATCAGCCATCCCCCATGTGTAGGCTCTCGGGAATAGATGCAGCGTCGTCACCGTGGACAAAGCGGCACGATAGGTCGGCGAACGGACGTCCGAGATCTTGTCGGCGAGTTTGCGGTTAAAGGTTTCCTCGGCAACGCCAGGCGTTTCATAATAATGAAAACCGTACATTCCCCACAGGACGATGACCCCGCCCACGACAACAGCCGCAACCTTTGCTGAACGGATCAGCCTGCCCTTGATACCCGCACCTTTCGCAAACAATATGGCGATGCCAAGGCCGATCACAGCAACCGCGATCAGTGTGATTATCCCCGAATGTTTTGCACCCAGTGCCAGGCCGAGACCAACGGCTGCGACGGCAAGGTCAAATATTTTCCAGCTTTGAAAGGCTTTTGCAGCGGCGAGGATCGCGATGCCCGATGTCAGTGCTATCGGAAGATCGGTCATCACAACGGGCATATATGCCGCTACCGTCGGATCGATCGCAAAGAACAGCGTTGAACCGACGGCGGCAATCGGTCCAAATACCCGCCAAGCCGCTATCGCAAAGAGAAAGATCAGAAGCCCGTTGAGAGCGAGCATCGCTGTGCGCGCCCGCGTCTGGAGTACGAATAGGTCGTTGTTGACATATGCATCCTGCTCAACAAAATCGCGTTCTTCTTCCTTGTCCGCAAGATTCCGGAACTCTGAGGTCTTGAATCCAAGAAGTGTGACATAAGCGCCGACCCACAGCTTTACGAGGGGCGGCTGTTCCGGATTCAGGCGAAAGTCGCCCGTTTGCCAGTAATTCGCGCCCGAGCCGACATGATACGCCTCGTCGTACGTAAAGCTATCCAGACCGGTCGTGATCGAAGAGCGGACGATCGCCGCCGCAATGATCAGAAGGATGACGATGACGACCAAAGCTCTCTTCTTAAACCACGGAGTTGCGACCCGATCAGTTTCATCAGCCATTGGTGTGTTGTTTTTAAGCCCCTAAACACCGAGGTCTTGTCGTACTTCTTCTTGGTCATTTTTCAAACGGCCAAACAGGTGGGGGCTGCCGAAAAATGTCGCCATATTCCAAGAAGAGAAACGCGGAATCGGTAGATAGAATACTCCAATTCCGCGTTTTTACCACTCAATTTATCGCTGCAGGGCCTTAAAGTCGCTGGGGAAAATTTTGGTCCTCGACGAAGCTGATCCGTCGCGTGCTTTTTGGTCCAGCAGTCTATTATTTGAACTTTATTGACCCGACGACACGCGTTAGCGCTTCGCGAACGGCGTCCCAACGATTGAAGTACCAAACGCGTACCTGCCACCTTTCAGTTCCGCGGGCGACGAAGATGATATGTGTTCCGTCGTATGCCTGTATAGCTGAGATCTTCACGGCCTCACCGGCGTTGATCGGATACGGCTCGTTCTTGAATTCCTTCCAGCTCGTATCCTTTGCCATTATCTCTTTCATACTCGCCAAATATTCCCCCGCGAATTTCTTGACATCGGGCGCGGTCAGGCCGGCGTAGTTGCGGTATGAGATGTCGATCGAAAGATTCTCCTTGTCCTTATCGCCCCAAGAGCCGCAGACCGTCTGGCCTTTTGAGGTGCCACTCTGGCCGCATGGTCCTTCGGCCACCTGAGCAGGAAAATCGAACAGCAAGCCCCCGAAATTGAATGTCTTCCAATTCGGTGCCGGCAGCTTTGAAACAGCGGCAACTACACCGCCCTTTTTCTTAACGGATGCAATGATCTGATCGACCTTTGCCGCCGCGATCCTGTCGCCCGCATCGTGAACGAAATTAAGCGTGACGTAGGTGTTCGCCGTGCCGAAGTCGATCATCTTTTGCCTAACCTGCTTCTTTTCGTACGGATCGTAACGCTCTTGATCAATGACAGCGGCAGGTTCGCCAAGGAATGTTGTATCTTTAACAAACTTCGCACCTGCCTTTGGATCATCAAATACGATATTTACGGTATTTTCGAGAGTCTGGCGAATCGTCGTAAATCCCTGATCCCATTTCATATATTGCACGGTCGACCAAAGGCTGCCGTCCTTCAACTCCCAACGAACACGGGCCTCCATCTTTTCGAGCAGCGGGTCAGGCTTGTCATCCTTGAGTATATACGGCACGGGCGAGGCGACGCTCAAACCGGTTCCGGTCAATGCCATTTGCTTCCAAGCTGCCGGAGCACCCGCGGGCACGATCTTTGGCGAAACAGATGGTGTTGCCTTTGCGGTCGCGACCGGAGACGGAGTTGGCTTTGCAGGCTGTATATTGTCAGGTGTCTTCACACCGGGGATGATGTCGTTCGCCGCTTCGGTCAAGGTCTTGTTGCCGAGAGGATACTTGATCTTTGCCTTCGCTTGAGTATGATCCGGCTTTAGCTTGACCGCCGCCCAATAGTCGGCTTGAGCAGCATCGGCCTTTCCCAGTTTGTCGTATATCAGGCCGCGTTCATAATGCGAGCGGGCCGCGAAAAGCCCTTTCGGGTCCTTCTCGATCGAGGCTGTGAGGTCGGCGATCGCTTCGTTGTCCTTTCCCGTCTTTTGGTAAATTCCTGCGCGATAGAAGTACGCCATCGCCATTCCGTTCGTTACGCGAACGAGCTGGGTATAATCGTCGATCGCCGCCGGATAATTCCGCAGGATCTTGTACGTTCCCGCACGTGTGATCAGTGCCTCGGGAAAACCGGGTCTGGCCTCGAGAGCCTTTGTACATTCCTTTACCGCATCGGAATATTTGCCTTTATCGAAGCTCGCATCGCATTTCGCAAGGAATGCTTCAGCCGTTTGTGCGTTGACCGCCGTGATACCGAATACAGTAAGGACCAATGCTCCAACCAAAATATGTGCAGCTTTCATTCTTAATATCTTCCCTGCTCGATCTGCGCCGCACGCAGTTCATCCGCTGCCGCAAGGGCAGCATTGCCTTTGACTTTATAGATATAGGCCCGCGCACGGTATAGATTTGGAATGCGCGGATTCAGTTGTATCCCACGTTCAAAATCGGCAAGTGCGTCGTCGAATTTCTTCATATTCGCTAGAGCGAATCCGCGATTGAGATATGCCTCAGGCCAGGTCGGCCGGAGTTCGATCGCTTTATCGAGATCCTTTCTCGCACTCTTCCATTCCTTGAGCTTTGCATACGCGGTACCGCGATTGTAATAGCCTTCCGCTACGTTCGGGTGGCTCTTAATAATGGCGTCAAAGATCTCGATGCTCTTCTTCTGATCGTTTATGACATCAAGATAAAGAGCACCGCGTTGAAGATCGTAAGCGAGCGCGTTCTCGGGATCGGCGACAGCAAGCTTTTGGTAATAGTCGGCCGCGAGCTGGTACTTGCCTGCATTCAGGGCGTCTTTCACAGCCTGCTTCATCTCGCCTGTTGTAACGGCGGTAGTATCGTTGTTCTTGCGGGCTTCTTTCTCGACCTGTGCGAGAGTAGTGTTGTCCTTCGGCCTTTCCGCAGGCTTGTTCGAAGGAGTTTCATCGCCGCGAAGGACGCGGAACTTCTCCGCGAGCATGTCCGCGTACCGATCGAGCACCTTTCCGGCCGCCATTACGTATAGTTCGCGTTTTGCGGGAATTACGAGCGGCGTGAATGAATTCCGTACGCCGCCAAAAGCCTTAGAGGCACGATAGCTTGCACGCGTTGCGTCCTCACGCGGTTTGTCGGCAAAACCGATCCGCTCCGCTATCGGTTGGACGGAAGAGTATTGATCGAAACCGTTCTTCTGATTGACTAGATAGACGTAGCTTTTAGCAACATTCATCAGTCCGCCGATCGCGTAATCGCTGTGGAAATACGGGTCGCCGTAGAACCAGCCTTGCCGATCCTGTTTCACCTCCGCAGAGAGCATTATCGATGCGAAGTCCAAAACGACATCGACGATCATAACATCGCCGCCCGTCGTTTCTGCGGTCTTTGCAAGCTTCTTTTGCTGGCCGTATCCGATGATCTCGACGGTCCCTTCGGGCCGCCACCTTACAAAGACCGGGCCGTCGTAAGCGTTCATCGAGACCCATGCTTGCCCGTTCTTTCCGTCAAAATCGGCGCCCTTTTCCTCGGCCTGTTTCGAGAGCTTCTCGGCGTAATATTCCGTCTGTCTGATGGAATCGAACGGCACTGTCTCTATGCCGATAGCGTTCAGCTTGCTCGCAAGCCGCGTATAGAAATTGTTCGTGAGCGTTTGAAGGTCACCTGTTGTCAGATCGCTGTCAAGATAGACCGTAACGTCCGCCGAATTGCCCCGAACAGAATTCTCACGCGAGGTAACGGTCTTGAAATGCACGCGAACCTGGCCGAGCGAGATCCTCTGCGTCTTCTTGGCAACGCTCGGTTTGCCGAAGGTACCGGCCTTAACATACTTAAAAGTTGCGTCCGCGAGAGTCGAATAATCCTGTCCAAATGCGGCTGCGGCGAATACAGATACAGCTATAGCCGCGAGGATAAGCTTCATTTTCATACGGTTCTTTTGTCCTGAGAGTTGGGGTAAAAACTACGACGGCTAGTATATATTACTTTCGCGTTTTTTCCCTGTCGCATCGACGTAAACGACCTTCATTTCGGAATAAAACTCGAGTGACGTGCTGCCTTGTTCGCGTGGGCCGATGCCGCTCGACTTAATGCCGCCGAAAGGAATGTGTGCTTCGCCGCCGGTCGTTGGCGAATTGATGTGCGTCATTCCGCTCTCGATCTCCTCGACGAATTTCGTAACGCTGTTGTAATCGTTCGAGAAGATGGACGACGAAAGGCCGTATTCCGTATCGTTCGCGAGCGTGATCGCTTCATCGAGATCGTTCACGCGGAAGATACCCAGCACGGGGCCGAAGATCTCTTCGCGGGCGATCCGCATATCCGCCGTCACGTTGTCGAACACTGTCGGCTCAACGAAATAGCCGTGGTCGAGGCCGTCGCCGGACGCACGTCCGCCGCCGCAACTAAGGGTCGCGCCGTCCTCTCTGCCGATCTCCATATATTTGAGAACAGTGTTGAATTGATGTTCATCGACGCTCGGCCCAATGTCCGTCGCGGCGTCCGCACCTGCGCCGAGTCTATATGCTCTTGCTCGCTTGACGATCTTCTCGACGAATTCATCCGCGATCGAGGTTTGAACGATCGCGCGGCTTCCGGCTGTGCAGCGTTGGCCTGTCGAACCGAAGGCGCCGTTCGCCGTGTGCTCGACCGCAAGGTCGATGTCGCAGTCTTCGAGAATAACAACCGGATTCTTGCCGCCCATTTCGGCCTGGAACGGAATGCCGCGTCGAGCGATCTGCTCGTAGAGTTTGAGGCCGATCTCGGTCGAACCCGTGAATGAAATTGCACGCACTGCGGCGTGATTCGCGATCTCGTCGCCAACTTCGCCGCCCGAACCAAGGACGAGATTCATCACTCCTGCCGGAACGCCGGCCTCGGTGAATATCTCCATAAGACGAACCGCAGTCGAAGGCGTGTTCGTCGCCGGTTTGAAAACGATCGTGTTGCCTGCGGCAAGTGCCGGTGCGATCTTCCACAGCGGTATTGCGATCGGAAAATTCCACGGCGTGATCAGCCCGACAACTCCAAGCGGCTGCTTTATCGTGTAGGCAAAGTTCGCAGGCAATTCGCTCGCGATGGTCTCGCCGTTGTTGCGGCGAGTTTCGCCTGCACAGAATTCGACGACGTTCGTGCCGCGTGTGACCTCGCCGCGAGCCTCGGAGATGGTCTTGCCCTCTTCGCGGGTTAGCAGCTGCGCGAGCTCCTCCTTATTGTCCTCAAGCAGACGAACTGCCTTCATCAGGATCCGGCCGCGTGCCGGTGCCGGCGTTCGCCGCCAATCTTTGAACGCGGAATAGGCCGCTTCGATGGCTTGCCGCGTCTCATCGCGAGTCGCCTGCTCGCTCTCGCCGATGATATCCCGCGTGTCTGCCGGGTTGATATTCGGCACGCGTTTCCCAGAAGCGGAATCGATCCACTTCCCCGCTATGTAGCTGCGATAGATGGTCATATGATTTAATGCTAACCTTATATCAAAAGATGGCCGAACGCAACGAAAACATCCGTAACCTATTGCAGACACGCGTGTTAGAGCACGGCAACAAAACGTTTCTAATCTCCGAGATCGATGGGCGTGAGTTCAGCTATGACGCATTTCTGCGGCTCGTGAGTCGAATGGCCGGCCTGCTCGATTCTCGCGGCATCAAGAAAAGCGACGTCGTTAGCCTTTTGTTGCCGAATTCCGCCGAATACATCATCGCGTATTTCGCGTGCTGGTCGATCGGCGCGGTCGCGGGTCCGATCAATTCGCTCCTAAAATCAGAAGAGATCGAGTGGACGCTGGCGAATTCCGAGTCAAAACTTCTGCTCGTCGGAAGCGACTTCCTGCCGAAGCTCGAAGGCCGCAAAACTCCAGAACAGGTCGTTCTTGACGATGCCGATGACGTCACAAGCGGCATGACCGACCAACTTCCCGATATCGAGATCGATGCGAACGATGATGCCGTGATCATCTACACTTCGGGCACAACGGGAAAACCGAAAGGCTGCCTTCTTACGCACGAGAATCTCGTCTCAAATGCTCGCCAGATCGTCGAATGGCTCGGTTTTGGCCCTGACGATAGACTTTTGAGCGTGATGCCGCTTTTTCATATGAACGCCGTGTCGGTGACGACGATGAGTGCACTCTACGCCGGCGGCACGACCGTGATAAGCCCGAAATTCTCCGCATCCCGATTCTGGGACATAATCGACAAGTACAAGATCACGTCCTTCGGCTCGGTCGCGACAATGCTCTCGATGCTCCTCAGCCGTCAGGAGTCAGTGGTCAGTGATCAGACCCGTTCTGCCAACTCACCACTCATCACTCATCACTCATCACTCAAATTCGCGATGTGCGGCTCGGCGCCGGTGCCGGCCGAGGTTTTGCATCGGTTCGAGGATACTTTTGACTGCCTCGTCGTCGAAGGCTACGGCCTGAGCGAATCCACGTGCCGCTCGACCTTCAACCCGCCGACAAAAGATCGCCGTCCCGGCTCGTGCGGTCTGCCGATCGGCAACGAGATGGCGATCTGGGACGAGACCAACGAGCCGGTCGCCGACGGCGAACTCGGTGAGATCGTGCTTCGCGGGCCGAATATCTTTCGAGGCTACTTCAAGAATGAAGCGGCCACCGCGAAGGCTTTCGAGGGCGGATGGTTTCACACGGGCGATATCGGCTATCGGGATACGGACGGCTTTTATTTCATCGCTGACCGCAAATCGGACATGATCATCCGAGGCGGTGAGAACATCTATCCGCGCGAGATCGACGAACTTCTCTTCACGCATCCAGCTGTCGCATCCGCAGCCGCGATCGGCGTTCCGGACGACCTTTATGGCGAAGAAGTAGAAGCCTTCGTCGTGCTGCGAAAAGGAGAAAATGCAGCGGAAAGCGACCTGCTGGACTTCTGCCGCGAGCATCTCGCGGATTATAAGTGCCCTAAACGCATATATTTCCTCGACGACATCCCAAAAGGGCCGACCGGCAAACTCCTAAAACGCGAGCTCGCGAAACTTCGCCCGACAGAGTGACATGCTCGAAATTGTAACCCCATTGCGTCGGGTATAGACTAGATACTTATGGCGAAACGGAAACTTGGCATCGCTGTCGTCGGCATCGGCGGTGCGGTTGGAACCACGATGGCTGCGGGCGTCGAGCTGCTGCGTCAAAATGCCATCGACACGACGGGACTGCCGCTTGCGCAGTTTGAAAACCTCGCTGATTACACGGATATCGAGTTCGCCGGATGGGATCTTTTTGACAATGACCTTGCTTCCGCGGCCGAGGGCCACGAAGTTCTAACCCTTAAACAATTCGCTGTCGCCTCGTCCGCACTCGCCGAGAAACGTCCTTGGCCCGCGATCGCCGACACACGCTTTCTATCGAACATCAACGGGACGAATGTGATCTCGCTTGCGAAATTGCGCGATGCGGTCGAGCAGATTCGTGCAGACATACGCGAATTCCGTGCTCAATGCGACGCCGTCTGCGTCGTGAATCTCGCCTCGACCGAGGCGTTGACCGATTCGAACGCCGAGATATTTGCCACTCTCGACGCTTTTGAGAGTGCGGTCGATGCGAACGCGGCCGAGATCTCGCCCGCGATGCTCTATGCTTACGCGGCGGTCGCCGAGGGCGTACCGTATGCGAATTTCACACCGTCGGTGGCGGCAGATATCCCTGCGTTGATCGAATTCGCCGACGCACAAAAGGTGCCGGTCGCGGGTAAGGACGGCAAGACGGGTCAAACCTTTATCAAGACAGTGCTGGCGCCGGCACTTCGTTCGCGCGCACTGCATATCGACGGCTGGTATTCGACGAATATCCTCGGCAACCGCGACGGCCTCGCCCTATCGAACGACGAATCGCTCGCCTCTAAGATCCGTACGAAATCAAGCGTCCTCGATGATATGCTCGGCTACGCGGTCGAGGATCATCTCGTCGATATCCGCTATTATCGGCCACGCGGCGACAACAAAGAGGCGTGGGACAACATCGACGTGAGCGGCTTTCTCGGCCAGCGAATGCAGATAAAGGTGAACTTTCTCTGTCGCGACTCGATACTCGCGGCGCCGCTTGCCATCGAGATCGCACGCTGCCTCGACCTGGCCCGCGAACGCGCGGAATTCGGAATACAAGAGCAGCTTTCCGTTTTCTTCAAACTGCCGATGACGCGGAATATGCGTCCCGAACACGCATTTCACCAACAGGAAAAAATGCTGCTCGATTGGCTCGAAAAAAGGTAAAGAATTATGACACTTAACACGATAAAGATCTCCTTTCCCGCCGACCTTAACGAAAAGATCGAGAAAGAAACGAACACCTGGAACAACGAGCAGAAGATTGGCCGTGTTTGGAAAAAGGATGCGGCCGTTTGGCAGAACGAGGACGAGGCCGACTGGCTCGGCTGGCTCGATATCGCCAAGGAGGAACTCGCACGCGTCTCGATCTACAAAGATCTTCACAAAGACATCGAAGCCGCGGGTTTCAAAGATATTCTGCTGATGGGAATGGGCGGCTCGTCACTTTGCCCAGAGGTGCTTGGGGTCACTTTCGGCAAGGAGAATTTTCATATACTCGATTCGACCGTTCCTGCTCGCATAAAGGCGGTCGAGGCAATGATCGATATCGACAACACGCTATTTATTGTCGCGAGCAAATCCGGTTCGACACTCGAACCCAATTGCTTCCTGCAATACTTCTACGACATAGTCGCGAGCCGAAAAGGCCGTGAGAATGCCGGCCGTCAATTCGTTGCGATCACCGATCCCGGCTCGAAGCTCGAAAAGCTCGCCAAACAGGACGGATTTCGATACATCTTCGACGGTAAGCCGTCGATCGGCGGCCGTTTCTCTGCACTGTCTGCCTTCGGGATGACGGCGGCGGCGAGCATGGGAATCGATGTTGAGGCATTCCTTACGCACAGCGAAACGATGACGCAGGCTTGTCGTGCGGAAACGGCTGCGGCAAACCCCGGAGCGGAGCTCGGTGTGCTTCTCGGCGTCTGTCAGCGCAGCGGTCGCGACAAGCTCACGCTCCATCTATCGCCCGAATTCTATGATCTCGGCGCATGGCTCGAGCAGCTGATCGCCGAATCGACCGGCAAGCACGGCGTCGCCATAATTCCCGTCGATCGCGAACCGCTCGAAGAGGTCTCGGTTTACGGCAAAGACCGCGTCTTTGCCTTCATCGGACCGAACGCAGATGAGAATCTCGACGCTCAATACAATGAATTCTCGACCTTTGGCCATCCGTCGATCCGCATCGGGATCGACAGTGCGGATATGCTCGGTCAGGAATTCTTCCGCTGGGAATTCGCGACCGCCGTTGCCGGTTCGATCATGGGCATCAACCCGTTCAACCAGCCTGATGTCGAATCTGCAAAGGTCGCCGCCCGCGAACTTACCAACGAGTATGAGAAGACCGGTAAATTGCCTGATGAAGAACCGTTCTTTGAGGGCGAAGGATTTAAGCTCTTCGCTCCCGACGAATATGCGAGCCGCCTTGCCGATGCCGTTACGGAAAAGACCGCCGCGTCGCTCCTTGCCGCACATTTCGACACGATCGGTAAAGGCGATTACTTTGCACTGCTCGCGTTCATTGAGATGAGCTCGACCAACGAGGGGCATTTGCAGGCGATACGCGAGAAGGTCCTGCGGAGCACGCACGTTGCGACGTGCCTCGGATTTGGGCCGCGATTCCTGCATTCGACCGGCCAGGCTTACAAAGGCGGTGGCGACAACGGCGTGTTCCTGCAGGTAACTGCGGATGACGCATCAGACATCGCCGTGCCGGGCCAAAAATATACTTTTGGAGTTGTTAAGGATGCTCAGGCGCGCGGCGATTTTCAGGTTCTAGCTGACCGCGGGCGCAGAGTTCTGCGTGTGCACTTGGATGGCGATGTCGAGAAAGGCCTTGCGAGCCTCTTCTCGATCATCGCGTAAGCTATTCGAAGCTAAGGGCTTCGACCGCATCGAGCCTTGCTGCCTTCAATCCGGGATAAAGTGCTCCGACGAGGCTGCTCAAGAGGCCGACGACCAAGATGCCCGCGACCACCTTCGGCTCGATCTGAACCGTGAGGGTCGTCCATTTTGTGAGGGCCACGCTCAGTATGATCGTCGCAACGACGCCGAAGATTATTCCGCCGAGTGCGATCAGAAGTGCTTCCTGAACGATCGTCCATCCGATCGTGAAATTCGACATTCCCAGGGATTTCAGCACTCCGATCTGCCGCGTCCTTTCACTCACCGTCGTGTACATCGTGAGCAGGATGATGAGGGCCGAGATGAAGCCCGCGATACCGATCACGACGTTCAAGAAGACGTTCAGCGCCGGAACGCCCTGCATATAGAGTTCTTCGAGATCGCGTGTCAGCAGGATCTGAGTGTTCGGGAATTCTTTGTCGATCTTCTCGCCGATGGCATCGACATTTTGGCCGGGCTTCAGCTTTACGAGAAGCGCGGTCGCGCGCCCTTCGCCGTCCAGCTGCTTCTGCATCGTCGAAAGCGGGATCTTTATGCGCGCCCCGACGCTCGGCTCGTATATGCCGACAAGCGTGAAAGGCCTCCCGAACAATTCGGTCGTCCCGCCGATGGTGAGTTCCTTTTGCGCAAAGAACGCCGCGTCGCAGACCGCCTCGTCGCTGCCCGGCGTGAACGCCCGACCCTTGACGATCGTAAGCCCAGATACCTGTGAGTAACTATC
>Ga0154020_10004285_pt1 | contig 17021 bp, 13 predicted proteins | sample Klosneuvirus_201_FD_109709 | JGI IMG/M metagenome (GOLD analysis project Ga0154020, IMG submission 109709) | Active sludge microbial communities from wastewater, Klosterneuburg, Austria - Klosneuvirus_20160825_MG | ecosystem: Engineered > WWTP > Aerobic digester > Activated sludge | place...
AACGATCAAGATGATAATGGAGATGGCGACCATGGTCTAGTGGTTCAATTGACCCTCAAGCTCTTTTGCAAGGGCCGCAAAGAAAGCGCTTTTTGCTGGATATTTGATCGCCAACCGATGGTAAGTGTCGATTGCCTTTGGCAGGTTGCCCTGTTTGACATAGATCCGTGCCAAGGTTTCCGTTACCAGTCCCGTGCTATCGTCCAAACTGCGCTTGGCCGCTTGTTGTGGCGTGTAGAATGCAACCTTGGTCGCGGCAGCCGGATTTTGCTGTTGGATGAATCGGTCGATCAGGTCTTTTGTGCCAACGGGCTCTTTTGGAAACACCGATGGTACGGTGACTTCGGCCTTAAGCTCCGTGGTCTCCGGCTTTTGAGCTTCAATGATCCGTCCTTTTGTATCTGGAACCAAATTGGCTTTATCCGAAGTCCCCGTTCGATCCTGATCCAACCAATCAGTGAAACGTAGTTTCGTTGAACTTAAGTCCACTCGTCCATATGGTGCCACGTTCACCGATTCCTTTTCAATGAACGGTTCAGCTTCCACCTCATCCGCGGCAGATCCTTCCGGAGGCAGTTCCCGGTCAATGCCCGAACGATCAAAGATGCTTTTCTCCGATCCCGCGGAGGTAGTGTTGATAGGCAGTTCCGGTAGATCAGTATCCCGCGTCAGGTCGTAAGCGCTGGCACGGGCGACCTCCATGATCTGCAATTCCAACGGGTCGGGCTCGGTGGAAGTGGGTTCTGGAATTTCCAGAACCGGGTCCGGAACGACGCGAGGAGCCTGAAGCTCCGGCGGTAACACACTGGCGCGGTGCAGGAGCTCTTCCTTCAGGTCTTTCTTATTCGTCTCCGTGGACAACGGCTCTTCCGTCCTTACCACCACTAAAGGCGCTCGTTCTTCTTGCCCTGTTTTCAAGACAAGATCGAACAACACACGGCGCGAAGGAACATGCACCGCAGCCGTGTGCAGGGTTTCTTCCGAGCGGACATCACCGGCGCGCTGTTCGCCAATGGACCGTAACAATTGCGCACCGGCGAACCAAGGGTATTGCTCCGCCAAGGAATGCAGGTCCTTCAAGTCCTCACGTGCCACATCTCCGGGCTCGGCCACCAACCGTGTCAATCGTTCGCGTTCCAAATCGAGGGGGAAATTACAGGATCGATCCCAACAAGCTTGAACTACCAATTTCCCAAGGTGCGGTCGAATATGTCCTGGGCCAATTGTTTGCCGATCTCGCGTACCAGCCTTTCCTCCACGGTGACCAGGTCTTGCGAGCTGTCGTAATCGGAGAATCGGCTCACGCTGAATTCGAGGTTCTTCTGCGTGTCAAGGGTGTTGATGTAGGTTACTGAGACAGTGATCGTCAATCGGTTGAGAGCTGCCGTTTCATTGGCTTGGATATTCACCGGTTGCACGTCATAGCCGGTCAATGAACCACTGTACTGAACATCGGCTTGGCTGGTCTTCAATTTCAGAGGGGTTTGGGCCAATAAGAGGTCTCTCAAACTTTCAGTGAAGACCTGCGCGCTCAACGGTGTGGAAAGTGGCGCACGTGCTTCGAAAAGTTCAACACCCACGGTACGCGCATCCCCCACATTGCCTCCAGTGAAGGAATAGTTCACCCGGCACGAAGCCAAAAGCGCAATGATCAGTATGGGGAGCAAGTGCCGCAATGGAACAAATGGATTTCAACGTTCAGCCTAATTGGGATGGAACAGGCAGGGGATAATTCTACGAACGACCAGCATTTCAGGGGCTATGGAATTCCGTATTCCTTGATCTTCCGATACAAGGTGCGCTCACTGATCCCCAGTTCCTCGGCGGCATTTTTGCGCTTGTTGCGGTGTTTGGTCAAGGCCTTTCGGATCATCTCCTTTTCCTTCTCCTCCAAGCTCAGGCTTTCTTCAACTTCGGTATGGTCCACGTCCTCGTCATCACTGTGCTTCGGCAATATGCTTACCGTGCCTTGTGGTGACCGAGAGGCGGTTGGGTAGTACTCTTCCCGGTAACCAGCGGGAAGCACTGTCGGTAGGGATTGGCCACCGCTCAATGCTTGTACTTGGGCCTTCAGGGCATTCAGGTCGCTCTTCATGTCGAATAGGAACTTGAAGATCAATTCCCGTTCGTTGATGGCATTACCTTCCTTCCCATTAATTCCGCCCAATGCGACCAACGCAGTGCTCTGGTCCGGCAGGTATTGCCGAAGTGTTTTGGCATCCACCTCGCGTTCCTTTTCGATCACGCTCATCTGTTCCACGATGTTGCGCAACTGCCGCACGTTGCCGGGCCATCGATAAGCCGTCAGCAGTTCCATGGCCTCTTGGTCCAAGAGCAACGGAGGAGCTTTGTAACGGGTGGCGGCTTCTTGGGCGAAATAGCGGAACAGGAGGTGGATGTCCTCTTGTCTTTCGCGCAACGCAGGTACTTGTATCGGAACGGTATTCAATCGATAGTAGAGGTCCTCACGAAAAGTGCCGCGTTGCACCGCCTGAAGCATCTGCACATTCGTCGCTGCCACCACACGGACGTTGGTCTTCTGTGCCTTACTACTGCCAACGCGGATGAATTCGCCGGTCTCCAAGACGCGTAGAAGTCGCACTTGTGTGGTCAACGGCAACTCACCGACTTCGTCCAAGAATATCGTTCCACCATTGGCCACCTCGAAATAGCCCTTCCGTGCCTCATGCGCACCGGTGAAGGAACCTTTCTCGTGCCCGAACAATTCACTGTCGATGGTGCCTTCCGGTATCGCCCCACAATTCACCGCGATGTAGGGACCGTGTTTCCGCGCACTATACGCATGTACGATCTGCGGCATGGCCTCTTTTCCACTACCACTTTCCCCGCTGATCAACACGCTCAGGTCTGTAGGCGCTACTTGGGCGGCGATCTCCACCGCTCGGTCCAGTAGGGGAGAAGCCCCGATGATCCCGAACCGTTGTTTGATGGGTTGTACGTTCATGCTTCTACTCCTTCCTTCGTTGTACCCATTGAAACCACTTCCAGCACTTCTCCTTTCAACGAACCCGCCGTGCTGCTCTCGATCCATACACGGATCACATCGCCAGAGATCAATTCATAACCGTTCTGGGAATGGGATGTCTCCGAAATTGCTCTCAATTTGCTTTGGATCATCGTTCCGCTCGCTCCCATTTCGCCCCCTTTCGAATACCGATCAACGATCACCACCGCATTCTGCATACTGCGCCCGAACATGTGGTCGGGACTTCGCTTACTAACGCCTTCGAGCAGGACTTCATGCACTTGGCCAACAAAGGTCGCCATGTGTTTTGCTGAACTTTTCTTCTGTACTTCAATGATCTCGGCAAGCCTTCTGCCTTTCACATCCTCGGGCACATCGTCTTCGTATTTCCGTGCCGCCAAGGTCTTCGGCCGTTCGCTGTATTTGAACATGAAGGCCATTCCATAGCCGACCTGTTCCATCAACGTTAAGGTGTCCTTGTGGTCTTCTTCCGTTTCACCGGAGAACCCCGCGATAATATCCGTGCTGATGGCACAGTCCGGCATGATCCGGCGGATGCTCGCAATGCGTTCCAAGTACCAGGCACGGTCATAACCGCGGTTCATGCGATGTAATACAGCACTGCTGCCGCTTTGAACAGGCAAATGGATGTACTTGCAAATGTTGTCGTACTTGGCCATTACATGCAGCACTTTGTCCGTCATGTCCTTCGGATGACTGGTACTGTACCGGATCCGAAGCGAGGGGCAGGCCACAGCGACCATTTCCAAAAGATCCGCGAAATCCGATCCCCCAGCTTTAACCACTCTTTCCAAGTAGTTCGGCCCCACTAGTCCGAGGATATTCGGAGAGGTGAGTTCCTCCACTCTCCTTGGGAGAGGGGCCGGGGGTGAGGGTTCAGGAAGCCCCTCTCCAATGGAGAGGGGTTGGGGTGAGGCCCATTTGTATGAATCCACATTCTGCCCCAACAGCGTTACTTCCTTGTATCCCTTCGCTGATAGGTCCTTGCACTCATCAACAATGGTGAAGGGATCACGGCTCCGTTCTCTTCCACGTGTAAAGGGAACCACGCAGAACGCGCACATATTGTCGCAACCACGCATGATCGTTACGAAAGCCGTCACTCCATTGCTGTTCAACCGCACTGGGATCACTTCGCCGTAGGTCTCTTCACGGCTCAGCAACACATTAACCGCTTTTTGGCCCGTCCCCACCTTTTCGAGCAGCTCCGGTAAGGTGCGGTAGGCATCTGGACCCACGACCAGATCAACCACTTTCTTCTTCTCCAACAAATCCTCACGCATGCGTTCGGCCATGCAGCCCAACACACCCACCTTCAGCCCTTTTTTGCGGGCCTTCAGGTTGTTCATCTCATTGATCCGCTGCAGGACAGTGTATTCCGCCTTTTCCCGGATACTGCAGGTGTTCAGGAGCACCAGATCGGCATCCTCGGCCGTTTCTGCCGTGGTGTAACCATCCTTCGCCAAGATGCTCGCAACGATCTCGCTATCGCTGAAATTCATCGCGCAGCCGTAACTCTCGATATAGACCTTCTTGCTCAACTTCTGTGCGGAAAGGGCTGCAAAGGTACCTGATCCGGTTCAGGAACATTCCCAAATTGTGACAAGGTGACAGGTTTTTGCCTCGGATGCCGCCACCGGATCAGGACGGTTCATTAACAACTACCTGAACTTGATGGGTGCATTAAGAAAACACCCCGGCCCACCTAGAGAGGCGGACCGGGGTGCAAAAGAGTCGGTCAATAGCAGGCCTCTAGAACTTGAAAGTGAGGCCACCGTTAATGAATGTGACACCGAAGCCCGCTTCTGCATAGACACCAAAGGCAGGTACGAACAAGTATCGTATACCAACGTAGCCATTGTAGGTCGGGAAGTTATAGGCCAGGGTGGAAACCGTGCGATAGCCTGGTGTATTGTAGTATGGATCATCGTTCGTGTTGCTTACCCGGATACTGTATCCGGCCATTACTCCGGCGTAAGTGTCCAGTTTGTCGTTGTTGTGCCACTCGTTCCAGTGGTAATTGGCTCTCACGCCTATGATCAAATTGCTTGATCGATAGTCGTAAGATCTATTGTAATAGCTGTAGTAATAGCTCGATCGCGTGGTGTTGAAGCCGACGAGACCCCCGATGCCAAGTGTGCCAGGACCGAGTTCGGCCACACCAACATCCATGGCAAAAAGAAAGGTAGGGGCAATGCCTTGTCGAGCGTAACCCGATGAATAATAGCGGCTAGAGCCATTCAGACCTATCCCCAAGTTGATCGCCTTGGTGCCTTTTTCAAAGGATTGTGCTTGGGTGTTCGTGGGCACCATGCCTGCTGCGATCAAGAGAACAGCAGCGATGTAGTTTATGATCTTCATTGGTTGTGTTGGTTTTGTGGTGCCCGTTTCTGCGGGTCTCGATCTATGTGAGTGGTTGAATTCTTGTTTCAAAGGGTTCCCTGATGGAACCGGTCATGCTTTTCCTACTGAACTGACTTTTCCGAGGCGAATTTAGCACGGGTCCGCCACTTGGTGCTCAGGTTTCACTCCTCCACGCCAAAGGCAAAGACCTTTTCGCCGTTCATGAACGCATACTCACCAGCCCCGATCTCATCGTCGATGTGGATCTCATAGACCTGGTTACCGATGTTCTTGAAGGAGATGCGTATCCGGTTCTCGGTCACTTCATGACTGTTCGTGCTATACATGGCATGGCTGCTTTTGGACAGGTCCACAAACCGGTCTTGTGATCTTCCGCGCACCTCGAAACGGGCCAATTTGATGATATCCGATGGGTCTTGCCCCTGGTAAACCTTGACCACGAAATGATACTGACCTTTTGGGACCCGGAAGTTCGACTTGCTCCCGGGGATCTTCACCGAATTCGTTTTGGCACCGAACCCACCATAGCTGCCTCCCGAGGAAGAGTTGACGGCTTCATTCTTCTCCAATTGGTCGTATCCTCCGCTCGCGTCTGCCGCATACACTTGGTTGTAGAATTCCGGGCCGCCGGTGTCTTGTGGTTCGGGCATGTAAACGGCATCTCCCGGCTCATATTCATAAGGATGCTGCAAGGCATTCTGCAGCGCCATCATCTGGCCGGCATCCTCATTTTCAATGGCCCGTTTGAACGCTGCCCAATTGTTCCGATCGCGTGTGAGCCCGGCCACAGCAGCACCATTGTTTTCCGCAGCAGCTTGGGCGATCTGGGCATCGAGCCGTGCTATCTGTGTATCGAAGGCATCGGTTTGCGCCATGGCCGTTACGGGCAAACTGGCTACTTGGAGGGACATGAAAACGAGGAGGAAGATTTTTGACATGTTTCGCATTTGGTGGGGTTTTGGGGGTTAGCTTAGGGATCTTGTTCTGTTCAACGATCCAAAGGTGAAGCCTTCATGATCCGTGGCATAGGGAGATTGAGAATTCGGCGGGGTCGGGTCAGAATGTGGTTTTCTCGTGTGGGAAAGATAGGAACTCGGTAACCTTGTACAAAAGCCGAACTTGCCTACCAACAAAAAGCAGGAACCCGCAGCCGGTGGGGTTTCCACAAGCTGCGGAATCGTTTTACTGCGGAAGAATTCGACCGCTCCTTTCGGTCCGATCAACGTTCGCGGTATCTACTGCTTTACTAGTTGCACCCGATGGATCCGCTCCAATTCCTTCCAGAAGAAAGCGGTGTAAGTGCCGTTCGCCAAACTATGCAGGTCGATGTAAGTTTCCCCGGTCAGCACTTTGTCATGGACCAACCTGCCTTGTGGGTCATAGAGAACTACACGAACCGGCTTGCCGTCTTTGTTGCTCACGGTTATGCCTTCGGTGAAGGGGTTGGGGTAGGTGGTGATGTTGGCATCAGCCACGAGATCCTCAACGTCGGTAATGATGACAAGTGCGGATTCAATGAAATTGGTCAGGCTCCAACGGCCGTGTGAGTCAACGCTACGTATCGCCAGGGTATTCCCGGATACGATAGGTAGCACTTCGTCCGATCCGAGTTCCCCGGCGAAAACGATCTGGGGATCATCGATCGTAAAGGGCGTCGCGTTTCCGAATCCGGGGTCAGGCCCGCTGGTGAGGTTGAAGGCTTCTACACGTGCGATCACTCCTGCGTCCTCTGGTTCGATCACCACTAGCGCCGCGTGGTTTGTAATGCCCCATACGTTTTCACCGGTGCGACTTCGCACGAAAAGTGTGTTGACACCAACGTGTGCGGTCGACATGTCCGGGTCGAATAGTATTCCGGGGGCATCAATTGTGCTTCCGCTCCATGCGCTAAACCCATTTCCGAACCCGGGATCCTCGTTCAGGAAGTACTCGACCTCGACCAAATCGGCTGGTGGGGCGGGTGGTACTTCGATAACCACCGCCTTTGAGAAATTCGTAAGACCCCAATTTCCATCCGCATCCAAAGTGCGAATACCAATTGTGTGGATGCCTGGACCATAGCCCGAAAGGCTTATTGGTAGCTGTACGTTAAGTGCGTTCGGTGTATTGGCCAGATTGAAATTGATATTCATGCCAATTCCAAGATCTTGGTCTATCCAATATTCACCGCGCTGCATGTTAGCGGTCTGTGCCTGTGCCATGCCAACGGCAAGGAGGCAGACGAGTCCTGTAGTTCTGCGTAGCATGGCAGATCAGTTGTTGGAGCGAGTGCTTAGGGTCACGTTCACTGTTCCACCTGGAGTTGTATTCAACGTGGATTGCAGGCTATAGATCGCCGGAACAGCGGGAATGCCGCTGAGCCGATAGGGCGAAATACCACTATACATACCACGGGGTGATGCTCCGTTCTCCTCATCATATGGGGATGTAGATAGAATGTTCCAGGTCCCATCGCTAGTGCCTCCAGCGGCGAATACCGTGACCATGTTCACCACAACATTGTTCGTTCCCGCAGGAAGTGCGGTAGGACTGATGTTGTCGTGTAGGTTGTTGTTCACATTAGAAACGTTGCCGATATTGAACGCGTTATAGGCGATCTCTGCGTTCCGTATGGCGTGTGTTCCGTTATAGTTGAACGTGTTGTTGGTCACCACGAATCCAGTGATGTTGTCTCCCGTGTCTCCTAGGTCGATCTTTCCCGAGAAGTAATTGTTCCGGACCAATAGCCCTGATATTATCTGATCGGTGGTGCTTTGCGACAAGTCGGCGCCAGCGGAGAAGATGTTTTCCGCGATCGTAATATTCGCGCAGGTGTTTCCTGTTCCGGACCAACTCACTCCATACCCATTGAAGTAGTTGCGGATCAAAGTGATATTGCTGGTGTTGGTCATAGTTATCCCGCCACCAGTGTCAGCAATGCGGACCCCAGTGATCGTGGATCCGGTGGCGCCGGCGTTCAGGCTGATCAGATTAACGGTCGAAGTCTGCCCATTGGCTTGCTTATCAGGGTTGCTGTTCACCCCGGTCAGGAAGAATCCGTTGCCGATGATGACGACTGGTGAGTTGATCGACGCATCGCCATAGTTGAAATCCGAGGGCTCAAGATGGATCGTGTCTGTGCCCGGATATCCATCAGCGGCATTCAGAGCCGTTTGCAAAGAGGTGTAGCAGTCGGCGCAGGTGGTAGCTTGTGTGTGGACCCTATTCACACGAATGATGCGTGCATGGCTCGTAATGGCGACCAGCACAAGTGCGCCGGTCAAAATGGTTGTCAATATCCTCATGGTCGTTTGGTTGAAGTGGGTTGGGTTCAAAGAATCCGAGTCTCGTTTCCCCAAACCTCCCCCAAAAATCACACACCCAAAACCCCCAATGAGAATTCGGTACCCTCGATCGAGAATACGGCGGCAATGCTCTCTACAGCTTCTCCAAAGCCTCCATCAACTCCGGCTTTTGCCGGCGGCTCACGGTTAAATTGCGACCGTCGCACATGATCACCTCGCCGCCTTCGCCCTTTACATAGCGCTTGATGTGCTTGCGATTCACCAAGTGGCTTTGATGGATGCGCACGAAGCCCTGTGGTCCTAAGAAAATATCGAATTCGCTCAGGGGCCTGCTGATCACATGCGGCTTCTTTTCGCCGCGCACGTACACCTCCGTGTAGTTGTTGTCACTGTTGCAATAGAGGATATCGTCCAGGTGCAACACGGCCAAACCATCGCTCATGGGTAATGCGATCTGGCGGTCGCTCACCATGGTGCCCAGAAGGCTGGGCAGATCACCGCTGTGTTTTCCATTGCCCAATTCGCCCAAGGCCTTGTTTATGGCATCATCAAGTTCCTCCGGTACGATCGGCTTCAGCAAGTAGTCCAACGCGTTGAAGCGAATGGCCCGTACTGCATATCCTACGTGCGCCGTGGTAAAGATCACATGCGGGCGTTGGGGTGCAATGGACTTGAGGAGGTCGAAACCGGTCATACGACCGATCTCGATGTCCAAGAACAAAACATCGGGCTTTAACTCCTTGACCAAAGCGATACCAGCGGGTACGTCGTGCGATATGCCGATAACTTCCAATGCCGGGTGCCGTTCAGATAGCAAGGCCTGTAGATTTTCGCGGGCTTGGGCCTCGTCATCAATGATCAGTGCTGTAGTACGCATGGTGGGGATTTGGGCCACCAAAATAGGGATTTAGACCACCGGTCAAGACGTGCCCACCACAGGGCGATCAGATCGGGACGGTCAATTCCACCCGTGTGCCTACCAATTGCTCCAAATACCGGAACCCGGCCGGTCGGCCTTTTTGCTTTTGCAACAGCTCCAAGCGTTCCCGGGTGATGGTGGTGCCCAACGACCCCTTCTTCAGGTTGATACCTTCCTCTCCACCCGGTATGGCAAATGTGGCGTTCCTGCCAACGCCATCATCGCTTACGGCCATGATCAGTTGGTCGCCTTGCTGATCAATGGATAGCTCGATGTGCCCTTGCCCTTCTTTCCCGTCCATGCCATGCCAGATCGCATTCTCCACAAAAGGTTGGAGGACCAGCGGAGGGACCATCACCTCTTCCACATCGATCGCTGGATCCACCGTAATTGTGAACCGGAACTTGTCGCTGCTCCGTGCTTGCTCCAATTCCAAATAGATCCGAAGGGCCTCCAAGTCCGTGCTTAGCGGCACTTCTGCCTTGCGACTGTTCTCTAACACCAACCGCATCAATCGCCCGAAGCGTGCGATAAACCCATGTGCCTTCTCCGGCTGTTGCTCACGAATGAACGCACTGATGCTGTTGAGCGCATTGAAGATGAAATGTGGGTTCATTTGTGCTCGAAGGGCCTTCGTTTCCAGCATAGCGGCCTGTTTGCCGTAGCGTTCTTTCCGGCGCTTGCGGTCCAATACGAAACCGAAGGCACCACCTAAAAGCAAGATGGAGCCTCCGACCGCGATCATCCTGGTCCGGGTGCGTTGTTGTTCGATCCGGGTCCGGGAGGTTTCATGCTCCAGAGCCAGTGCTACGTCATGGGCAAGGCTGTCCGAAAGTTGCTTCTTTTCAAAGCGACCCCGCAATTCCAATTGCGCCAGCTTGTCCACCACTTCGATGCTTTCAACGGAATCCTTCACCGCATCTCGTCGCTCCAGAAGTTCTAGGGCTTGTTCAAACTGACCTTGGTTCTTGCGCACATGATAGAGCCGGTTCAATGCCAGTAAACGCAAATTGATTAAGCCAGCCGCATCGGCCATGGGCAAGGCGCGCTCCAGAAGCAGACTTGCTCCAGTCCAATCTTCCATCGCGATCCGGTTAGATGCTTCGCTGATCAGCGAGGAACATGACCATTGGACTTCGCCTACCGACTGGAAATGGCGAAATGACCGTTGGGCCAATGCCACCGATTCCATGAATCGACCCTGACGGTTGAGCACCCCGCTTTCAATGTTGATCGATCGCCCGTACATCGTATGGTCACCGCTGCGTTCGGCAACTTCTCGTGCGATGGCGATGTGCTTGTATGCCGTATCGAAACGATCTGCGTGATCGAGTCCCAAGCTTCTGCACTCCGCGCTGTCCAGGCCTACATGGAACCTTGCGATGTTGAGGCGTACCAATGCCCCTCGGCGATCATCATGCAAACTGTCGGCCAAATTCAGTGCTTCGCGCCAGTAGCCGATCACTTTACCGGCTTCAAGAACATCCCAAAAACAATAGCCTATCCCGTCCAGAGCAGTGATCCGGTCGCGTAGATCGCCGATCACCGTGAATAGCGAGTCCGCACGGGCTAATGAATGGCCGGCTTCATCGAATTTCGCCTGCTCCATCTGTGCATATGCTTTTCCTAGTTCGGCGCTTGCCCATTGGTAGTTCGCCCCCAATGGCGAACTTTCGACTACGGCTTCCTGATAGATCCTTAGCGCCCGATCTGGAGCCCCATTGTTCAATTGCGCCAACGCCTGGGCATTCAACAATTCGGCAAGGAGCGTCGGAGATAATTCCGCGCTGTTGATCAATTCCAGTGCGATGGAATCAGCTTGCTGGGGCTGCTTGCGTTCGGCGCGGATCCGTACCCGTTCGATCTGCGCAAGTGCCTGGAGATACGAAGTGCCGAGGTGAACGACTTGGTTGAATAGACTATCCGATTCCGGAAGCGAGGCCTGTCCATGTTTTCCACGCAGCCACACCCCGTGGAAGTAATTCCCCCAATTCTCGTCCAAGCCCTGTGGAGAAAGCCGGTGGATCATGGAGCTATCCGACCCGTTATGGGCAATTGACTGCACAATGCACCTGTGGCCAGCAAAAACCATGGATGTATCGCCCGAAGCCCATCCCAAAGCAATGGCCTTATCAGCCCAGTGAAGCGTGCTGTCCAAGTCTTGGTACACCATGCCTTCAGCATGTCCCAATGCAAGTTGTGCTGGGTCCATGACCGTGCCCTTATCCTTAAGGTCACTTCCACCGCAACCAGCGGAAAGGATCATTAGGGCAATTATCGATGCACAGAGAATAAGGCTGCAGGATCCCGGATCAGTGCGCATGGACACCGCCTAATGTGCGTGGCGGGCCGGGAAGGTATGCACGAACTAATCCTTGCCCGAAAACTCCAAGCTCACCGCGTTGATGCAATACCGCAATCCCGTTGGCGCAGGCCCATCGTCGAAAACATGGCCCAGGTGTGCACCACATCGCGCACAGATCACCTCGTCGCGCACCATGCCCAAACTGCGATCCGCTTGGTCTGCTACGCGCTCCTTGTCCACAGGCTGGTAGAAGCTCGGCCATCCTGTACCGCTCTCGAATTTCGTGTGCGGATCGAACAACGCATACCCGCAAACGGCACAGCGGTATTCGCCGTCCTTGCCCGCTCCTTCGAACTTTCCTGTGAACGGCCGCTCTGTGCCTTTCTCAAAGGCCACCGTGTACAAGTCCGCCGGAAGGATCTTTTTCCATTCAGCCAATGACACATCCAATTTCTTGGTGTCCGTAGTGGAGTAGTAAGGGTTCGTTGTGGTCATGTCCTGTCCTTGGGCTTCTGTCATCTGGCCTTGGCCAGTGCTATTGTCGCAACCCAGCAGGAATAGGGATGCTGATATTGCGATGGTCGTGAGCTTGTGCATGTCCATTGGTCGCTAAGAATGGTTCAATCCTGATTATGACACAATGTACGAAGCCAAAAGATACTCGGATCACTGGACCGATCAAATGCCGAGAGCACGATCAAAGCAATATTATGTGGTATAGCTCAGCACTCGCCTGTCCCGCTGTCTGCGGGAAAGGGTGAGGTCGAAATTTCTTTCCCCCTTAGGGGAAGCACGCAACACCACCCAACGATTTGCTCCTTTCACTTTTCTTACCCCTTTCTTTGCGCCCCGGGATCGACACCCGGCAGGGTTGGTGATACCTAAAGTGGAGCGCAAATGGCAAAGAACAGCGGTGATCTAGTGATCGTGGAGTCTCCGGCGAAAGCCAAGACCATTGAGAAATTTCTTGGTCCCGGGTATACTGTTCTGAGCAGTTTTGGCCATGTACGTGATCTACCAGAGCGCGACCTAAGCGTGGACGTGGAGGGTGATTTCGAACCCACATACATCGTACCGGATGATAAGAAGGACCGGCTGAAACAGCTTCAGCGCGAGGCCGATAAGGCGAACATCGTTTGGCTCGCAACTGACGAGGACCGCGAAGGAGAAGCCATATCCTGGCACTTGAAAGAAGCATTGGGTTTGAGCGACGACCGTGTGAAGCGGATCACCTTTCACGAGATAACCAAGCAGGCGATCCTGGATGCCATCGCTAAACCGCGGACCATTGACCTGCACCTCGTGGATGCCCAGCAGGCCCGCCGTGTGCTGGATCGTTTGGTGGGCTATGAACTAAGTCCCATCCTCTGGCGGAAGGTGAAGCCTAGCTTGAGCGCTGGCCGTGTGCAGAGCGTAGCTGTGCGTTTGATCGTGGAACGGGAACGCGAGATCCTCGATTTCAACAGCACTAGTGCATTCCGAATTACCGCGCTACTGTTCACCGAAGGGAAGAGCTTGGTGAAGGCGGAACTACCCGCCAGATTCAAGACCGAACCGGAGGCCATGGCCTTTCTGCAAAGCTGTATCGGTGCGAATTTCTTGGTGAATGCCGTGGAGAAGAAACCGGGCAAGCGATCACCGGCCGCTCCGTTCACAACGTCAACCTTACAACAAGAGGCCAGCCGCAAACTGGGCTACGGTGTGGACCGCACCATGCGCATCGCACAAGGGTTGTACGAGCAAGGGAACATCACCTACATGCGTACCGATTCGGTGAACCTGAGCGAACAGGCGATCGCTGCGGCAGCTGCGCAGATCACCGACCAATACGGGGACCGGTACAGCAAGCCGCGGCGTTTCACCAGCAAGAGCAAAGGAGCGCAAGAGGCCCACGAAGCCATTCGGCCCACTGATATGTTGGTGCGTAATGCCGGTGCCGATCGCGATGCAGAACGGCTCTATGACCTGATCTGGAAGCGGACACTGGCCAGTCAAATGGCAGAGGCCGAACTGGAAAAGACCGTGGTGGACATCGCCATAAGTACACGCCCCGGCGAATCGTTGAAGGCACAGGGTGAGGTGATCCTGTTCGATGGTTTCCTGAAGGTTTACATGGAAGGCCGCGATGATGAGGACGGCGAGGAGCAGGAAGGACTATTGCCCGAAATGAAACAGGGTGAAGCTCTCCGGTTGCAGGACATGACCGCGACACAACGTTTCGACAGGGCCGCACCGCGCTACACGGAAGCTTCTTTGGTAAAGAAGTTGGAGGAACTGGGTATCGGCCGTCCTTCCACCTACGCCCCAACGATCAGTACGGTCCAAAAGCGTGGCTACGTGGTTAAGGAGAATCGCGATGGAACACCACGCCCTTACCGCGTCCTGACATTGACGGCAGATGCGATAGTGGATGCAACTGCAACAGAGAACGTGGGCGCGGAAAAGCAGAAGCTCTTTCCGACCGACATTGGCATGGTGGTGAACGATTTCCTCGTTGAACATTTCCCGACGATAGTGGATCTGCACTTTACCGCGAAGGTGGAGGAGGAATTCGACGTGATCGCCGAAGGCAAAGAGAATTGGCGTGTAATGCTGAAGCGCTTCTACACTCCGTTCCACGAGACGATCGGGGTCGTGAAGGAGACAGCGGAAAAAGCCACGGGCGCACGGCTGCTCGGTACAGATGCCGTGAGCGGGAAGCCGATCAACGCACGCATCGGCCGCTTCGGTCCCATGATCCAGATCGGCGAGGCCGAGGATGAGGAGAAGCCGAAGTTCGCCAGCTTGCGGAAGGACCAGAGTATTCAAACGATCACCCTCCAAGAGGCATTGGACCTTTTCAAATTACCAAGGACCTTGGGTGAACGAGAAGGAGAAGTATGTACTGTCGGCATCGGCCGTTTCGGTCCATATGTGCGATTAGGCAGCACTTATGCCAGTCTCCCGCCCGAGGATGATCCACTGGAGATAGACCTGCTCCGCGCGGTGGAGCTGATCGATCTGAAGAAGATCGCCAACGCAACACGTGACCTCGGCGAATTCAAAGGGGAAATGCTCGTTGTAGGCCGTGGTCGTTTTGGACCGTTCGTGAAACACGGTAAGACTTACGCCAATATCCCCAAAGGAGAGGAGCCGAGCACGGTAACATTCGAGCGTGGTGCGGAACTGATGGAGGCCAAGCTGGCAGGCATGCGCCAGAACCTCCTGAAGGAATTTGAAGGCAGCGAGATCCAAGTCCTTGACGGGCGCTACGGGCCGTACATCACGGATGGTAGCAAGATCGCCAATGTGCCAAAGGAAAAGGAACCCAAAGACGTGACCTTGGAAGAGGCAACCGCATTGCTGGCCGCCGCACCCGAACGGAAAGGAAAGGGAAGGAAAGGTGCGAAGAAGAGCACACCAGCCAAAGCGGCACCTAAAAAGACGGCGAAGAAGAAGGCGGTCAAGAAGGCAGCGCCCAAAAAGGCGGCCAAGAAAGCTGCGAAGAAGGCACCAGAGAACTGAGCCATTGTCTGTGGCCGTAGGGCATCCGGTTATATGTCACCTAGCACGGTCGCGTTGCCAACATATACCTGTGCGCACTTCCGAGAGCTTAGGGTGTCGATAACACCTGCCTGTCCCGCAATTTCGCAGCACCGGTCGTGGATCTCTATTTCTTTCGATCTTTCGTATTGAGCAGAGTAGAAATACCGGTTACTCTGATCATCCACTAATCCGATCCACATGGATATCAGCATTTACTTCAAACCCTCGGAACGCTTTGGAGGCACACGGCCAGAATGGCCGGCGAACTCCATCGGCGATAGCCTCGTGAGCCATACCACTAAGGGTTTTCCTTCGATTGAAGGGGCGCAGATAGCCCTGTTCGGCGTGTTGGACGATCCAGGCCACGCCCGCCCAAGGGCCTGTGTACACGCACCCGACGCCATTCGTGATGAGCTGTTCCAGTTGTACATGCCCAACGGGAACCTTCAGATCGTGGACCTGGGCGATATCCACCCCGGCGCAAGCCAAGCTGATACGCAACACGCGGTTGCTGAATCCATGGCTGAACTGATGCGGATGAATATCGTGCCCATCATGCTCGGGGGCGGACAAGGCCATACCTTCTCTCAGTACTTGGCCTACGAAATGCTCGAGCGCACAGCGAACTTGGTATGCATTGATTCGCGCTTCGACCTGGGCGATCCCGGACAAGGCTTGGCGGAAAGCAGCTACTTGAGCCACATCGTACTTCGGCAACCGAACTACCTTTTCAACTACAGCAACCTCGGCTTTCAGACCTATCTGGTGGACCAACCGGGCATCGAGCTTATGGAAAAGCTCTACTTCGATGCGCACCGATTGGGCGAATTGCGGGCAAACATGGCCGATGCTGAACCCGTTATGCGAAACGGCGACTGCTTGAGTGTGGACCTTACCGCTGTGCGGCGCAGTGATGCACCGGGAACTACACGCCCTGGGCCGAACGGTTTCCATGGTGAGGAGATCTGCCAGCTCATGCGTTACGCGGGCATCAGTGAAAAGATCACCAGCGTGGGGGTTTACGAATTGGACCCTACGACAGACCAGGATGGGGTAACTGCGCAATTGGCCGCCCAGATGGTATGGTGCTTTCTGGATGGTTTCCACAGTCGCACGAATGACCTGCCCTGGTTGGACCGGAAAAGGTTCACCAGATTCCGGGTCCCGATCAAAGGGCACGAACAGGAATTGGTGTTCTACAAGAGCATGATAAGCGACCGCTGGTGGATGGATATACCCTATCGGGCCGAGCAGGAGGCAAAATTTGAACGCCATCATTTGGTCCCTTGCTCGTATTCTGATTACCGAATGGCCTGCCGTGAGGAAGTTCCGGACCGCTGGTGGCGCACCTTTCAGAAACTTTCTTGACAAAGCGACCGGGATCCGAATGCCTTGGGATCCCTGTTCAAGAGAATTGTTGAAAAAGTTGTTGGGATCGGAATGTTCTTATATTGGCACCGGTTTCTGAATGGGACTATTGAGGCTTTGGCCTCTGAACTTGCGGATCTGAACGAACAACACGAATGAGGGGGATACTTACCGCTATGGTCGGCGTGGTCTTTGCCAGCGCATCTTTTGCTCAGCAAGATCCACAGCTTAGTCAATACATGTTCGACC